>Ga0067045_1001639_pt1 | contig 126592 bp, 127 predicted proteins | sample TerdegcTABiofilm_FD_59184 | JGI IMG/M metagenome (GOLD analysis project Ga0067045, IMG submission 59184) | Combined Assembly of (Gp0054472, Gp0054536) Wastewater bioreactor microbial communities from Singapore -Terephthalate degrading...
TCCGTCCGAAAGAACCCTTTACCATGATGCTCGGCTACTACAACATGCCGGACAAGACCCTGGAGACCTACCGGAACCTCTGGTTCCATACAGGAGACCTGGCGAAGCGTGACGAGGACGGCTATTTCTATTTCGAAGACCGCAAGAAAGACTCCCTGAGAAGGAGGGGAGAGAATATCTCCTCCTTTGAGGTAGAGCGGGCCATCAATTCCCACCCCAAAGTTCTTGAATCGGCAGCCGTTGCCGTCAAGGCTGAGATGCCGGAAGATGAGGTGAAAATCTGCGTGGTCTTAAAACCCGGTGAGACGCTCGCCCCCGAAGAGCTGATTGCCTTCGCCGCAGAGAGAATGCCGTACTTTGCCGTACCCCGCTTTGTTGAGTTCATGGACAGCCTTCCCAAGACCCCAACGGAGAGGGTGCAGAAGTATCTCCTGAAACAGGCAGGCATTACCCCTGCCACATGGGACAGGGAGAAGGCAGGGGTTGAGGTAAAGAGGTAGGAAATAATTACGTTGACCAAAAAATGCTTTTTTGCTATGGTTTCTCGTGAAGATTATTTGTGGAAATTTGGACCAACAAAATTTATTTATGTGGGTGTGCCATGCAAAAACTGTTAAACGCTGTTCTGAGCGTTAGCAAAGGATTGAATGTCATAGCGGCCGCTATGCTCGCGTTCATGATACTCCTTACTGTAGCTGATGTTATACTAAGGTCTGCAAGAGCCCCCATTGTGGGCACGTATGAGATTGTCGGTTTGCTGTGTGCGATCCTTATTAGTTTTGCAATCCCCTTTACGACCTGGAAGAGAGGCCATATAAGGGTTGACTTTTTTTTAGAGATGCTCCCACCACAAGCACGAAGGATTGTGAACATAGTGGCAAAATGTCTGGGAATAGGGTTGTTCGTTCTCATTGGCTGGAACCTCATAGTCTTTGGCATGGATTTGGCCAAAGCTGGCGAGGTAACACCCACTCGCCATATTCCATTTTACCCTGTGCTCTATGGGATTGGGGTCTGCTGTTTCTTTGAATGTGTGGTGCTGTTGAGCGATATTGTGAAGATTGTCAGGGGTGAATATGAGTGAGACTGCAATTGGCATCATTGGTTTACTGGTATTGATAGTTATTTTTCTCAGCGGGCTGGAGCTCGCCTTCTGTATGGCTATCATCGGTTTTTTGGGTTATAGCCTCCTCGTTTCTGTCCAGGCAGGTTTCGGCATGGTGGCTCAGGATATCTTCGATACCCTTTCCACATACGGATTCACTGTGGTTCCCGTCTTTATCCTCATGGGCCAGATTGCATTCAACGGGGGCATCGCCAAGCGACTTTATGATTCAGCCCACAAGTTCATCGGGCATATTCCCGGTGGGTTGGCCATGGCAACCGTGGGGGGATCTGCGGCATTTGGCAGTGTTACCGGCTCATTAACCGCCACGGCAGCAACCTTTTCCGGCGTTGCCATCCCGGAGATGGATCGCTATGGGTATAAGAGGGTACTATCTACCGGGATTGTGGCCGCTGCCGGCACCCTTGGTTGCCTCATTCCTCCCAGCGTGCCTCTGATCGTATATGGCATTATTACAGAGCAGTCCATTGGCAAGCTGTTTCTCGCATCTATCATTCCCGGCATTATTGTGGCTTTTTTCTTTATGGCTATTATTTATACCTGGTGCCGTATCAATCCTTCTCTGGGACCCATGGGATCACGATCATCCTGGAAGGAAAGAATAGTATCCCTTAAGGGGATCATAGGCGTACTCATAATCTTTATTGTAGTCATGGGGGGCTTACTGGAAGGTTTTTTTACTCCCACAGAAGCAGGCAGTATCGGGGCCTTTGCCGTGGGTCTCCTTGCCTTCATAACACGTCAAATAACTATTAAGATGCTTTTTAAATCGTTGGAGGAGTCCCTGGTCACAGCCTGTATGGTTCTCTTCCTTATTGCAGGCTCTGCTATTTTCGGCCATTTTATAACCGTTACAAAAATCCCCATGATTGCAGCAGATTGGATAATGGGCCTCCCCCTTAAGCCATCATTAATAGTAATCTTCATAGGCTTGATCTATCTTGTGGGCGGCTCATTCATTGATGATCTTGCATTTCTTATGCTTGCCACCCCCATTTTCTATCCTGTCATCCTTAAGCTCGGCTATGATCTCATATGGTTCGGAGTGTATATACAGCTTATCGTAATGGTAGGCGTGATCATCCCCCCCGTGGCCATGAACGTATTTGTAGTAAGAAATGTAACTAAAGACCCACTCAGCGTTATTTACAAGGGCGTGACACCATTCTTGCTTAGCTTTGTTTTTATTGTATTTTTGTTGTTCGTGTTCCCGCAACTTGCCCTCTTCATTCCATCCTTTTTGAGGCAGTAAAGAAGAGAAGGCGGTGTTTGGGTCAAAAAAAGGAGTACCCATATCTTATTATGGAGGAAACAAAATAATTAGGAGGTATTCGAATGAAAAAAGTAGTTGTGTTGTTGATGGCTGTTCTTTTATCGTCGGCTTGGTTGGTCTGCTCACCGGCGCAGGCCCAGGAAAAGGCAGTGACCCTTAAGTTTGCCAACTTCTTCCCACCGGACAACAAAATAAGCGTTGCCTTTGATGAATGGTGCAAAGAAGTGGAGAAGAGAACAAACGGCACGGTAAAAGTTACCCTGTTCTCTGGAGGAACATTGACACCCGCTGGCCAGACATACATAAGCGTTACGAGAGGGGTTGCAGACATCGGATTCAGTTTTTTCTCGTACAACATGGGACGCTTTCCCTTCATGGAGGTGCTGGATCTTCCCCTGGGGTATAAAACAGCTAATGTAGCCGTTAAGCTAGCGAATGAGTTCTATAAAAAGTTTGGGCCGAAAGAGATCGATGATGTGAAGGTCCTTTTTCTCATGACCTCTCCGCCTCACATGCTTTTTGCAAAAAAGCCCATAAAAAACCTTGAAGATCTAAAAGGAGTAAAGATTCGGTCAACTGGCACAAGCGCCAAGGTCGTCGAAGCTCTGGGTGGAGCTCCTGTGGCAATGCCTATGTCTGACGCCTATGATGCATTATCAAGAGGGGTTGCGCAGGGTATCATCGGCCCCTATGAACCCATGAAGGGCTGGAGGCTTGCTGAAGTAGTTGACAACAGTACCGAATATGCCTCCGCGTATGTCAATGCAAATTATGTAATTATGAACAAAGCCAAGTGGAACTCCCTTCCGGCCAATACCAAGAAGATCATCGAACAGCTCAATGCTGAAACGATTGAGAAGATGGCGAAGCTGTGGGATGTGCTTGATAAAGAGGGAAAGGATTTGTTGGTTCAGAAAGGCGGCAAGGTCCATGTCCTTTCAAAGGAAGAGAATGCGCGCTGGGCTGCAAAATTGCGTCCCATACTCGATGAATACGTAAAGAACGCAAAAGCAAAGGGGTTACCCGGCGACGAAGCATTGAAGTTCTGCCAGGATTACCTGAAAGCAAATCAGAAATAAAGTCAACCTCAGATAAGGGGGATATTTATGATCCCCCTTACTTTTTCACTCCGTTCCTTACCTCTCCAAAAGACTTTATCTTTGCCCGATGAAACCAAGATAATTCGTTAGGGCATCGCGTCGAGTATTTTGGCTAAAAACTCATATGCTGCCCGCAACTGACCGGGATGGTTTGACCTGTCACGCCGCTCGCTTCATCCGATGCAAGAAATAGCACCACATCAGCAACCTCTTCCTCGGTAGCCAGCCTTTTAAGCGAGCAATTCGACACAAGATCTCTGAGCATTTCATCCGTGGACATTTTTGTTGCCTCAGCCCTTTGCCTCACCACATTCAGAATCCGTTCACCCTGTATCGGGCCCGGGCTGACTGCGTTCACGCGGATGTTATATTCTCCCGCTTCCACAGCAAGCGTCTCGGTAAGTCCAATCTGTCCCATCTTCGAACAACAATACGCGCTCCTCATGGGATATCCAGCCCTACCATCACCAGCTCTGCCAGCTTCAGAGACAATATTGATAATTGCGCCTGATCTCCGGGGAATCATATGCTTTAACACCTCCCGGGCGCAGAGCATGCTTCCCGTCAAGTTGATAGCCAGCGTCTCATTCCATTGGTTTAAATCCATGTCGGCCACTGTGACGGTTGGCCCGGCAACACCGGTATTATTCACTAAGATATCCACCTTGCCAAATCGACTAATGGTCTCAGCCACGGATTTCTTCACTTCTTCTTCCCTTGAAATATCCGCCTTTATAAAGGCAATCTGACCGCCTTTACCCTGAATCTCACTACACGTTTCTTCTAGATCAGACAACGTCCGTCCTGCTATCATCACCGCAGCACCTTCCCGCGCAAAGGTGATAGCTATTTTTTTTCCAATGTTTTTCCCTCCACCTGTGATTATAGCCACTTTATCCTTGAGTCTCATAATTGTTTTCAAACCTCCTTCATGCGTTTTAACCCTGAAATACTTATTACATATGATTTTATCGTTTGCAGGAGCATATTACAATCATTATCCTGAAACCATTTCTCTTAGTATTCTTTTGGGGGAAGCTAAAAGAACCGTGATTGCTGGAATAAATAATTAAGCGTTCTTAAGCAGTTGCCTCTTAGGCTGAGCTTTTGACAGAAGAACTTCCGGAGGCACCTTCCAAGCCGATGAGAAGGGCCTCGTTGTTGCCAGGTATAACCATTTCGAAGATGGAATCCACCGTTGTATAATCATAATACCCAAGACGGGCCAGTGGGCGGATTTTGACAATGTCAAGCCGTCCGTCAGGGCGAATGACGTCATCCTTGATGTGTATCATTACCACCCGGCCTATGACGATATCAACCGTACCCATAGGTCCGTTGCCGGGAAGTCGAATAGTCTGGTGATACCTGCATTCAAATTGTATGGGAGATTCTGCAACACGGCAAGGTTTTACCATGATTGAGGCTGCCTTCGTGAGACCTGCAAGCTCAAATTCATCAATATCAGGTGGCACCTCAGCCGCTGATTTGTTCATCGCATCCCGCAGATTGTAGGTAGCCATATTGTAAACAAATTCACCGGTTTGCTCTGCATTTATAACAGAATCTTTTCTCTTTCCAAGAGTGTTCTGATTGGCTGCAAACATGACATAGGGAGGGTCGAAGGTCAGATTCTGAAACTGGCTGTATGGTGCCAGGTTATGAATCCCATCAGGACTAATTGTTGAAATCCATCCTATTGGTCTGGGAACTACACAAGATTTAAACGGACTGTGTGACAGTCCGTGGTCATTCTTGTCGGGATCATAGTACATGGAGTAACCTCCCCTATCAAGAGGTTCGCCGGGCTCATGCTTGCCGTGCTTCAGCTCTACATGCCCAGATAGCTCTTTTTTATTTCATCATTTTCCATCAACTCCCGGGCTTTGCCTTCGGCCACGATGGTACCTGTTTCTATGACATACGCCCGGTCCGATATCTGGAGGGCTGCATTAACATTCTGTTCCACAAGCAGGATAGAAATCCCCGTTGAACGAAGGTTCTGGATAACCTTGAGGATAGTCTCTACCACAAGCGGCGCCAAGCCAAGAGATGGCTCATCAAGAAGAAGAAGTTTCGGCTGAGACATCAGACCCCGGCCTATGGCAAGCATCTGTTGCTCTCCGCCGCTCATCGTACCCGCTTTTTGCATTAATCTTGATTTTAGTATTGGAAAAAGTTCAAAAACAGAATTGAAGAGTCGTGTCATTTCTTGTTTAGGCAGGCTATGAACATAGGAGCCTAAGATGAGGTTTTGCCGGACAGTTAGATCAGCAAAAATCTGCCGGCCTTCAGGAACATGACTCAAACCTGCCTTTACTATGAAATCTGGCTTCTTGTTAGTGATATCCTGACCTTCAAACAGGAACTTTCCGCTCATTGCCGGCACAATTCCTGATATTACCTTCAAAAGAGTCGACTTTCCTGCGCCATTTGCTCCAACAAGACAAACAATCTCGCCGGATTCAACCAACATAGTGATATCCTTCAATACCTTAACTCTGCCGTAACTTGCAGAAATGGATTCCGCTTTCAACATCATTGTTCAAACCTGCATTCCGTTTGCGTTGTCCCCAGATACGCCTCTATCACCTGAGGGTTGGAACAGATGGCTTGAGGTGTTCCTTCTGCCAGTTTCTTTCCAAAATCCAAAACAACAATATCGTCCGCAATATTCATTACAAGCTTCATATTGTGTTCCACCAGGAGAATTGTGATGCCTTCTTGACGAATTGACATAAGAAGCTCGGTGAAGCTTTCAACCTCAGTGTCATTGAGGCCAGATGCGGGTTCATCAAGCAAGAGCATCTTTGGATTCATCATTAACGAACGGGCCAGTTCTACGAGTCGCTGGTTTCCAAATGGGAGGGAGCCAGGCGTGGCATCTGCAGCTTTTTCAAGACCGACAAACTTTAAGAGCTCCATTGCCTTGTCTCGGGCTTCCTTTTCTGCCTTAGTAACCTTTCCTCTTCGGAAAATAGACTCAAAAAGACTCGGCTTTAGCTGTATATGTGCGCCCAGAAGAACATTGTCAAGAACAGTGGCGTTGTTAATTGTAAACATCCGGATCAGCTGAAAAGTCCTAGAAAGGCCAAGGTCCGCAACTTTGTCAGCGCTGTGGCCCACCACATCATGGCCAAGAAAGTAAATATGCCCGTTGTCAGGCGACATAATCCCGTTTATTGCGTTCAGGAGCGTTGTCTTTCCTGCACCATTCGGGCCGATCAAGGCCTTTATATGGCCTGACTTCACATCAAAGCTAACATCGTCAAGGGCATGGATCCCTTCAAAAGTCTTGGTCACGTTTTGAACGCTCAGAATAGCATCGCGCGTGTCTGTCATTTATCTGCCCTTGCAAACATCTTTTCCCATATGGTGGCAAAGATACCAAAAAGACCTTTGGGCATAAAAACAAGAACAACAATCAGAATAAGTCCGCTCAACAATAGCTCATAGTCGTGAATCTGATAGGTAAGCTCCGGGAGGAGCTTCATGAAGAAAGCGCCGAGGATCGGACCGTAAATTGTGCCAATACCTCCAAGGAATAGCATTACAAGGATGTTGATCGACGTAAGAACCCCAAAATCATCGGGTGCCAGGAAGCCCATATAGTGGGTAAAGAGAGAGCCCGCCATAGAGGCAAAGACACTCGCAAGCACAAAGATCCTTGTTTTATATTTTGCTGTATCAACCCCGAATGCACGAGCGGCAACCTCATCGCTGTGGATGGCAAGCAGGGTTCTTCCAAATGGCGAGCGTACCACAGCCAGGCTGCTGACAATGACAACAATTACGATTGTCCACACAAAATAGTAGTAATGTACATGATTGCTGAGCACAAAACCAAAAATACTGAAAGGCGGGATATCACGCAAACCCGAGGCACCCCCGGTGAGCCACTCAAGGCCAATAATCAGCGTTACAACGATCTCATTAAAGGCAAGGGTTGCCATGGCAAGATAATATTCTTTCAGCGCGAGGACAGGCCTGCCGAGAGCCCATGCAACAACACCTGTCAGGGCCATACCAATAAACATAGCCCCAAGTGGCGAAAAACCATATTTTGCAGTTAAAATACCGGAAGTATAAGCACCAATGGCAAAGTAGGCGGCATGGCCAACCGATATCTGGCCTGTGTAGCCCATAAGAAGGTCGAGGCCTACAGCCAGAATGACATAGACGCCGACAAAGATAAGAAGTCCGCTCCAATAAGGAGATCCACCACCCAGGGTAACCGGATAGATCGCCATGAATGCTATGGGAAGAGCCCACCAGTATTTTTTCAGAAGCTTCATGGAGAGCCTATCCCTTACCAAAAAGCCCGCTCGGCTTAAATATGAGAACCACCATGAGCAGAGAAAAAACGATAGTGTCTGAGAACTTTGAAGAGATAAGACCGATTGTATAGGCTTCAACGGTCCCCAGGAGAAATCCCGCAACAACAGAACCTACTATACTGCTTAAACCGCCTATAGACACAGCAATGAAGCCTTTGACCATTGGCATAACACCGCTCCCATACTGCATGAACAGGAGAGGCGCAACCGCCATACCTGCCAGCGCACCTATGCCTGATCCCCACGCCCAAGCCAATAACGCTGCCCTATCCGTGCTTATCCCCATTAAACTTGCCCCAAGACGGTTTTCTGCACAAGCCCTCATAGCAATACCAAGCTTTGTCTTTTCAAAAAAAATCCAGATCATAAATAAAACAACAATGGTAATACCGATTATCCAGAGGACCTGGGGTTGCAGGGTTGCCCCTAATACCGGAATCGGCGCCCCGGAAGAAAAGGGCTTTAAAATATGAGATTCTTTTCCCCAAATAAGTAGGGCGGCACCTCTCAGTGCAAGTGAAATAGCAATAGTCATAACGATAAGGTTGCCGACGCCAGCATTTTGGATAGGCTTAATAAGCACACGCTGCACGAGGGCGCCAAGGACCGTCGAAATCAGGATTGAGAGAACAAAAGCCAGAGGCATCGGGAGCCCTTTGGACACAAGGGTAACCATCGTAAGGGCTCCGATGACAAAGAACTCACCCTGGGCAAAACAAATGAGTAACGACACCTTGTAGACAATCACAAGGCTCACCGCTATCAGGGCATACATGCTTCCCGACGTAAGGCCGCTGAAAAAAAACTGCACAATGTGAGAAAAATCAGCCATCTGTCCTCATCCGCAAAAATATCGAAGCATATCAAGCGGCCACATAATCAACCCGCCTGATGTTACTTCAGCAAAACCTGCCACTTCCCGTCTTTCACCGTAAGGACCATCATATCCTGAAGAACGGTGCCATGGTGGTCTGTGGGAGAGAAATTATAAATACCATTCATCCCTACCAGGCCTTTTGTCTTTTCGATGGCATCGCGAAGCTTTTCGCCTTCCGCAGACGGAACGACCTTCAGCGCGGCAGCAATGATATCAACAGCATCAACCATTTCTGCTGAATAATAGTTCGCAGGCTCACCGAACTTCTTCTGGTGCTCCTTGTTGAAGTCAAGAATAACTTTCTTGCATGGGTCGCTGTCAGGAATTGACTCAGGTGCTGCGGCCCTTCCCGCTGGAACGAGGATAGGAATATTAACATTCGATACAAGTTTCAGAAAACCAGGATTGGCATTGCCATGGGATACGAGAACAGGAATATTCATTCCAAGCTGAGCCATGCTTCTTGCCACGAGGGCTGCAGGCTCTCCTGTGCAGAATGAAAATACGGCCTGCGGACCCAGTGTTCGCAATTTTGCCAGTTGTGCTGTAATATCCGGCGCCTTTACGTCAAAGCGCTCTTCACCTATGATTGTAATACCATATTTAGGCGCGTATTTGCGGGCCAGACCTCCTCCCAACTCACCAAGGGGGCCTATGGGCATCAGGAGGGCTACCTTTGTTATGCCTTTGCCCTTAAAATATTCAAAAGGGCGCTCAACGGCAAAGTCTGTTTTGTGGGCGCTATTAAAAACAAAGTAGTCTTTCTTGGGGTCAACCTCGTAGCCTGAGCCAATGATGGTGGGGATCTTATATCTGTTACCGATAGATGCAACAGCGCCTGAAATGGGGACGCTCGCTGTTCCTATCATGGCAATAACTCCATCTTTGGAGACAAGCCTCTGGGCAACCCTGGATCCTGTCTCTGGGGAGGACTGGTCGTCATAGACAACTAACTCCAGGGGTCTGCCATTCACTCCGCCGGCCTTGTTGATCAATTCAACCTTCAACTCCGATCCTTTCTTCTTGTACTCACCCAGCCATGACAGGTAACCGGTTAAAGGAAATATGCCACCAATCTTATAAGGCGCTTTCGTCTGAGCTATAACAGGCCCAACACCGGTGAACATAACAAAAACAAAACAGAGCGTTATTAAAACGGAAAGCTTTTTCATGAGGCGACCTCCTCACTATTTTTATTTCAAGCCCTGCCGCAATTCGAATACTATTACTATTGCATGTGGCTTGATTTCATCATTGCTCATAAAAGTAAAATTACATAATTTAAGCACCGGAGAGAATTGCCGTCTTGTATTATTCAGTTCTTTTTTTGGACAAAAGTGCTGTGGGTGTTCGGAGACATGCTTTAGTCCTGCTATGACAAAAAGCGTATACGGCAACTCTCTCTATAATTGCCCGGGGTTTTATTCAAGCATTTCTTGAAGACCCTCGTGAAATATCCTTGATCTGCATATCCCACTTCATGAGCTATTTCGCAGATTGTCATGTCGGTATCTCGTAATAATGCTTTTGCTTTATCCATCCGCACCCTTGCAATACAATCTGAAAGCGTCAGGCCGTACTGGCTTTTCATCCGATGAATGAGGCGTGAAGGGCTGAGGCAGACTTCTCGGGCTATTCTCTCAACAGTAAGATCTTCAGCAAAATGCATCTCGATGAACCGAAGAATATTTTTTAACAATCCTGAACCCCTTTCTCTTCGCCTGTCGCAGAGCAGTTCCATTGTTTCCCGAAAAACTCTCACAGTCCAGAAACAGAGCGCTTCCTGATCTTTCAGGTTTGCCCACTCAAGCACATATTTTGATTTAAGCTCTATGAGTTTTTCAAGGTCAACCCCCTCCTCGCTTGCCGCTGCATCAAACAAGGCATGAAACAGTTCTGACACGGCAAGTTTCAGCGGTTCAAAGGCTTTATAATAGTGCAAAAGGGAAATGGTCAATGAACGACACAGACTTTCTTTTGCCTTGGCGTAATCTTCTTCACGGATAGCCTGCATCAACTCCTGTTTTTCCCGGCTCGAAAGCTTGACAGCAAAACAAGGATCGGCTTTAAGATTTGTGCAGCTGAGTCCAACCTGGGCAGCCAATTTCTCCGCACACCCTTGGGTCTCACATGCGAGCGTAAGCGCTTCGGTGGATGGTTCATTGAAGGCACGAGCCAGCCTGAAAACCAACCTCCGTTTGTTGTCGCTATGAATCGATTCGAACACCCCAACCGATGAAAACCTTTTCGTCAGATGCCAAGCCCCATCTTGAACTTCAAGCAGCACCATGTGTTCGACCTGAGTTCCGTAATGATCTATGGGTGACAAATCGTAGACTCCCTGCATGCCATGAAACTGTCTAATGCTCTCCACTGCGTCTCGCAAGATTCTTCCGTCAGGCCTTCCTGAAGAGCGCAGACCTTCGGCAAGCAGGTCAATGGCATCTGCTGACTCTGCTGAACAGTAGTTTGCTGGTTCGCCAAACCTTTTGACATGCATTGTACTGAAATCTTTCATTTTGTTTTTCCCAGGGTCCAGCTCAGGTATCGAATCAATGACCATTGTTTTCCCTGAGGGAACGATAATAGGTACAGATGCACGGGAAACCAATTTCAGGAATGCAGGATTGGCGTTTCCGTGAGACACAAGCAAAGGGATATTTATTCCAAGATGAGTCATTTTCATAACCAGGCGCGCTGCCGGCTCTCCGGTAACGAAGGAGAAAAGCGCCTGTGGTTTCAGGCTTTTCAATCGGTCAAGTTGCGATGTCATTTCCGGTACACTCACATCAAACCGTTCTTCCCCAACAATTTTTATACCTAAATGGCTACCCACCTGCCTGCCCAGCCAACTGCCTAAATCGCCGAGCGGACCTTTCGGCATCAAAAGAGCAATCCTTCCGATCCCTCTTTCTACAAAATGCCCAAAAGAGCAGGCTATAGCGAATTCTGTCTTATGGGAGGTATTAAAAACAAACAGATCGCTCAGGGGATCAATTGCATAACCCGAATTGAGAAACGCTGGAATTTTGTATTTGTTCGCAACGCGGGCCACAGCACCTGAGATTGGCAGGGAGCCTGTTCCAATCATGGCAATGACTCTGTGTTTAAGAACAAGGATCTCGGCAATTTTTGCTGCCTGTTCAGGCGAGGAGCGATCATCATAAGCAATAAGTCTGAGGCATTTTCCGTTAATGCCACCAGCCTCATTGATCATCTCAATTTTCAGCTCTGCGCCTTTTTTCTTGTAATGTCCGCTCCAGGACAGGTAACCAGTGAGAGAAAATATTCCTCCGACAAGAAGTTCATCATCATTCTTTCGTTGCGGTTTGAGCTGCATATCCTTGAGATAAGCCTCCAGGTTTTCGCAATATATTGCAGTATTCTACAATGTTCCTATAAGAAGTCAAATAGTATTTACATTTCAAAATACCCGGCCCGTATGTCACAGATACGGATCATCAGAATGGACCGAGAAGGCAGGTCTACCGGCAGGGGCACTGTTTTTTCAGGTAGTCAATTATTTCAGGAAGGGTATCAAATAGTAAGTGACCTCGGCTCTCATTCCACACGTTCCGGAGCCCGGTCCGCACGATGCCTGCCTGTGCCGCTTTATCCAGGGTCCATATACTGTCGTCCACAATTGCCCAGGCATCATTAAACAACACTGTCTTATCATTACTTAAATGGAGCTCGTCGTAAGGCAGGTCATATTTCATAAGCCATCTTTCTGTTGCATCACGTGCCTCTTCGTCCCTGATGCTTGCGATGATAACATACAATCCCATCTCCTTCAGGGTTGAAAGAAAATCCCGCGCTTCCGGATATGGTTTGAATTGATCTTGTCTCATGTGGATCTCTTTCAAGACCCCGTATAGATCTTCTCTGGGAATATAGCCCTTCAACCTGGTCTCTCCGCGTTTCAAATCTTCGACCGGTATCTCGGGGTTGTATCTTTTAAGATATTCAAAGAAGACCGGTGCCAGGTCCCAGAGGGTGTTGTCTATATCGACAATGATTTTTTTCATGAGTTACGAGGCTATGGTAACAGAGGAGTCTACCTATGTCAACAAAAGTTACCTTTCAGGGCAACCATCAAGGGGGGAAGTATGTCTTTGCTTCTCTAATTGCGCATTTTCTGAAATGCTTTTCGTTATTTAATTGAACTTAAAGGCTTTATACTGTGAGGATAGCACTTATACTTGAAATGAGTGAGATTCCATAGCAACAAGCTACCCGGCATGGAATAATAATGAAGAGGGTGCCAAAAAGAAAAATTTGCTCTGTGGCACCCTCTTCAACATATTAATTTGTCGCCTCTCTATTTACGGCTTCAGCGGGATCACATACGCAGCACCCTCTTTTGAGTTGGCGTAGTGTGCACCTGTCACCATGCGATTTCCAAAGGCGGCTAATGAATAGCCAAATTCGTCACCTGATACCCCATCAGATGCAATCAATTTTTTCATCTCACTCCATTCATTGCCCATGCGATGGAAGAGGTAGACAGAACCGTTTCCACCCTCGGACTTCCAAGCCCCTACTGCAAGGACATCACCAGCCATTGCGATTGACTGGCCAAACTCGTCCTTGGCTTTCGCATCGCTTGCCGTGAGCATCGTAACGAGTTCAACTGAATCTCCATCCAGGGAATAGACATACGCTGCACCTGAATCGGTAAGATCGTCAATATCTGCTCTCCTAGCCCCCACCGCGATCACATCTCCGGCCATGGCGATAGTGAAGCCGAAATGATCATTCTTTTTGCCACCTGGCGGTGTCACCTTTGCGAATTCCACCCATCCATTCCTTGACCCACGGAAAAGGTAGACTGCACCGGCACCATTTGGGTTTGCGTTGCGTGCACCAACTGCAATCGCATTTCTATGTACGGCAACCGATTGGCCAAAGTAAGCACCGGCAGCAGCATCGCTTGCCGTGAGTTTTGCTTTAAATGCCCATGTGCCGCCCTTGTAACGAAACACATAGGCGGCACCCACGTCCGATTCAGCAGCGTCCTCCTTTCGGGCAGTCACGACCAGAAGGTTTCCTTCAATTGCGAGGGCGCGTCCAAAATTATCTTCATCAACGGGAGTGGGAGAGACAATCTTCTCTTCAAAGTGCCACAATCCCTTGCACTTACGAAACACATATACGGCACCTGCCTTTGAAACAGCGCCGACTTGCGCAAAACGGGCACCAACAATCACCATGTTCCCTTGGATTGCCACAGCCCTCCCAAATTCAGCCTCTGCGGTCGCATCCGGTGCAACCAATTTCGCTTCAGGAACATACGTTTGGCCCCGACGCCTGAAGAGATAGACGGCACCTGCATTGGCTACCGAACCGGCGTTCGCCCCGCCTGCTCCCACGGCTACCAGGTTACCGGCTATTGCCACGGACCGTCCAAATTCTGCATTCCGGACGGGATCATCGGCAATTAGCTTCACTTCCTGAAATGAAGATGCCATGACTCCACCTGAACATACGAAACCGAGGACCAAGAGAAACAAAAATACAACTGAAACCACGTTGAAGACTTTTTTCATATCAACCTCCTTCCTAAATGATTGAGTAACAAACTGAACATAAAAACAAATATTTTTACTGACTGATGCGGTAACGCAATCCCGAACCCCTTTGCATTACCCCTCGCTTAGAAAGCTACCGTGTGTGATAGTCATCAATTATACTTTTATAAGAATATTTGTCAAGTATTGTTACAAATAGGATTAGTTAACGTATTATTGAATATAATTCAGTAATTGAATTTCTTTATCACCGATCAAGAACATGTCTTTCGGAATCATTAGCGAAGACTTCAGAATATTTTTCTAAAAACCCTGGCGGTTAAGATTGAGAATATTATTCATAGAAACAAATAGCCCGCGTATAGTCAGTGTTGCTAAAGTGAGTAAATACCTGTCAGGCGTTTTCCTCCGAAAAATTTCTTGACAAGCTTTCTACCCGATGGTATATAACGATATCGTTATTTCCAATAGTATATAAGGAGGCTTTAGATGGCACATGTGGTTGGAGGAGTGAAATTGCTCGTTGTGTCTATTTGTATGGTTTGCGCTTTGTTTTCATGGGGCTTTAGTGCTGGGCCCAATGAGATTACTGTGTCAGCGGCAGCAAGTCTGAAGAATGCTTTTGAGGACATGGGAAAGGCCTTTGAATCTCAGAACAAGGGGATAAAAGTATACTTGAACTTTGCCAGTTCGGGTGATCTTAAAAAACAGATAGAAGCAGGCGCACCCGTTGATGTATTTGCATCCGCGGCCCAGCGCGAAATGGACGATCTTGAACGAAAGGGTGGTTTGGCGGCAGGGACACGGCGTAATTTTGCTGCCAACGAGATGGTTCTGGCGAGGCCTTCGGCCTCAACCGTTCAGTTGAACTCATTTAATGATTTGGCCAGAAAGGAGATCAAGAAGATAGGCATTGGGAACCCTCCTTCGGTACCCGCAGGGATGTATGCAGAGCAGGTATTGAAACACTTCGGCGTCTGGGAAACAATAAAGGATAAACTGATCTTTGGAGAATCTGTCAGGCAGGTGCTGGACTACGTAGCTCGAGGTGAAGTTGATGCTGGAGTAGTGTTTTCAACTGATGCACTGGCGAGATCCAAAGACGTTGTGGTCGTGATGAAGGCTCCTGAAGGGAGTCATGTGGCAGTCGTCTATCCGATGGCGGTTGTCAAAAACACAAAGAATGAAAAGGTTGCAAGGGGTTTTGTAGATTTCGTGATGTCCGATAATGGTAGAAGAATATTAGAAAAATATGGCTTTAAGGCCTCGGCTGCTTCTAAATAGCGATGTATCCAATATTGCTCACCTCTCAACATGCTTCTATTTAACTCCTTTACGTTGGCCGCCTATGCCTCGCCAGGTGCTGGGCGGCCAAAACCTAATATTTGTTTGTGTCTATCAACGATGTCCTTTCCTTGAGTCTTTCGCCAGAGGGCTCTATTTGTCGCTAATCCTAATGCGGTCATGTGGCATCTGGGCTTATTATCCATACTGCTCGTTGCTTAGAAAATGTAATTCTTCCAGTTAGTCAAACGGGCTTATCCTGTTCCTTGAACAGAAAAATAATAGATGTGAGCAAAAGCCGACATGCGTCCACAATTATAGGGGTGCGTTGTAAAACGCTGCTCATTTTCAAGCTTGAATGAACAATCTCACAGCAAACAGCGAAAAGCTATCCTGAAAAGATTTAATCATTGACATTGTCTCAGTCAAATATATACTTGTCATGAGACTTTGCGTCTTAGCTATGGCTTTCCCGAGAAAAAACAATCAAAAGGAGGTCTCCCATGAAAGACGTTCACAAGATTTTTACAACATTCAAGAAGGATTTCCCCGATATCTGTAAGAGGCATGAGGCACTGGGCAAAGACATCCATGAGAGGTCCGGGCCACTGCCAGAAAAGACCCGCTGGCTGATCAAGGTTGCTATATCCGGTGCAAGCGGTCACCTCTTGGCCCTTGAGACGCATATTGTTAGATCCCGAGAAGCAGGAGCGACGGAAGACGAGATTAAACAAGCCCTTCTCCTGCTTATCCAGACCACAGGATTTCCCACGTTTATGGAGGCTTATACCGTATACAAGAACCTCGGTTAACCACACGATAGTTGGTTGGTGTAATACTGACAATGGTTTGTCACACCGCAGATGAAGCGGCATCAAATCTTGACAATGGTTATTTTCTATGGTATATAACGGTCACAGGGATGTCTGGAAAAGAACCCATGGTTTCAATGTTCGCTTTTACTTTACGATATTTATTTTCAGGGGTTGGTCCTACCCCGTTGGCAAATTACTCCGAAATACTTGGTGTGCTTCATGGATAGTACGATACTCTTCTCATTAAGGCTATCATTGCAGGTAGCCTTTGTTGCGACACTGGCCGTAATAGTCGTGGGTGTGTATGTGGCTTATTTGTTAGCCAGGAAGGATTTCAGGGGCAAGGAATTTGTTGACATCCTCTTTACCCTACCGCTGGTGTTGCCGCCAACCGTAACCGGCTATTACCTGATCATCCTTTTCGGACGGAATGGATTTTTGGGGCGCTATATTTACGACCTCACCGGTTGGAGCATTATGTTTACGTGGTACGCTGCCGCACTTGCTTCTTTTGTGGTTGCTCTCCCTCTCATGGTCAAGACAAGCCGTGCTGCTTTTGAGTCTATCGACAAAAGCCTTATCGAAGCCTCTTTTACGCTCGGCCATACCGAACTTAAAACAGCGCTCAAGGTTATTATTCCTATTGCAAAAAGAGGCATCATAGCCGGGGCCATCCTTTCTTTTGCCAGAGCACTTGGTGAGTTCGGTGCTACGCTGATGGTTGCAGGCAACATACCCGGCAAGACAAGCACAATGCCATTGACCATCTACTCTCTCGCAAATAGCGGGGAATGGTCGAGGGCGAATATACTGGTAATATTCTTTACGTGTATGTCCGGAGTGTTCCTCTATGTTGCTAACAAACTCAGCAAGAGGTTAGCGTAGCATGGGATTCTCGCTCTATCTGAAAAAAAGATTGGGTAACTTCTTGCTAGACGTCTCATGGGAAATGGATAATGAGTTGCTTGTCTTGTTCGGTCCATCCGGGGCAGGCAAATCATTGACGCTCCAGATGATCGCAGGTCTCATTGAACCGGATGAAGGGTTCATATATTCCGGCAAAAGGATCCTCTTCGATAGAGCAAAATCAATACATATTCCTCCCCAGCAGCGCTCTCTCGGATATGTATTTCAGGATAGAGTGGCTTTCCCACACATGACAGTGAGAGAAAATATTGCATACGGACTGAGGAACGGTCGAAAAGCTGATAGGGAACACAAGGTAAACGAAATGATCAACCTGTTCCATCTTGAAATGATAGCTCGTAAGTATCCCAGCGAGATTTCAGGCGGTCAAAAGCAGAGGGTAACTCTTGCACGTGCACTTATCGGACGACCTGACGCTCTTCTCCTGGACGAGCCATTTTCTGCACTTGACACAGTTCTCCGCACTGAGATGAGAGAGTTGTTGCGTTACATACGGCAGCACTTCAATACCCCCATCATACTGGTAACACATGACATCCAAGAAGCATATTCAATGGCAGACAAGGTTGTGGTCTATTCAAGCGGGAGAATTAGCCAGATAGGGACACCTGGTGAAATATTCCAGGATTCCTCAAATCTAGATGCAGATCTGCATAATCTGCCCCCACTAACTGCGCCAGCTCCTGAACTAGTTTTTCCATAAAACCTTCCGGTTAATTTTCTGATTGTTTGTTTCAAGTTTATTTCTGGTGTCAAGGAGGAACAAGCAAGTCTTTGTTTATTCCCACCTATAATACATCATCTAACAATAAAATGAGATTTCGCGAAGATGCGGTGCAACTTAACAATACATTTATGAAAGAAGTCAACTTCAATACCTTCATACGTCACAAATAGCAAATCATTATTCAAGAAAATCGGGCATTGGCACATGGTACATTTCTCGCTTTTCCTGAGCTCTTTTATCCTTGGTAGACTTTAAAAAGTTTGTCAGACGGGCTGGATAGATAATCCTGCACTGTGTCATTAAGCAGTTTTCGCACCTGAGGGGCAATGCTGCTGTCCTGCCTAACTTTTCGAAAAAGAGGAACAAAAATACTGTGAGGATCCACTTGAGGCACCAATGTTACGCTTTTCCCCGTCTTCTTGTCTATGAAAACGACCTTCTTCATCTCTTCCGGGATAAGGACAAGATCACCACGGCTTATAAGGACACCAAAGTCTGTTCTGGCGCCCGTTATATAGGCCAGGGCCCCGGCCTGACAACAATGATAAGCGGTCTGTACCTTGATGCCCTGACGAATGGGGAGGCTGTCGCCATACAATAATCTGAATGCTTCCTGGGCTTCCCTGAATGCAAGGGTAACACCGGCAGCACAGTAACCATGAAACTTGAGGACATCTGACAACGAAATTTCTACCACTTCCGAGCTGGACACACCAACAAGAAAAGAGTCTCTGTGACTCATCTTGATTCTGACATCCGGTATCTTGACAAATGGAATTTCACTTTGAACCGGATCGGGTTTCTCTTGCTTCGACTCACTGAATACCTTTGGAACAACACCGGCCATCACGAAAGCACTCAACCCTGTAATCGCTGTATTTCTTATGAAATCCCGTCTGCAAATTTTCTGATCCTTTTCATCACTCATTGCGAGTACCTCCGATAGACATTGTCATAATATGTTATAAAAATAGGGCTTTTTTTAATAAAGAATGTTCGCTTCAATGATAAACCTACTCCAAATCCAGATCGAGGCTAAAAGCATCGAGAACCCTTTCCAGTCTATCCGGAAACCTGTAGCAATTTTCTATGGCTTCACGCTTCTTTTCCATTTCCCATGAACGATCCCGAATCCCAACTATTTGTCCTCCCTTCAGGGTTATGTCAAAAACTGTTTTGAAAGCAAGGGCTTTCTGGTAAGCAACGTTAACACGAGGTTGATTAATAAAGTCTTTGGCAAGTCTTATCCTACCGGTAAATGGAATCAACATATCCTCGTCATGGCAAGCAGCTTGGTGGATATTTTTTTCTGGCTTAAATTTCCTGGCAGGCTGGTGATATCCATCTTCTTCATTTCGTTTTAGTCCCCTTAGATAGAGTCCTGCTGGGGTGAGTTCACATATGACGCCGGAATCCTCTTGGTAAGAAACCGCGTACAAAGCTGTCGACTTGCTACCAATTTGCCCCGACGACATATGACTGTTCCCAGCCATTCCAATGAGCGCATATCGATCACCGTTAATGAAAACCGTGCAAGAAATCTGTATGATTATATGTTCCCCTTACTTCAATTAAGATCAATAATCTATAATAATTTATAATAGAGTATATTGGATACTAAATCAAACTAAACTATACTTGATTATACCATTTAATGAGAATAATAAACTACCCCGCAGCAAGCTGCGAGGTATTAAATGCTTAAGCAAACCCGTCGAAGAGCGCTAGTTGACCTCTATATATTTGATTGTACGCTCTCCCCTGTTTCTTGACATATTCCCTGATTACCTTCTCGTTTCCATACTGTCCCACGGTGTTAGTATAGTATCCGCTCGTCCAGAATTTTCCTCCCCAGAGCATTTTCTTTACCTCTGGGTGTAGGCGGAATATCTCTCGTGCGGTTATACTCTTGATGATCTGCACGATCGTTTTCGGCGACATTACGGGCACACTCTGGATGAGGAAATGTACGTGGTCTTCGTCTGTTCCAATCTCCACGAAATGGATCTCATGTCGTTCTGCAATTCCCATACATACTTCTTTGAGAGTCTTTTCCACTTCTTCTGTAAAGACCTTTCGTCTGTACTTGGCTGGACACACGATGTGATAGAGGAGAAGGGTCTTGTTGTGTCTCTTGATAATATGTTCGCTCATCCATCTATCTTACCCTAAGCCTGATCATCTGGCCATGTTTTTTAAAAAAGCTTCCGCGCAGCAAGCTGCGTGGAAAGTTCTGATTCTAATATCGGAAGGCTATCAAAGGAACATCAAGCTACAATGCGGTAACAGAGGGGGCGGAAAAAGAAATCAACAAAGCTCACCGAACCACAAAGGCATTGCAAAAAGGTGTGGCCATCTCTCCTCACCATTCTATAGATAAGGAGGAAAAAGAAATGAAACACAAAAAAACAATGAGCATAGCTATTACTATCGCATCGATTTTCATCGTCGCAATGGTATGCTACGCAGCGTATCATCATATGGGGGAAATAGACTCGGGCATTTTCTTTCTGTATACCCGGACAAAGCAGGTACCAAGCTCGACAGTTGCAACTTGTGCCACAGCGGAGGGTCATACGTAGATGGCAAAGGCAAGACGGTCACCCTTGGTAGCTGCCAGTGGTGCCATTACTCTTACGGCTATGACTCAAGCGGCGATATTGACAGTACGCTCAACTCTTACGGGATGGCTTACAAGGAAGGTGGCCGTAACGTCGATGCGGTGAATGCCATTGCAACTCTAGACTCCGACGGTGACGGATACACGAATGCAGTAGAGATCGCCGCAAACCGTTTTCCTGGTGATCTGAACGATGATCCCACGAAAGTGACGGCCCCCTTGAGGGTTCTCACCAGAGAACAACTTCTCAAGATGCCGCAGCGTTCTCAGTTTATGTTAATGAACACGCATAAATCAGAAGACTTCTATACCAAGTATAGCGGTGTTGCTATGGATCGGCTTTTGAGTAAATTGATCCTTCCAGAAGCAACAGGAATCATGGCTTATGCCCCTGACGGTTGGGCCCAGTTTCACACGCTCTATCCGGACCCTGACCCGCTTTTCTATCACGTATTTGGCAAATATCCCAAGGCGATGTTCTACTACGACGAACAGGCGGACACTGCCAAAAACATAACATCCGGCTGGTGCAATTACAATACGCCAAAAGCTATCGGGAAAATCAATGGGCAGAAAATCAAGTCTGCAGCTGGTCTGAAAATGCTTCTTGCGATTAAGCGCGATGGTGAGTACCTTACTCCAGGCGTGCTGAATGTTTCAAATAAACTTGACGGTGAAGGTCCGTTTAGGATAGTACCTCCCCAAAAAATTCCTGGCCCGCCGGACCAAAAATCGACAAGCGACAGTCAAGATGTCATTTGGCCGTTTGATGCAAACGCCGATCATAATGCCGGGTACTCTAGCCGGTCGGCAACTATAATTAAAGTGGAACCATTGCCAGAAGGAACCACAGACATTGATACCCTCGAAGCTGGGTGGCCCTATGTTGACGCCAGCAAGATCGTTGTCTATGGAAATATTGATCCCATTTCTAATATCCTAGAAAAGGTGATGGACCTTCAAAATACAATCAATGCTATGTCGCCATCGGACTTCACACAACCTCCTGCACAACAACTTCTATTACGGACCGTTGCTAAAGTTGAAAGAAACGTCAGGTCTCGCCGTTACGAAGATGCTCTTTGGAAGCTTCAGACCGAAATTGTGACAAAAATAAACGGTTGTGTTTCTTCTTCCGAAACTCCGGACGAAACCGATTGGATCGAAAGCTGCGATACACAGAAACAACTTTATTGGAAAGTAAATGAAATTATGGTGCTCTTGAGGATTGTCGCATAATCCTTTCACCCTCAATGACATGACCAAAAGAAGGCTCCCATCCACCCCGGGGGCCTTCTCAATTTCCCCTTGTCGCCCTCAACTTTAATCCTAAGGGTAGTTTTACCGTATACAGAAACAAGAACCACAGTACAAGTATGGTTCAAATCGTAGCCTTTTTTCATAATTCGGTCGCATATGATGGAGTATGAAGAAATATCTCTCGTATAGCAGAACGATTACTGGCCGGGTTGTGCTGCCAAATAGGTGGCGTTTACACGTTTTGATCGTTTGAGGTACTGGTACCACGCATAGAGGTATAATGCAGTCACAAAGCTGTTGAGAAGACTCGTTGCCCCCACTTCTTTCTGTACCGCTTCGGAGAGACCAACCAGGTATGGAAGAAAAAGAGATACGATTGAATAGGCAAAGGCTGCCCCAAGGTATTTTTTGGCCGTTGTCACCGCATTCGGGAGAACTCTCCAGAGGGATATGCCTGCGTAAATACTGAAGACTGCAAGTGCTATGCTGCATACGCCATTTATGACCATGAGTCTCTGCAATGCAGGGTTCTGATCAAAGTACTGTCTCCCAAGGTGTGTTCCTATTGCCAGATTAAGAAGATTCGCAAAAGGATCAAGGATGCTCAGGTTAATGCACAGCAGCAAAAGCCACCCCTTCACTCCTCTCAATTCATATTGGCGCCCATTCAATTCCTTCTATCCTCCAAGATAATATCAAAATTCAGCTTCATTTTTACCATAATCTTTGCTGCCTTGGGTATGAAAATACGCAAGGATAAAAAATTTGACAAGAAACATGGAAGTACGCTACGCTAAAGCGTTTTGGTAAAATAAAAGGTGCTCGCATAACGTGAAAGGATATATAGAAATCGATCAGGAACGATGCAAGGGCTGTTCCTTCTGCATAGAGTATTGTCCAAAGAAAGCAATTGTCCTTACGGATAAGCTTAATCTCAAGGGATATTTTGTAGCCGCATTCCAGGAAGGCAACGGATGTACCGGTTGTGCAGTCTGCGCTGTCATGTGCCCTGAGGTGGCAATTGAAGTCTATCGGGGTGGTACTACATGAAAAAACTGATGAGCGGAAATGCAGCTGCGGGAGAGGCTGCTGTCCTTGCCGGGTGTACATGCTATTTTGGCTACCCCATTACCCCTCAGAACGAACTCACTGAATATATGGCAAAAAGGATCCCGGAAGCAGGCGGCGTTTTCATTCAGTCAGAGAGCGAAATTGCAGCCATCAACATGGTTCTCGGAGCAAGCGTTGCAGGTGCACGGGCCATGACATCCTCAAGCGGTCCCGGAATCAGTCTGAAACAGGAAGGTATCTCGTATCTTGCCGCTGATGAACTCCCTGCTGTAATTCTTAATATGGTCAGAGGAGGTCCTGGGATGGGAAATATTTCTCCTGCCCAGTCGGACTACCTGCAGGCAACCCGTGGCGGAGGCCACGGCGATTACCGGACCATAGTGCTCGCACCATCATCGGTCCAGGAAATAGCTGATTTAATGCCTCTCGCCTTTGATCTTGCGGAAAAATATAGAAATCCGGTAGTCGTCCTCGGCGATGGCATGCTTGGTCAGATGATGGAACCGGTCGAATTTGATCATATAAAAAAACCAAAACCGGGAGTCAAAGACTATATTTTAACAGGGGCAAAAGGAAGGCCTTCGAGGATGGTACGTTCCCTTATCTTTGATGTAAAGGAACAGGAGGAGCACAACTGGAAATTAGCACGAAAATTTCACCGCATTGAACAGAATGAGGTCCGTTATGAGACATATTTGATTGATGACGCAGAGTTAGTCGTAGTTGCCTATGGCACTGCAGCAAGAATCGCCAAAGGCGCAATTGCCCGTCTTCGCCAGGAAGGCCTCAAGGTCGGATTGATCAGGCCTATTACCCTGTGGCCCTTTCCAGCAAAAATAATCCAGGAAACATCTAAGACAATCCATGATTTCTTTGTCTTTGAAATGAGTGCTGGCCAACTGATAGAAGATGTCAAACTCTCTCTCGAAGGTAAAGGGCATGTCCATTTCTATGGCAGGCCCGGTGGTGTTATACCAACACCGGTTGAGCTCTTCCGTATTATATCCCGCCATTACTATCAAGCTCAACGGGGGAAGAAATCATGAAAAAGATTTATTCCCGACCTAAATCCTTGAAGCCTGCTCACTTCCATTACTGCCCCGGATGCGGCCATGCAATTGTGAATCGTCTTCTTGCCGAAGTGATCGATGAGATGAATCTCAGGGACAATATCATCTGTGTTGCCCCTGCAGGATGCGGGATGCTCCTCTATAACTATTTTGATATCGACTGCCTTGAATCTGCCCACGGTCGGGGGGCTGCGGTGGCAACGGGGATCAAGCGGGTAAGGCCAGACAACCTCGTCATTTCTTATCAGGGCGATGGCGATCTTGCGGCAATAGGCACTGCCGAGAGCTTCCACGCCGCAAACAGGGGAGAAAACATTACGGTCATTTTTGTAAATAATGGTGTCTATGGCATGACGGGCGGTCAGATGGCTCCCACGACAATCCTTGATCAGGTAACAACTACTACTCCTGCTGGAAGGATTTCGGGGCAGGCAGGCCATCCCGTAAGAATGTGTGAAGTCCTTGCGGTCCTGGATGGCACATCCTATCTTGAAAGGGTAGCCGTTCACAAGCCCGCTGCGATCATTGCTACAAAAAAAGCAATCATCAAGGCATTTCAACATCAGATGAATAAGACTGGATTTTCCATGGTAGAAATTCTCTCACCCTGTCCTACAAATTGGAAGATGGATCCACTTCAGGCGTGTAGATGGGTTGAGGATGTGATGAGCAAGCAGTTTCCTATCGGGGTCATCAAAGAGGTCCAATGTTGATTAAGACCATATTTTCAGGGTTTGGGGGCCAGGGCGTCCTCTCTATGGGTTACACCCTTGCAACAGCAGCCATGCTTGAAGGAAAGCATGTTACGTATTTTCCATCGTATGGCGTGGAAGTTCGTGGCGGAACGGCAAACTGCACGGTCGCCGTCAGTGATGAAGAAATCGCGTCTCCTGTTGCGTCAGATCCCGAATTTGTTGTAGCTATGAATCAACCATCCTTTGCCCGCTTTCAGAGCGTCCTCCAGTCAGGGGGTTTGATTTTTGTGAACTCCTCCATAGTTGATGTATCATCCGCTCGGAGTGATATTGAAATTGTTTCAGTTCCCACGAGCGAACTTGCGGAGAGAATCGGGACAATCAAGGTCGCCAACATGGTTATGCTCGGTGCTTTTATCAGACTGAGCAGCATTATTTCCTTCGACTTCATGATCAAAAACCTGGCGGACATTCTCGGAGAAGGAAAGGCAAAGCTCATTAAACTCAATAAAGAAGCCCTCGAAATGGGGTACAAATACGTGGAGCCCTCAAGTTGAGGTTCACGTTTTCATATTTCCAAATGCGGATGAAACCCATCNTAGCAAATCCTCCTGCACTAAAGCTACGGAGGATAATCTGCGCCAAGCGNTTTCAACCAAAACCGAATTGTGGATGAATGCGCAGGCGGGTAAAGGAGTAAGGGATGTTCATCAAACAGATATCCATCGTACTTGACAATGTACCTGGGGCCATGTCCCATGTAAGCGAAATCCTGGGAAGGGAAGGCGTTAACATTCGAGCCATCTCCGTAGCAGACACTTCAGATATCAGTACGGTGCGTTTTGTTGTTGATGATCCGGTCAAGGCAGTAAATATCCTTAAGGCAAACGGGTTTTCCACCAAGGAAACAGACGTCCTTGCTGTAGAGACACCAGATCATCCCGGCGGACTTAATGCGGTCCTCAAACCCCTCAAGGCAGCAAATATCAATGTCCACTATCTCTATCCGCATCTGGGGAGGGTTGGGGGACAGGCCGTCGTAATTCTTGGCGTAGACAAGTTGGAAGAGGCCCAAAAGGTTCTTCAGCAAAACTGGGTCAGGACGCTGGGCAAAGAAGTATATACAATCTAAAAACGGCGATGGGCAATAGGCTATGGGTGATAGATGGGAAGCCATCTCATAGCTATAGGATCACAGGTAAAGCCTTCAAACGATATAAACTATGCTCCTTGCGCTATACCGACGTTCGCTGAAACACTGAATTCATCACGATTTCTCCCCCACCACAAAGATAGAATACGCGTAATCGATGCCGAGGAACCGGAAAAGCCAACCCAGGAGATACACCTTGAGAAAATACCGATGAAAAGCATCATTGTACGACCGATATACATCCTTGATCAGAAAGCCGGCAATGTTAAGGAGGCCGCAGAGTTCGTCGTATGCATAAAAGGTCTTATGGGTTGCGTCCCGCATAAATCTGGATGGATTAAAGATGTTCGGCGTTGAGAGGACGATGATGCCTCTCTCATTTATGATGGAATGCAGTTTTTTCAACAAATCAAGACCTTCCTGGAGGGACATATGTTCAATAACCTCAAACATCATAACGACGTCAAATCTATCGTTAATTGATGCAACATCATAATAATCATGGAGATTGCTCCTATCTACATCCATGCTTTTATAAATAACATTGATACCGAGATTCGCAATCTCTTCTTTCATCCCTTTCATGCCTGCACCGAAATCCAGAACGGTCATCCCATCTCTCAATATATTCCGTAAAAGATGGGGCCTTTTTTTGATGAGCGAAATATCCCAAACCTCTGGATACTTCTTATGTATTCTATCACGGTAGGAAAAAAGGCGTGACCATTCAGCGTGAATGTTTTCCATCGCAAACCTCTCGAAATATATTTTCCATGTGATCTACATTTCTTGCCATCGTGTATTCTTCGAGCTTGAGGCGTGCCTTTCTCCCCATAGCAATCCTTTTTTCCTCGTTGAAAAGATTTCTGATAGCCTCTGTCAATCCCTGGATATCTTCCGGACCGTCGATAACATAACCTTCATCCGGGCCAATAAGGGCTGCTGCTCCGTTCCACCTGGTTGTAATAGGAGGAAGACCTGAAGCCATAGCCTCCATAGTGGTCAACGAGCACGCATCATAAAATGTTGGATGGGCGAGTATATGGGCTTGTCGGTATGTTGCTTCGGGAGTGGAAGTTTCTCCGAGAAACCTTACCATGTCCCTTATTCTCATGCGTTTTATGGTGTCATCGTAGCGCTCTTTCCTGCCCCTTCCCATAACGAGCACCTGAAAGTCACCGCGTTCTGTTGCGAGCTGCCCTGTTGCCATGAGAAGAGGAAGGAGACCTTTTAACCGAAAGTTTCCCGCTGAAAAGAGTATTTTCAGCTTCTCACTATCCTTCTGTTCATCGGGTTTGAATTTTTCTGTATCAACTCCGTTGTAAACAATGACTATTCTGTCGTCTTCTATCCCGTAATGCTCTTTCATGTGTCCCTTTACCATGTCAGAAATGGCAACGATCCGTGAATATGCACCCCTTCGAATAGGATACTCCTCGACCCATCGCTGGATATGCTGATTCAGGTTGTTTCTGAGCAGAAGCGCCTTAACTCGTCTCTCTCTCCGATCATCGTAACTTGCAATCTCTCTCTCCATCCAGAAACGCTGGACACCGCCATGGCTTTGATACACATCGATGTCAAGGGTATTCCCAAAACCAAGCATCACGTCAAGGGAAAATGTCTTTGCATATCGTCGGTGATTCAAGGCAAAAGAGAGCGAACGCAGCCATCTCGGGAAACGAACAGTATCAAACTTGGCAATAACAGCACCGTGGAGGTTTACCGCTTTTGAGCAAAACACATATACCTGGTGCCCTCTTTTTAAGAGGTCCGTTGCCAAATCGTAGGAATACCTTTCGGCACCGCCCTTTTTTGGATTAAAGTTATATATGGCAAGACCTATCTTCATGATCCTGTTTGACCGCTATCCTCTCAAGCCTCCCTCTGGAGGAGGCCTCTTGCCCAATCTACAGAGTTTCTCGTAAAATTCCTTCAGTTTTTTTGCCTGAGCACCATAGTTCCATTCTTCAGCGGCAATCTTCTTTGCATTCATTTCAAAACGCATGCGCCGTTCATCGTCTTTCAGAATATGTTCTATTCTCTCAGCCAGTTGATGCGGATCTGGTTTTACTACATAGCCCGAAAAACCATCCCGTACAAGCTCCGGAAGCATGCCGCTGTCTGAAACAACGGCAGCCTTTCCCATAGCCATGACCTCCCTGAGCGCCCTCGCGCTGCCGTCACTTCCTGCACGCATCATAACAAACAGATCAAAGGTGGAGATAATGGAGAAATAATCATCAATCCTGTACCCGGCAAGAATTACATCGTGCTCAAGCCCCATTTCACGAATTGGTCTCATTATACTCTTCTCTATCTGTGAACTCCTGCCCACAACGAGGAGCTTTACACCGTCCATACGGTTCCTGAGCTCCCTGAAACCTTTTAGAATAACGTCGTAACCCCGGTCGGGCTTGAGACGTCCAATGACACCGATAACCTTTTCATCTTCCTTAATGCCAAATTCATTCTTAAGGTTCTTTAATGGTCCCTCATACTCCTTGATTGCAGGTGGAATAACGCATGTTCTCTCGTGAGGGTAATTGAAGGTCTTCGTATCGGAGGCCATTATTCTTTTTCCATACGTTACGAGCCCGTCGGTCTTGCCGAAAGCCCATCCCATGAAATAGCTGTAAGGGGTACCGTCGCGTTTATGATCCGTTCTCACAACCAATGGCTTCTTTCGTGAAAAGGCGAGGGAAGACAGAACAGTAAAATGGTCATGGGAAAGATTTGTATGGATAATATCAATATGCTCTTTCATCGCATACGCTTTGATCCCGCGTATGTCGAAAAACCAGTCTCTTGGCGCAAAATACCGATTGAGCTTAAACCCTTCAAAGAATTTGAGCCCCCGTCGTTTTACCTCTTTCTCTACCGTTCGCTCAGGAAATTCCAAGGGCGTTTTTCTATAAGCTATTGTTACATCAACACCTTCATCGCGGAGCGATTCACATAATGATAACACTGGCTCTGCCGGTCCCGTCCATTTCCAATCGCTAAAAACCTGCAGAACCTTCATCAGGCGTAAAACCCCCGAATACACTCACATACATATCCCACCTCTTCTTCCGTAAGGGACGGGTACAAGGGGAGAGAAACAATCTCGGTGGCAACTGTCTCGGCGTTTGGAAAAGAACCTTTTGCATAACCGAGAGATTGATAGGCCCCCTGAAGGTGGATCGGGGTAGGGTAATGGATCAGTGTCGTAACGCCCTTCCTGGCAAGATGCTTCATGAGTTCATCCCGCTTCTTTACCCTCACGACAAATAAATGGTAGACATGGTAACCCCAGGGTTCCTCCTCGGGTACTATAACCGAGGAATTTTTTAACTCCCTCCTGTACCATGAAGCGATTTCACGCCTTTTTTCATTCCAACTGTCCAGCTTTGTCAGTTTATATTGAAGGATTGCTGCCTGCAATTCATCAAGTCTTGAGTTGTAACCCTCTACTACATGGATATGACGTCCTTGCTGGCCATGATTTCGAAGCATGAGAGCATTCTTATAAATAGAATCTGAATTCGTGAGGAGTATCCCGCCATCTCCATAGCAACCAAGATTTTTTGTGGGATAGAAGCTGAAAGCAGAAACATCCCCGAACCTTCCCACCTTCTGCCCCTTGTAAAGGCTTCCATGTGCCTGACAGGCATCTTCCAGTATACCCACTCCATGTTGTCTGCAAATCTCTGATATTTCATCCACGGGAGATGGATGACCATAAAGATGAACCGGAATACAAAGTTTAATTCCTTTTTCCTTCTTGAGAATATCTTCAAGATTTTCTGGATTCATATTGTATGTCTTTTTTTCTATATCGCAAAAAACAGGGATGATTCCGTGGAGGGATAGGGACATAGCTGTTGCTATATAGGTGTTTGGCGTCGTTACAACTTTATCACCGTTTTTTAATCCATATGCAAGACCGGCGATCTTGATAGCGTCTGTCCCACTTCCAACACCTACGGCATATTTTGTCCCGATATAATTGGCAAAGGCATCTTCAAAGGCTCTCACTTCTTTGCCGAGGATGAACTCTCCCGCAGCGAGTATTCTCTCTGTGATTTGAATGAGTTCACGTCGTATTTCTGTATCAACTCTTGCTAAATCGAACATTTTAACGATCATTGGTAAACACTCCGTTCACTATGAATAAACCTAACCTACAGCCTTAGAATTATAATTATTGAGAAATTCTACTACATTACCCTCCATTGTTTCCACCTTGAATCGATACATGCTTTGGGGTTGCTGCAAGGTTTTTTTAACCTTTTTCAGCAAAAATGATCAGGGTATTTCCACCTTCAAGAATTACGTTACTGGTTGTTTCATCCAGCCAGTACTCTTCCTGTTTGGTTTTTGACCATAGTTTTGTGTATGCCCTGATGAGTAAAGTAAGGGGCTTGAGAAAAACTATTTTTGGCTTTTTCTGATCATAGGTTAAATGCACAATTTTTAATCCTGCAGACTCTAACGCAAATCTGATGAGGGTATATCCAAGAGGGCTCAAATGCAAACCAAAGGTATCCCCTTTACAGAGGCCCATAAATTTCTCGTGTGAGACCGGCTTGGTAAAAAAACCCGTTATAAGAAATTTCATCCTTCTCTCAATGTTAAGGTAGTTTGGCGTGCTCATGATTAGAGTCCCACCTCGTTTTAAGACCCGTGCTACTTCGCGAACAGCATTGTACGGATTTTCCGTGTGTTCGATTGCTTCAAGAAAACAGACATAGTCAAATTCCTCGTCGCCATACGGCAGCCTCCTGTTGAGGTCTCCTTGCTCCACGGTTAGTCCCTTGACGCGAAACTGGCTAGTCTCGATATCGCAGCACGAAACGCTATGTCCTGCCTCATATAATTTCTTTGCTAATGCCCCTTGACCGGTAGGAACATCAAGGATGTGTCCTCGCGGTTTATCCGCCAGGTAGGTGATAACCTTTTCGTGTACCCCATTCCGTGCGAGAGGGCGAATAGCCTGGTCATCCATCAGATCTCCAGTACTCGTTTTTATATTTCCTATAAAAATCGATGGTTCGCTTAATCCCCTGGTCCAGAGACACTTTCGGGGACCACCCTACTATTTTCCTTATACGGGATATATCAGCATAATAGTCACCAGGCTCAACCTCTTTTCGCTCCTGGGTAAATTCGGTGTACGCAACCTTCCCGGTACCAGCAATTTTGACAATTTTTTTCGCCAGGTCGATGAAACTTACCGGCTCACCAGTCCCGACATTGAAGACCTTTCCATACGCATCATCTGTTTTTGCTGTCATAAGCATACAAGATACAAGGTCTTTGACGTACAGGAAATCCCGAAGGATCCGTCCATCGCCAAATACAGGGATTTCTTCATTATCTATTGCTTTCCTAATAAACCAGTTAAAAACGCCATACTCATCATGCATCATATGGTGGCGTGGTCCATAGGTGTTGGTTATACGGAGACAAACACCTTTGATGCCGAAGATGTCGTCATATACCAGAACCATTTTTTCTGCAGTCAGGTTGGTCACTGCATATATTCCTTTTGGATTCGTCGGGTGTTCTTCATCGACAGGCAGCTTCACGCTCGCACCATACTCTCCTCTGGTGCCTGCAAAAATAACCTTTGCGTTTCTGTTATGGTGACGTAGTGCCTCAAGAAGTGCAAGGGTACCAACGCAGTTTATCTCAAGGTCCTGAAGAGGGTTTCTCATGCTGTCAACGTGATTCACCTGCCCGGCCAAATGAAAGATATAGTCTTTTCCCTTTACAAGATGGTTCATGGAAAGCTGGCTTCGAATATCTGATATGTTTACCCTCACCTTGTCTTCAATCTCTTTGATATTGAAAAGATTACTCCCCTGCCTGGGGAGCATATTGTCGACAATTGTCACGTGGGCACCGTGCTTGACGAGCTCAATCGAGAGATTGCTCCCAATAAAACCAAGCCCACCTGTTATGAGGACTTCTTTACCTTTGAAGTTCTTCATAGTGTTCTTTTCCCCTTTTCCGTCAAACCGCATATAGTTTATATTTCAGTTACCCCGAACGGTTTTTTCTTCTCCCTCATCTCTAATTCCCAGAGCTTGGCATGCTTCATAAAAACATAATACATCGTGGAGATAACAATGATAAGCCCCGGGATTCCATCCAAAAAACCTCGCTTCAGAATATAATCCCTGAAGAACCTATATATAGGGCGCGTGAGTAAATTAAAAAGATGAAAACGCCTCCCTGCATTGCGAAGGTCCTCCGCGAAAGCCTCGGAATAACGGTCAATCGTCCTTATCTGGTGAGCAGTATCGGCATACGGTGTATGCATGTAATAGGCTTTCAGAGTTCCTACTTTACCGTCAACGGTAATCTTTGCGTGTATTCCACCCTCCCATTTGCCCTTTTCTCTCTTGTACAAGCGGATTTCTCTGTCGGGATACCAGCCGCCATATTTTATCTCCCTTCCAAGGTATATATTTCTCCTGTTTACAATAAATCCATCGTAAAGTGACTGGCACCGAATTATGCCAGAAATTTCTTCTTTAATATCATGCACAAGCCATTCATCGGCATCAATAAACAAAACCCATGCGTTTGAACATTGGTCCTGGGCGTACTGGTATTTCTCTCTGAGATCTTTGGTGTCAAACTGGAATAGTTTTTCAGTATACCGTTGAATAACATCCTGAGTGCCATCTGTGCTGTGAGAATCAACAACGATTACTTCATCTGCCCAACCGCACACGCTTTGTAAAGCCTTTTCGATGGTTGCGCCATTATTGTAGGTTATCATGTAGACGGACAGGGGCAGTTTCGCGTTAGAATTCTCTGACCTCTGACCGCTGATCTCCGACCTCTTTCTATTGTGTCTTTCCCCCATTATCCTTATTACTCTAATTCCTTGATCGTTTTTATCAAATCTCTTGTGGAATGATCTTTCGGATCCCCAACGATAGCAACACGCCCCCCATATGCCTTCACAATCTCACCCTCTGGGACAGTTTCCTCCGTATAGTCAGTTCCTTTTGCATGGATATGGGGTTGCAGTGCCCTCAAGAGGCTCTCTACATTCGGTTCGCTGAAGATGATCACATAATCAACATCCGAGAGGGCGGCAATGATTTCTGCCCGTTCAGATGCAGGTGTAACCACCTGTTTTCGCTTACCCAAACCTGCCAATGATGAATCGTCGTTGACCGCCACAATGAGTATATCCCCTAACGCCTTTGCCCCTTTCAGATAGCGCACGTGGCCCACATGGAGCAGATCAAAACATCCGTTACCAAAAACAATCCGCTTCCCCTTCCTCTTTTCTCTTTCGACAATATTCTTAAGCTTATCGAGCCTGTTTATGATTTGTCCCATAGGTATCCATTGCTATTTTTAATTCTTCTCGCGTTAATGTAGCAGTTCCCCGTTTCATTACAACAACCCCGGCTGCATAATTGGCAACCCGTGTAGCGGTAAGAAAATCTGCCCCGCTTGCAAGTGCGAGAGTAACTGCTGCACAGACCGTATCACCTGCACCTGTCACGTCTGTCACGTCATCCTTACCTGAAATGGGTATGTGATGAACAGTATCGTCTTTCATAAAGAGACTCATCCCCTTATTGCCCCGAGTGATGAGGAGGGCGGCAACATCCATCATGGTTAGGATTTTTCTTCCAACCTGTTCAATATCCTGATCAAAATCCATTTTACAAAGTTGATATGCTTCAGACTCGTTCGGTGTTATCAGGGTAAAGCCTTTGAAGTCTTTGAGCCTATACCGGGCATCACCAACAACAATTGTTTTTCGTGCTGCATTTCTCATATACTTGATGACAGCCTTATCGACTGCCCCATGTCCATAATCAGAGACGATAAAGGCATCCATTGATTGGCCTATTTCCAGAAGTTTCTCAAAAAGAAGGTTTCTCATTGACCGCGTTGGAGGTTTGCTATTATCCCTATCGATCCGGATAACCTGTTGCTTTGATGTATGGGTATCTCCTGCAAGGATGCGTGTCTTGGTAACTGTCTCTCCGTCATGGCGAATAAAACCGTCTATTTCTATCGTATCAAAGTGGGAAAAAAAATCAACAAGTCTGTCTCCTGCGCTATCGTTTCCGATAAAACCCAGAGGATATACATGGGCACCCAGGGCAAGAAGGTTGTTAATTGTGTTGCCCGCGCTACCGGGATATACCCGTTCTTCTTCGTGCTTAACCACCACGACCGGCGCCTCTCGTGAGAGCCGGTAAGGCCTTCCGAAGACATAGATATCCGCAATGATATCTCCCACAACACATATCTTCTTCCCTTTGAAACGTTCAATGAGTCTTGTGCGGTCTGGCTTCAAGGATTTCCTCCAGTTTTTGGAACACTTCGTTCGGCGTAATACTTGTGAGACACACATGGTTTTTATCACATTTTTTTTTGTTGCATGGCTTACATGCCACATCCTTAGAAAACACATATGTACAACGGCTCGGATAGCGGGTATACTGCTCATCCATGGGCCCAAGAAGCACAAGCGTGGGAATTGAGAGCGCTGCAGAGATATGGCGAGGCCCTGTATCATTACTTACAACGGCCGCCGCCCTGGAGAGACATACCTTAAGGTCCATAACATCCATGGCTTTTATTCCTATCCGGTCTTTTTGCTCTACACCCTGATATATTTTTTGTGCAAGCTCTTCCTCGCCAAAGCCTGGAAGAAGATAGACATCAATGTTGAGTTTTTTTATAACCATGTTTGCAAGTTCAGAAAAATATTGGTCAGGCCAGCGCTTTGAGGGTCCATACTGGGCTCCAGTGATAAATACTATATATGGAATACTCACGTCCACATACTTCTCATCATACCTTTTGTCCTCATCATCTGTGACCGTGAGAATCGGGGCCTCAATGATCCTTTTGCCACCCAAAGAATCAATAATTTTAAGATAATGTTCGACTGTTGGTTCTGGTTTTATTTTCTCTTCAACCCTGGAGGTAATCATAAAACCTCTTTGGTTACGTGCATATCCTATCCTTTTGGCAACATTTCCTGCGAAGAAGAGAAGGGCAGATCGAAATGAGTGGGGCAAGATGATACCATTTTCGAAATTGAGAGCCCTGATAAAACTAACTGTATCGAGAAACGGGACCAAACCCGTATCGTTGTATGGAATAAAACGGTCAAAAAGATTGTTGCCGTTATAAAGCTGTATAGCCTTATTTTTTCCGATAGCCCACAACTCTTCTTTCATGAGGGCTCTCAGCGAGTGCAGGAATGGCGTCGCCATTACCATGTCCCCAATCCAGTTAGGAAGATAGACTATCGTCCTGCCAGTCACTTCTTACACCCATAAAACGGTTATATTTAACTGAATAGTGTACCACGCCAGTTGCTGCCATTTCTTTGTCAAGGGCATTCAATCGTTCAGTAAATGTGGTTTTATTCCGCTGCCAAGCAACCGTATCCGCATCCTCGACTTCCCGCAAAAGGCCCGCATATCTTCCTTTCCCGTCGATATCAGCATATCCATTTATAAAAAGACAGAAGAGACTTTTTAGCTTGTCAATAAGGAGGTCCTCATCAGGTCCAAGGTTCATACATGTCTCATCGGTAAAGTTGTCAAGACGACCCATCTTCTCAAAATCAATGGCGCCCAACTCCTTTGCGATGGTGTAGGCTCTTGTCCCGATAAACGGAAAGAATAGTGACCAGCGAAACCTCCCGGGTTTTATTTTAGCGAGGAGTTTAACTGTTTCCATAATGTCTATTTTTTTTTCATCTGGCAGCCCTATCATGACAAAGGCAGAGGTATGGAGTCCATAATGATCTGCGATTTCAAACGCCTTTTCGATATGTCTGTTTGACATGAAGCGCTGTAAAACAGTTCTCCGTATTCTCTCGCTGCCACTTTCAAGCCCGAATTTCACGATCCTGCATCCAGCTTCTTTTATGCTTTTTGCTGTTTCGTTATCAAAAATCCGTGCATGGGCATTACAGACAAATCCAATATCCGTAACTTCTTTGTATCGCCGAGAAAATTCCTTTAACCATTCTTTGTCAAAGGTAAAAATGTCATCATCGAAGATGAACATCTTAATCCCTGTATAATGTGACAGCAGATATTTAATCTCTTGAATGATTTCACCAACCGTATGCCTTCGGAGGTACTCTTTCGGCAGATGTCCTTGTTTCTTGTACAGATCTATAATCTTGTGATTCAGACAGTATGTGCATCTGAAAGGACATCCCCGTGACGCTTGTAAACCTACCCAGCCATCCTTTGCTTCAATCATCTGTTGAAAATCAAAGAGAAGGTAGTCTTTGAAGGGCAATTTTGTCACATCCACATAAGGCCGGAGAGACTCCATAACCATGTGGCCATTTTCTTTATATGCCAGATTGCGGATACCTTTTGGATTCCCTTTCATTACCAGCTCAAGAAAGGCCTCTTCTCCTTCACCAATACAGATATAATCAACGCATGATTCTGCCAGGGTGCCTTCAGGATCCATGGTTGGGTGAATGCCCCCAAAGATGATTGGAACATCAAGGTATGTCTTGATATCCCGGGCAATCTCGAGAGAATACTTATACTGGTTTGTAAGCACAGAAAAACCTACAATATCAGGCCTGATACGAAGCACATCTTGTTTAATCCTCTCAAGATCAAGAGGATAGCCGACCTGATCGTTCACATTCAACAGATATGTATTGATACCATTTGCCTTGAGGAGGCCGGACATATATGCAAGGCCATAGTTAAACCCTATCTGGGCATTAAGGTTTGGATAAATAAACAAAACGCGCATTCAGTTTCCTCTTATCTTTTTATTCATTTCACGGACCGCCCTGAATACCTCATCCACCGTTATTTCCCTAAGACATTTCCGTTCCAGGCATCTCTTGTTCTTGCACGGGCTGCACGGCAAATCTTTCCTGATGATTCTGTGAATCGGTCCATAGGGTCCATTAATTTTATGGTCTGTTGGTCCAAAAATAGCAACCACCGGAGCGTTTGCAAGGACAGCAAGGTGCATCATTCCTGTATCACCTCCAATATACATATCGACGCGGCGGAGGAGTGCAAGAAGCTGTGGAACGTTTGTGGGGCACGACAAGAACACCCCGTCTCCGGCCATATCCTTGAGTCGTTTTGCTTCTCCTTTTTCACCTGGGCCCCAAAGGATGATGACTTTTCCCATGTTTTCCCCGGTGATACGTCGTATAAGCTCTCCGTAGCGATCCATATCCCACCTTTTGAACGCGCTCCCTTTGCTGGAAAAAGGATTTATCGCAAGGACAGGGGACACTATTTCTTCACGAACGAAGAATTCATCAATGTATGACTCGGCATCAGGAGGGGTCTCCAACTTTATGGATGGCACTGCGATGTCAACACCAAGATGACGCGCGATCAGCATATTACGCTCCACCTTGTGAAGCCTTTTGTCCTCGCACTCAACACACTCATGGTAAAAAAGGTGGCTCTTTTCCTTTGCGAGACTCCTTCCAAAACCAAGTATTCTTTTCCCTTTTACCAGTTTGGAAAAAAGAGCGCTTTTAATTATCCCGTGAAAATCGAGGATGAGATCATATTCTCCGCTCCTCAGCTTATTCAGAAAACCCCTCATTTCTTTCGTTGCCTGAGAAAGGTTTCCACGTTTCATTGAGCTTTGTATGGAACCTCTTGGAAAGTGAATAACCTCATCGATAAAATCCTGGTGAGCAAGTAATTCTCCCACAGACCCTTCTACAAGCCAAGAAAGGTGGGTGTTGGGGTAATATTCTCTGAGGGCTTTCACAGCGGGTATAGTCATAAGCACATCACCGAAGGAGCTCAGGCGTATAACCAGGATACTATCTGGGCTTGACATCTTTCAGGGTTTCGAAAAGGCTGGGGGGAAGGACAACGGTCTTTTTGTCGCTATTCGTACAGATATGTTTTGTTTTGCCTTCAACTATTAAGCCCCCGTCTCGGAATATTTCATAATGAAACGTTAGCCCCCTTGACTTCAGCTCAGCGACACACGTTCGAACTGTGAGGAGGTCATCGTAAGCAGCAGTATTGTAATATTTCGCTTCGAGATACACAACAACGAGATGAAAACCTGTTGCCTCAAGCTTCCTGTATGGAAAGCCTTTGGAGCGCATGTATTCAGCTCTTCCCACTTCGAAGTATATAGGATATGTCCCATAGTAAACCACACCCATAGTGTCTGTATCAGCATACCTGACCCGGATAGACGTTTCGACGTAATCTAATTCCCTGGTGCTTCTTCCGCCAGTTGACTGGTTCACTTCAGAGAGCCCTCATATATTCAGGTCTCAGGAGGGCTGGATCTTTTTTGTCCAATACATACTGGATTGCCTTCAGCGTCTTTTCTTTATCTTCTGGCAGCCAGGCCTTCACGGGAAGGTAGTTAGAGGCGTGGTTGGAGGCAAAAAATGTGTGGGTAACATTCGTGTTTTTAATCATTATGTAAAGTTCTTCAAGCAACTGGTAAGGGGTTGGAACCTGAAATGTTCCTTTTTTTACTTCTGCCGCAAGAGGTGTCCCTGGCACAACAATGACGCTTAATGCTCCTGCATAATCAGGGTCTATGCGGCTTAAAAACTTGCCTGTCTCTTCAGCGTGAATCGTGCTCCGCTCCACTCCTCCCAGCCCAAGAAGCACTGTCACCGAGAGAATGATCCCAGCGTCCTTCACCCGCTTTGATGCCTCAGCAGTCTTATCGAGCTTTGTTCCTTTGTTGACCCTGTCGAGGGTTACCTGGTCACCAGATTCCACACCAAGATAAATAATCCCAACACCACGTTTCTTGAGCTCTTTTAAATCTTCAACTGACTTTTTCAGTATCGATTTAGTGTTTCCATATATCCCAATACGTTCAAGTTTGGGAAATGAATCTCTGATTAATTGCACTAATGGAATAAGCATCTTTTGGGGTATGATCAAGGCATCGCCATCGGCGATAAATACCTTTCTCACATAACGAGCGTAGGCTTTTGCTTCCTCAATATCTTCTTTTACCTCTTCAAAGCTTCTTACCCTGAATTTCTTCTCTTTAAACGAACCGCAAAATGTACACTTGTTATGGGAGCACCCTATGGTAACTTGCAGAATGAGGCTATCCGCCTCGCTTGGTGGTCTGTATATCGAACCTTCGTACCTCATTTTTCAATACGGTATAACCTTTCTCCTTCCCTCAGAAAGCCATATTTCTTCCTAACGACTTCCTCAAGATATTCATCATCCTTTTGCAGCTTCTCGATTTCATTTTTAAGAACCATGTTCTCTTTGTTGAGAGCGCTGATTGATGTATTTGCCGTTTTAATCCCACGCTTAACCTTGAAGTAACTAATAAGTCCACCATCAGAGAAAAGGAAGTGGAAAAAAAAGATTGCAAAAACTATTATTAACCCATATTTACGGAATTTTTTTTCCATCAATATTGTATGGTAACATATTACTGACCACAAGACAACATGTCAAGAAAAGGAAAGTACGAATGGCACGAGGCATGGGGCAAGAGGATATATAGGTAATAGATAAAAACGAAAACAGCCTAAAAAAATCCTACAGAACTATTCAGATGCTTGAGTTGCTAAAACACGAAAACTGCATTCAATGGATGATCGGCCGGATATCCTGTTCGTCTCCGGAATTGCCGTCATTCTTAGCTTATACAGTCCTGGAACTGAATAGGTTCTCCAAAAACCAATGCCCCATTGATACAAAGGCTCTTGTGGTCCAAACGTTAGTGTCTTAACAACAAGGGGCTCCGTAAATTCTGGACCGTGTATTGTCACCTTGAATTTGACGGCATCGCTCTTATTCAGCACTTCAAAATACGCAATATGAGCAACCTTTGTCCCGCTCGAAACCCACGGGAATATTGTTTTCATTGTATTCGACGTATTCGACGTAACATGGCACGTCATCACCTTCATTTTAGGCTTGGTTTGCTTCAACGGCGCCTCTACCCTATAAGACGACGAATCTATTGAGAGATCATATGTCTCGAATACTGGGCCTGCAAAAAATTCGAAAGAGTCTTCTTCGTGGCCTGAGCGTGCATGTGATTCGGTCACAGCATCTGGGAACGAAAAATCTTTAAAGTGTATTAATTGCACAGGTTGATCCTGAATGATTTCTGCTGAAACTTGGAGGGGGAAAACCGATAGGCTCAACAGTGCTGAAACTATGAATAAATATTTTTTTATCACGGCTATTTTCCTTTTGGAGATTTTTTTAACCGCATCACCTATTGCATTTTCAATGCCTTTGAATATTGTCATGATATTAATATGTTGGTATTTCTTCAAGTATAATTAACCAACGTTTATTGGAGGAGGTTCAACAGTTTCCGTTGAGATAACAGGAAAATAAAGTGCTCTTTGGCTGTTTAAATCTTTCCTACCGTTGCCAGGTAGATAATTGTCTCATCAGTACCGTCGAGACCAATAATCTCATTCATATCATCATCAAAAAAAGCGCCGATTGCACAAGCACCAAGACCAAGCGTTTCAGCTGCCAGATAAAGGTTCTGGCAAATGTGACCAGCATCGAGATAGATGTAACGGTAAGCCCTTTGACGGTATTTCCATTTGCTCCGTGCAAGAACTGCTGACCAGATAAAGGTTACCTGAGCATTCGCAACAATTCCCTGGCCAAGGGACGCCTCAGCAAGCATCTTTGAAAATTCTCCCTTTTTAAGAAATTCAAGGTCAAACTTCCTTGGTCTGAAATGGTAAATACCCGCTTCAAGGCTCTCAACAAGCCTAATATTTAAATATGTTTCGATTGGAAAAAGCCCTCCGGCCGAAGGAGCAGTTCTGAAGAATGTTTCACCGTACTTTTTTGTAATCCCCTGGGTTGCCCAAAGGAGAGTGGCCAGGATTCCCAGAGTAATCGGTTCGGCACCTCTGTATATCCTTCTGGATCTTCTTGTATTGAGTGCCTTCCAAAAATCGGGGTTACCTGTAAATTCTGGTTTAGGGAGGGGAATCACCGCAAGCGGATTTACATAGTTTTTAAACGGTTCCGGAAATGTTTCCCACTCAAGGGAATATCCACCTATACGATCACGGGTGTATTTAGTTTCTTCTTGGAATTGATTGCCGATGCCCGGATTCATGAAGTCTGGTTGTTTCTTTTCCTGACTCATTGGTGTCCTCCGAAAACGTTTGAATAAGATGAATATCTATTTACTTATCGTGAGTACTATATTCACCACGATATACACTGTCAACCAACACTTTTTTACCTATAGCCTATTGCCCGTGATTTTCTCCCAGGTTCTAAATTAATTTTGTTTCCCAAACGCTTTTTGTTATGATAAAAGTATATCAATATATCAAGGGGTGTTTACCTGAAAAAGAAAATTGACATAGACAAATTAATTGCAGCCCTCCAGAGCGAGGACTGGGAATTACGACTCCAGGCAGCAGAAAATCTCGGAAAATCAAAGGATAAAAGGGCAATCGAACCGCTGATTCAGGCTCTCAATGATAGCGATGAGTACGTCCGGGAAGGTGCGGCCTGGTCTCTTGGCGAAATCAAAGATAAACGAGCAATATCAGCTCTCATTCAGGCTTTAAACGACCACGACCAGTATGTTAAAGAAGGTGCGGCAATTGCATTAGGGAAGTTAAAAGATAAACAGGCGGTAGAACCGCTTTTCCAGCTTTTGAAAAGCGAATCTGAGTCGATGAGACGAACAGCAGAGACTGCCCTCAGTACATTAGGCGAGTGTGCAACTGAACCTCTTTTAGCAATGCTTCGTGACCCTGACTGGGATGTTCGGTGGCGCACTACCCACATCCTTGGAGAAATAAAAGATCATAGAGCAGTAGAAGCCCTTATTGAGTCATTAAAAGACGAGAATAAGTACGTTGTCGAAGGCGCCATAACAGCCCTTGGAGAAATTAAAGATAAACGTGCAGTGGAACCGTTGATGGAAGCCTTGAAGGATAGCAACAAATATGTACGGGAAGAAGCGACCAATGCACTGGGTGAAATAAAGGATGAACGAGCCCTCCATGCGTTAGTAGGTGTGCTATCAGATAAAGACTGGGGTGTGAGATGGGGTGCAGCAAATGCCCTTGGCGAAATTCGGCATAAGGGCGCAATCGAACCTCTTATTCAGGCCTTTTCAGACGAGGTACGGTATGTTCGGGAAAGCGCTGCGGCAGCCCTTGTGAGAATAGGAAAAGGGGCTGGTGGACATCTTATTCAAGCGCTTGAAAGTCCTGATCCGAATGTCCGACGATGGTCGGCATGGACCCTCGGGAAGCTAAAGTACGAAAAGGCTGCTGAACATCTTGCTCTTGCTCTCCAGGATGAAGACAGCGGCGTTCAATTTGCAGCAGAGGTAGCACTCGCTGAACTTGAGGGCTAACATACCGAACGCTTTGTGCAATAGTATGTTCTTGTACCTGACGGGTTGTTTTCGTATCGCAAGGAAAACAATTACATGACAGACGCAGGCAAGGTTGTTATACCCAGAAAAGCCATGACCCTCATACTTCTCAGGGATCAAGGTTCCACCGGGTTTGAAGTTTTTCTCCTCAAGCGGCATACTCAGAGCGTTTTCATGGGAGGCAATTTTGTTTATCCTGGCGGAAAACTCGATAAAGGGGATTCCGCCGCAGAGATTCTCGCCCGATCGAGAGGCATTGCTGAGGACGAGGCTCGACAGATCCTTGGAGATAATGATCCTGCGAGCGTGAGTATCGCGTACTGGATAGCGGGCATTCGGGAGCTCTTTGAGGAGGCAGGAATTCTTCTTGCATACACCAATAAGAATCAACTGCTTTCGATCGAAAACGATGACATACGGCAGCGATTTGCCTACCATCGGCGTAGCCTTCAGACGGGAGAAAAAAGCTTCCTACAAATAATCATAGAAGAAGATTTAACGCTTGCCCTCGATCGGTGTTTGTTCTATGCCCATTGGATCACCCCTGAGGCAAGGAATGTACGGTTTGACACCCGTTTTTTTATCGCCCGAACGATACCGAGTCAGGAAGCAAGCCCTGATGCAAAAGAAACGACCGAAGGAGTTTGGGTGACACCAGCCGATGCACTCCGGAGGAATTTTGAAGGCACTGTGGCATTGAGCCCTCCGACACTGAAAACACTTGAAGACCTCTCAAGATTCGCGTCCATACATGACCTTCTTGCCGCAATACCCGAAATAGAGAAACCTCCTATTCTCCCTATTCTTTTGAATCATATGGCAGATGAAGTTCTTATTTTCCCGTGGGACCCTGAGTATGCAGACTTCCAGAGTGGTAGATTACTCCAGCCAACAGACCACGGATCGCTATCCGGTCCCTTTGACAACACAACCCGTCTTGTGTTGAACGATGGCCGATGGTTACCGTATGTAAAGACTAGTTTATAGCAAAATATCGTATATCGAAAAACATAGTCTTTTCTTGACGATATGCGATATACAAACGGCGCTATGCGTTCCCAATAACAACATTATGAAGCTTATCAAATTTATCGCTTTCTTAGTGCTCCTCACTCTCATGACCGGTATTGGTTTCTTCATGGTCTATCCTGATGTTTCCAGACTCAAGAAAGAAAACCCAAAGAAGACTTCATTCATGGAATATCGAGAGGCTGAGTGGAAAAAGAAGGGTAAAAAGTTGGGGATTCAGAAAAGGTGGGTTCCTTTATCTCGGATCTCCCCTTACCTCATGAAGGCGGTGATCATCGCAGAGGATGATAAGTTCTGGTCTCACAAAGGGTTTGATCTCGATGCAATTCAAAAGGCTTTGGAAAAGGACCTTGAAAAAGGCAAGTTCACGTTCGGGGGAAGCACTATTAGTCAACAGCTCGTGAAAAACCTCTACCTCACGCCATCCAAGAATCCATTGAGAAAAGCGAAAGAGGCAATCATTACCTGGCGCATGGAAAAAACGATCAACAAACGAAGGATCCTTGAACTCTACTTAAATGTAGTTGAATGGGGGGAAGGCATCTTTGGCATTGAGGCTGCTTCACAGCATTATTACGGTAAATCTGCAATCAACCTCAGCCCCCAGGAATCTGCCCGCCTTGCTGCAGTATTGCCGAACCCGAGAAGGTATCGTCCTACCGGACCTTCAAAGTATGTGGAGAAGCGGGCAAATATAATTTATGGTATTATGGTGAAAAGAGGCATTGTTGTGCCGGAATATGAGGATGTGATAAAGGACTCAGCCATCAACGATGTCTCTTTTCCATCGAATCAAAACCAATAAACCCCGATTTTCCATTAGGATGAGTACCTGCGTCGGGATTTTCCCCGCAAACACGCTCGTTCGTTCCAGCGGCGACCTCCGCTCGCGTTCGGCTTCGGAACTTTTGCTTACGCAAAAGACCAAGCTTCCTCGCCTCACAACGGTTTGCTTAGGAAAACCCGACGCTATGTTTTAATCACTTATCTGGAACATATTCTATCCTACCCGCGGGGGACTACCCATGGGCAAGATGTTTGTTCATATTATGCAAACATTAATCGAAGTCAACCCAAAACGAATGGTTTTTCCCATCGGAATCGATGGTAATGGGACCGATACTCTCGTTAGGCGATACAGTGAGATAGGAGTATACTAGACCCCCGTCAACATAAACTCGGACAAACGTGCCAGCAATATTTGCAGTGATAAAAAATTGTTGACTGTAGCCAGTAGTAACATCCACCCAGGGACCGGGCGGGGTAATAGTGCCTGTGTGGTCGCCATCATCTGTGTTCTTGACATGGATGACATAGCCAGCAGGGCACGAAGTGTATTTACTAAGCGATACATTTTTTTCATTTACAGTCTTGGCGCTGATGCTTTTCACACCATAGAGTGCATACCCCCCATAGTCACCGCCAACCTTCTCGGCTTGTCCTCCAAAGCCTTTGAATTTTAACTTATCCCTCTTGATAGTCATTTGCCCGGGAACTGATATAGATGTACTATATAGATCAGGAGTAGCAGGGATATATCCATTCATCAGATGGATGCTGAACCAACCCGCAAACTGGTTTGCAGTGCCAGCGGACTTCTGGAAAACAGCTGCTCCTGCCCTGAACGGGGTCCTTTTTTTCTCATACAGCTGTACAAAAAATTGGTCATCAAAAAAATAAGGGCTGTCTACCACACATCCATACAACCTGATCGGATCGTTGTCATTCCAGCCAACTTCGTCTGACCCGGGGCCATTGATAAACTCCATGCCCTTGAGGCTTCCGGTAAACTTCAGCCATGTGCCGTTCAGTTCAGTTACCTGCGACTGGGAATTATAAACACCAGTCATAAATATGAAAACAATTAAAAAACCGATGAACATTCCAGCTTTTTTCATATCAAACCTCCTTACAACTATTATTCATTTTACGAAAACAAACTTCCAAAGATAGACTACCATATCCTCTTGCATCGGGCTATTACATTTCCACGCTTTTTTGCGATCTTCCTTCCCTCTCCTTTACCGCCCTCTCTATCTTACTCTTTTCCATGTAGTATGTTTTTACATAAACATATGCTTCTATACCAATGCCTGAGTCCTATGAACAATTATACCCCGGCATCCTGTTCAGATTACAGACATTTTTAAGAAAACTTCAGAGTCATTCATCTTTTCTATAAACAAAAAGGGTACGGGTCGTTATGGTATCAGGCAATAAATAAGGCGTTGCCACTTCAAGAATGAAGCCATCAACCCCTTCATTTTCCTGTGCCTTACCTTTAAGGAGAAAAGCGTGACCGCCTTTTATTATATGCCTGCCACCTTTCGTGAGAATATCTGTTATGCTGCCAAATGCCTTGACGACGAGACATGGAATATTCACTGTCTCAAGAGATTCGATGCGGCCGTGGATGGGAAAAAAGTTGTCAAGCCTTAATGTCCGCTGTATGTGTCTTTGGAACTGAATCTTTTTGAGGGTCCTGTCAATTGAAAAAACCCTCATATTCCTATTGAGGATCTTGAGGGGAATAGCAAGGATTCCAGACCCCGATCCCATGTCGAGAACCGATTCAAACCCTTTTACATAACCTTGAAGAAAGAATGCGTCATAGAGGAGTTCCCGGGCGATAGACTCTGCATCCTTTAATCCAACCAGGTTTATCCGTTCATTCCACCTGGTAAGTTCTGTTACATACAGACAAATGTTCTTGATGGTATCCCTATCAAAAAGTATATCAAATGATACCAGGCCACGTTCTACAATGGTTTCCAATTCCATCAGATAAAACATAGCATAATTTTTTTCTTTCTGTTATAATTCAGCGATGTCGCGCGTCATTGTACTCATAGTTTCGTGCCTGCTCATTTTTTCCTGCGCCTCGAAGCCAGTCAAGAAATCCCAAAACCCTGGCGATTTATATGTTGAAGGGGTTAATCTGTTAAAGGCAAAAAAATATGACAAGGCAATCGATAAATTCTCTGAGGTGAGGGAAAATTTCCCCTTTGATCCAATGGCGCTTATTTCGACCGTCAAACTCGGGGATGCCTATTTTGAGAGAAAAAGTTATGACTTAGCCTTGGGAACCTATGAAGATTTCTTCAAGGCCCACCCGGAAGACGAAAACATCCCCTATGTTCTCTTGCGGATCGGGGAGTGCTATGAAAGGCTCGCTCTCTCATTGGATAGAGATCAAGCTTACACCTTAAAGGCCATCGAACGGTATACCTATCTTATGAACCGTTATCCATCAAGCGATTATGTGTCGGCTGCTCAAGGGAAATTAGAAAAACTTAACCAGAAACTTGCTGACCGCGAATTTTATGTTGGTGAGTTCTATTACCGGACAAGTCAGTATAATGCCGCTATAACGCGCCTCGAATATCTCTTGAAAAAATACCCGAAAGCGCATGGTTTAGATAAGGCCCTCTATTATATATCAATGTCGTATAAGGCCCTTGGAGATCCAGTAAAAAGTGATGAATATATCGAGAAACTCCGAAACGAATATCCGAATAGCACCGTGAACAAGCCTTCGAGTATCAGGGGGGGACGACAAACCCTAAAGCCTCCAAAAAAGGAACCCCCTCTCGTAAATCAGAGTTCATCAAACAGAAGGGAAATTGACCTTAGGCCTCACATTATTACGGCTTCTTCCAAAGGGGAAACCATAGGGACTGCCCCGGCAAAACAACAAGGAGAACACGGGGACAAGGATAAAAGCGGACTTGGTTTCATTGATAAGAGTAAGCCTATCGACATTGTCTCTGATACTATGGAAGGGTTCGATAAGGAAAAAATGGTTATTTTTAAAGGAAGTGTCATAGCCAAACAGGATGACCTCTCCATATTCACCGATGTGATTGAAACATATTTAAACGAAGAATCAAATGAGATATCAAAAGCATATGCCAAGGGTAATGTGAAGATTATCAAACAAGACAGAACCGCGACAGCACAGGAGGCTTTCTTTGACAACATAAAAAGGGAGATTATCCTCAAGGGAGATGTTGTCGTATATCAGGGCCAGGACAAAATAACTGGTAATGTGATCACATATTATATCAACGAAGATAAGGTTGTCGTTGAGGGAGAGCCAGAAAAGAGGGCTCGAGCCATCCTGACACCAAAACCGAAGAATCAGTAAAAAGTGAAAAGTTAGAAACGTATAAAAAGAATCGCAAAATACGCCCAAGATTCTGACGTTTGGAGGTTCCTAAACTTCTTACTTTTCACTTTTTCCTTTTCACTGCCTCACAGTCCTTTTCACTGTTTTAGAAACGGGATCTCTTCGCTCTTCACATATACCAGTGCCTGACATGCCGCTATAAGCTCCCCACCCTCCCGAACCGTAATATAGTATGATGCGGTTCTTCGTGTTCTGTTGATTTCTCGTGACTCTGCAGTAAGGGTGCTGTTCTTTTTCGGCGCTTTCATATAGGTAATATTCATGTTTAAGGCTACCGCAACATTATTGTGGCTATTGGAGGATATTTCAAAGGCCTCGTCGATCAGGGAGAATATTGCCCCGCCATGGGCAGCGCCATAAATATTCTCCATGGAATCGGTGAATTCCATTTCACAGAGGGCATAGCCGTCGTCCACATCCTTGAGGCGAATATTGAGGAGCCTGGCAAGGGGTTCTTCCTGAACCTTCTTGAAGTAAATCGCCTTCTTGGTTTCTTCCATGTCAGGCGATAACCTTCTTTAACAGGTTCTCTACATTCGCTTTAGGCTGAGCACCAACCAGCCTGTCTACCACTTCCCCCTTGTTAAAGAGAATAAGGGTCGGAATACCTCTTACACCATATTTTGCCGGGGTCGCCTGATTTTCGTCCACGTTCAGTTTCAGGATCTTTACCCTGCCTGCATATTCACCAGCTATTGCGTCAACCACAGGCCCCATAACCTGACATGGTCCGCACCAGGTGGCCCAGAAATCTACTACCACTGGGATGGTCGACTCTAAAACTTCCTTCGTAAAATCACCGTCCGTTACTGCTGCTGCGCTACTCATACCAACCTCCTTATAATTACAGAATTTTATTGCTATAGCTTACAGTGAATGAATTACATATTCAACCGTTCGACTGGAAACTCCATTCACAAAAACCTCTTGTCATGGCCCACACCTTTTGAGCATGGCGTTTGTTATTTAATAAGGATTTCTCATCCCGATGTCAACCGGACATGGGTCAATAATATCTCTTGACAAGATTTTATTTTAGATATACATTTGTATACTATGAAAGGTCTTACCGAGATACAGAAAAAAATTCTCGAGTTTCTCAAAGATTACACGAGAAACCATGGGTACCCCCCCACGGTTAGAGAGATAGGGGAACGGTTCAAAATTTTCTGGCCTGCGGCGAGAAAACACCTCCAATCTCTTGAACGCAAGGGTTTTGTCCGACTCAACCCTTCGCGATCGAGGGGTATAGAGATTGTGGGCTTCCAATTTTCAGGAGAACGGTCAATTCCTGTGGTAGGAAGAATCAGGGCTGGTGAACCCACGGCAGCCATAGAGGAAATCGATTTCCATATCCGCATTGATTCATCTCTTTTTCCCGAAGAAGATACATTCTCCCTGAGGGTGGTGGGGGACAGTATGAGAGATGCGGGCATCCTTAACGGAGACTTTGTGATTGTGAAACCCCAGAGCACCGTTGGGCATGGCGATATTGGTGTTATTCTCATTGGCGATGAAGCTACAGTCAAGAGAGTCCTTTTTAAGGATGAACTGGTGGTGTTAAAACCTGAAAATAAGGATATGGAGCCCTTGATATACAGGTCTGATGAGATTACGATCATAGGAAAAGTTATTGGTCTTTTAAGAAACCGCATATGATGCACATCGGGGAAAAAATCAGCGTTCTTGCGTCCTTTACCGGTGGCATCCGGCCCATCAAATTCAAGTGGTCAGGAAAACTTATCACGGTACAGGATGTTACCTACACGTGGAGGTCAAGAGAAGGCCAGGCAAGTGTTCATCATTTCTCTGTGACCGATGGGGCCTCCCTCTACGAATTAAGTTTCCATACCCAATCCCTGGTATGGAAACTTGAAAACATCGAGGTCTGAAGATCATTATGTCAAAAATCATCATGTGTGTCGATATGGATGCTTTCTTTGCATCTGTGGAGCAGCAATCAAACCCCCGTCTCAGAGGAAAACCCATTGCGGTCATCGGATCAGGAGGAAGAACGGTGATAACTACCTCATCCTATGAGGCAAGACAGTTCGGCGTCAAAACAGGTATGACCACCTACGAGGCAAAAAAGCTTTGCCCCCACCTCATCTTCGTAGTAGGCAATAACGCCAAGTATACCCATACCTGCTCGGAACTGGGAAAGATATACGCCAGGTTTACGCCTCATGTGGAGATTTATTCAGTGGACGAAGCGTTCCTTGATGTTACTGGTACCCATCACCTCTTTGGCGGTATCGAAGCAATGGGAAAAACCCTGAAAGGCCTCATCAGGGACCGCTTTGGCATTAACTGTACCATAGGGGCCGGTCCGAATATCCTTATCGCCAAGCTTGCAAGCGATCTTGCAAAGCCCGATGGCCTCATGTGGGTCACGCCTGACAGAGTGACTTCCCTCCTGGAGGACTTACCGGTCAAAAAGCTATGGGGTGTAGGCCGCCACACCGAGAAAAAACTGGAAGCCATGGGTATAATGACATGCGGAGAGCTCGGGAGGGCACCAGTAAGCATCCTGCGAAGGCGATTCGGGTTCATAGGAGAGATGTTGAAGGCTATGGGCATGGGAATATGTGACAGGTCCGTGGTCATGCACGAAGAGGACCCGAAATCCATAGGTCACGGTATGACCCTTCCCAGAGACATTTACGAAAGGGACCAGATCGAAATGTATATCCTTCAACTCAGCGAGATGGTTGGAAGACGGGCGCGAAAACATGGATACACGGGAAGAAAGGTCTCTCTTACTATCAGATATGCTGATTTCCATACTTTTACCAAACAAACCACCTTGTCCTCCTGTACCAATGACACCCACGCTATTTACCGTTCTGCTCTTTCAATCCTCAACACCATCCGACTGCGAGATCGAATCAGACTTCTCGGCGTACGTCTTTCCCATCTTGAAAAAGAAAGCGGACAGGTGGCGTTGTTTGACGAAATGAGGCGGAGACGAGCCCTCCTTGAGGCCGTTGATGAGGTAAATGACCGGTTTGGCGAATATAATCTTACCTGGGCTTCATACCGGAGAAAGTTGGAAATTCCGCGGGTCATTTCTCCTGCATGGCGGCCCGGAGGGGTAAAAAACATTGATATAAGATAAAGACGGGCAAGAGTCTATATTTATTCCTTAAATAACTTCAGCCGTAAAGAATTGCTCACAACTGAGATGGAACTTAGCATCATAGCCAGGGCTCCAAACATGGGGTCGAGCCGTATGCCGAAGAAGGGATAGAGTGCCCCGAAAGCGATAGGAATACCTAAGACATTGTAAATAAAAGCCCAAAAGAGGTTTTCTTTAATCACCCAAAGGGTTTTTTTTGAGAGCTTGATGAGGCTGACGAGCCGTGAGAGCTGTCCCTTCATGAGGACAACATCTGCTGATTCAATTGCAATATCGGTACCTTTGCCCATAGCAACCCCAATATCAGATACTGCGAGGGACGGAGCATCATTGATTCCATCACCTACCATGATAGTTATGCCTTTTTCTTTAAAGTCCTCAACAAATTTTGCCTTTTGATCAGGAAGAACTCTGGAGAAAAACTGGTCAATTCCAATCTTTTCGCTAATAGTCTTTGCACCGTTTTCACTATCACCGGTTATCATTGCCACATGTATATTCATTGCCTTTAGATCATTTACGACATCTTTTGATTCGTCCCTCACCTTGTCGTTGAAACAGAGAAGGCCCATAATGCCCTCCTCGTCACCCCAAACAAGCACGGGAGAACAACCTGAAAGCTCCTCTTTTCCGTACAGTTCCCGTACAGAGCTATCAAGAATTTTTCCAGAGTCTTCGTACAGAGCTATATTTCCCACATAATAGGTAACTCCTCGTATGGTTCCCTTGATGCCTTTACCTACAATGGCTTGAAAATCATCTACATTGGTGACTTCGATATTCAGTTCTTCTGCTTTCTTTCGCAACGCTTCGGAGAAAGGATGTTCTGACTGCCTTTCAAGGTTGTATGCAACGTACAGCAGTTTCTTCTCTGAATGTCCACCAAGCGGCACGGTTTTCCCAAGAATAATAACTCCCTCGGTGAGGGTCCCGGTTTTGTCAAAAAGTACATACTGTACTCTGTTTGTAAGCTCAAGGGCCTCCGCGCTCTTGATGAGGATTCCTTTCTTTGCACCCACACCTGTTGCTACCATGATTGCCGTTGGGGTTGCAAGACCAAGGGCACAAGGGCACGCGATGATCAATACGCTTACAAAGGAAAGGAGCCCATTTGTTAGCTTCGGGGCAGGCCCGAAGAAATACCACACAACAAAGGCAGCGATGCTGATAAGAATAACGATGGGCACAAAGACGCTTGCTACCTTATCAGCAAGTCTCTGGACAGGTGCTTTAGTAAATTGAGCCTCTTCAACAAGCCGGATGACTTTTGCCAGAACTGTGTCCTTCCCTATTCTCGTTACTCTTACCGTGACCGAGCCCTTCCCATTTATCGTTCCGCCAATTACTTCGTCACCCACTGTTTTGTGGACAGGCAAACTTTCCCCGGTTATCATCGACTCGTCCACATACGTGTTTCCATCGACCACCTCTCCATCTATGGGTACCTTTTCTCCAGGCCTAATCAAGACAAGATTTCCAACCTCTAATGTATCGGTCACAACTCTTTCTTCTTTTCCATCCCTGAGGAGAACACATTCTTTCGGAGAAAGTTCATACAGCATTTTGATTGCTGTATACGTTCGTGTCTTGGCCTTTGATTCAAAAAATCGTCCGAGGAGAATAAGGGTAATGATGGTTGCGCTCGAATCAAAATAGGTCATTGGCTCTAAACCTGCCTTCATGATGGTGTGAGGAAAAAAGGTGACAAAAGCACTGTAGAAGAAAGCTGCTGATGTTCCTACCGATATGAGGGTGTTCATGTCAGCGGTAAAATGTTTCAGATTGAGAACCGTTGCCTTATGAAATCGTAAACCAAAGTAAAACTGCACAGGGAGAGTAAGGATGAGTAATATGAAGTTCTGGTATTGCATGGTGGGGAGCACCATCCACATGGAAAAAACCATGACAACGGCGCTAAAACAGGCCGACCAGATAAAATCGCGCTTAAGTTCTGCCTCTTCTTTTTGTGCCCGTATGGTAACATCTGCCTCAAGATCCACATCATAACCAATATCACGGATAAGGGAGATGATCTGCTTGAGCTCAAGCTCCTTCTTTGGAACAATGACCGCTTTTTTTAATGGGAAGTTAACCCGTGCTTCACCTATGTCTTCAAGTTTGTTGAGTTCTCTTTCAATTCTTGCCGCGCATGCAGCGCAGCTCATACCAGTAATGGGAAGTTCAATTTTATCAGGCATCCAACCCCCTCATTTTGATTACATTTATTTATTACAAGCAACAAAATATACGACAAGAACCCTTCAATAACAACCTTTTGATCAGATCACAAATTGGCTCCAGTAGAAAATTACCAATATCTCCTTGCATACATCACACCATATGATTATGAACGAAGTATATCCAGTGTCCTCTATTCGATTATTCCGATGAGACGAAAAGTCATTTTTCCTTACTTTTTTGAGACGGGGAGCGATAGAAAAAATTAAACAGCAATTTTATTGCCTTACTGGTCTTTGGGGAACCAATTTTAGACCAATCGCCTTTGATACCCTTCAGGAGCGGGTCTTTTGCGCTATCCAGAAGAGATGAAGTTCCAAGTTGCGTGTCTTTTCCATTAAAATCCGTTGCCGGAATAAAACGATAGAGCCTATTCACAGCATCAAGCTCCACAAGCCCAAGGGTATAAGAAAAATTACCATAACCCTTCGATGAGAGTTCAGCCTCCTTTCGCTGTTCGGCATACTTCTTAAGAACCCCCTTGTCTTTGATGCCAATTGATACCCATACGGCAATCTTGTCCGGAAGAGGCCGATAGCACTCAACACCGGCAAATGTATCTTCATCAATCTCTTCAGAACCGATCACATTGTCTATATCGCAAAAGAGGTTGAATGTTTCATCTTCGTAGATAAGCTTCCAACTCCACATCATGCCATGCCTCCATTATATGACAATCAAAAATCGTTATGAATTTGCTATAAAATATTAACCGACTTTATGTACGAATCGATATTGAATTTTGACCTGCATCCATTATAACTCATGTACCTGATTTTACCAAAAACATTTCGTTCGTTCCATGCTCGGTCGTGAACCCCACCGATGCTCCAGGCTATGCCTGTATAACCATTTGGATCCCTGCCATCGAGTTCATATTTATCGTTCAGAAAAATAGCGAAATTCATAGCTTCTTCCGGAGACCTTGTCCACTCAAGGATTTTCTTTGCCCAATACATCCGCATATAGCCATGCATCTTGCCCCGCTTGACCATTTCCTTCTGGGCAGCATTCCAGAGACCGTCATGGGTTTTGGCATCCTCAAGGTCTTCGAAAGAGTAAATATGTGGCCGTGCGTCTTTTCGATGCTGGTCGAGTGTTTTTTTTGCCCATTCTGGAAAACCATTGAAATTGTCATAATTTTCATTATAGAAACAGAAATTGTCGGAAAGCTCTCTCCTTATCATAAGCTCCTCAAGAAAACCATTCCTTGATTCTCCCACGGCCTTTTGTTTTATTACCTCGAGGACAATCCTCTGTGCTGATATATGACCAAAATGAAGGTAGGGGGAAAGATCTGACTGACCAGCCTTGTTTGGATCATTTCGAAACTCATCATATGTGTCTAACCTTTCTGTGATAAAACGATCAAGGATTGACCTGGCTGCCTTTTCCCCTGGCATTACCCAGTGCAATTCACGTATCCCCCTGTCTACGTTGAGGTTTTTTTTAATCGTCTCCCAATCGATGGGATCACATGTCCCTTTCCATATAAAAGGGTGCTTTCGAGGCTTCGGATATTCCTCAAGAAACTCTGGGATAAGCTTTCGTATTTTTGGTCTGATCGTGTACGCCCCATATTCCATTTTTGAGGAAGCAATCCAGCATGGGATAATATTATGGGCATCAACCTCATAAAAAGGGATGGTAAGTTGCCTTCCTATGTCCTCCTTCCACTGACGTTTGAGCTTGAGGGGGTCAAAATCCGTTACCAATACTTTAATATTATACCGGTTTACGAACTCTACAATCTCGTAGGCCGGTGAGCCTGTAAGAAGAAAAAAAGGAATATTGTGGACCGAGAGTTCGTGCTCAACTTTTCGAAGCCCGTCTATCATAAAACCATATTGACGTAATGTTGCATTGAGAAATGCTGGTACAAGACAAAACACAATAAAAAGAGGGGCTTCAGCTTTTTCGGCAAGCTCCTGGGCGTAAAGAAGCGCCCAATTATCTCGCACGCGCTGGTCTCTGCTCATCCAGTAGACAACCGGGCCTGGTACTTCTTGCCCATGTTTTAATATCCTTACCCGTTCTTTTTTTATCATTGGTATCAACCCTTTCCTTAGAGACATTATACGATGCTTTTTGCATAGATTATGAAAAATTGTGTTTTTTTTGTAAGTTTCTTCTGGCCACCTTGACAAAATCATCTTGTAATCACAGTATAACTATGTAATTTTGGCGTTTTAGAACCTTATTGCTCTATTCAATAATGAATCATGAGGAGGAAATATGACTTTACGCGAATATTTTCAGAGTACACAGGGGCGATGTGTTTTAGCAACTTCAGACGCGAAAGGATTGGTCGATGTAGCTATTTACTCACGGCCGCATGTGATAGATGAGGAAACAGTGGCATTTATCATGCTGGATCGTCTTTCTCATGCAAACCTTCAATCGAATCCCCATGCTGCATTCCTTTTCATGGAAGCAGGAGAAAAATATATTGGAAAACGCCTGATGCTTACAAAAATCAAGGAAGAAGAGGATCAGGAACTGATTGAGAAGTTTAGGAAAAAGAAAAGCTACGACCTTCCTGACGATAACACAAAAAAAAGGTTTCTTGTCTATTTTCATGTTGATAAAATCCTTCCTCTCATTGGGGATCACGAATGACACATCATTCACCGATTCGGCCTGACCCAAAAGCGTTCGTTCGCAATCTGGGGGCACCTATGCCTCTATGGAAAAAGACATGGCTCATCATCAGAAACAACGTAAAGAAAATTGTAACCTTGAGCTCCTGCTGTGGCCACCCCGGTGAACCGGGGTGCTGAACAAGCAGGGATGATGTCACCGGTCGGTGACAGGATTGAAAAAATCTTAACTACACAACAATGAAAGGAGGTCAATACGATGTATACAGCAAAAGATTACTCCAATCTTATCGGAATGGAAGGATTCAGCGAAACCCTTCTCAAAAATCACTTTACCCTGTACCAGGGATATGTGACAAATACAAACAAGGTCATTGAAAACCTAACCCTGATGATGAAGGAAAACAAGGCAGGCACCCCTGAATGGGCTGAATTGAAAAGGAGAATGGGGTGGGAGTTCAATGGCATGAGGCTCCACGAGTATTATTTTGAAAATCTCGGTGGCAAAACCCCTCTCAAGAAGGATGGTAGGCTGGGCAAAAAGATAGCAGAGGATTTTGGAAGCTACGAGACGTGGGAAAAGGCATTCAGGGCGGTAGGGTCCATGAGGGGTATCGGCTGGGCAGTGCTTTACCAGGACAACACAAATGGAAAATTGATAAACTTTTGGATTAACGAACACGACGTTGGACATCCTGCCGGGTGTAATCCCATATTGATACTCGATGTTTTTGAGCATGCTTTTATGATTGATTACGGACTGAAGCGGGCAGATTATATTGCCTCCTTTTTCAATAATATCGATTGGCTTGTGGTTGAAAACAGACTGAAGGATTAACCGCTGAGCACTGAGATATTTTTTAAAACTTAATGTGTTTCTGGGCAAAAATCTTTTGTCTTTTATGACGAGAGAAACATATTTTAGACGTATGGTGTATATATGATTGAAAAGGCGCGGTCAACGTTTTTATTAATACTATGTTTATCAACTCTCCTTTCTGTCATTTCCTTTGCCTCTGTATCCCTCGCAGAGGAAAAGCTCGGAGATAAGGTTTCCGAAACAACCCTGTCGAATGGGCTTAAAGTGATCCTCCTTGAAAACAAAAAGGCACCGGTGGCAACAGTCCAGGTATGGTACCGCGTTGGTTCTCGCAATGAGACTTGGGGCAAAACAGGTCTTTCACACCTTGTCGAGCACCTGATGTTCAAAGGTAGCACCCAATTTAACGCTGAGCAGTTTGTCCGCATCATAGAAGAAAATGGCGGTAAAAACAACGCATTTACCTCACACGACTACACGGGATACTTTGTTAACATCAGCGCGGATCGTGTTGCAATTCCTTTGGAACTGGAGGCAGATCGGATGCGAAATGCCACCTTCAATGAAAAAGACTTCGCAACGGAAAAAATGGTTGTCATTGAGGAACGGAGACTGCGCACGGAGGATAACCCCCAGGCATATTTATATGAACAGGTGCGTGCAACTGCATACCAGGTTCATCCATACCACTGGCCGATCATAGGCTGGACGGAAGACCTGGAGAGACTCACCCTGGCTGATGCTCGGGAATATTACAATCGTTATTATATACCCGCGAATGCCTTTCTTATTGTAGCAGGTGATTTTTCCCGACAGGAACTGCTTCCTAAAATTGAAAAAGTATTCAGCCACCTTCCCGCGACACAAGCCCCGCAACAGGATGTAAGTCGTGAACCAACTCAAAAAGGAGAGCGGCGAATAACGGTAAAACGGGAGGGGCTCGTTCCTGCCCTCATGATGGGCTATCACGTTCCAAACTTGAAAAGTCCCGATAGTTACGTTCTCGAGGTCATAGAAGGGATCCTCTCATCTGGAAAAAGTTCACGCTTTTTCGACCGTCTAATTCGAGAAAAACAGGTTGCACTTAGGGCTGACGCTGATTATTCCATTACCTCCCGTGACCCAGGTCTTTTTTTCATTTCTGCAGAGGTATTGACTGGTAAGGATTTAACAACATTGGAAAAAGCTATTGATGATGAAATTACGCGTCTCCAAACCGAGCCTGTTCTCCCTGAAGAGTTGAATAAAGCCAAGAACCAATTGGAGGCAGCTTTTATCTATGGACAGGATTCAGTTTTTTATCAGGCAATGATTCTTGCTCAGCATGAAATAGTTTCAACATGGAAACACGTTGATGACTATCTTCCCTCCATTCGTGGTGTAACATCTCATGATATTATGAGGGTTGCCCGCCAATACCTCATACCAGAAAACAGGACTGTAGGGCATTTCATACCGATACCACCTCGTGGCAGTAAGCCTACCTTGCCCAAAACTTCTGTTAACGAACAGGGGAACATACAGTGAAAAACGTGAAACTAAAAATCCTCTTTTTTTATTCATGCTTAAGCTTTATTTTCTTTTTCCTTCTCTTTCCTAATCTTGCCTTTTCTCTGCCTTCGACAAAGCGGGTTACCCTTCACAATGGTCTTCGTCTCGTTGTGGCAGAAGACCATTCTCTTCCTTTTGTCACATTTCAGCTGATCATTGATGGTGGCTCACGGGCAGACCCCCCGAATAAGGAAGGCCTTTCCTACATGACAGCCAAAGGACTTCTTCATGGTACAGTCAACCATACAGCTCAGCAAATGAGTAAAGCTTTGGATTTTATTGGTGCCAATCTCAGCGCAAACAGCAGCAAAGATTATGTCTCGGTGAGTCTTAAAGTGCTGAAAAAGGATCTTATCCAAGGATTCAATCTCTTTATGGACGCTGTCACACAACCCATCTTTCCGGAGGACGAATTCCGTCGAGAGGTTCAAAGAACGATAGGCGTAATCAAATCGGTTGAAGAAGATCCTGGAGGTCTCTCGGAAAGAGAATTTTTCAAAACCCTCTTCACAGGAACCCCTTATGGTCATCCAGTCGTAGGAACAGAGGAGTCGCTTCCACGATTGACCCGCAACGATCTTGTATCATTCTATACCACATATATCCGCCCTAATCAGTCTATCCTCGTAATCGTTGGAGATATAAAACTCACCGAGGTCAACAAAGATCTTATGAGCAGACTTGAAACATGGTCTGCCCGTGATGTTCCCGCGATTTCATATAACCAAATACCCAGTTCCGGAGTAAAAATTCTAACGATAGACAGAATGATAACGCAAGCCAATGTTGTTTTGGGTAATAGTGGGCCACCGAGAAAGAATCCCGATTTTTTTTCAATAGCAGTTATGAATTATATTCTCGGTGGTGGTGGCTTCTCATCGAGGCTTCTCACAGAAGTGCGGGCAAAACGTGGCTTTGCATATTCCATCCACAGCGTTTTTGACCTCAAGAAGTTCGCTGGATCCTTCTCGGTACATTTCCAAACAAAAAATGATTCTGCTCGCGAAGCCATAGAAATTGTTCTTGAGGAAATGAAAAAGATGCAGACAGCGCCAGTGACCGATAAAGAGCTTGAAGGCGCCCGTAAATATCTAACGGGAAGTTTTCCTTTACGCTTGGACACCCAAGCCAAACTTGCCGGCTTCCTTGCTCAGGTGGAGTTTTATGGGTTAGGGGACGATTACGCAGATACCTATATTTCTCGCATCATGGCTGTTACAAAAGAGGATGTTCAGCGGGTTGCACGCAAATATCTTGATCCGCTCAATTATGTCCTTGTTGTTGTTGGAAATCTTGAGGAGGCTCAGTTCAGAAGTAAACCTTAATGATCTCTGCACGATCCAGTACATGGCATCGTGTAATTTACATATGTGCGGAGGATGAAAACATGTTAAACCTGTCGTCAATTTTTTTCCGTAGATACAATAAAACAATGATTGTTTTTTCGTTTCTGTTGCTATTAATGGTATTGCCTGCCACATCATACAGCGTTGAACGAGGAAAATCTCCGGTTGATTTGAGTACAGCCATCATTCAAGTGGCAAAGAAAAATATACCTGCAGTTGTTCACATAGAGGTAACGGGACAACAAGAGGTGGCAATCCCTTCGCTTCCATTTAATGACGACCCGTTCTTTCGCCGTTTCTTTGGCATGCCTCAGGGGCCACGGAAATTTAAAAGAGAAACCAAAGGCCTTGGGACCGGGATGATCATTGACAGTCAGGGGCACATCCTCACAAACTATCATGTTGTCGGAAATGCAACAAAGATTGATGTGCTCCTTTCAAACGGTAGTTCATTTCAAGCAAAACTTATTGGATCTGATCCTAAAACAGACCTTGCAGTTATTAAGATATCGACAAAAGAACAGCTTCCGTATGTGACTTTTGGAGATTCAGACAAGGTAGAGGTTGGTGAGTGGGTTGTGGCCATCGGTCATCCCCGTGGGTTAGATCAGACAGTCACCCAGGGCATTATCAGCGCGAAGCACAGGCGAGGTATTACCGACCCATCCAGCTATCAGGATTTTCTCCAGACTGACGCGGCTATCAATCCTGGAAATAGTGGCGGTCCCCTTCTCAACCTTCGGGGTGAGGTCATCGGTGTAAATACTATTATTGTTTCAGGCTCCGGCGGCTTTGAGGGGATTGGATTGTCAATTCCAAGTAATATTTCACAACACGTGGCAAAACTCCTCATTTCTCATGGTAAGGTTGAACGGGGATGGCTTGGTCTTAGCGCTCAAGACATGACTCCTGAAATTGCAAAAAACCTCGCAGTTGAATTTAGAAGGGGTGCACTTATCAGTGATGTTGTGAAAGGCGGACCGGCTGAGACAGGGGGTATCAAAAAAAATGATATTGTCGTATCGTTTCAAGGAAAAGATGTTACAAATGCTGAAATGCTCCGCAATGAAATTTCATTAAGCCCTATCGGCAAAGATGTTCGAATGGTCATTGTCCGCGCAGGCAAAAGACAAGAGGTGACTGTCCGTATCGGGAATCCAAAAGATGTGGCCAAAGTATTTAGCGCCTCTGTCCGGGAACGACTCGGAATCAATGCGAGGTCGCTGACCCAAAAAGAAGCTGAAAAGTATAGACTAAATGCAAATGAAGGAGTAATAATAACATTTGTTGAACAAAAGGGGCCTCTTGGCAGAGTCGGATTTGAGGTGGGAGATATGATTCTTGAAATAAATGGCCAGTCAGTTGGTGGATTAGAAAACTTTTCTCAGATGGTTGCATCGCTCCGCCCCAATCAACGTGTAACATTACTTGCCCTTGATCATAGTTCAGGTAATTCCGGTTATGTGACCATAACGTCACGGTAATACCTATGGAGCGCATCACAACAGAAAAAAGAATTTCTTCCTCTGCGCATTGCCCACATGACTCCATTGCCAAAGGGTAAACGATAAAATATAAAGAGTTAGCCGTATATTGCCGAAAGAATAACTAAACCATTCTCTGACGTGCTATACTTTGCCAGAAAATAAAGGAGGGTCTTGATGAAGATACGAGCAAATGATGTGATTGTTCCCTTGGATGTTCCTCGGGCATTTCGGGAAACGTATATTCGGAATTACCTTGAAATTACAAAAGAAAGCGGGCACCTTATGCTCTTTGCCGGTGATCAGAAGGTTGAACACTTGAACAAGGATTTTTTTGGTGATGGTATTCCCGTCGACGACAATGATCCTGAACATCTTTTTCGAATCGCAAGCAAGGCAAAAATTGGTGTATTTGCAACACAACTTGGCATTATTGCACGGTATGGAATGAGTTACCCTGATGTACCCTATCTTATTAAAGTCAATTCCAAAACAGACCTGGTTAAAACATCCCAATCAGATCCATTCAGTGGAGAGTGGTATGATTTTCAGCAAGTTATTGATTTTCGTGATACCAGCGGACTGAAAATACTTGGTGTTGGTTATACAATTTTTCTCGGCAGCGAATATGAGGCTGATATGCTCTATCAAGCAGCGCAACTTGTTTACAATGCCCATCAGTATGGCTTAATATCTGTTCTGTGGATATATCCACGAGGCAAAGCCGTAAATGATGAAAAAGATCCCCATCTTATTGCGGGAGCAACAGGTGTTGCCCTTTGTCTCGGCGCAGATTTTGTCAAGGTGAACTACCCACAAAAAGAAGGGGAGGAGTCAAAAGAAATATTTAAGGAAGCGGTTCTTGCCGCGGGTCGGACCAAGGTAGTATGCGCCGGAGGTTCGAGCAAGGATGCAAAAGCCTTTCTCCAGGAGCTCCACGATCAGATTAATGTGAGTGGTGCCGCTGGAAACGCTACAGGAAGAAATATACATCAGAAACCGCTTGCAGAAGCAATCCGAATGTGTAACGCTGTTTTTGCTATCACGGTCGAAGGTGCAACGGTTGAAGAGGCGATGAAAATATATACCGGCTGATGAAATTAACAAAAACAGCGTTCTTTTTATTGGGATCATTACTGGATTGCATGTAATTACATACGTACTATATCTGCTTGCAGGGATTGAAAAATTTTCGTTTTTTAGACAAAAAACCAAAAGAAGTTTGACTTATTCTGCTCGTCCTTATAATGTATGTGGAATATGGACGTAAAGCAGAAGGCATCCCTTTTTGCTGTGTTAACTGCTCTTGTTCTCGCATCGAGTAAATTCGCTGTTGGATTTATGTCCGGGTCATTAGCGATCATTTCATCAGGCCTTGACAGTCTCCTTGACACGTTCATGTCTGGCATGAACTTTTTTGCTATCAGAAAGGCAGCGCAACCAGCCGATGACTCTCATCAGTATGGCCATGGCAAGGTAGAAGACCTTGCGGCTGTTGCACAGTCTCTTGTAATTGTCTTTTCAGGCTCATTTATTATCTATAAAGCTGTTGAGTCATATTTAAACAGCGTAACAATCACGTATTCCTCATTCGACTTTCTTGTAATGATTGTTTCCCTGGCGCTAAGTTTTGCCGTTGTGTTACTACTCAGGCGAATTGGGAAGCAAACAGATTCAAATGCTTTGCTGGCAGATGCTCTTCACTATACAAGCGACCTTTTTTCCAACTCAGGTGCTATTCTTGCGATAGCATTAACATTCTACACTGGAAAGACTTTTTATGATCTTGTCTTTGCGATCATCATCGGGTGCATCATTATTTTCTCGGCCATCAAGATTGCCAAAAGCGGTATATCGGGAATTATGGATTCGAGCATTTCCGACAAGATGACGAGGGAGATTGAGAACATTATCCAAAAAATGCCATTCCCGGCTGCGGGATTTCATAAACTGCGGACCCGTTATTCCGGAAGCACCAAGTATATCGATTTTCATATGTTGTTCTGCAGAAAACTTCACATTGACGAGGCTCATGAATTGGCGAATAATCTGGAAAAAGAGATTACAAAAGAAGTTAAACATGTTGATGTGGTCATACACATCGAACCGTGCAACAATAATTGTGATCTTACCGAAGCAACCTGTACAATTCGTTTAGGGAGAAAAACATAGCAAAACGTGCCGCCGGTCATTGGTTCTGAAGTGCAACCGCTGATTGTTCCCTCACTGCTGTCACGAAATCTGCAGGAGATGAAACCATCCGAAAGACACTTTTGTACTTTCCGCCATGAACAATTGTGATCTTTCCAAAATTCAGGATAGCACCAAGGGAGGGCTGATAGAAATCTGCATATGTTATATCAGTAAGGGGTATTTTATACGGTTTCCGTAAAAGAGCGCTTGCACAGATGACAACCTTCTTGTTCGTTACATAAATGTACGAATTGAAATATTTCCTGTATGAAAAAAAGCCCCAGGCCAACCCTATTCCACATAAGACAAGGGCGGAAAATCCCTTGGCAGGAATCCATAATCCCCCGAGAATAATAAGTAGCGCAGGGCCGAGAAGAAGCACCCAGTGTAATTTTGTTTGATAGACAATTCGTTCACCGTCTAAGAGTTCATTGATCTGACCAGTCATCGATTTCCTCTTCTTTTATATATAGTTCCATCTATTTGGGCAACTATCCATAACACTTGATCAACTCAAAATACGGAGATACCTCGATAAGTTAACCTACGTGAATGTCTTCAAAAGCCATTCGTTAGCCACTCTCGTAATCTGGCCGTAAATGTCTTCCTCTGTCAATCCCGATGATTTTGGCACATGGAAAGAATGGTCTCCGCCATCAATGATAAACAGTTCGTGAGGTGCACGAAGGTGATGGAAAACCCCATACAGTTTCTCCGTATTACAGAGTTGGTCTCGAGTCCCAGCAAAAAAGAGCATGGACTTCGTTATCCGATAAAGGTGCGTATCCCGTAATTTTTCCTGGTCACCTGCAGGATGAAGAGGATATCCAAGAAAAATAAGTCCATGAACGGAAAGACGATCATCAGCAACCATTTGCGATGCCACCCTCCCGCCCATAGATTTTCCTGCTCCGACCCATATGTCAACAGCGCCGCCAAGCTCTTCCCTCGTAAATTGAAACGCTGAAGCCCACGTTTGCTCAAGTATTTCCTGCGTATCTGGGTTTTTTCGTCCATTTTCGGCATAGAGAAAATTAAAACGCAAAACTGGAAAACCGAAATTAGCAAGACCCCTGGAAAAAGATGTGATTAATGGTGTATTCATATCGTTACCAGCCCCATGGGCAACAATAATGGCAATTCGGTGCTGCTTCTTTCGGGGCATCACCAGAACGCCCGAAGTTGCACCCTTCGTTCTGATCTGAATCGATACTTGTTTTTCTCGCGTTTCCACACAAAACCTCTCTTCGTACCTGACATGCTTGTTATTAAAACAATGTTCATATTAATAACTTTTTTGTAAAACTTCAAATTTACTACTCATAAAGCCTCCTTCCATACATCATTTGACCCATGAATAGAGGCGGTTACTCACACATAAGGCTTCGTAAGCGCTCTTGCCAGAAAAACGTGTGGAGAATTTTCTTCTTGCAAAATTTCTTTAATTTAATGATAATTACCAGGCTATTACGCTGTTCGGTAAACGTTCAAGATACTAAATCGCAAATACTCGTGGAGGTTGTCAATGAGGAAAAGGATCATTTTTGGCGTGCAGGTTACCAATAGGATAAAAAACGCTCGTGAAGTCCAAGAAATTCTCACCGAATTTGGATGTAATATAAAGACGAGATTGGGCTTACATGAAGTTACTGATGCTGTCTGTTCAACAATCGGCCTCCTTATCCTTGAGATGTATGGGGATATCAAACACATCAAAGAAATGGAGACAAGATTGAAAGCCGTTCAAGGCGTAGTCGTCAAAAAAATGGTTTTCGAGGAGTAAATATTCCCATTATTTTTTGAACATTGGAGAATCTTCCTCAATCGCTGTTGTCATGTACAGATCGTGCCGACATTTGGTAATTTCATTCCTATCACGTTATTTTTCTTGAGTTTTTCCTGCTTTAACCGATCAAGAATATGTACTTCCTGTAACATTTTTATCGCCTTTTCCCGTGGGGTTAAGGTGCGTTTTTGAGAAGGATTGGAGATGATGAGAGAGGACGCTGAGCCACTGGTTTTTGCCCAAAAAAGCCACGATGATCACCTCGTATTCGAGTTTATTCGTGCCATGAATATTGCCCGTCGAAACCTTGTTGCATATCCACGGGGACACGTTCTTGTCATTGAATCCTTTCATAAGGTTCTTGATATTCTCAAGCAGTATTTCAAGCAGAGCGATCATCTCACATTAGGGGTAACACAAGATGCCCTTATGTGGGGGGCCAAGACATTGGATAAGAAAAATATCGTCTTCCAGGGTTTCTCCCATATCTTGTTTAATCATGGCATTATCAGCCTGACCCTTCTGAGCGGCCTCACCGGTGAAGAGCTAATGGAGTTCGACTATATCATCTCTCAAACGCGAAATGAGGTATATCGCCAAGGCGGGGTTGCCGCACTCCTTTCAAGGGCCAAGGTACGCAACATTAAAGTTCAGCTTATCGACTACCGAATGTTCCAGGCTCAGGATGGTCTTGCTCTATCGAAAGAAGATGAAGACGACATGAACGGGCGTCACTTCTGGCAAAACTTTGTTAAGGGCCTTTTTGGAGGGACCCTTGATTGTAACCTTGAGCCTGAAGCGCTTGCTGCAATGGTGGATAGCAAATATCTTGACTTTTTATCAAATTGTAACGATGGTGACGATGCCGATTCTTGTTTGAATATTGCCTTCGATTTCGGATCACTTTTTTTTGAAAATAATGCCTTTGCAAAACTAACAAAATTTTTGCAATCACTCAGCGAAGAAGTGCGCAAGATATTTATAGATAAATTTCTTAACTCACTCAAAGATCATATGGAAGTTGCTGAGGATGTTCTTGCGAGCCTACCCATAGAGATTATATTGGACGCTTTAGAATATCATGCACATAATGAAATCTACATCCCGCCAATTATCTTTGAAATTCTGCAAGCAATTAAAAGTAGTTCTGATAAAAAAAGTAACGAAGGTATAGAGGAACTCCTCAAAGCCTATTCGAAAGAAGAATTGGCGGAGAAGTTTAGAGCCATATTCAAAGAGGATGAACTTGATAAATTTGTTCCGCTTGATTACCAGAAGGCGCTTGAAGAGGTACGTACCTTTGAAAGACCGTTCTCGTCAGAACTCTCTCAGATTAAGCACGTGGAAGAAGCCTTTAGCAATCAGAGTATCGCGGTACATTTCGCTCGTGTACTTACCCATTTGATATCAAACTATACCAATCATGACATACCGGATTCACTCAGGCATTCGCTGAAGAATCAATGCCATAATTTGATCCGTGACGGAGAATTTCATATTGTCTCTGAAATATTCGAAACCTTAAGAGATTCAATTGGTACATCGTCAAACAACCACAATGTTTCTAAAAATAATGTTTTAGAAATATTCTATGAGACAGACTTTGCTCATGAAATCCTTGACACTGCAAACACATGGAGCAAGGAAAACTTCTTTAACGTTACAGAATTAATCAAAAAAATTGGTTATCCCTTCGTCGAGCCACTTTTAGACAGACTTGCCGAGGAACAGAATAGGCAATTACGTCATTATTTTCTTGAACTTTTGCCCGAGCTCGGTAATACAGTAAAAGATTCTGCTATACGAAGATTACACGACCACCGCTGGTATGTTATCAGGAATCTCGTCATTATTCTGCGCAACATCAATGACCCTGCAATTGCAAACTCGCTCCATGCAATCCTTGAACATCCTCATCCCCGAGTTAGAGACGAGGTGCTGCGAACCCTCATTAAATTTGACGATCCCTCTGCAAAAAGAATTCTGTTACGTGAAATGGAGTCAAATGATGCAAGGAGGTGCCTGAAGGCTATACACCTTGCAGGTATGACCCGTCACAGAGAAGCATCTCCAAAACTTATAGAATTTCTTAATTTGAAGGGCCTTGACAATCACACGTTCTCATTAAAAAAGGCTTCTGTTTATGCCTTAGCCGAGATTGGCGATCCTTCTGTTCTTCCTTATGTTGAGGCAGCACTCAAAAAAAGATCCATATTGTTTTGGCAGAAATCGCGGCTCCTTAAAGCCTTCATCATTGATTCGCTTGCAAAGTACCCTGCTTCTCAGGCAACTTCAATCTTGCAACATATCGCTACAAAAGGTCCTCGGGAGTTGGCCAAACGCGCCTCCCGTGTCATGAATACACTAAGAGTGCACCGTTCATGAGCCAGAAAAAGAAAGATTTGATTCACGAATTTATCAAAACATTTATTCCGGCAGTAACACACGCCCATCAATACACGACATCGCATCAGCAAACACTCCACGCCATAAATGTTGCTTACGATAACCTCCATAAAGCGATGGGTTCGGACCCTGTTCTCCCTTTTATGATAATTGATGGAAGAATTGTTGTTTACGAGGACCCCCTCGAGGACTCACCATACATTGATAGGTTTATGCGTCTCTTTAAAAATATTGGAATTCAGCATGTCCATATCCTGCGCGGTATATCGCTCGAAGAACTAACGTCCTTTATTGATATGCTTGTTGCTCGACCTTTGCTATCTCAGGAATTACCTCCCTTCCACCATATTCAATTTGGCAAAGTGGAGCTGGTATGCAACCCAGGGGAAAATGAAAACAACCCGGAAGGGCAAGCAAAAAAAGGCTTTAATACTGTCCAATCAATGGATCTTGATCTTTCATCGGATATTTATGTAGCAGCCAAAGCAGGGCATGCGCTCCCAGTTTCAGAAATTCATCAGGTCGTCAGTGAAATTCTTTCAGCCATCAGACATGAGTCATCAATTCTTGTTGCCTTTTCACCATTGCGCGTTCTTGACGAATATACGTACACCCACTCGACGAACGTCTCAATTCTTAACATTGCCCAGGGAATGGCGCTAGGAATGAACGATGACCTGATTCATGAAGTAGGGGTTGCTGCTCTCCTCCATGATACGGGCAAACTTTTTGTTCCGGAAGAGGTCTTGAACAAGCCAGGAAGACTGACCGATACCGAGTGGGAGATGATTCAAAGCCATCCTGTTAGAGGCGCTGAGTATCTTCTTGAAAATCCTGGTATACCTCCTCTGGCAGTGGTGGTGGCGTATGAACATCATATGCAGTATAACAACTCTGGCTATCCTCACGTTTCCAGAGACTGGCGACAGAACATATGCAGTCAGATGACCGCCATATCTGATTTTTTTGATGCCATGCGAACAAAACGAATTTATAGAGATTCCCTTGAAACAAAAATCATTGCTGACCAAATGGCAAAATTGTCTGGAAATACACTCAACCCTTTGCTTACAAAAAATTTTCTTCTCCTCATAGATGAGATGCTCCAAAGTTTATAATCGGAAAGGATGGTTTTCAACGACTGTTAAGTTTTACATTTTTATAACGATAAGAATTTAAAAGAATATTGAGGGGCCGATTACAGTATGGAGAAAAAAACAAGGCAAAGGAAAAAAGAAACACTTGGAACCCCTGTTGAAAAAACAGATTTGCATCCAATTAAGCTTGGTCAGGTTCTCGTGAGGGCAGGGCGCATTACAACAGAAGACCTCGAGCAGGCGCTCCACGAACAGAATGATTCGAAAAAAAGAATTGGTGAAATACTCGTCGAAAAAGGATTTATTAAACCAAATGAACTTACCCACGGCCTCAATGTTCAGTCAATGTTTACAACTTCAGGAATTCCAACTGGTCTGTCTTTTGGTTCGGTCATAGAAGGAAAAATCACCCAAGTCACCGAAGGGAGAAAGCATTCGACAAAAGCACAATTGCCTATTCGATCTCACCTTGCCGTTCTTTACCAGATGCCTTCTATCGTGTTGAGTAGGGCTGATATAAAGGCTGGGTATATTATTTTGAAAAATGCTTCGCGCATTGCAATTAAGAGCAACAACAAAAAAGGATGTATGCTGATATTTAATGGTCTTACGTGGCCGTTCAAAGAAGCTCATGCTTTTGGACTTGCACATGACGTGCATATTACGTCAGAAGGAGCCTCTGTGCAACAACCGTACAAGAAAAATACACAAAATGTAGAACTGAGCTACAGGTTTATCTTATCTGACAATGCAAAAGCAGGAAGACACCCGTGGCCCCTCTCCATCGCACTTCAACCCCTTTAAAGGTACACCTCTCTCAAGACAGCATATCGTTCATCATATATCTTTTTCATACGCACTCGTGTGTGATGATGAAAAGTGACCAATACATATCGCGGGGATATTGCTTTACGCTGCCAATTCATTATGTGTCACTTCACATGTGACGTGGCACGGGGATTAGCCATCAGGCAAGACATTTCTCTCGACTTTCAATCCATATCTGGTGGAAATATTCAAACTACTTGATTTAATACGGGATCTCTTCATTTTTCATGTTTTTAACAGCTCCATACAATGAAGACCTCGTGGTGGTTTTTTATACCCTAATTGGCGCCATACCTCCTCTTGTTTTCACAATCTTCAGGTTGACAAAAATCAACACGGTGGCTAATAAGAATAGAGAGAGGTGATAGCTATGAAAGGAATAATAATATCAAAACTAAAAAATCATGCTTCAAAATGGAGAAAAACTCTCAGGAAACGGCTTATAATTCAGAAATTCAGAACGAAAGGCCGAAAGCAGTAAAAGATTCTGAAAACGTGGAGACCCGTGCCACAGAGGGATAAAGCAGGATAAAAGGGGTAGGATTACGAACAAGCCCATTTTTGGGCGCAATAGAGAGACTCTATCAGCTTTGCTCGTGGAAGGACCGAGACGTATACAAAGCCTTGAATAGGTAAGTATTTGATTAGAATAAAAGAACCCGAGACCCGGGTTGGTTTGGGGGGGATATGAAATCCCAAGTCTCGGGGGATGAGGGCTTGTTCTGTTTGTAACATAATTCGCGTCTCTCCCGTATTCAAGGGGGGAGTTGTAGAAATTCTTTGATATAGATTGTACATATTGAAGCTTACTCACCCATAATATAAAGAATGGTACTAATTTTTAGATGCACGCAATGAAATTGAATATCTCTTTATAGGTGGAGGATGGTACAACCACCCAATTTTTTCTGAAGATATTCTGCCACAAGACGTCTATGGCAAAAATCAGGTTTTTCCTCACTGCATAATAAACAGTCACCTTCCGACAGCACATACCCCATTTTATTTTCAACTTTTCTTTCTTCTAAGAGTTTAATAAGTTGCGTTTCGTATTCTTTCCAGTTAATTTTCTTTTTTTTATATGATTCCATTATGGTTTCTGTTGGTGCCAGCTCTGGAATGTGTAGATACTCAATGTTATTAATTTTCATCAAAAAATATTTAAGATCGTCTTTTTTCGCAAAACCTGCAAGCTGGGAGCTATTTTTTAATCTTATGTCCAAAATTCGCTTTACGCCTGCATTTTCTAATTTTGTAAAAAATTCTTTTGCGGATTTCCCCGTAAAACCAATCGTGTATATCTGCTTCACTTTGTTCTCCTTTCATACTCTTATTTTCCTTACACGGCTTATCTACAACACAGATAAATGGCTACAAGTGTTTTTTTGTTGCTGTTAGAATCGTTTCATTTGTAGGGGCATTGGTGAACCTTCCCAACTCATCACTGAACATCCTTCAATGAAACCCGACTGACTTTTGTTGTTGTGTTTTCCAATAAATTCTGATGGCGATCCAGAAAGCCAAGGACAATGGCTGTCGTATCGCCAATTATGTTATGGCATCAACCTACTCGATTGACAAAACTGATCAATAATTTTCCGCAGAGCCTCTTTTGAACCACAACTTTCAAACAGGTAATAGTCAATGTTCATCAGTAGCCTCCATTCATGTTATGATTTTAATATAATAAATCAATTTTAAGGTACCCAAAACGCAGAAGAGTATGGTGGAGCATATGAGGTTTGATGAATAATGGTGGAGCTGAACGGGGTCGAACCGTCGACCTCATGACTGCCAGTCATGCGCTCTCCCAACTGAGCTACAGCCCCACTGCCTTTTTTATATCAATAACCCGCTGAATTGTCAACGGGTTTTAGAACGCATAGTATTCAGTTCGTCATCGCTGAATTGTTAATGTCGGTTTTGTAACGATCAGAAAAAATTCGGTCAAGCGGTATATATGATATTGATTTACAGAAAAAATACATGAAATGTTTATAAAGCTATGTAATTAATATAGTTGAACAAGAAGGAAGAATTTGATCCTTAATCTGCCGGTTTTTCAACAGCAACTGCGCAGGGTCCTTTTCCTGTGCATGTAATTCGGGTTACAACTGTTTTCCTCAATGATTTCGATTTGTTCTCAACCTTCTTCCCTTCAGAGGCTCTTGCCTTTGTTGCCCTTTTCAGCTTCGTGATTATAATACCATCGTTTGTATACTGTACTGCCACGGTATCGCCTACAGCCACATCGCTGATATCTTTGTAACCCCTTAGTTCAGGATTGCTCGTATCAAAGGTTACCACTTCTTTTTTGCCCAACACGTCAATAAGGTTCGAATATACCAATGTTACCGTTCCAACGAACCATGAACCCTTTGATTGTACTGCTGGATGTTTTTTGGCTGCCTTCGGAAGGGCCTTCTTGGACCGTATTTTTTTTGCTTTCTCTGCTTTCTTTTCTCCTAGCCTCCCTTTGAGCTTCGTAATTATAATACCATCTTTTTTGTACTTAACCATCACCGTATCGCCAACAATAATTTCACCTAAATTTTTGTAGCCCTTCAGATCTGGGTTGCTGACATCGAAGGCTACCACTTCTTTTTTCCTCTTTATTTGGATGAGGTTCATACCAACCATCGTCACTGTTCCCACAAAACCAGATATTATTGGCTTTTTTGGAGATGAAGCTTTCTCGGTTTCTGCTTTCTCTGAAACTGGTGCTTTCTCGGTGACTATCGTTTCTTGGGTTGTTTTCTCAGGGGGTACTTTAGATTTTGCAAGACTTGTAGACACAAAGGCGATGCTGATTAGCAAGGCAACTGCTCCTATAAGAACTCTTTTCATCAACACAACCTCCTCCGGTCGTATGGTATCGGTGGAAAATTCGCCTTAAGTTTTTCTTTCTCTACCATTTGCCATGTGGTTTCTCTCTATACCACAGATGGCACAATAATGAATGCCTTTATGAAATTGTCGGACTTGTATGATTTTCCTTAATCATGGCGATGGCAAAATTTGATAACACCTTTAACTGCACCGCATTACATCTCTAAGTTCCTATAGTGATGTACCATCAATTATAGCAGCAAATTTATTCGTGTCAAGTAACGATTCTTTTGTAAAAAAAGGCCTTTAGCATATTAGCGGTTTTATACATATATATAAACTCTGAACAATGTCTCGACATAATGTATCTCCCAGTTTGCTATTAACACCCCAGTCAGAGTTAATCATATTGACAACAAAACATTGACCCATTATATTTTGATCTTCCCATAGGAGACCGTCGAATGCACCACGAACAGGCCTTACAGATCAAATCTGACAATGCAAAGGTCCATAACGATCTTGGTCTTATTTATGGCAAATCGGGCAAACACAGAGATGCGATTAATGCATTCAAAGACGCGATACTAAAAAAAACATGATTACGCAAAAGCCCACTATAATTTAGCGGTCACTACCTTATATTAAACGATTTAAAAGCAGCACTACGTGAATATAGCATTCTTAAGTATCTCGACCACGAAAAGGCTATTCAACTATTCGTTCTCATATATGGTGAGTAAAGTCGTTATATTTATCTTCAATTACTCACCCTCCAAATAACCGATCCGCAACACCTGCTCTTTGAATCTACTGTCGTACACAATGTTTCATTTTCTTTTAGTTTTAGCATAGTTATCTCTTGCCTATCGTGTTGCTCCGATTTTTGAATATAGTTTTAAACAAAAATTGTTGAAAACATGTGCATAACTTGAGGAAGTGACTCTTGTGCCTGCTGATATTATTAGGGAATCATTAATTTAATTATACCTGGCCATAAGAAATTTCTTCAATCATTACAAAATGGTCCATTATTATGACCATACGCATTTATCTCAAATACCGGGCAGTACAATAAAGCATTTTCAGCCCTTTACAGGGTATCAAAAAATGCGCGTGTAACAGCTTTATTTTTAAGCCTTCTTCAGAGCACTTACATTGATTGTTTAAATCGTCTATTGATTGTATGTTCTCGGTAGATTTTTTTTCTGAAACTTGCTGCCTTGGATTGCAAGAACATGTTTTTCGGTTATGTGAGTAAACCACAGGAGAGGTATTCCTATTGGTGTCGGGTATGCCATGTGTAAACTGTCGAGCAGATGCGATGCTGAACGCGAATGGATGCTTTGCCGCGCGCTCTGATATGGATATACCGATACCCCTTTTACTTCAATACGTGCTTTTTGATCTTTCCAGAGGCAGTTTTGGGTAGTTTTTCCATAAACTCTACATACTTAGGTATCTTGTATCTTCCAAGATGCTCACCGAGAAACGCTCTCACATCTTCTGCCCCAATGGAATAGCCATCTTTTAGCACAATATATGCTTTACCGACCTCGCCCCATTTTTCATCGGGAACACCAACCACTGCGGCATCGAGAATAGCAGGATGGCCGAAGAGAGCCTTTTCAACCTCTGCTGGATAGACATTCTCTCCTCCACTGATAAACATGTCCTTTTTTCGGTCGACTATATACGCAAACCCATCTTCGTCAAATTTCGCGAGGTCTCCAGTGTGAAGCCAACCACCTTTTATTACCTGCCTTGTCAGGTCGGGCCTTTTCCAATAACCATTCATAACGATGGGACCCTTTACAGCGATTTCTCCGATCTCCCCTGCTTTTACTGGTTTCCCTTTACCATCAACGATCCTCACCTCTCCATGGAAAGCAGGTTGCCCCACTGAGCCCATCTTCTCAATAGCTCTCCTTGCAGGAAGCCAGAAAATAGTTGAAACCTCCGTAAGCCCGTAAATTTGAGAGATAATGATCCCTTTTTCTGCATACGCCCTAAGAAGAGCAACTGGTATTCGTTCGCCACCGGTAAAAAAACATTTGACACTACTCAGGTCATATTTTTCAATGTCACACTCATGGAGCATATTGTTATAAACTGTTGCCGGCAACTCCAGAATCGTAACCCTCTCCTTCTCTACAACCTCCAGTATTTGTTGGGGGCTAAACCTCTTTTTTATAATAGCTGTTCCTCCACGGTACAGAATGGGGGCAAACTCTACTATGAGTCCTCCCGAATGAAACAGTGGCCTTGCAATCATTACGATATCATGACTCGTAAGATCAAAATAGATTCCAGCATTTAGGACATTGAAGAAGGTCTTTTGATGAGAAAGAATAGCCCCTTTCGGTAGTCCCGTAGTGCCTGATGTATACATAATGATGTGTGGATCTTCTGCTCCAGATTCCCATGGTATATTTGGTGTAGTGTCAGGGTATTTCATGATTGAACTTTCATATTCTGAAGCCCAATCCGGTACCTCGCTAATTTTCTCACCCTCCCCTGAGGTACAAAATATTTCTTTGAATACAGGCAACTTTTCTCGAAGCATTGCGGCATTTCCTATAAACTCCTCATCAAAAATGATGAATCGAGGGCCACTATCGCGCATAATAAACTCGGTCTCGGGTAATGCAAGACGCCAATTGAGGGGAACAAGAATACCGCCAATTTTCGAGAGGGCAAGAAAAATTTCGATATATTGCCTGCAGTTGCGAAGGAGAACTGCAACGCGGTCTCCTTTCTCTATCCCCATATCGAGAAGAAAATTGGAAAGACGATTAACGCGACGGTTTAGGTCAACGTATGTATATGGTACATCCTCTGAAATAAGAGCTATCTTTTCCGGTTGTATTCTTGCCCACTTCTCTATCCAGCTACCAACATTGAGGATTATTTTCTCAATCATTTCGTTTGCTCCATTGAATAAGCACTATACATCATTCTCATACATAAATAATCTATCCCTCGAGAACGCTCAGAACACCACGGACATCATTGAGGATATACGTTGCTCCTGCTTCTTCGAATATCTCTCTCGTAATCCTCCCGGTGAGAACCGCAGCACTCTTAGCAAAGATTGCTTGGCCTGATTGGATATCCGTTGGGTGGTCTCCAACAACAAGGGCTTCTTCTGGTCGAACCCCAAGTAATCGTAGGACCTCACTGGCATGGTCTGGATGGGGTTTGACTCTCTCTATTTCATCCCTTGTAACGATGGCATCAACAAAATCCCAGATATCAGGAAATACCTGAAGTATTACATCGAGATGCGTACGAGTGAAGATTCCAACTTTGATACCTTTGTCCTTCAACTTTGTCAGTACTTCTCTGGTATATGGATATACGCCCTTCCCCTCTGACGCCATAAGTTCAAGCTTCCTGAGCTCTTCAAATGCCTCATGTTTGAATTCCGAATCCATTCCACCGAGTTTTTCTTCAACTCCATTGATCATTTCAAGAATATACTGCCCCTCTTGAGACTTGATTTCCTCTTCCCCAACATACCTTCGTGCAACCTTTTCAATCTCACTACGCACCAAAGAAAAATCGAGAGTCAACTCCGTGAGTGTACCGTCAAAATCAAAAATTACGCCTTTTATCATATGAATGTGTTAATTAAACTAGATAATATGCTTTCAGAACCTCGACCTGTTATTTATGTAAACAACCGGTTCAGGCCATAGGTTGAAATCTGTAATTACCAACTGAAAAAAGCTGTCCTTTTAGAGGAGCTCTATTTTTTTAATCGCGACAATGTTCGGTAAAGACTGGATTTCCCTGATCACATTGTCCTCTATATCTTTGTCAAGGTCTAATAAAGAAATTGCCAGGCCGCCAACGCTTTCGCGACCAAAATGCATGCCGCCGATGTTTATTCCCCTGATATAGAAGACATTGGCAATACTGGCAATGACACCCGGTTTATCATAATTGTAAACAAAAAGCATGTGACCTTTGAGATCAGCCTCGAGATAAATGGTATTTACCTTTATGAGTCGTGGCTCCTTTTTGCCGAAAAGGGTCCCTTGAACCGTATTCTCTCCGCCATCCCCTTTCACCGTTATAACGAGAAGAGATGCAAAGTCGCCTCCTTCACCAGTCTTTGACTCTTTTATTTTTACCGCTCGGCTTTTTGCTACAACTGGTGCATTTACGTAATTAACCCCCTCCATCTGTTCTTGAAGAATACTCTTTACAATTCCCTGGGTAAGGATCTTTGTCTCCGCTGAGGAAATCTCACCCATATACTGGATGTTGACTTCCTTGATAGGAAACTCAGTGATTCGGGAAACAATGGTTCCCAGTTTTTCTGCAAGCTTAAGGTACGGTGATATCTGTTTTGCCACCTCAAAGGTAACAGACGGTGTATTAACGCTGTTTTTTATTACTCCATTTCTAAAATAGTCAACAATCTGGTTTGCAATGTCAATGGCAACCTTGTCCTGTGCTTCCTTTGTTGATGCTCCAAGGTGGGGTGTGCAGACTGTTTTTTCTGATAAAACAAGTGGATTCGCCTTTGAAGGAGGCTCTTCATCGAAAACATCAAGGGCGGCGCACCCAACTTGGCCAGAATTGAGGGCATCTAATAAATCCTTTTCAACAATAATAGGCCCTCTCGCTACATTTATAATGGTTACGCCTTTTTTCATTTTCGCAATAGTATCTTTGTTGATCATGCCCCTTGTTTCTTTTACTAACGGAACGTGGATGGCAATAAAATCGCTTTCCTTTAAGAGTGTTTCGAAATCAACAAGTTCAACACCAATACTTTGGGCAAATTCCTTTGAAATATAGAGGTCATAGGCAATGACTCTCATCCCAAGGGCTATGGCTTTCTCAGCAACAATGGAGCCAATATTGCCAATTCCTATAACCCCCAAGGTCTTCTCGTAAAGTTCCGTTCCCATGAGGGATTTCTTCTCCCATTTACCCTCTTTCATAGTTCTATCTGCGTAGGCTATTTTTCGTGCAGCGGCAAACATGAGGGCAATTGAGTGCTCTGCAGCGGCAAGAGCATTCCCCTGTGGTGTATTCATAACTACAATACCTTTCTCTGTCGCTGCAGTTACATCAACGTTATCAACTCCTATCCCAGCCCTTCCGATTATCTTGAGATTTGTCCCCTTATCAATAATATCTTTCGTTACTTTTGTGGCGCTTCTCACGATCAGTGCATCATAATCGCTGATAATTGCCTGGAGATCCTCTGACTTCAGGCCTGTTCTTACATCCACTTTCAGTTCGGCAGACTTCATGATTTCGACTGCCTTATCTGAAAGTGCGTCTGCGATGAGAACCTTCATGGTGCTCTCCTCTTACAGCTCCTGCAACACTTCGAGCGCTCTCCCAACTCCTGCCCCCATCGTGAACTTATATCCAAGGTCTTTGAGGGTAAACTCAAGTGCGGAAATAGCGGTTACCACGTCGTACTTATCGGCATAGCCAAGGGTGGCTATCCTAAAAATCTTACCTTTCAAATGATCTTGGCCTCCGGCACCTGTAACACCATATTTTTTCCACAATGATTTATAAATTGCCTGTCCATCAATCCCCTCAGGGGCATAAATAGCTGTTACTGCGGGGCTTGGATTCTTGGCAAAAGGTTTCAAACCAAGAGCGATTGCGCCTTCACGGGTTGCCCTGGCAAGAATTTCTGCTCTTTTGTAAATCTTTTCAAGTCCATCTTCCCTCATCATCTTAAGTGATTCCCTAAGCCCCACGATAAGGGATATGGCAGGTGTGAAATTAGTCTGGTTTTTCTGAATGTTTGTAAGCTCTTTTGTCCAATTGAAATAGAATCTGGGCATTTTCGAGGTCTTGTTCATCTCCCAAGCCTTGTCGCTGACACCAGCGAATGCAAGACCAGGCGGCAACATAAACGCCTTCTGTGAGCCTGCAACGAGAATATCGATACCCCATTCATCCATGGGAAGCTCAAAGACACCTACCCCGGTAATACCATCAATAACACAAATAGTATTGGGATAATTTTTTACGATCGCTGCAATTTCTTTGACAGGATACCGAACGCCTGTGGAGGTTTCGGTTGCGTGAGTATATACTGCTTTTGCGTCCGGATTTTCTTTGAGGGTTTTCTCAACAAGCGCCGGATCTATCTCATCACCCCATGGAACATTTATCTCAACAGTTTGTACGCCATAAGCCTTACAGATATTTGCCCACCGATCACCAAACTTGCCGCTCCTCACAACGATAGCTTTGTCATTCGGTGAAAGCATATTTGTGACAGCACCCTCCATTGCGCCAGTACCAGAAGATGCAAAGAACAAGACTTCATTTTTCGTTCCAAAAAGCCACTTCAAGCCTTCTCTTACTTCAGCTACAATTTCCTCAAACATAGGATTTCTGTGGTGTAAAATCGGTTCAGCCATTTTCAGTAATATTTCTGGTGGGATCTGCGTTGGGCCCGGGGCAAGCAAGTATCTTTTTTGCATGGTTTTCCTCCTTAATGATAAGTGTACATTTTTATCAAATAAGCGTTAAAAATACAAGAGAAATGATGAAAGTTCAAATACATGAAAAAATGCTCTGAACGTGGTATAGTGTCATAGGATGTTCATACTGTATAGAGAGGTTTCATAATGGCAAAAGGCCCCTACAATGAGATTGTAATGGATCATTTCATGAACCCGCGAAATGTTGGAGAAATTAAAAATGCCGATGCTGTGGGAGAAGCAGGGAGCGCCCAGTGTGGTGACTCTATGAAGCTCTATCTAAAAATAGAAAGCGGCATAATTAGGGATGCGAAATTTATGACATTTGGTTGTGGTGCTGCTATTGCATCGAGCAGCATGATGACAGAGCTCTTAAAAGGGAGAAGTATTGATGATGCCCTTAAACTGACAAATGGTGAGGTATTAAAAGCTTTGGGAGGATTACCGGAAGCTAAGATACATTGTTCGGTTATGGCAGAAGAAGCTGTTATGTCGGCGATTGAGGATTACCGAAAAAAGAACGATATATAACCGAGGGCTCATGATATGTATGAGATACGTGTCAAGACTTCACGGAGGGTTGATTCAAAAAACATCACTGATGAGGTTATAAAGATCGTTCAGGGAAAGACTGGAAATATTCTTCATGTCTATACCCCTCACACAACGTGCGGCATTATCATCAATGAAGATGCCGACCCCCACGTGATGGAAGATATTATGGAAGCTCTTACCCGAATGGTCCCCCGAAGCTATCCGTATAAACATATGGAAGGAAATGCTGATGCCCATATCAAATCTATTCTTACCGGATGTTCTGTAACGGTACCCTTTTCGAATGGAAAACCTGTTTTAGGTACATGGCAAGGTATTTTCCTCATGGAGTTTGATGGTCCACGAGAAAGAACTGTTTTTATTAGCCTTGTTGAATAGATACAGTGAATATTGATGCTTGCTATCGTTGGAGGGGAGAAATGAAGCACTCTTATACGTTTCTTTGTACAACCCTGTGTGTGATATTAATCTGCTTGTTTGCTGTTACATTGGTGCATGGCAAGGACGATTTTGCAAAACCAAAAGAATTTGGTGTCTATGTCAAAACCGAAAAGGGATTGAAAAGGATTGTACCTAACATTGTTTTTAATGAAAAAGGTGTTCTTTTTATTGAATTGAACAATCCTGCTCGTTTCCTTTTAAAAGATATTGAGTTTTTTGTCATTTATGGCAAATACGATCTAACAGTCCTTACCTTGAATCCTTTGCTTTTCTTTCAGCCATCGCCTCTTGGCAAGCAACGTTACATCCTCGGGAAAGCAATTGCTTTCGACCTTAAGAAAAGGTCTGACGATCTTTATACAGTTAAGCCGAAAGAGCTGTTGGGTAGGGGTTATATGGCGCTGTGGATTAATGATTCAGCGTGGGATTTTATTATTGAGTAACAGATAAAATCTCGTTCCATCGCTGCTCAAACTCTTTTGACCTGGCAGCATGCTCGTGGGCTACAGCGTCAAGCTCATCGAAAAGCAGATCGATCTCCTCGCGAGTTGCATGGATGGATATCGATAAAGCAGAGATTGACTTTCCATCACCCGCAGTTGTAGCACGTATCAAAGCCTGGTTATCCCATTCTATCCTTTTTTCACGTTCCATTATTTCCTTCTCGATGGAAGACATTTTCTGCTCAAGAGGACCAAGTACTTTCGATCGCGCTTGCACGAACTCTGCGCGCACTCTTTTTTGTTCTTTCTTTTTTAAATTCGGCCGTTCCCGTTTATCTTCGGTTGTGTTTTCAAGCATATTATCCTTGCTTTCATCTTCCCACCCGATTCGCTCAAGGAAATCCCTGTATGTTCCATGAAAGAAAAATGTTTTTCCCCCATCAAACACTATTAGCTTTGTTGCGATAGCATTGAGGACCATTTCGCTGTGAGTGACAATAACAACGGCCCCAGGAAAGGTATCCATTGCCTCGACAAGTGAGTCTATTGACTCCATATCAAGATGGTTGGTAGGCTCATCAAGAAGAAGAAGGTTTGAAGGTCTCACAAGGAGCTTCCCCAGCAAAACCCTGCTTTTTTCACCTCCCGAGAGGACAGCAACCTTCTTCGTTGCACTGTCACCCTCAAACATCATGGCACCACAGATGTTTCTGGCTATATTCTTGTTGTAATCCTGCTGGACGCTAAGAATCTCTTCCTCTACAGTCTTTCCTGGATCTAACCGGTCGACATTCGTCTGGCCGAAATAGGCAAGTTCTACATTCTGATGGACAATAATGCGGCCTGCAGTAGGAGTAAGGAGACCTGCAAGAATGCTCAGCAACGTGGTTTTGCCCTTGCCATTTTTTCCGATAACACCTATTCTGTCGTGCTTCTGGATGGCAAAACTCATCTCTTTAATAATACACGGTCTATCCGGTTGAAAGGAAAAGGTTATATTCTCAGCTTCAAGAAGCAATTTCCCCTGAAATGGCGCAGCGTTAAACTGAAAATCAAGGGTATTGGCTTCGGTCATTTTCTCGAGTTTACCCATCTTCTCAAGTGCTTTAATGCGAGATTGAACTGCCCGGGCACGATTTGCCTGAGCCCTGAAACGATTAATAAACTCTTCTGCCTCTCTCCGTTTTTTTTCCTCATTGATTCGTGTCTGCTCGTATACCTCTTCGTCGTGCAGAATTTGATCATAGAGCTTATAGGTGGACCCTGGTATTTTCCTAATCTTTGTTCTGTGTATTCCCATTGTGTGGGTTGTAACCGTATCCATGAATTCCCTATCATGGGTTATAAGGATAAGTTCGTTCTTCCAATCCCTCAGGAACTTCGTAAGCCACCTCACAGAGACAATGTCGAGGTAGTTTGTCGGTTCATCAAGGAGAAGTAAATTTGGCTCTGAAAGGAGTACTCTTGCAAGATTAAGCCGCACTTGAAAACCCCCGCTCAATTCATGGGGATTCAGGTCGAACTCATCAGATGAAAAACCAAGTCCGAGAAGTATTTTTTTTGCTTTATATGACTGATCTACACCATCTTCATGAATGGGCAGTTCTCGGCTTGCCTCGCCAAGAACAGTGAAAGCCTTGAAGCGGACATGCTGAGAGAGATGACGGATTTTGTAATGGCGTGGAATGGTTATTGTGCCTCCGTCATAATTCTCATCCCCGAGAATCAGCCGAAAAAGAGTTGTCTTTCCTGATCCATTTCGCCCCACAAGACCGACACGTTCTCCCTTGCCGATAGTGAAACTTGCCCGATCAAAAACAATTTGACTCCCATAACTTTTACTGAGATTGCTGACGGTTATCATATCCGTTCCATATCCTATTTAGTATACCGTATGTCATATTATGTGGACAAGAAACGGAAAATGATTAATTGGAGGCAGCAAGGAATGAGGACTCTTCCATATTCGATTTGTAATTATTTGAAATTATAATACTATTTATTCAATGTGTGTCGATTTTCTCGGCCTTAAGGCCCCCTTTTCCATGAAGCATTAAATTTTTTTAAAATTTTCTTGACAACGTTTTTCACTAGATATAGTATTGATATCTAGTGAGCCTACTAAATATAGGGGTGCGTAATCATTAAGGGTTCATTATGGGAAACGATTTTTCGGTGATACCAAGCTTCCCTTAAACACACCGCCCATTCCATTTTATTGAAAAAGGGGGGATTGATGGAGACTACTGATTTAAATCTTTTTGTACGAACCTCCGAAGAAACCATATCTGATTGGGACAGATCCAAGATTGCCGATGCTTTGATCAGAGAGACGCTCATTGATAAGGACACGGCAGATCAAATCAGCGAGGAAACAGAGCTGATGATCAGGAGATCGGGGGTCAAGGTTGTAACAGCCCCCCTCATCAGGGAGCTCGTGAATGCGAAGCTAATTGAACGAGGCCTCGAGGGTGCCCGAAAGATGCATACACGGCTCGGAATGCCGGTCTTCGATGTGGATAACCTCATTCTCCACCCAAACAAAGAAAATGCGAATGTTCCTCATGGCCCCGAGGCAACAAACCTCACCCTAGCGGAAAGAATCAAGAAGGAGTATGCGCTCCTCTCCGTTTTTTCCGAAGACGTATCTGACGCCCATATGAACGGCGACATTCATCTCCATGATCTGGGCTTTATTGATAGGCCTTATTGCAGTGGCCAGTCGTTAGAATACATTAAAAAATTTGGTCTTGACCTGCCGCATTCTCTATCCATGGCAAAACCGGCAAAACATCCCGAGGTACTTCTTGCTCACCTTATAAAGTTTGCTGCGGCGTTACAGAGCAACTTTGCTGGGGCCATTGGCTGGGACGCTGTCAATATCTTTTTTGCCCCATATTTAGAAGGGTTACCCGACGATGAAATCAAACAGTTTGCTCAAATGCTTATTTTTGAGTTTTCCCAGCAGGCAGTTGCCAGAGGAGGACAAGCGATCTTCTCTGACATTAACCTTTACTGGGAAGTGCCAAAGCACTTTGAAAATGTCCCGGCCATCGGTCCGGGAGGACAGTTTACCGGTAAAAAATATGGAGAATACGAGAAAGAAGCCCAGAGGTTTGCTTGGAAGCTCTTTGAGGTATATAAAGAAGGTGACGGAGCCGGAAGACCATTTTTCTTCCCGAAACCCCTCGTACATATTACTGAAAAGTTTTTTAGAACCGAGGGCCACATGGATTTCCTCAACCACATAGCAGATGTGTCTGCTGACAAAGGAAACACCTATTATGTTTTCGACAGAGGTGAGACGGCAAAGATATCTGAATGCTGCCGTCTTAGCTTCAAGCTCGAGGAGTCTGACCTCAGGGATGCTATGGAGCCCTGGCGTATGAGATATTGTGCGCTCCAAAATGTTTCACTCAATCTTCCCCGGATAGCCTATATTGCACAACGTGATGACACAAGACTTATGGACCTCATTACACAAAGATTCCTCCTTGCAACAAAAGCCCATAAAGAAAAGAGAGCTTTCCTCGAAAAACTCCTTGCTCACGGTGAAGACGGGCCTCTTGCACTCCTTACAATGAAAAGAGATGGTATGCCTTACTTGAGGTTTGACAGGGCTGCCCATCTGATTGGCATGGTTGGTCTAAATGAGATGGTCCAGATACATACAGGCGAAGAAATGCACGAGTCCAAACAGGCCTTAAAATTTGGCCTGAAGGTAATGGCCCACATGAAACTTCTTACCGATAAAATTCAGCGTCAGGAAGGATTCAAGATCGTTCTTGAGCAGACTCCTGCTGAAAGTACAAGTTACCGGTTTGCCCGGTTAGACCTCCGTTATTTTTCACCTTCCTCAGGAAGAGTAGTAAAGGGTGACATTGCCTCAGGAGAAGTTTATTATACGAATTCAACGCACCTTAATGTCAGATACCCCATGAACCCAATCGAAAGGGTAACGAGTGAGGGAATTTTTCATCCGCTGATTGAAGCGGGGTCCATCTCCCATGTATGGTTGGGTGAGTCGCATCCGCACAAAGAGGCACTATCTGATTTTATCATCAAAACATTTCGCCACACCACGAATGATCAAATTGCGTTCTCCCCTGAATTCACAACATGTAACAGGTGTCATCGGACGTCACGAGGCCTCGATGATACCTGCTCATACTGTGGTTCAGCAGACGTGGATGGTATTACCAGGATTACCGGATATTTCACCAAGATTTCAAGCTGGAACAAAGGTAAGCTTGGAGAATTAAAAGACAGACATAGAGTGGGTGATTATTTTAGCGAACGCAAAAAGGTAGCAAACGAATAGATTTGGGTATGGGTTTTGATTTCTGAATGTGTAACTCAAAACTCATACCTGAGAATTTAAAACTGATTTTTCTGGAGGGGTAAGCAAATGGGTATTGTAAAAATTTTTTATAAAGACGATTGCCCAATGTGTCCAGTGGCAAAAAAACTTGGTGAGCATCTCGTAGCAGAAAATATTGGCGTCCAGCATTACAATGTCGAAACAGCAGACGGCCTCGCTGAGGCCACATTTTATCGCGTCATGGCACTTCCCACCATTCTTGTTGAAGACGAAAATGAGAATGGCCTTTGTGAATGGAGAGGCCGCGTACCCAAGGTTGATGAGATATTAAATGCCGTCAGAAATGCATAAATTTCCCATTAAGGGGTTCATTGAAACAAGCTTTCTTGATTGGAAGGGAGAGCTTTCATCAGTCATCTTTTTCGCAGGATGTAATTTCAGGTGCCCCTTCTGTCATAATAGCGACCTTGTTCTCCATTGGGATACATTGGAAGATGTCCGTCTCGAATATATCATCCTGACACTCAGGAAATATAAACAGTGGGTGAATAAAGTAGTTGTTACTGGTGGAGAACCGACAATTCATATGGGGCTCTTTCAGGTCCTCGGTTATGTGAAACGGGAAGGTATTCAGATCAAACTCGACACAAATGGTTCGACACCATCAGTCCTGAGGGGCCTGGTTAATGAGGGGCTTGTTGATTATATCGCCATGGACGTTAAGGGGCCTCTTGACCGCTATGATAGATGGTGCGGTGTCAAAGTTGAAACACAGAAGATCGAAGAAAGCATCCGTTTTATTATGGAAGGTACCGTGCCATACGAGTTCAGGATGACCGTCGTTCCGAATTTGCATCAGGAGGACGATGTCTATCAGGTGGCCGAGTACCTGAGATCTTCTGACAAGTTTTTTCTCCAGGAGTTTAAACCGCGACAATGTATTGATCGATCCTACTTAAATATCCAGCCCTTCCCCCAAGATATTTTTGAGCGAATGAATAAGAATGTCAATCGGATCAGAGTCACCGGCATCAAACCGGAAGAACGTATTGTGAAATTCCGCGAAAAAAAGACACAAATCAAGGCTGATAGATAAAAACTCAGCGTGTCAACCCTACATTATTCGAGGAAACTCTCAAGCCTTTTTCGTCGTGACGGATGTTTTAGTTTACGGAGAGCCTTTGCTTCAATTTGCCGAATTCTCTCCCTTGTGAGCCCAAAAACCTCGCCAACTTCTTCTAACGTATAATCGGTTTTCTCCCCAATGCCAAGCCTCATCTTAATAACCTTCTCCTCCCGTGGCGTAAGAGTGGAGAGGACCTTATCAATTTCTTCCTTAAGGGAAATGCCAACAAGTTCCATAAAGGGTGAAGGCGACTTCGGGTCTGCAATAAAATCTCCAAGCTTAGACTCATCATCGCCAATCGGCGTTTCGATTGAGATTGGCTCATTGGAGACCTTCATGATTTTACGAACCTTTTCAAGTGGAAGTCCGGCCTTGTTTGATATCTCCTCAAGATTGGGTTCTCTCCCTAATTCCTGATAAAGGGATATTGTAACTTTTGTGATTTTATTCATTGTCTCGAGAACGTGGACAGGCACCCGTATCGTTCTTGCATAGTCTGCAATTGCTCGGGTTATGGCCTGACGGATCCACCACGTGGAGTATGTTGAAAATTTATAGCCCTTCTGATAATCATACTTTTCCGCGGCTTTCATGAGCCCCATATTGCCTTCCTGGATTAAATCGAGAAATGAAAGGCCTCTGTTGAGGTACTTCTTCGCAATATTGATAACAAGACGAAGATTTGCCTGAATAAGCCTATTCTTTACAATTTTAAGACTATTTTCAATCTCACTGATTTCATTGAGTCTCTTTTTGATGATCTTTGCTTCTTTATCGTCAAGATAACGGAGCTGTTTTGTCATTCTCCGTATCATCTCTTCAAGAACTTTTTTGTTCAAATTAAGGTTTGATAGGGATTCCTCGATCTTTTGTTCTGCTACTTTGATCTTTTTCTCAATTTGTTTCTTAGCCGCATCATCGCCTTTCGGAACTGATTTACGATATTCTTGCTTCTTTTCGAATTGAGTCTTGATCGTATGGATAAGAGAAAGGGTTTTCTTCTTGTATTTTTCTTCGTCCTTTTTCGTATAATTCATCTCGTCAACATTTTTGATCACGTCGATGATATTGATGGACTCTTTTTTAATGAGCGATCCAAGTTCCTGAAGTTCTCTGATCGCATAGGGTAAATCAAAAAGAAGATTTCTTGTTTTTCTTTCTCCTTCTTCTATCTTTTTTGCAATCATAAACTCCTCATCAGAGGTGAGAAGCGATACCCTGCCGATATCTTTTAAATATGCCCAGATAATGTTATCGGCTCGCTCTGATGGAAATCGCTCGCTCTCTCCCCATTCCTGACTTTCCTCTGCAGGAACTTCGGTCTTTTCTTTCATCGTATCAACGATATCGATGTTCGACTCTGATAGGAAATCGAAAATATCTTCAATATCTTCAGGAGAAAAAAGATTTTGGGGAAGAACATCATTGATTTCATCCGGGGTAAGGTAGCCCTTTTCCATCCCCATATCTACAAGGTGTTTTATCTCGGTGAAGTTTTTTACGCTCATTTATGACCCCGAAATGTAAAAAAATGCCCTTTTCGCAAGGGCATTTTCTTCATGTATTGATGTGTTTTTTCAACTACTACTTAGTATAGCAACGGCACCGTGTTTTTGTCAAGCGACAGGGTATAAAAAATATTATTTTGGATTGACTTGAATTCGGGGAGGACATATAAAAATATATCATAGTAAGGAGGTGCACTATGTTCAAGAAAATTCTTTGTCCTGTCGATTTTTCAGAGTTTACTGATGAGATCCTCGCATACGCCGTAACTATTGCGAAAAGCTTTAATTCAGAACTCCACCTGATTCATGTGATACCAAACCTAAACTATTTCACCCCTTATGAATCTTTTCTCACCCCTGAAAACCTTGTTGCAATTGAGAGAAACATTGAAGGAGAGGTAGGAAAAGATTTTGACAAGATTACTAAAAAAATCGATTTGCCTTTCAAAAGGGTAGTGAAAACTGGGGTAACCTTTGTTGAAATCATCGATTACATTAAGAATCATGGCATCGACCTTGTTGTTATGGGTACCCATGGTCGTAGTGGCATAGAGCACATTCTCATCGGAAGCGTTGCGGAAAAGGTGGTGAGGAAATCGCCTTGCCCGGTGCTTACCGTGCGCCCCAAGGATAAGGCCTTTAAAATGCCGTAAGAAAAACAGGTGCAAGGTTAGAGGTTAAAGGCAAATCTTGATTCTATTTTGCTCCAACCTTGAGCCTTTATCCTTTTACCTTGTTTTTATTCTAATTCTGGCTTCTTGCAGAGATCATTGATACTTATGGAATCAAAATATGCCATAAGTTTCCTCGAACCCTCTTCCCATGTATCTTGTACTATACAGTCATTGAGCCTTTCGCAGGCCTTCTGAGCGCTCTTCCTGAGGCCATCACAGAAAATAAGGATGAAATCGCCCCCTTCAGTTGCTCGAATCACATCTCCTACTCGTATGTCGCTTGGGTCTTTGGCCAGGTAGTAACCACCATACGGTCCTCTAACGCTTTTGACAATACCTGCTTTTTTGAATTTTTGGAAGATTTGCTCAATATACCGGGGAGAGATGCCTTCATGGTCAGAAATATCTTTGACCTGAATAGGATTGCCGTTTGAATTGTATGAAATATAGCACAGTGCCCGTATGCCGTACCTGATCTGCGTATTGATTTTCATTTTTTCTTCTTATTTACTAAACAAATAATTTTTTGTCAATAATTTATGTATCGCTTTTTTCAATCATTTGCTCGTACAAATCACGAATGGTTTTTAACGGTATTATCTCGACTCCAGCAACGGTCTCCGCTCCCCGAGGACATAAGACTCTTTTTATGCCAAGCCGCTCGCACTCCTTGAGGCGCGCTTCCATATTAACAACCTTTCTAATTTCACCTGTTAATCCTATTTCACCAAACATAGCAGCATTATTTCCAATAGTTACGTCCTTATAACTTGACAGAATTGAACCGGCAACCGCAAGATCTATGGCAGGATCACCAACCTTCATACCACCCGTCACATTGACATATATATCCCTGTCGAAGAATGGCTTCCCAAGAGCTTTTTCGAGCACCGCTATGAGTATATACAACCTGCTCATGTCGTAACCAAGCGACAGCCTTTTCGGCATTGAAAAAGCGGTCTTTGGTGTAATTGCTTGAATTTCCAAAACGATAGGGCGAGAACCAGTAACATATGGGAATAAGGTGCTGCCTGAACTGATATCTCCTCGCTCAGTCACAAAAAATGCTGATGGATTTTCAACGCTTACAAGTCCTTCGGCGCGCATCTGAAATATTCCCACTTCGTCTATGGGTCCATAGCGGTTTTTAATGGCCCTGAGCATTCGATAGGGAAGTGTCTTGTCACCCTCAAAATACAGGACAGTATCAACCATGTGTTCGAGAATTTTAGGCCCTGCAATAGTGCCTTCTTTTGTCACATGACCGATAAATATATGGGCAGTCTCAGACCTTTTCATCTCCATAATAAGCCGCGATGAAACATCTTTTATCTGACTGACGCTTCCTGGGAGCATAGGGAGTCGTGAATTATATGTCGACTGAATAGAGTCGATTATGACGAGCTTGTATTGGCGGTCACTGACTGCCTTAAGGATATCCTCCACGTGATTTGTTGCGAGAATCGGAAAGGAACCTTTAAGATGAAGACGTTTTTTTCGAGCTGACAGCTGACGGAGAGACTCTTCGCCTGATGCGTAGAGCACATCAAATCCGAGCTCTACCATTTTGGAGGCTATCTCAAAACAAAGGGTTGTTTTCCCAATACCTGGGTCTCCACCGAGAAGGATGGAAGAGCCACAGGTGATCCCACCGCCTAATACTCTGTCCATTTCACCGATGCCGAGAACAATTCTCTCCTCGGGAAGGTCTTCATCTGAAACAAACACCGGCCTTTCCTGCTGGTCTGGTTCATCTCTCTCAATGCGAAACTCTTTGATTGTGTCCCATCCACCACATTTTGGGCACTTACCCATCCACTTAAGAGTTTCGTGGCCGCACGCCTCACAAGCAAAAACAGTTTTCTTAGCCATTATCTTCCTTTCTCAGATGCATTTTCATAAATGTTACCTGGTGCTCGATCATCTTGACTAACCATTCCCTGGTTCGTGGCAACTCGTGAGGTGAAACCTCAAGCGTAATCATCCCGTCATAGCCCAATCTCCCGATAGTATTGAGGAGTTTGACAATAGGCAGCTCTCCACAACCAAGAAAAAGGTGGCTCTCATGATCTCCAAAATCACTAATATGGATGTTCTTAAGCCGCTTTGTCCTAAAAAACCTGAGAAATGCCCGTATGACATCGTCCCCAAAGGTAGCCAAATGGGTTGTATCAAAAGTGAAGTAAAGGTTCTTGCTTGCGCCAAATTCAATAAGATCCTCAAAACCATTCAAAATATATGGTGCAAGTAAAAGCCTTTTTCCTATACGAGGCATATTTTCAATGGTAAGGGTAACACCATCACCGCCGAGCTTTGCTTGAAAATCTTGGACCTTCCTAAACCATTGGAAGAAAGCTACCTCCATTGAAAACCAACTGGGCGGATGAAAATTGACAATTTCTGCACCGAGGATTTTGGCGATTTCTATTGATCTCTGCAGTGAGCAAACCTGGTTGCCCCACGCATTCATCTTCATAAAAGGAGCATGGATTGAGAGGATGGGGAGGATTTCCCGACATTGTACAGCTGTATCGATGGAATGGCTGTCATTAAATCTCCTGTCTATGACCAGCTCACAGCCGTCAAAGCCTGCATCTTTGGCCAGTTGAAAGACATCTTTCGTGGGTAGATAGTAAAGACAACCAGTTGAAAAGAGGATTTTCATACAGTAATGATACGCTCATCAGTGTCTGTAAGAATCCGGTAACTCCCTTTTTCAATAATCACGGTGTTTTCTATACCACACGAACCTTTTTTTGGAAATACCATCTTTGGCTCAATTGCAAAAACTGCTCCTTCATTGATAGGATACTCATGAGTAGCTGCAATGTAAGGAAACTCTGCAAGCTCAATTCCGATGCCATGTCCAAGAAAACGAACTTTATGATGCCCATACCCAAGGTAATAGTCTCCATAGCCCATTTTATCAGCGAGGTGCGTTGCGTATTCGAAAAGTTCTTTGCTCAGAGCCCCTTCAATGGCTTTGTCAAGGACCCGGTAATGGATTTCTCTGCACGCTTCGTAAGCTCGAACAAAAATATCCGGCATAATACCAATCGCATACATCCTTGTCTGATCCATATGGTAACCATGATAGCTAATACCAAAATCAACAAGGATAGGTTCATCTCGCTTGATCTTCTTCATACTCGCACCAACAGGGAACGCGGGAGAAAGCCCGAGCCCCCCCATAGGTGAATCAGACTGGCTAACAATGCTTCCGGTCCTGCCACTTAAAATATGCCATGTGTAAGCTTCATAGTTGAGAGATCGTACCCGCAGAAGCCCCTCGTGCCCGAGCGTTTTTGCATAAGCCTCCAGCATCCCCCCTAGCTCAATCTCTGTCATACCTTCTTTCAGGAACTCAGGGATTTTCTCATATACCTTCTTTGAAATCTCTGCCGCCTTCTCCATAAGCCCGATCTCATAAGGAGACTTCACCTTCCTAATTTCCTTTGTCAGAGGTGAAACATCAAGAATCTCAGCGTTACCGAGATACTCCTTGAATGTGATAACATTATTGTACGGCAGAACATCGAGTTGAAGCCCTACACGCTTCATGGGTTTGACGTGGGTAAAAATGTCTTTTAAGGAGCGATAAGACACTATCTGTTTGATAGGAGATTCCCTTCGCGCCCGTGACAGTTCTCTTTTTACGAAAAGGATCGGATCATCTTCAAAGGGAATAAAGAGAACCGCATCCTGCATGGTGCCTGCTAAATAATAATAGTCTATTTTGTAATGAAAAAAGGCCCCATCAAGAGAGGCCTTTTCCATCAGTGTTTTAACCTTGCGTATCCGTGATTCTATTTCATCACGAGGTGCATATTTCATAATGCAACCTACTTGTCCTTCCACACAGCTTTTCGCTTTTCCATAAATGCGTTAATACCTTCTTTGGCATCTTCTGTGGACATACAACCTTTGTTGTAAATTATCTCAGACGCTTTCAGTGCCTGGAGAAAATCTAAACTCAAGCCTGCCTTGATAGCCCTTTTCGTCCACATTGCCACGGGCCTGCTCTTATTCAGGAACTCAGCAAGATATTTCTCCACCTCTGCCTTGAAATTCTCCACCGGTAGCACAGCCGTGACCAGTCCTATTGCCTGGGCCTCTTTGGCAGTGATTATCTTGCCTGTCAATAGTAGCTCGTATGTTTTCTGGAGGCCAATGATTTTCGGAAACCAGGCAGCTGCCACAGGAGGATAAACTCCCACGGCAATCTCCGGCTGACCTATCTTTGCTTTTTCTGAAGCAACTACGATATCACAGAAGGCCATCAGTTCGCATCCACCGCCAAGAGATCGTCCGTTTACAAGTGCCACTGTTGTCAAATCCATCTCAGCGAGATGCCTGAACATTCTGTGAAAAACATCTATCATTTCATCGACTTTGTCTTCTGTGTGGTCTGCTACATCCACTCCATCGCAGAATGCCTTTTCGCCTGCGTGGTCAAATATTAGCATCTGAATGGAAGCATCTTTTTTTACATCAAGAAGGGCTTCGTTGATTTCCTTCATCATTGAAATGGTAAGCCAGTTTGATGGCGGTGTGTTCAGGGTAATTGTCGCTACCTTGTTTTCTTTTTTAAAAACAATATGATTAAAAGCCATGGTTTTCTCCTTGTCTAAAAAAACCGTGACGCGTGACGCGTGACGGGTGTATGGAATAAAAAAGGGGGGATTGCCCCCCCTTTTTTTTGAAAGCAACCCTTGTTACTTCGCCTGCGGTTTCCCGAGAATCTGCTCGAAGTACGCTGCGTCGTTGAGTNCGCCTTGTGCGATNANCTGGCGATTCTTGATAAAGTCGATGGTATCCACGCCGGTGATNTTCTTGGTGTTGAATGCGCCGAAACCTGCGAAGGCCTCGCCCATCATGTTNGTTGCCAGCCAGTATCTGTGATCATTCTTGATCTGATCCCAGAAGAATTTCTTTTTCTGCCTGATACCGTCGATGGATTTCATCAGGCAGCCAGGGAACAGGTTCGCGAAGATCCAGACGATCCTGTCAACCTCTGCATCGAGGAGGGAGAAGTCGACTTCGCCTTTTTTCTGTTTTTCCTGGACCCAGGCGCGGGCATCTTTGAATTCCTGACCTGTTTTGTTCTCGCCATACACAATCTCGCCATCCTTGATAAATGTGTCAGTATAGACCTGGGGATTCCTTACCCAGTTCCCCTTGTCGTCTTTGAGGACGGGGAAGGCCTTGCTGATGAGGCCCTTCCACCACATCTTATAGGCGCTCCACATCTCGCAGCTCACGCAGCTCCACATGGCATCTTCTACGCCCAGGTACCAGGGGAGGAAGTCAGATGCGCCGCCTACAGGGGCTGAACCGTGACGGGGACCTGCCTGTCCTAAAATTGCTAAATCTGAAGCAATGCTGATATCGCATGCTGTTCCGATTTCCTGTCCGCCGGCAACCCTCATGCCGTTGATTCTGCAGATAACCGGTTTCTTGCACATAAGGATGCTGTCAACCATGTTGTTGAAGAGTTCCATGTATGCGCCATACTCTTCCGGCCTCATACTGTAATACTCTGAATACTCCTTTGTGTTACCGCCTGTGCAGAAGGCATACGGTCCTGTACCGGTGAAGACTGTGGCAACGACTGAACGGTCTGTTGAGGAATTCTCAAAACCTGCAATAACGCCCTTCACCATCTCTGTGGTGTAAGAGTTGTACTGTGCGGGGTTGTTGAGCCTGATCCATGCCACATACAGCCCCTCGATAACATTGCCCTTCGGATCCTTCAAGGGTTTCTTCTCATAAACGGTACACGGAGCCTCTGTACCCCACCACTGCGTACCATGCCTGCTGTGGTCTTTCATCTCATGTTCTCTTGGCATCCATTCTAAACCCATACGTTCCTCCTAAATAGAATTTTATTGTTGCTTAAAAGTCTGGCTTCAAGGAAACCCTCTTTGCAGGGGATCCAGCCTTATGAATCTCATCAAAGGTTGCTGCAATCGTACTCATAGGCCTGACCTCAACGAAAGGATCAATGACGATCTTCTTATTCAGGACCATGTCAAGGACGATCGGGTAGTACTCGGGCAGGCAGCCCCATGTTCCGATAACCTCTGCATCAAAAGCCATCAGTTTGGAGAACATGTACTCACTTTTTGCCAGTCCGAAACCGACGAGGATCAGTTTGCCGACAAATGAGAGAAGATCAAGGGCAAGTTCCTGGCCTGCTTTTGCGCCGGTAACCTCAAAGATCTTCCATCCTGTGTTGTCGAGGCCCTTGGACTTGCAATAGTCTCTCCACTCTTTGACAACAGCCTTATTGTCTTTTTCAAGGGTGCTGATTGTGTAATCGCAACCATAATCGAGTGCTCTTTTCAGCTTGTCAGGGTTCCGTGCAATGCCGATGACGGTCTTGGCGCCAAGAGCCTTTGCGGTCTGCGCCATGTAAACGCCTACACCACCCGTAGCACCGATGATGATAACGTTATCGCCAGGCTGTAGGTCTGCTCTTTTGCAGGCCTGATAAGGGGTTGTTACTGCATCAGCCACAACTGCAAGCTGCTCGAGGGCATATCCCTTCTTGTCTGCCACTAGGCAAAGGTCGATCGAGGGCACCACTATGTGACTTGCAAAACCACCGTAAACACCGATGCTGTTTCCGGGCATCTTCTGAGCAAGACATCTGTTTCCACGGCCAGTCTTACAAAGGATGCACTTTCTGCATGGCATAACTGCCGGAACGATAACCTCTTTTCCTACCCAGGCAGGATCACCTGCTATAACGGTACCAGCAATCTCATGGCCAAGTGCCAGGGGGGGCTTACTTACTGTTGGTACGCCATCATAAAAATAGCCAAGGTCTGTGTGACATACACCGCAACCGGCAATCTCAACAAGGACCTCTCCTTCTTTTAGTTCGGGAACCGGTATCTCAACGATTTCAAGCTTCCCAGGGGTTGTTTCCTTGGTCTCCCTGTTGTATACCGTTGGTTGGATCATCTGCCACTGTTTTATTGTCTTAGGTACATCTGCCATTCAACACCTCCTTATATATTTGAAGTACTTCTACTGCTATCACCTCCTCATCATCCTACGTCATTCCATAGCCACCGTCCACAGGCAAAACCTGGCCTGTAATATATCGAGCGTCATCAGAAGCAAGAAAAACAAAGGCCGGAGAAACGTCTTCCGGTTCAGCATACCTGTTGAGCAAAATCCTTCTTACATATATCTCTTTCAGCTTTTCGTCAGTCTGGAGCGTCATCGTCATTTCCGTTGTTACGATTCCGAGGGATATAACGTTTGCGGTGACGTTGAATTTTGCAAGTTCCCGTGCAGCTGACTTCGTCAGGGTCACAACGCCACCCTTTGCCGCTGCATAGTTGATCTGGCCTATCGTTCCCACCATACCTGCCACAGAGGTAACGTTCACAATTCTTCCATATTTCTGCTCCATAAAATACTTGGATGCCGCTTTAATCGTGAGCCAGGGGCCTCTCATCTGAACGTTTACAACCTCGTCCCACACATCAACGGTTAGCTTGTGCAGCATGGCAGGCTTCGAGATTCCAGCATTATTCACCAGAATATGGATAGAGCCAAAGTTTTGTACGCATGTTTCAACAATTCTTTTTGCGTCCTCTTCCTGACCCACATCGCCCTTTACGGCAACAGCCTTTCTTCCCATGGCCTGAATCATGCCTACTACTTCATCTGCTGCTTTCTGGTTACCGGCATAGTTAACAACAACATTTGCACCTTCCTGTGCAAAGGCTAAACTGATGGCCCTTCCTACACCTCTTCCACCACCGGTAACGACAGCATTCTTTCCTTCTAATTTGCCCATAACGCCCCTCTCCTTTTCATTTTGTGAAATTTTTCGTAAGACTAATATTATAGATTAAAAGGAATTTATGTCAAGATAAAAAGATATTATTACAGCACTTTAGGCGTATATATGACCATTTTTGATTGTGCGCTTGTGAAAGCCGCATCAAACCATCCACTGGGGCACAGCACTTTTGAAACAAGCTTTCTTTTATCATACCTGAATGATTGTCAATGCTACTAATCAGCAGCTTGCTTTAACGAGAAATTTTTTTTCGCTGAAGCAAGCAGCAGCATGGTAATCTTCGCGGATTGTGGTTTACCAGTTGTTTCTGGTCAACGTTATATATAATCGTGGCCGTTCATGTTCCATATAATCACCACTTCAACCAGAGAAAGTATTGTGGCATTCACCTTTGTATACGTATAATCAGGGTCGTTCATCGCTTTCAGACTCACATACGCAGAGGGTATTTCTTTAGCACCAAAGCCTGTGTCTATAACCACGGGCTTGGCTTTTGCAAACCGATATCTGACATGCATGCATATCAGCCTTTAAACCTGTTTGCATCCATGGCAACAATGTAGGCTATCATTCATATTATTATCAAAAAACTCAGGATTTGATTTGACAAATAGAACCTTCTGCATTATAAAGAAAAACATATTGTGAAGATTCGATTCGCTGGTTCACTTTTTGTTACAGCATTTGTCCTTTTACTTGGTATAACCTACCTGGGTACTGCACTATCGTCAGAAACGAGCGGATGCATCAGGTGTCACACCGATGAACAGATTATGAAAAGACTCTACAAACCGCCGAAGATTGATTCCTCGGAAGGAGAAGGGTGAGCGGGGGCACCTCCGTCCGTGCCGGCGGATCAGATGTATAAAGGTTTTCTCGTCGACAAATCGCTATTGGGAAAGGATATTCATTTTAGCGAAAGCTGCGGGTTCTGTCACAAGGGAAATGAAAAGGGATCAACCAGGGAGACTGCCCATAAAGGTCTTGTTACAAAGCCCTCCCGCAACCTTGAGACATGCGACAAGTGCCACGAAGACATTACGAAACCGTTCAAGACCTCTCTTCATTTTACAACAGAAGGTCAGCGGCAAGGAGTTTCGGGTAGATTCTCACAAAAAGAGCTCAAAATCTTTAATGAAAAGGTCTTTGAGAAATCATGCAAGAGCTGTCATGCCTCCTGCGGCGACTGCCACATCAAGGCACCAATCATAGGAGGAGTTAATACAGGCCTCATTAAAGGCCACAAGTTTGTGAAAAAAGATGAAGGAAAGACCTGTGCATTATGCCACGGAGGAAGGGTATATCCTGAATTCACAGGCGAATACGGTGGGATTGCCGATATTCATTACCAGAAGGGGATGGTTTGTGTGGACTGCCACAAGAAGGAGGAGATGCATGGTAGCAGTACAGCCATCTCTAAAGGACGGAAGGAGGTAACGGAAAGGCCCAGATGTACCAATTGCCACCAGACGGGACAGGAAAAAACAGAGCATGGGCAAACTGCACACAAAACCCATAAAGACAGGTTAAGCTGCTATGCCTGTCACGCAGGAGGGACTTACAGGAGCTGCTATGACTGCCATCTGGGAAAAGGCGCTTCAGCAAAACCAAGCTTTATCCTGGGGTTAAACCCGAGAGATAAGAAAACCGTAACGACATTGAGAGTCATACCTACCGTCAGGGACACCTTTAAGCCTGCTGGCATAGCAATGGAAAGCTTCGACAAGCTTCCCAACTATTGGGATACGGCTCCGCACAATATCAGGAAGAGAACAGAAAGAACCCGATCATGTGAAGTATGCCATGATGAGAAAAAGGACTTTCTCACAAAAGAATTGCTTTTGAAGAATGGATCAAAGGCAAATGAAAGCCTGATCTATACACCAAAACCGATAAAAAAATAGGAGGCAACAAGTTATGAGAAAAATCAAAGTCAGTTTATTTGTCTTATTCATCTGTATTTTGTTTTTACCTTTAGCTTCATTGGCAAGGGATGTTGAACCAATCGTTAATACTACCTGGCTTGAGCAGAACCTCAATAACCCGAAGGTAATAATTGTGGATATCAGGAAGGTGGAGGAATACAAGGCTGGCCATATACCAAACGCAGTGAATATCTTCTACGGGTCGTGGGCCATCATGAAAGGTGGTTTGCGCAATGAGCTCCCTGCGAATGATGACCTTTTCGACGTGATTGGTTCTGCAGGTATTGGACCGGACTCCATTGTTGTTCTTGTTGGGAAGACAGATGCTATACCAGACCGAACAGATATAACAAGGGTAGCATGGACGCTGAAGTATGCCGGCATACCAAATATTGCAATCCTTGATGGCGGGTACAACAAATGGATGGCTGATAAGAAGCCAGTCTCCACTGACGCACCCAAACCGAAAGCCACAGCTTTTCAGACAAAACCAAACGAAAATCTTTTTGTAAAAAAGGATTACGTGATCAAAAGCATGGGGAAAGCCACCATTGTTGACGTGAGGGAACCAGATTTTTATAAAGGGGTGAAGAAACTGGACTTTGTGGCTAAGACAGGGCGTATTCCAAAAGCAATCAACCTCCCGACATCTCAGTCGTATAAACCTGACGGAACGTTTAAGGATAAGGCCGAGCTCATGAGCGCCGTTTCTGGTGCTGTTGGTACCGATATGACAAAAGAAATTATAACATACTGTGACACAGGTAAAGTTTGTACGGGATGGTCCTTCCTGATGACCGAGCTTCTGGGTTATAAGAATGTGAAAGTTTACGATGGCTCTTCTGAGGAATGGACAAAAGACCCTCAGGCGCCATGGGAGCAATAATACTCCACTAAACTATATTGTAGGAACAGAAGGGGTCATTCATCATGGGTAGTATACAACCCTGTGGTTGCTTGACCCCTTATTCTTTTCTTTGATCAGAGCAAAGGGCTTTCTTCAGTAATCCAATCCTTCAAGCAGTCTTTTACATTGTGTTTTCCCAATAGTTGTGATACAGAAATAGAAAGTTATCTTTTATGTCCTAACTGGGAACGGTTGGTATGATGAATCAAAAACTTACCAGGCTCTTCTCTCCTCATTCCATTGCAGTCATCGGTGCATCCAACAGCTTTAATAAGCTCGGATACCATGTAATGAAAAGTCTGGTCGGTCATTATCAAGGAAAAATTTTTCCTGTGAATCCGAAGGGCAAAAGGATCTGGGGCCTCGATTCATACTCTTCACTGGAGGCAATTCCTGATAATATCGATTTGGCGGTAATTGTCGTGCCAGCTCATATGGTGCCAGAGGCACTTCATGCATGCGGGGGAAAGGGTGTTCAGGGGGTAGTGTTGATCACTGCCGGTTTCCGAGAGATCGAAGACCCTGGAGGCATCATCCGCGAAGAAGAGGCTAGAGAGATTGCCGCGCAATATAACCTGCCAATTATCGGACCTAATACCTTCGGTTTTGTCAACTTGACTTCAGATGTAAATGCATCTTTTACGTCTGAATTCTCACGAATCGAGAAGGGGGGCGTTGCCCTCATAAGCCAGAGCGGTGGCATGTGTCATCTTTGCGGCTTCCTCGCCATTGAGCAAAGAGTCGCTATGTCAATATTGATGAGCCTTGGTAACCGTTGTAATGTAGATTTCCCTGAGGTATTATCCTACCTTGTTGAGCACGATGCCTCCACAACCGTAATCGCGTTGTACATTGAGGGCCTTGATGAGCCAAGAAAGCTCCTTGAGGTTGCAAAGTCACTACGAGGAAGCAAGCCTGTCATCGCATACAAGGCAGGGAAAAGTGAAAAAGGAGATAGCGCGAGCCGATTCCATACAGGTTCTCTTGCTGGAAATCATGCAATATGGAAAGGAGCCCTTCGCCAGGCAGGAATCCTCGAAGTTGTTACTGCTGAAGAATTGCTTGATGCGGCAAAAGCTATCGATGCATGCCCCTTGCCGCGAGGTATTCGTATAGCTGTCCTTTCCGGTCAGGCCGGTCCCGGAATGATTGCTTCAGATGCATTAGAACCTGCAGGACTAAAACTATCCCGCTTTTCTGAGGTTACGCAAGAGAAAATCAATGAACTCTTGCCTCCAATTGCAATTCGCACAAACCCGGTAGATATGGGACCTGCGTGGTACAATCCGAAAAACATCATTGAAATATTGAAGGCAGTCCTCGAAGATGAAAATACAGACGGGGTGATCTTCCTGGCCATGTATGCCTCGGCCAATCTGAAACTTGCAGAAGGCATGGTTGAATACATGAAAGTGGTAAAGTCTTTCCAAAAACCTGTTATTGCTTGTTTCCCGGCTCCCCCGGGGATATGGGATGAGCCGATAAAAGCGCTCGATCGGAAAAAAGGGGTTGTAATCCTTTCTACCCCTGAAAGGGCGGTGCAGGCAATGGCAAACATGTGGAAAGTCAGCTTTTTAATGAACAGAAATAGGCAAGGAGGTGGGGTTGTTACTTCTCGGAGTTGATGCGCTGGTATTCCTTGAAAAAGAGGGCTTTCCCATACTCAGGAGTCATTTGGCTCGGAACGAGGATGAGGCAGCAGGTAAGGCATCTGAAATAGGTTTCCCGGTAACACTGAAAATCTCGTCACCGGAGGCAATCCATAAGACCGAGGCTAAAGGTATACGGGTGTCCCTCAAGGACGAAATCGAGGTGAGACAAGCATTCAGAGAACTGGTTGAAAGCTTTGCGTCATCTTATCCGGAGAAGTGGCTCGATGGCATTATCGTGCAGAGACAGGGGGGCGGCCTTGAGGTAATCGTAGGAATGTTGAGGGACCAGCAATTTGGACCTGTTCTTATGTTTGGGTTAGGAGGTGTCTTTGTTGATGTAATGAATGATGTTTCTTTTCGGTTGATTCCCATAGAAACTACAGATGCAAAGGATATGATGGACGAACTAAAGGGCTATAGGGCCCTCAGAAATCCCCGAAGTGGTCCCATTGATCTGCCAGCGGTTGAAAATTTTCTTTTCCAGGTTTCACAGTTTGCCGTGAATCATCCTGAGGTTCAGGAAATGGATATAAACCCATTGTTCATCTCCCCTCTCGGTGCCGGTGTGCAGGTTTGCGACGCCAGGATTAAATTGGGTACGGAATCTATACGCTGACTGCTTCCAGTTTTCGGCTATTTCATTTAACATTGCATATCAACAGAAAGAGAACACTGCTAAATATTTATATTCATTGTGAATATACAAAAGTCTCTATTACCAAGCTTTTCTGCCTTGACGGGCTTACCTGAGGCAACAGAAATTATCTCTTGAAAAATTCTCTTACCTGCTTCTCGAATCTTTTCATTTCCCAGAAGTATGGAGCTAACATCCATATCCATATTATCTCTCATGGTACGATAGGTATTGGAATTTGCAGTAATCTTGATGACCGGTACAATGGGAGATCCTATAGGGGTACCCCTCCCTGTGGTAAACACAACAATCTGTGAGCCTCCAGCCACCATTCCAGTTAGTTGTTCTATATCATGGGCTGGAGTATCCATGTAGACTAACCCTTTTCTCGTGGGACGTGACGCATACGAGACAACCTCTTCGAGAGGGCCTGACCCGCCTTTGTAAATGCAACCAAGGGATTTCTCCTCAAGGGTCGTCAGGCCGCCTGCTATATTGCCGGGAGATGGATTCCCCTCTCGGATGTTCTGTCCTGCCATAAACGACTGGCGCTCCCACCACGCTACGGCCTTAAGAATCTGCTGTGCCGTCTCGGGAGTTATTGCCCTCCGTGCAACTAGATGTTCGGCCCCAATAAGTTCAGGCGTTTCTGAAAGTATCACTGTACCACCGTCTGCAACTAATAAATCGCTTGCCACTCCAACTGCAGGATTTGATGCAAGGCCTGAGGTATAATCTGATCCACCGCATTCCGTACCGAGAATCAATTCGCTGACAGGGATGGGCTTGCGCATGAGTTTCGCAGCATCTGCACACATTTCTCTAACAATTCTTCTGCCCAGGGAAACTGCTTTCCTTGTGCCCATATCCTGAATTAAAATGACTTCAACATGTTTTCCAGTGCTCGCAATAGCCCTGCCTAACTCATCGGCCGACAGCTGCTCGCATCCGTTTCCTACTATAAGAACAGAAAAAACATTGGGGTGTGTTCCAAAGCCTGTAAGCGTTCTTTTCACAATGGCCCGATCTTCTCCGATCTGGCCGCATCCTAAGGTGTTCGGGATAAAAACCGCACCCTTGATACCCCGGGCAATGGCTTGAGCTGCCCCCTGGGAGCACCCAACACTGGGAATAATAAGGACGTAATTTCGAGTACCAGCTTTCCCGTCAGCTCTAACATAGCCCTCAAAAGTCGTCATATTTCTCCTTCCTTGGGTCGGCTGGTCACGTTGTGGATGTGCACGTACTCACCACGAGAGATTTTTGTGGTGCATTGTCCGATAGGTTCACCATATTTTATTACTAAATCTCCCTCTGCCATGTTCTGAAGGGCAAACTTATGCCCTGTGGGGATATCTGAATACAATAGTATGCTCTCGTCTCGACCCTGAATTTCGACAGCGATTCGCGTTCCACTGGCTAATGGTGTGAGGGCTGTCGCAACATTGTCTTTTCCATTGATCACTATTGCTTTATACCTCATACATCATCTCTCTGCTGATGAGAATACACAAAGGCTATCACTCCCAATCTGTAATCGGCACGATAAGTCCGCCTGATGGAAAAATTGCAACTGTTGCCTCTGGGTAGTCGTTCTCCAAGGCCTGTAATCCTTCTTCTATGGAGTTTGCATGTTCCAGCCCCATTGTCTTTGCATCCTCTTTCGAAACTATCGGTGCAACGAGAATGGTTCGAATAGGACGACGAAGAATCATGCAGGACATAGCCATATTGAACTCCAAAGGTTTGTCCGGGAGAAAAGGCATCCCTCGGGACATAGCATTTGTCACAAACTGTTCGGTATGATTCCCGGATTTACTTCGGACAATATTGAAGGAGTCCCGAAATTCATCAGGTATTGGCGTTACAAGAGGTGCCACAAGAAGGATAGCGCCTGTATCCTTCGTCACCACATCAGGAGTGCTCAGACCTTTGGCAAACTGATGTCCATGAGTATGAGGGTACGTAGACGTAATTGTAATATCTACTTTTTCTTCGAATCTGTGACCAAGCTTTTCAAAACACAGTTCGGCTGCCCTGAAAAATGCTGCATCAAGGCTTCCCGCCACAACCCGGACCGGTTCCCCTTGCTGGTCGTATACGCAGTTAATGGAAAGAGAGAGTCCTACGGTTCGTGCTACTTGCAATACTTTCTCATGGAAAGGATTCCCCTGTATACGTCCTGCACGTACCTGCGGATGAATGGTGTATCTCATGTGGTGATTCCGAATGAAGTCAAAATTTGCCACACCGGGCATAATAATCTTTGGTCCTCCTCCATATCCAGCCATAGGGTGCGGCAGAATGGAGCTGATTCCTATCTTCAGATCTGCTTGGGCAACATGGGGATTAATCTTCACGACTTCACCATCATCGAGAGAAAATGGGACAAGATCATCCTGCCAAGCGTTGTGCTGGACAATTTTGTACTGAGACAGAATCTGGGTGCCAAGGCGCGTTTCCAGTTCTTCCCGCTTCAGACGTGTATGGGTTCCAAGAGCAATAACAAAGGTAATGTTTTTCTTCGGAATGCCGGCCGTGTCAAGAAGAGGAAGCAACACATTCAAGATTTTTTTCACCGGTGTTGGACGGGTTGCATCATCGATAATAATTACAGCTTGGCGAACTCCTGATGTAAGTTCGCTGAAGGGAGGGCTGCCGATCGGCTGAGAGAGGGCTTCTTCTGTCATCTCTTCAATGGAACGTGCAGTTATCCGTTCTTTTGTCTCCACAAAATGGTGGGGTTCCCATTTATGAGGAAGCGTGAAAAATTCTTTTTTGTCTTGCCCAAGACACAGATAGTATCGAGATTTCATGGCATACTCCTGAAAAAGGATTGTCTCTTTTCTTTATACATCATATCACAAAACATCCCTAACTATCATAATTGGCTAATATTTCGATTTCTATATTTGTAAAAATATTCTTGATGCCTGCTCACAGGTGTCGAACAAGGGAAATATTTTGGAGAGATAGGGCTTCACTTTCATGGATAGTTTAAACGTGCTCTATGAAATTTTCTGCTTTGAGATGACACATTATGATTATCATATCAGTCATACAAATATTGCATCCACCCTCTTATTAAATGGCGATCGAGGAGATGTTGGATTCTGTAGCCACGCGGTTTCTTCCAGCATTTTTTGCAAAATAGAGCGCCCGATCGGATCGGGAAATTAATGCATCAGGCGATTCACCGTGACGATAGTAGGCAACCCCTATAGAGACGTTTATTTTTCCGAGGTTTCGTAAGGTAGCTATCTCTTTCAAGTTTGCGTGAGCAAAATAATTTCTTATATTTTCTGCTACAGTTTGAGCACCTTCTAAAGGTGTTTCAGGAAGAATCACGGCAAATTCTTCACCTCCAAAACGAGCCAAAAAATCCCTGCCTTTTACCAACTCCCTAATCTTCTTTACGACAAACTTTAAAACATGATCACCGATAAGGTGTCCAAATTGGTCATTAAATCTTTTAAAGTGGTCAATATCAATCAAGAGCAAGGAAAGACTCTTTTTGTCAGCCTTGGCTTCTTTGATCCGCTCGGTCAGTGCCTGATCGAAAGCCTTTCTATTTGGTATACCTGTGAGGAAATCCACTAATGCTTCGGTCTTGACCTGCTCAAAATCACGTTTGAGATTTTCCAAAACGCTTGTTGTTTCTACAAGCTTGGTCTGTACTGTTTTTCCGTAGTTCCCCAGCGTTTTCGTCTCATGAATTATTGTTCTGACAATATTCTTAACCTCTCCGGGAGAGGGGTTATCTGATAATATTTTAACAGAACCGGAAATATGTGACTCGTATTTTTCTGTGTGCCCTGTCAGCTCATTCACCTCGCGAAGGATGGTCGCTAAAACTTGTTGTAAATCGTCGCGAAGGTCCTTTAGGTGATTCTCATCTTTTTCTGCGCAAAAATGCCAATAAAGCGATTCATTGGTTTCTTCCGAAAATGTCTCTCCGCTTTCAATCATAGCGTCTATTGTTTTTCTCAGCTCATTGTCAGAGCCTGAAACATATCTGTACCAAACCGAATAATTTTTAGGGGTTACAGGAATACCATACTCTGCCATCAATGGAAGGGCAAGTCTGAGGTATTCAGATGATCTTTTAATCAGGTTGTTATTATTCATTGTGTGTTCTTCATTATCTCTTGTTATCGGTTTTTTTGTCGACCACACAAGATATTCGGAAAAAAATTAAGAAAATTAACGCTTCGTGGAGCGAAAGAAATGATTATATCAAGAACAAATCCTTGCCAAATTATCGCGAATTACGCTTCAACTTCCAGTATTCCTTTTCTCCGTGGAATATTCCATGACAACTTTCCAAGCCGTTTCTTCTATGGTACCGGATAAGATTGGTTTCCAAACTTTACGAAAATCACCGGTAGCGTGAACCAATTGCCCGCATTTACTTTTATAATAAAGACCATGTTTGATAAAAACATTAGTTCGTAAGTCCAAATCCCCATTTTTCAATAAGACAATCCAAGCATGTATACCCTGCCCTTCTCACGAATCCCTGAGCTGTATCATAACGAACACTTTCTTTAGGGAGATAGATTTCTACTTCTACTTCCACTTTATCCTTGTTTTGAACGATGGTTTTTTTGTTAAGATAGAATAGTGCTTCATCTCTATCTTTGCCCAACAAAACACGCTCATTATTGAGGACCGATTCGTTTGGCTCCATCTGTTCTGGCCCTGCTTGTGATGTTCTCTGTATCTCATGTTTGTCAATTTTTTTCAGACCCATGAGTACCTGATATGCGTTTTCGATTTTATCGCGTCCCTCCATTGCTTTTTGCTTANAAAAATCCGGAACACGGTCAGGGTTCCAATATTCTATTAGTGTTCTGTATGCGTTCGTTATCTCTTCATGGGTTGCACCAAGTTTTAATCCAAGAACATCAAAATAATGCTCATGATTTTGCATAGCTCCTAAGCCTTACCCAATGTGTTATCATATGCACAATACAATTTCAGCGAGGAATATCACACTTACTATAGAGCGTTAAATACCAACAAAACAGATACTTACAATTCATTTGAGCGTTTCCAGCCCCCTCTTCAAATTCTTCACAAAACGCCTGCGTCCAGTTTCTATTGTCATGAAAAATACTTCATATTGTGATGAAATCTCTTGACAACCTGTTTTGTTAGAAGGAAAATGAGTCAAAAAACGAGCTAAGGAGGTTGTATAATGGGATTATTTAGAATGATGAACAAGGCATTGGTTATGTTCATGGCGGGTGTCTTTTTTATTGGCACGGCAGCGTTAGCCGCGCCACCTGATAACTTTACGGCAACAATGGTCTCACAAGGAATGGAGATGCCCATGGCGAAAATGGGAAATAAAAGCCGTGTTGAGAATCCTGGCATGAAGGGTATTGTGACCATCACACTGGCCGATGCTAAGAAAACTATTATGATGAACACAAATACAAAGGTATATAGCGAGCAAATCACCCAAGAGCGCGATCAGATGCCGAATATGTATGACCCTGATGTTGTTTTCGAAAAAAAGAAAATGGGAAACGAAACAATCGACGGTCATCCTTGTGTCAAATACGATACGGTCTTTTACAGGAAAAGCAAGCCTGAGGAAAAACATAAAGCCATCGTTTGGGAAGCACAGGATTTAAAGGAGTTTCCCATCCAAATTGAGGTTACTGTACCAGCCAGTTCAAAATATCCTGGATCGGGTGGAAAAATGGTTATGAAATATAAAGATATTAAGTTAGGCGCTGCTACTGCTTCTATGTTCGAAGTCCCATCGGGATACAAGAAGGTAAACAGTCCGCAGGAAGTTATGGGCTTTGGAGGCATGGGCAATATTGAAGAGATGATGAAAAAATTGCCGAAAGGTCAGCGCCCTCCTAAGCAGTAAGATTGAGAAGAAAAAACCTGGAGGAACAATAATGGCTTCCAGGTTTTTTCTTTGCTTTATGCCAGGCACGAAACTGCAGGCTTCGCTTCCAATTGACCATTCCTAATTCGTTTCATGAAACTGAGTACTGTATTTATATAATCCTCCGGGCGCTGTTCATAGGTATTGTGACCGCATTTCGGAAAAACGGCTAGCTCTCCCTTGGTCAGGTGACGATAGAAAGCAATGGACTGTTCAACGTCGAAGATAGAACTCCGATCTGGGTAAAGCACGAGCGTCGGACACGCAACCATGTGCAAAATAGGCCGGAGGTCAAAATAGCCTCTACCGTAGGCTCCACCCTGTTTTGCGAACTGGTTATACATTTTTTCAGCTGGCTCCCCGTGCCATTCGACCATCTTGGCCTGAAGATCGGGACTAAGTTCTGCAAAGGTGTTCACGAGTCTCATCGTGTTGAGTTCCGTCATAGGTACCTCGCTGTAGCACTGCGTGCTTGCGACGGTCAGCGTTGTAACCTCCTCAGGATACACGACAGCATAGTCAATCCCAACCACCCCTCCTTCACACTGTCCTACAAAATGACAGGAGTCGATGCCAAGGTATTCCTTTATCAACCGGAGTTCTTTCACACTTTCTGGCCTGTATCGGTCACTGTCAAAAAACCCATAGAAGTCATCCCCTTTCTCTGATTGACCAAATCCTCGCCGATCATACATGACTACTTTATAGCCTTCAGCCACGAAAGAAGGATAGATTTTGTTCCAAATCTTGCTACAACCAAACCCATGGTGCAAGAATATGACCACCTCTCCTTCCCCATGGACTTCAAAAAAAATATTGTAACCATTAACTTTTACAAAAGACATATAGAGCTCCTTCGGTGCAAGTCTTGGTACTTAAGAAATGCCCCACACTGATTTCGTGAGCCGAATCAAGACCCTTATCGATATCTACATTTTTGCATAATCTTCCTTTTCTTTCAAGTTACCTCAGGAAGCCGGAAAAATTTTCGATCACCACAGAATGGAATCAGAAATCACTCTCGATACTAATCAGAGGATTCAGGGAGAAAGGCAACCCTGTGGAAGAGAAAATCATATGAGAAGCCCTGAAGAAGAGTAGGATTAATCCAAATTTATCGTTCAAAGAGGCATTGGCGTCGATCATTCCCCGCAAACACGCCCGATCGCTCCTGATGCGATCTTCGCTCCCATTCGGCTGCGGAGCATAGTTACGGGGGCTTAGGCCTGTCCCCCTGTTTCTTTCACGTAAGATAAAAAATCTCCTACATTTTTGAGAACAACTGCCGGATTAGCCTTCAAAAGCGCTTCCTCACTTTCATGCCCCGACATCACACCAACAGCCACAGCTCCAGCTCGTTTTGCTGCGATGATGTCTGCCTCTGTATCCCCAACAACGATGCAGTTCTCAAGTGGCGTTTCCATCCTTCGAGCACATTCTATAATGGTGTCCGGCTCGGGTTTACGATAACCCACCTCACGGGAGGTAACTATCGCGCTAATGTACCTGTCAAGTCCAAGCCTCCTGAATCGGAGCCACTCATCATCCGATGACGAAGTTCTCCCTGTAGCAATACCAATTTTTATCTTCATATCCTGTAACTCTCTCAACAATCTTTCTGTCCCTGGAAAAGATCTAACACCTTCCACTTCAGCCTCCTTGTAAAGGCGTATAATCTTTTCGCGACATCGATGATAGGCAGCATCATCAATGGGAAAAGGTAATACCCTTTGAAGGATTTCGCGAAGGCTTAAGTTTTTTGCCAGCAATCTGCGCAAAACATTTTGGGGAACCTCACCAGTGTTAAAATCTGCAATTCCCTGATTGAAAACACTGTGGTACACCTGAAAGCTGTCAACCAGTGTTCCGTCAATATCAAAGATGAGGGCTTTTATTATCACTTCGTCTCAGTCGGCCCCCGGAAGGGGTGACCTATGAGCCTTACAGTATAATGAAGGCTCGTGGCTCTCAATTGCTCCTCTTAGTAATATGGCAGCTGCTCATCGAAACGATTTCCTTTATTCTTGTACCACGCAACAACATGTTTTACTGCCTCAACTGCCTTAGCCTTCGCAGCAATGTCAGAATTAAATCCCTGGTGAGGTTGAACATATATATTCCCCCTTCTCTCCAAAGACATGTTGACAAGAGTTTGGGCCGCAAGGAATTCTTTTTTCTTCGACGAATCTCCGAGGAGGGCTTGTGCGAACTCAGACTCATTGGTGAATACATCCAAGCCAAGGCCGGCTATTTTCCCAGTTTGATATAATTCCAGCAAAACAGTTTCCGGGGCAATCTCCCCTCGTGTCACATTGATGAATATGATTCCGTCCTTTGCCATAGACAGGTATTCCCGTGAAAAATAGCCAACATTAAAAAACCTGCTCTCTTTTTTCTTTGTTAGGTTCATTGCATTGACCATAATATCGCTTGAGACGACGGCCTCTTCTTTCGTAACGAATCTGACAGTCCCTCTGTAGATTTCCTGCAACTCTTCCTGTCGTATATCCACCCCTTGCACGGTCATACCATTTGCTTCAGCGAGCTCATAAATTTTTTTGCCGATCTTACCTACACCATAGACGGTAAGTATTTTTTGTTTGTCAAGCTCCATGAAGGCATTCGAATTCTTCCTTTCGAAGGTCTCTATGTTCTTTGTGTAATGATTCAGTTGCCCTGCTGCAGCGTAGAGGAATTTCATTGCTGTTTGTGCCACGGCATTGACGCAGTATTCTCTGAGGGAAGCAATGTTTGCCTTCTCTGCAAGGTGCTCAAAGTGGTCATATCCAGCGCTTCTGGTTATGATGCTCTTCTTTGTTCCTTCAAGATAGTCGTCCGGAAGGACCGAATGGGTCTTCGTTGTTATTATATCCGGCAGGGAAAAACCTGGGTTTTCCTTGAGAAACTCTTGGAGATTCGTTGGGGTTATAAAATAGGTGTGGCCAGGCGGAAGCTGTCTCTGCCCCATTGCCTTTTCTATTTCCTCTTCGAGGTGTTGCGCTTCAGGGCCCAAGGCCTCAAAGTGCATAATGTCATACGTTCTCTGAGTCAACGGGGGTCCTTTTTTGCTATTCATCGGAGCTCCTTCATAAAGTCAAGCGTTCAGTTAACGACGGTATATCTCATGCCGAGTGCTTTTAATAGTGCCTCAAAAGGGCTATTTTTTCAACTACATTTTCAATGCCTCACCAGAAGACGATAAACTTTGATGCCCGATATTCGTTTTGTGGAGGTATGAAATGGATTTCTATTGTATAATGAGCAGCAAATTTTTTACAGAATAAAGATAGGGAAAGACACATGGATAAACAAAACCTTAACAGTGGCATCTCGCCCATCATACTCGGCACATGGGCAATGGGCGGAAACCACTGGGGCCCCTGCGATGATGCAGATGCTCTTCGGGCAATCGAAACTGCAATCGATAACGGAATAAACACCATTGACACGGCTCCCGTGTATGGCAACGGCCATGCAGAAGCGCTCGTAGGCAAGGCTATCCAGGGTAAACGGGAAAAGGTGTTTCTTGCCACCAAATGCGGACTTGATATGTATGCCAACACATATCAACGAAATCTTTCGCCGTCCTTTATCGAGCATGATCTCGCTGAATCGCTGAAACGACTCAAAACAGACTATGTTGACTTATACCAGTGCCATTGGCCAGATCCCCAGACGCCCGTCGAAGAAACCATGGCGGCCCTCCTGCGTTTTAAGGACCAGGGAAAACTGCGGTACATCGGGGTCTCAAACTACACCACTGCAGAACTTGAGGTTGCAATACGCTGTACCTCTCTTTTTTCGCTCCAGTCTCAATACTCCCTGTTGGAAAGGACCGTTGAAGACGAGATACTCCCCTGGTGCCATGAGAAAGGGGTCAGATTTCTGTCGTACGGTTCTTTAGGCGCAGGGATGCTCACGGGAAAATATACGGAATGTATGCGTTTTCCCTCTGGCGATGCCAGATCCTTTTTTTATCGCTTCTTTAAACCACGATACTGGACTCACGTCTGTAAGCTCGTTGATACCATGAAAAGAATAGCCTCATCCAGGGGAGCCAAGCCGGGAATAATTGCCATTACCTGGCTGCTCAAGCAACCGGGAGTGACCTCTGTTATCGTTGGAGCCCGCTCAGCTCAACAGGTGGTGGACAATATTCCTCTGGGCGATGTCGAGCTGACCGATTCTGACATGGAGCTTCTCGATTATTTCTCACGAAAAGTCTATTCAGAGAAATGATGAACTGTAGTCTATTCGAGGTTATGCAAAGGAAACGTTAAAGCTTTATATACTCTCTCGGTTCGAGGTTTGTAGCCATAGTCCACACGGAAGCCAAGGGGTTTGCCACGCGAAAAACCTTTATTATTTCTAAGCCATGGGCATCCACAAGGGGTTTTAGAAAAGGTCGCGCGTGCACAATCTCCTCTTTGAGATTCTTATCTTCTACAAATTCAGCCGTGCCACTGATACGCACCACCTTCCCACCGGCATTGAAGCATAGTTCAACCTTCGGGTTTCGAACAAGCTCCCCATACATACCCTTCACCGTACTGAGCTGGATAAGAATACCTCGTTCATCAGCTTTATACATGCCCATAGCACGAACATGGGGTGTATCACCCTCAACGGTTGCAAGGTAGCAGGTTGGATTTGCGTTTATGAAGCTTATTACCTCATCTTTTGTCATAGTTTCACCTTTTTTCAAATATTTTTCTTCCAATGTTTCGACCTCATTATATCATTAAATCTCTGGACGAGCGATAGCAAAAATCCACAGGACCGTGCGTGTATATTTATATTGGATAGCCGTTTTCCTCTGCGGCAAACATCGGTATTTTTGCATACACATAGTGAGTTTGTGTAAAATAAAAACCTGTGCATACATCATCAGTTTAAATTACGGGAGGAAATATGAGGAAAGACAAGGTCATGATATTCGTAATTATGATGAGCATTTTCCTCAGTTACATCGTTGTCCAGGTGCATGGGGAGGTAGCCTCATGCCAAGCACATAATCACGGAGCACTTACATCGTGCATTGAATTCGCCAGCAGCAAATCAATACCTAAGCCTCTGGAAAAGATTTGTACTTCAGGAGGCTCGACGGGGAACAAGTGGGTTACACATCCCTGTCCGCGTGCAGGTTCAATCGGATATTGTGAGGTTTTCAGGCATGATACAATAACCCAGGTTATTTACTGCTATAAAAGGCAAGGTGTTCCTGATAAACAGACGCTTGAGTTCTGTAGGCAGACCTGCAAAGGCAGGTTTGCAGCATATTAATAAAAAAGAATCCTTAAAAAAGTTTACCCGGAAACTTTGAAAAGAAGAATCAATATCTCCTTATATTTTTAACTCAAGGTTGATCATGTCCCCCCGTTTAAACCCCATTTTGTCAAAAAATTGCAAAAGATCCCAGTCCTTCCAATTCACGAAGACATAAATAGTATCCACTCCAACTTTTTTGAACATATTGAACATTTCTTTAAAAAGGATCCGTGCAACCCCCCTTTTCTGGTATTCTTTAATTACACCGAGAGTATCGATCCATGCCACATTCTCTGGAATGCCGTATTCCCATCCGCTCGCTCTCCCGAGAATGAAACCGATGACCTTTCCGTTGACTTCAGCAACAAGGGAGGGAACACCTGAGGTTTCCAAGCTTTCGAGCCTTCCTTCCCAGTATTCCCTTCTCTTCGTTCCAAGCAGGCCATAGTCAATTTCTGTAACAGCATCCAAATCCTTCATTGTTAATACCCTCAGCTTGACAGGTTCCATTAAGCTCATACCATCTTACCTCTTTTTTATTTTTATATTCTTACAGGTGAGTATAGCAAAGAAACGGGTCTTGTCAAGAAAATATATAAGTCAAACACATTTGCGACAATACCCCCTCATCGATAAGATACTGAACAGGAGTCATATTCCCTAATCCTTTATGAACTCTTTTGGTATTATAGAAGATAAGATATTCGGCAAGTTTCTGGTTAAAGAGCTCTTCATCAGGAAGAAGACGTATATGGTGGTCAATGAACTCTTCCTGGACGGTTCTGTTGTACCGTTCAATGTAGGCATTGATCTTCGGACACCGGGGATAGGAGAAGACGTGGAGGATACCGTCCTTCTTGAGGTATTTATGGAAATCCCCGAGGTTCTCTGAGCCATTGTCTGTCTGCCAGGTATGGATCTCTCCCGGGTAGATCATCTGGAATTGTTCGGAGAACTCCTGCATGGTTTTACTGGAGAGGCGTTTGTAGTGAAGGGTCAGGGCAAATCGGGACTTTATTTCCATAGCGTTGTAGAAGTAATCTTTGATCCCATCCGTAATCCTCTCGATGGTATCTGAGATGACATACCCAAACTCCTTGGGTTTAGGGGAGTGTTTAACTTTCGTCCGTTTCTCTGTTGTTTTCCTGTGTGCCCACCCAGATGAGGGATCATGGTAAACCTTCTGTGTGGTATGGAAGAACAGATGATGCCGTTTAATGGTATTGCCGATTGAAGATATGGAGATGGTCTTTAACCCTTCCTTCTCACAGTACTCATCCAAGAGAGGCTTGATCTTCTCCTTGCCGATTCTCGGATAGGTTTCCCGCAATGATCGTATATAGGCGACAATCTTCCAGTGGATGCGAGGCATGCGTATCCTTTTGGGACGAGTAGATAGAGGGATTAACGATTCAAGCTTTCCTCCATTGTCCGTAAGTCTCTTCTTCCATCTGCTGATCACTTTGCGGTCTGCACCGAAGGCTTCTTTCGTTGCCTTCTCTCCATAGGTTTCATAGAACCGTATGATCTTCATCCGCTGCTTCGCTACCTCACTCTCCTCAAAATTCCGCAGGCTATAGAGCACTTTTTGTAACCCCCTGTAGCCTTGTATTCTACTAAATATTGGGTACGCTTTCGCATAATGATCCATTAACCATGAATGTCGCAAATGTGTTTAAACTTTTTCAGAAAAGGGATTCTTGTGCAGAACAATATTACTCGTGAAAAACGAACTATTTCGTAAGGTTATTGGCATTTTAAAGCTGACCAGTATAGATAGTGGCAGGCCGTTCTCTTTTTACTACCCCACCGCCAAATAAATGTACTGCCCGTGCCCCTGGAAAGACAGCTTAAGCCGAGTTTGCTGGAAGAGCATGGGGGACAGAGATAATAACAGAATCACTGATTCGGGAGCCCTCACTTTGGCACCACGGGGGACTGGCGGCCTTAGCTTAGTGAAAGGATAGCATCCGTCCAATGGTGGATGCTTACCGTCGAAAGATCGGTGGCCCGTGATCTCCCGAATGGCTTTCGTCTCCGGGCACACGCACTCTTAACACAGGTGTTAGAAGCTATATGTGAACACAGTGAGCGCGAAGGGGATGCTTTGCTCCGTCATTGCAGGTGCCGAGCTGGCGTCCCGTTTTCGATGGGACAAACCTAATTCTCAGGAATCGAAAACCCCATATTATGCTTGAATATTCAATGGAAATTGCTATAATACCACATGCGCATACTCGGTCTTGATGTTGGGGACAAAAAGATAGGAATATCTCTGTCTGACTCTACGTGTAGTATTGCTCAGGCACTTAAGGTCTACCGAAGGACGACATTGGAAAAAGATCTCAACGAACTTAAACGAGTCGTTGAGGAGAATAGCATCGGAGAGATTGTGATAGGGCTTCCAAAAGACCTAAGCGGTGCCATCGGTAAAAAAGCAACTGAAGTAATGGCTTTTGCAGATGCGGTGCAAAGACATACATCAAGGCGTATTGTTTTATGGGATGAGCGCTTTACCACCAATGAGGCCAACAGAGTTTTTGAGATGGCGCAGGTGAGTCATAAAAAGCGAAAACCCTTTATCGATATGATGGCCTCACAGATAATACTCCAGGGATATCTTGATGCCCAGAAACAAAAATAAAAATATTATTGTCATTATTCTTTTTCTTTTTGTGGTAACTCAAACACTCATCTTCGCAAGCATTCCTCAGGAGAATAGCAAAGAGCATGTCAATGTGCTTGTGAAGAGCGGAACGAGACTCTGGGATATTGCAGAAAAACTCAAAAGCAACGGGCTTATTTATTCTTCTACCCTCTTTGTGTTTTGTACGCTCCCATATCGGGGAAGGCTTATCGCAGGTGAATATACCTTACAAAAAAATATGTCTATTATTGATCTCGTACAAAAATTGGGTAGGGGAGAAAGAAACATTTACGCCCTTAAGATTATTGAGGGGCATAATCTCTATAACGTTGCGGAATCAGCAGAAATCTCTGGAATAATGGCAAAGGACGACTTTCTTCTTCTTGCAAAAGATCGTCGTTTTCTTCAAAAGCTTGGTATCAATGGTGACTCCCTTGAGGGTTATCTTGCCCCTGATACTTATTACTTCAGCAAAGAGGTAGGTGGTGATGTCTTTATAGAAGGAATTGTGAAAAAAACCTTCAAAAATTTTGAAAAAGAAGATATAAAGAAAAGAATGGCTGAACTTAACTTTGATATCCATAAGACTTTGATACTTGCCTCAATCATTGAAAGTGAGGCAAAGCTCAAAGAGGAGAAGCCAATTATTTCCGCTGTATTCCATAACCGATTAAAACTGGGGATGTCGCTTGACGCAGACCCAACGGTTGTCTATGGAACTGGAACATTCAAAAGGCCTATTAAAAAAACTGATCTGACCACACGCACCCCGTATAATACGTACACCTTTGTCGGGCTCCCGAAAGGTCCTATCTGTAATCCTGACAAACACTCAATTATGGCAGCACTTCACCCTGCACCAGTGGATTACCTCTATTTTGTATCAAAAAATGATGGTACCCATGTCTTCTCGCAGGATATGGAAGAGCATAATCGATATGTAGCACTGTATCAGCGGAACAAAAGCGCAAAAAAACAATAAACGAAGGAGGAGGTTATGGCAAAAGATGTTGCAGTGATTGGAGTAGGCCAGACTTACTTTGTTCGGGGCTATGAGGGCTCCATCAGAGAATTGGCCTTTGAGGCCTTTCGAGAGGCCATGCAGGATGCAGGCATCACCCAGAAAGATGTTTCGGCGTCCATTTTCTGCTCTGCACCTGAATACGACAAGCAGAGATCTCCTGCAGGTGTGCTTGCAGAGTATCTGGGGCTGATTCCCCAGCCGACGTTCTATATTGAGACCGTCTGTTCATCAAGTAGTAGTGGGGTTAAAGTAGCATACAGCATGATTAAAGCCGGGTTGCATGATGTTGTTGTTGTTCTCGGTTTTCAGAAGATGTCTGAAATTACCTCTGCCGAGTCTCAAGAGAGAATGGGGCGCGGTGCTGACATCCAATGGGAAGCACCTTTTGGGACCATGATGCCTGCTTATTATGCTCTTTATGCCCAGGCTTATATGGCGAAAAATGGATTGACCCATGATGACCTTATGAACGTGAGGGTAAAATCGGGGACCTATGGTCAGATTAATGAAAGGGCAGTCTATAGGAAAGGCGTAAAACCAGCAGATTTCGATCCCAATAATCCTGACGCAAGAATGGCCGGTGCAGTAGCATGGCCACTGAGAGTCGGGGATGCCTGTGCAAATGCTGACGGAGCATCATGTGTCATTCTTGCGAATGCCGAGAAAGCAAAGGCATTTTCGAAAAAACCAGTCTGGATTCTTGGTATCGGAGCTGCTTCTGAAGCAGTGAACATGGCAGCACGGCCTGATTTTTCAAAAGGTCTTAGCGTAGGCTACGCAGCAGCAGCTGAAGCTTATAAAATGGCCGGTATTACAGCGAAAGATGTTAAGGTAGCAGAGGTTCATGACTGTTTCACAATTGCCGAAATAATGGCCTATGAAGGCCTTGGCTTTGCCCCTATGGGAGAAGGCAAGCAGCTTATCAGGGAAAAGGCGACATACAAGGAAGGAAGGATTCCTGTTAACGTCGATGGTGGTCTCCTCTCCAAGGGACACCCGATCGGTGCAACAGGCGGATCGCAGATACGGACTATCGTGTTGCAGCTTCGTGATGAGGCAGGACCTATGCAGGTACCCGGAAATCCGGACATCGGCCTCGTTCATAACGTTGGTGGCGTTGGCCTTTATGGCAACGTAACAATCTTTGGGAGGTGATATCATGGGATTCGAAAAATTCGGAAGAAGAAGCTTTACCGGTATGACAAAAACAGCAAAGTTCGTTGATCTGCTGGCAGAAGGAAAAGTGGAAGGAACAGTTTGTAAACAATGTGGTGCCAAATTCTTCCCGCCGAGAGCAGACTGCGCAAGCTGCCTGTCGAAGGATATGGACTGGTTTGAAATGCCGAAAAAAGGCAAACTTGAAACCTTTACTATTGCTTACTACGCGCCCTTTGGTTTTGAAAAAGATTGTCCATACACCATGGGTGTTGTTGATTTTGGAGATATTAAGCTTTTCGCTCGCCTTGCAAACGATATTAAACCTGAAGATGTAAAGGTTGGTATGGACGTTTCGGTCAGACCGCTCACGTATGAGGACGGCCAGATTTCTTTCGAGATCTTTAAAAGTTAGGCAGGGTTGTTGCATGGATTAAGAAAAGGCTGCCACTCCGGTAGCCTTTTTTCTTTCCCATTTTTTTCACTTCAAATATATGTTGACAGGCAACTCATTCTGCATTAGGTTGCTGTATTGCCTACGAAGAAGCAAAGGAGGATACATGAAGGAAAGGGTAGAAGCAGCATTAGAAAAAGTGAAACCAGCGCTTAAAGCTGATGGCGGTGATGTAGAACTCGTTGATGTAACGCCTGATGGAATCGTGAAAGTTGTTTTAAAGGGTGCCTGTGGTGGATGTCCAATGAGCCAGATGACGTTGAAGATGGGAATTGAACGGGTAATCAAACAGGAAGTACCTGAGGTTAAAGAGGTTATTGCGCTATAGTTACGCCTGAACCATTGGCAAAGCTATTTGTTTCGGGAAATCAAGGGTTAAAGAAAAATATTCAGAAATCTTTGCGTCTTGCAATATCCTCTTTTTCGATACACTCATTCAAAAATGATCTCTTGCGACTATTCATATCGTACGAATCAGGTCGTCTGAGGGGCTTCATCCTCTTCCGTCAAAGCACCTTCACGCTCACACATAACGACATTCGGAAGTTCATCAGTATCTGCATCGGTGATAGGATAATACTCCCAAAGAAGTTCTCCTACGGCTTTGATTGCCTCGCATAGAGCGTCTGAGGCTTTTCCGTCTTGTAATACCTTTCGAGACTATTCTTGCAAATTCATTCAGAGTTTGTTGCGGAATTTTGGAATGAATGCCACTATCAGCCAGTATCCATACCTTCCGCTCCAAAAGGGNGAGAAAGAAGAGAATCCCAGTATGTTTTTTCGTTTTATAAAGGCCCCGCTCATAGAACGTCCTGAGAGCCCGCCCTTTTACCGCTTTTTCCCTTCTTTTTTTACCGATAAAAGCCGTCTTTAGGACAGGCACCTTCTGGAAAAGAAGCCTTGCAGGAAAAAAAAGAATGAAAGCAAAAGGTATAAACGCCCAAACTGATCCATGGAAAAATATGACTGTTACAAGAAGGGATACAAGACTTCCAACAAATACCCCTCCAAGCACCTCTGCCTCTCTATATTCGCTGCTTTGATCGATCACTACCGTTGCGATCTCGCCGACTGTCCTCGCTTCAACGCCAATGGTAGCAACCTTGATCTTTTCTTTTTCGCTTTCTGTAAAGAATGAATCTGCTTTTGTCTGATATTTCATTACCAGTCCCCTGAGGCACCGCCCCCTCCAAAATCTCCGCCGCCGCCATCAAAGCCACCACCTGAATCAAAATCACTACTATCTCCCCCCCCTGAACCAAAGTACCCTCCTCCCGGAGAGAAAATACCACCCCTGCCATAACCAATTCCTGAAAAAAGAATGGGCAGAAAAATACCCATGAGAAGACCAAGGATACCCAACAGAATAAGGGTGAGCATTGAAGCTCCCAAAGCAAAATACCCTGCAACAGGAAAACCTATACCCCCCACAACGCCTCCGAGAGCACGTGAGATGCTACCCAAAATTAGAAGGCCAATCCCTCCAAAAAGCAGAATAGTAAAAAACGGTGGAAACGATTTCTTTGTTTTTGGTTGATTTGCATCATCTGTCTTAAATTCTCCTTTGGTTGCATCAATCAATGCCGCAACCCCTGCTACAAAACCACCGTTGAAATCACCCCTCTTGAACCTCGGCTTCACAACAAGATCAATGATTCTGCCAGCCGTCAGGTCCGTTAGCCTCCCTTCTAAGCCTCGCCCAACTTCGATACGTATTTTTCTTTCCTGGTTGGCAACCATGAAGATAATCCCATTGTCTCTGCCCTTCTGACCAATCTTCCAGGCCTCTGCCACCTGAATTGAATAATCCTCGATCGTCAGTCCTTCAAGAGAAGGGATTGTCAAGATAACAATTTGCGTTGAATCTGTTCGTTCAAATTCTTTGAGTTCATGTGTCAGTTTTGTTCGAATAGCTGGAGACATCAAGTTAGCGTAGTCATTGACATAGCCTTTGAGAGGTGGGACCTCGACGGCATAGGCCATCGTAAAAAAAACCAGTTCTGAGTTCGGGGTTCGGGGTTCGGAGTCAAAAAAAAGATTCCAATGGAAAGATTGCGCCGTAAGAAGAAATATGCTGAATAAAACGGATAGGACAATACCGCGTCTTATACGCTCTCTTTTTTTTGCAGGTGTTCTTTCTTTTCTCCGAACTCCGAACTCTGAACTCATAACACTTTTCTCTCTTAAAATTTCACCTGAGGTGCTTTTTCCGCTCCTGCCTCAGCCTTGAAAGCTTCCTTGGGTTTTAAATGTAAGAGAAGGCTGTTCGTTATACTGTTCGGAAAAATCCTGATTGAAGTATTAAATTCCTGTACAGCTTTATTATACCTTGTTCTCGCTACGTTAATCCTATTTTCGGTACCCTCCAATTGGACTTGGAGATCCCGGAAATTCTGGTTCGCTTTTAAGTCAGGATATCGTTCAACTACAACAAGCAGTCTGGATAATGCGCTGCTCATTGATGCCTGTGCGTCCTGAAACTGGCTAAACGCTTTCGGGTCATTTACAACGTTCGCCCCTGCCTGGATGCTCCCAACTTTCCCTCGAGCTTCTGTTACAGCCTGAAGGGTTTCCTTCTCATGTTTTGCGTAAGCCTTCACAACCTCCACGAGGTTGGGGATAAGGTCATTTCTTCTTTGATAGGCTGCCTCAACATCTCCCCAAGCCGCCTTGACCGCCTCTTCATTCATCTGCATCGTATTGTAACCGCACCCTGAGAGACTTATTATGACAAATATTCCGGCTATACAGATCAACAATTTCTTCATTCATGCCTCCTATGCAATAATTTTGCAAATTCCAGTACAGTATAGACAAATATTATCATCTCCTCAACCCGAAAAAAAGATCTTGTCTGAACTGTACTAAATGGTTGATTTTTGATGCGTTTTGCTTTTTCCTTCATCATATACACTCACGAACTCATATTCTCATGTATTGACCGCAAAGAAAGGGCATGATACAAATTTCAGGAACAAACCTCCAAGGAGAAAAATTATGGATGAAGACACATTAAAAAAAAGAACACAGGAAACAGCAAAAAAATTATGGACAGGGGGCATTCCGTTAGATCCCCCGTATCGTATGTGGAAAGAGTTTGACAGGGATCTTGCCAATGATCTTTCAATGTTTATTACTGGTAACCTTTATTCGCGAACGGTTTTGACGTTACCCGAGCGACAGATGGTCGCATGTGCTATGCTTGCGGCATTGGGGGCTGCAGATGAGTTAAGGCTTCACGTAAATGCCGCGCTTAATGTTGGCTGTGATCCGAAGAAACTTGCCGAAGTCTTTTTTCAGTTAGCGCCTTACGGAGGAATGCCCCTTGTCAATAAAGCACTTGAAGTCTTCAGGGAGGTGCTGAAAGGGAGAGGCGAATGGGAACGGTTTCAGACAACATAGTACAGCTGCCTGCTTACATACGTCCTATACGCCTTGGCTGTATCTCGTTGTCAAAACGTGTCATCCGCGTCACAAACTTTTGTTCTTGTTCGGTCTGATTTTCATCGCTCAGACGTATTGATTGTACCATGTTCTTGTTGATAGCTATGAAACCTACTTTGATATCAACCGCCTTGGCCTCTTCCACGGTATTTACAAGAACAATAAAGGTTTTCTTGTCATTGATAACATCGCTTACGCGACTCATATAGTCCGGCACAAAAAGATCCCCAGCATACACCTTGTCTCCTGTTTTGACTCTGACCCTGATGTATTGACCTTCCTTGTCCTTTTCAATTTCCTGAAAATCTGTGTAGCAGTATTTGCAGACACGTGCTTCGCTTCTGATTTCTTCAGCGCAGTAAGGGCATTTTTTCATAGTATTCATAGCTCCTCCTCATTCCAGCGTTTTCTAAACTCCATCTCACCGGGTTTATCTGAGTTACTCTGTTTATCGGATATTTTTTTGAGAACAAAAGTCTTTTAGAGCTTTACTGATTTTTTAGCCTTTCACGAAGCATGGTGTACCGCTTTTGGGGGGTATTATTTTTGATCGCAATGGCGAGGGCTTTCCAGGTTCCGATTAGTATTACAAGCTTTTTGCCCCGTGTGATCCCTGTGTAAAGGAGGTTTCGCTGGAGGAGCATAAAATGTTGTGTCAGTATGGGCATAATTACTACTGGATACTCACTGCCCTGAGATTTATGAACTGATATCGCGTAGGCGAGGTTAATCTCATCAAGTTCTTGAAATTCATACGAAACTTGCCTCCCATCGAAGTTAATGGCTACCTCTTGAATCTCCTTGTCGATGGCAATAATTCTTCCAATATCGCCGTTGAAAACATCTTTGTCATAATTGTTTTTCATCTGAATGACCTTGTCTCCTACCCTGAAAATCCTTCCTGCCCGAATCAGCTCATGGCCCTCAGGATTCAATGCTGACTGAAGCACAATATTTAAGTTTGTTACTCCAACAGCGCCTTTATGCATAGGAGTTAGCACTTGAATATCATTAATCGATTCATATCCGAAATGAGAGTAAATTCGTTGCTTACAGAGAGTTACAATTTCCTCTAACACCTTTTCAGGGTCCTCTATACTGAAAAAATAGAAATCTTTTTTGTGTTTACCATCATGGAAGGTCGTTGGCATGTGGCCACTATTTATTCTATGGGCATTCACAATAATCATGCTCTCTTTTGATTGTCGGAATATTTCATTGAGACGTACGGTGGGAAGGTATTCCGAATCAATAATGTCCCTTAGTATGTTTCCGGGCCCCACTGACGGCAACTGATCAACGTCGCCCACGAGGATGATAGTTGCCTTCATCGATATGGCCTTCATGAGGTGGTACATAAGAACGGTATCCACCATAGAAACCTCATCAATAATAACAAGGTCAGCCTCAAGAGGATTTGTCTCATTTTTCTTGAACGAACTCCCACCGGGGCTATACTCGAGAAGGCGGTGAATGGTCTTCGCCTCATGACCTGTTGCCTCTGTCATCCTTTTTGCAGCACGTCCGGTAGGAGCTGCAAGAAGTACCTTCTGACCCATTTTAGTGTAAATTCTTATGATTGCATTAATTATGGTTGTTTTTCCCGTACCAGGGCCACCGGTAATGACCATAGCCTTTGCATGAACTGAAGATCTTACCGCATCGACCTGTTTTTCTGAGAGCGTCATCTTTAGCGTCTTTTGAGCCCACTCAATTGCCTCATCTATGTTTATCAATCTCATCTGCTTAGGATACATGAAAAGGGCTTTTAATCGGTTCACGATCCCAAGTTCTGCCGCGTGAAGGGGGGCGAGATAGACAGCCCGTTCCTCACCAGATTTGAGTTTTGAGTTTTGAGTTTTGAGTTCTTCGATAATGACTTTTTTCTGGGAAGCGATGCTGTCGAGAGCATAGGGTATTGTTGACTCTTCCACCTGCAGGACATCGGCACATTTGTTGATTAATGATTCGTAAGGGTAGTAAATGTGGCCATCATCGGAAAGCTGATGGAGTACATGGAGAACTCCTGCTTCTGCCCTCACCGGCGAGTCATGAGGAATGCCAAGCTTTTCTGCTATCTTGTCGGCAGTAATGAAGCCTATCCCGAAGATATCCATGGCAAGCCTATACGGGTTTTCCTTTACCACCTTGATTGCGTCATTCCCATAGTGCTTGTAGATTCTGACAGCATAGGCAGGGCTCACCCCATACCCCTGAAGAAAGACCATGACATCCCTGATTTCTCTCTGTTCATCCCATGCATGCTTGATCATTTCAACCCGTTTTTCTCCAATGCCTGATACTTCCAGAAGCCTTTCTGTATTATGTTCTATGATATCGAGGGTCTTCTCTCCAAACATCGATACAAGACGCCTTGCCATGATCGGGCCTATGCCTTTGATTAAACCTGACCCAAGGTATCTTTCTATCCCTTTTGCAGTTGCGGGGAGTACTGTTTCATAGGCCTGAACTTGAAACTGCTCACCATATTTCGGGTGTTGATTCCAGTAACCGGTAAGGCGAAGCACTTCCCCTGGGGTAATGGTGAATAGATTTCCTAACACTGTTACAAGGTCTTTTCTGCTCGGTATCTTTATTTTTGCAATTACGTACCCGTTTTCTTCGTTCGCATAGGTTATCCTTTCCACCTGACCTTTAATCTCGGTACCCTCTTTTTTAGCTTTCTGCATACACTTTATAGTAGCTTAAATTTCCCTTCAATTGGAAGTTCAATTTACGATAATCAAACCTATAGCCTCTTGCCCCTTGCCTGGTTTATCATTTTCCCGTTGTCATTTTTTTTTCCTTACGCTATGATAAATAAAGAAGGCTTGCAAGTATGGAGTTAGGCGTCCTTGTAATAGATGATGAGGATGGGATAAGGAGGTCCCTTACAAGGATACTAAAGGAAGATGGCTATTCTGTATCATCTGCATCGAATGGTGAAGAAGCCCTCGGTTTCATTCGCACCAACCCAAATAGTTGTGATATTGTAATCTGTGATCTTCTCATGCCGGGAATTGATGGAATTACAACCATCGAAGAGATCAATCGACTCAATAAAGAGGTAACGAAAATTATACTTACCGGATATGGTACGCTTGAATCATCGATCAAGGCCATAGAAGCGGGTGTCGATGGTTTCATCACAAAGCCTTTTGAAAATAGGGAGCTCAAATGGAAGGTACGAGAGTGTTATTTGAAACGAAAGATGAAACAATTTATATCAGACGATATATACAACGAACTTCTCAAAGAACCTGATCATCTTCTCCCGCGTTTGTCATATATTACAATCCTCTTTTCTGATATACGCGGATTTACTCAGCTTTCATCACAAGTCTCTCCTGGAGAGCTTGCCACACTTCTCAATAATGACTACTTTCATCCTATGTGCGATATCATTATCAATCATAAAGGTATGATCGATAAGTACATCGGGGACAGTATCATGGCGCTTTTCGGAGCACCTGTGTCAGATGAATCTCATGCCGAAAATGCGGTCAAGTGTGCCATTGAGATGGTAAGGAGTATAGAAGCTATTAATAGAAATCTTGGTATGGGAATAGGTATAAGTACGGGTCGGGTAATAACAGGCATTTTCGGGTCTGTTAGTAAAAAAGAATATACCGCCCTGGGCATGCCAGTTAATGTAGCAGCACGCTTACAAAAAATGGCAGGGCCCGGAGATATCATTATTTCAGACACAACACAATCAATGCTCAACGGGTCAGCTTTTTTCAAGAAGTGGGGCACAACCACTTTTGCCGCTTCCTCAGAACCTACTACGTATTTCAAATGGATACGCGATGGTCAGAATTAACGATATTGTTGAAGAAGTCTTAAAGTATAATCCTCAAGCCGATGTAGAAATGCTTCAAAAGGCCTATATTTTCTCTGCTCAAGCCCATAAAGGGCAGGTACGGCTTTCAGGGGAGCCGTATCTCATCCATCCGTTAGAGGTCGCCTATACACTTACTAAAATGAACCTTGACATCCCAAGCATTATTTCGGGCCTTCTTCATGATACGGTTGAAGATTCCTATATAAGCAAGGAAGAAATTGAGGGGTATTTTGGAAAAGAAATTGCTGATTTGGTAGATGGCGTCACGAAGATCAGTAAAATTGCCTTGAAGCCATCTGAAGATTCTCGCGTTGAAAATTTTAGAAAAATGCTTCTTGCCATGAGCAAGGACATCCGGGTGATCCTCATTAAGCTCGCTGATCGGTACCACAATATGCTGACTCTCAACTTCTTGATGCCAGACAAGCAGATTGAAATAGCCCGAGAGACGCTTGAAATCTACGCTCCACTTGCCCATCGATTGGGGATCGAGTGGCTCAAGGGGGAGCTTGAGGATATTGCCTTTAAGTATCTCAACCCGGTTGAGTATAAAAAAATAACCGAGAAACTTGCGAAAACAAAAAAAGAACGCGAGTCATACATTAACGAGGTTAAGGAGCTTATCAAGAACAAATTTGAACAATTCCATTTAAAGATGGAGGTTTCGGGCAGGGCAAAGCGAATCTATAGTATATATAAAAAAATGGTGCAGGAGGAATTGAATATTGACGATATTTATGATCTTATCGCATTTAGAGTGATCGTAGATAGTGTCAAGGATTGCTATCTTGCCCTTGGTATTATCCATGCCTCTTTCAAGCCTATACCGGGTAAATTCACTGATTACATAGCCCTTCCCAAGGCCAATATGTATAAATCTCTCCATACGAAGGTAATAGGTCCCCACGGCGAAAAGATAGAAATTCAGATCCGAACTCATGAAATGCATAGGTTGGCCGAAGAGGGTATTGCGGCACACTGGAAGTACAAGGAAGGAAAGGTATTTGATCCCAAAGAAGACAGGGTATTTGGCTGGCTCAGGAAAATTATTGAGTCTCAACAGGAATTAAAAGACAATAAAGAATTTATGGAAGTGTTTAAAATTGATCTCTTTCCAGATGATATCTATGTGTTCACCCCCAGAGGTGATGTGAAAGAGCTGCCGAAGGGAGCCACGCCTGTAGATTTCGCGTATGCGATTCATTCCGATCTTGGGCATAAGTGTATCGGAGCAAAGGTTAATGGAAAGCTTGTCCCTCTGAGGCATGTTTTACAAAGCGGTGATGCCGTAGAGATCCAGACAAATCCAGCGCACAAACCAAGCAAAGACTGGCTTGGATTTGTTGTGACATCAAAGGCAAAAACAAAGATACGACAATGGATTAAGGCCGAGCAGAGGGAACGAAGCATTGAGCTCGGCAAAGCCCTTATTGAAAAAGAACTCTCAAAACATGATCTGAGCTTTTCCAAGATGATGAAAGCCGGAGACCTTCTCGCCGTTGCAAAGGAATTCAGTTTTGAAACAGTAGATGACCTCTTTGCAGGTGTAGGATATGGTCTCTATACACCTCTCCACGTGTTGGGTAAGTATATACCTGAGACTGAAAAACCAACCAAGCTTCAAAAGATCATCAGCACTATCAGGAAAGGAAAAGATACCTCTATTCGGATAGAAGGTGTTGATGGTGTCGTCGTTCGATTTGCAAAATGCTGCAATCCAATCCCGGGTGATAAAATCCTCGGTTTTATTACCCGCGGACGAGGACTAACCGTCCACACATCAGACTGTCCAAACATACTCACCTATGACGACCAGAGAAAAGTTCCTGTCTCTTGGGAACTCAACAAACAGTATGCGTATCCGGTGCGGATAAAGGTTCTTGGAGATGATAAAAAAGGGCTTCTATCGGAAATAAGCTCTGTTATGTCAACTCATAAGGCCAACATTTTGAGCGCCCAGGCAATGACATACCCCGACAAATCTGCTGCAGGAATCTATGAAATTGAAATAGGACACATGTCCCAGCTGCAAAAAATTATCAAATCACTTCAAAAAATTAAGGGAATCCGATCAGTGGAACGAGTCAGGGAAAATGCGTAACTACTGAAAAACGCGAATGAGAAGTGAAACAAACGCCTCCCTAGACGGCTTTTTTAAAATCGCCTTTCTTGATGCATTTTGAGCAAAGCCTTGTTCTTTTTACAGTTCCGTTTTTAACAATCTTTATCGTCTGCAAATTTGGGAGCCATTCCCTCTTTGTCTTATTGTTTGCATGACTCACATTGTGGCCAATCTGTTTTCCTTTTCCGCATATTTCACATACTCGTGCCATCAGTGCCTCCTGTACCTTCTACTGAAAGTTTGCATTTTAAACCATGTCCGCGCAAATGTCAATCAAATTCACAACATGTGTCAAGCCAAAATAGAAATGTCCGCTTCTTACCAAAATAGAAATGTCCGGTATACGCATCGATATTTTTGTTGCTTCTCGTAATACGCCCCTATGTCTTGTCATGATATATTCACCGTATCGCCGTGCTGTGGAAATGTGGTAAAGGTGCAGCCTTTTCCCTATTTCC
>Ga0067045_1027455_pt1 | contig 125520 bp, 115 predicted proteins | sample TerdegcTABiofilm_FD_59184 | JGI IMG/M metagenome (GOLD analysis project Ga0067045, IMG submission 59184) | Combined Assembly of (Gp0054472, Gp0054536) Wastewater bioreactor microbial communities from Singapore -Terephthalate degrading...
GGCAAGGCTGGGAATGGTTTCAGACCAAGATTGATGAAGGAGAGATTTTTTGGGGTCAGTAATGGTAATAGTGCCAAGATGAACACCGCGAACAGCGGTTTGATTAGTGCTGTGAATGTAGTGAATGGTATTGCCGGTTTTTTTAAAGACGAAAATGACATGATGACCATAATGAGTGCGAATCAGATCTCCGGGTTTGATTCGGCTATAAGAAGAAATTTTGCGGGAATTTTGGCGATTAGTCAGAATGTCGGCAGAAACGTGGCGAACATCGGGGAAAGTTTTTGTGATAGAAGATAAACTGTTTAATAAATGGTATGCTAGTCCGGAACAGTCAATACCCAAATGATTTTTTTTAAGGAAATTATATTTTTGGGCAGGTGGTAATTTTTTGAAATTAGGATTTAGTTTTTTAGCTTCGAAATAAATTTCCTGCCAAGTGCCTTTACCGACTAGGGCATTTTGGGGGAGGTGACGAATAGGCCTGTTGATAAAATAAGGCAAGCCAAGGTAGCGTTGGATTTCTTGGTCTAGTTTAGACCGAGCCATAGTCCAAAAACGGCTAAGATAATTCCGGCTAGCCACGCCCGGAAAACAATTTTTGGTTCTTCCCAACCAAGATGTTGAAGGCTGAGGTGGATAGGGGCAGCAGGGAACAGTTTTCGATGAAAATATTTTTTACTAAGGATTTGAACGGCGCTGCTAAGGCCTTCGACAACGAAAGGTGCGCCGACGATGATTAAGGGAACAATTTTGCCTAAAAGTAAGGCGATGACGGCAAAGGTAGCCCCGAAAGAGAGAGAGCCAACGTCTCCGAGCCAGATACGAGCGGGGTAAATATTAAAATAAAGGAAAGCGACTAGAGCGCCCAACCAGAGGGCGAGGAAGAGAGAAATTAAGGTATCTAGAGAATTGCCAGCAAGGACCCAGAAGGCAAAAAGAGAAATCATTAGCAGTCCGCAAGAGAGGCCGTCGAGGCCGTCGGTGATATTGAAAAAATTAGCGAAAGCGACAATGATAGAAACAGCAATCGGGATAAAGAAAAGGCCTAACTTGAGAGCGCCAACAAAGGGAATGTAGATGAAATTTATCCCGAGTTGAAAATAGCAGAGCAAGGAAATGGTGGAAGCGAGGAGGAGCTGGAGCAGGAGTTTGTGTTTCATCTTAAGACCAAAGAAGCCGGTTTTTTGAAAGCCAAAGAATTTGTAAATATCATCATATAAACCGAGAAGGCCAAAGCTGATGAAGGTAAAAAAGATGATTTGGAGTTCTTGGTCGACTCGATAGTTAGAGGAGATAAAGATATTGAAGAGCTTAAGGACAGGAAGAAGGATGGCAAAAAGAAGGCAGACGGAAACAATAATGAGGAGGCCGCCACCGACAGGGGTGCCGGCTTTACAAGAGTGAAATTTGTCAAAAATGGGAGTTCGGTGGTTTAGAAAATCCTTGGTTTTTTGGTGTTGCCGCTGAAATTTGATTTTATAGAGCAGGTTAATAAAGGGAACGACGAGAATACTAGTGGTTAAGAAGGAAAAGAGGAGGAGGCCGAGGTATAGATGGGTCATTAATATTTAGTATATCCTAAGATTAGGTTTTGATGTATTGAATATCAGCGCCAAGGTAACAGAGTCGCTCTGCCAGTTTTTCATATCCCCTTTCGATAAATTCGACGTTATCAATAACTGATTGACCAGGAGCAGTGAGGGCGGCGAGGGTGAGAGAGGCGCCAGCACGAAGGTCGTTAATCGAGAGTTTGGCGGGTATTAATTTGGTAGGTCCAAAGATTTTGACTCCATGATATAGACCTGGGAGGTCGTTTTCGGGATTGAAAAAATAATAGTTTTGGGGATCAGGAACATCAGGGTTGAAAAAGGTAAATTTAGCTCCCATTTTGCCAAGGTCTTGGAAATGTTGAAAACGAGACGGCCAGACGCGTTCAATAATAGTGCTACAACCGATGGTTTGAGTGAGAACGACGGAGAAGGTTGGTTGCCAGTCAGTCATAAAGCCAGGTTCCGGTTCGGTGGTGATGGAGGTAGACTTGAGGGGTTGGGTCCAGGAGACAGTGACTTCATTGGCACCCCGTTTGACTTTGGCCCCCATAGTTTCAATGGTGTCAAGAAAGGTAGAAATGGTGGCAGGATTGAGGTTGAGAATGTTGACTGATCCTTTGGTGGAGAGAGCGGCGCAGATAAAGGTAACAGCTTCATTGCGGTCAGGGATAACTTCGTGGGTGGTGCCGTGGAGCTGGGAAACTCCGTGAATGGTGATAGTTTTGGGGTTTTTTGGTGATCTTTTTATGTCGGCGCCCATAGAATTAAGCATGAGGATAAGGTCGTCGATTTCTGGTTCGAGGGCGGAGTTGTCCAAAACTGTTTCCCCGGGGACAAGGCTGGCAATCATCAGTAGGACTTCGGTAACGGTATGGGAAGGCTTGGGGAAAGAATAACGGGTAGGCTGGATTGATTTTGTTTTAAAGACGATTAAGCCGTCTTGTTCTTCAACCGAAATATTCATCTTTTTAAGGCAATCAAAAAGGCGATCGAGGGGGCGGGCGCCAATTTTATCGCCGCCGGGGATGGGAATAGTAGCAGTGCCGGTGCGGAGTAGAAGTGGGGCGATAAAGATAAATGAGGTTCGAGAATGTTCGCCGGTGCCACGAGGGACAACCGTATTTGTTATCTTTGGAGTGCAAATTTCTAGGTCGTGTTCGCCAAGTTTGGTTATTTGACTGCCTAGACTTTTGGCAATACTTTCGGTGATGTGGACGTCAGATATTTGGGGAATATTGGTGAGCTTAACAGTATCTGAACTAAGAAGTGAAGCGATAATTTGTTTATAGCTGGCATTTTTGGCGCCGCGAGTTGAAACTTCGCCGTTCAGGGGTTTGCCGCCGTTGATAATATATCGTGACACTATGAAAAATTTTAAATTTTTAATTTTCGAATGATAGATTTGAAGACTTTGGTACCAGTGGTGCCACCGGAGCTAAAATAGACTAAAACAGTTTGGGGTTTTAGGGTAGAAGAATAGTGGGAGACAATCGAGGACATAAGAGGTAGGTATATAAGCTTATCACCGATCTCGTTTTTATAGTCAAGGAAAGTGGCGCGGAGATTTTTGTTGGGATGATATTTAATTTTGGCGAGGACAACTTCTTGGGCGAGGGTAAAGGCTTTTTTTAGGCCAGAAAGTGCTCTTTTGTCGGATAAAAATGAGGCGTGGGGTTCGAAGATGACTTTGATTTGATAATAGGGATATTTTTGGTGGATAGCCTCGAGGGCTTGTTGGAGACGGGGAGCGGATTGGGCAAAATCTCGAAAGAAGTAAATATTTTGAGCGTGGGCGATTAACTCGAGGCGATTTTGGATACCACGGAAAGATTTAACGGCGCTATGGATGATTTTTGCGGGAATGCCGAGTTTTTGGGCAAGGGTGGCAGCGGCAGAGATATTTTCTTGATTGAATTGTCCGATTAGCTGGTTGGGATAGGGGTGGGAGTGGTAAGGAAATTTTTGGCAAGGGAGATTTTTTACTAATGATCGAAGAGAAGGATGGTAAACGAGATAACTTTGGGGACCGAGACGGCGGAGAAGCTGTTGGAAAGCGGCGAGGTTGTCTTTCTCTGAAGGATAAGAATCTTTATGCTCCCAGTTGACAGAAGTTAAGATGAGATGTTTGACCGGGTAAGACAAGAATTTGGCCTTTGTGTCGAGGCCGTTGATCGATTCGTCAGCTTCGATGATGGACCAGGCGGAGTTGGTAATCCGGAGAGAAGGGATACGATTGACCGCCAAACCGCCGAACATATAGGTGGGATTAAGTTTGGCTTGTCGAAAAATCCAGACCAAAAGAGCGGTAATGGTAGTTTTACCAAACGAACCAGCGACAAGAATGGTGTTTTCACGCTTAAGATGGTTGGCGATATAATTAGTAGCGGAGAGATAAGGAATTTTGAGAGATTGGATGGTTGCAAATTCTTGACGGGTTCGGGTGAAGTTTTTAAATGAAGAGCCGACAATGACCAGATCAATTTGATTATTAAGACGGGTCTGGTTGACAGGAATTTTGGCTTTCTTGAGAATGGTGCTATAGGGGGGCCAGATTTTATCTTGGTCTGAACCGGAAACCTGATGGCCGAGGCGTTTTAACTCCAAAGCCAGAGGGGCGGTCATGTTGCCAGCAATGCCAAGAATGTGGATATTCATAAATTTTCAATTTTCAATTTACAATTTTCAAACATATTTGATCCACTGACCATTGTGGAAATATTCGAATCCCGGCATATTTCGTTTATAAAATCCGGTGGTTGTGGAAAATCGTCCAAGATAGCAATATTTTAGTCCCATTTGGTGACTATCAATAATGGTTTGGAGAGTGAGGCGGATGGGAAGATTGGAGCGAGAGCATAGGGGATCATAAAAGACATAAGCGATATGTGATATGTTGGGGGAAAAGTAGCAAATAGAATAGGCGACAAGATTGTTTTGGGGATTTCTCCAGAGATAGAGGGTATTAAAAATGTGGCGAGTAAAAATTAATTTTACCGAACTAATGGGAAATTGCCACCCTAGACCTTTGATCCATTGATAGATTTGTTTTTGGGTATCAAGGCCGAAGGAGAATTCTGAAAGAGGGAGACTTTTAAAGGTAAAGTTCTGGGTTTTTTTGAGGATACGACGGTTTTCTGAGCTAAGGAGAAAGCGGCTAAGATTAGAGCGGCAGGAGCTTTCCTGATAAAAGACGGCGGGGTTGTTCCGTTGAGGCAGAAGGCCTTGTTGGTAATTTAGTTCAAGAGATTGGGAATTTTGAAGGTTATATACAGCCATCTTAAATTTGGTGAAGTTTAAAGGCAGTGCGGAAGGCTTCGGCTTCGGACCATGGATATTCAGTTTTGCCGTGGAGAATGGTTTTTTCGTGTCCCTTGCCGCAAGCAATAACAGTATCTTTGGGTTGGGAAATCTTAATGGCGAGGTTGAAAGCACTTTGGCGGTCGGGGATATTAAAGTAGATGAATTTTTTAGGATGGGATCTGATGAGTTTGTTTATTTGATTTATCGGAAGGTTGGGGTCGATAGACAGGGAGTTGGTTTTAGGGATACCAGAGATTATTTGTCGATTGATATCAGCAATATTTTCGTTTCTGGTATCGTCGGCGGTGATCAGGGCGATATTTGCGAGCTGAGAGACGACGCGGCCCATGATGGGGCGTTTGGATTGGTCGCGGCCACCGGTAGCGCCAAAGATAACAATAAGCCTGCCTTGGGTGTTTAGGCGCCGGAGGGATTCAAGAGTAGCTTTTAGGCCGGCGGGGGTATGGGCAAAATCGATGATACATTGAAGACCGAGGGGGTTACTAAGGAGTTCGCGGCGGCCTTTGACTTCGGGGAACTCTCTGATTGTATCTTGGAGAATTTTTGGTGAAAGATGGAGCTGGGAAAGGACTGCCAAAGCGGCGAGAATATTATTGACTTGATAGAGGTAGTTGCTGTTGGTGAGAAAGGTGAGGCGGTTGACTTGGAAGCTAAGTTTTTTTTGGTTGATTTTAATATTAGTGGCGTGAAACTCTGATTTATTTTTAATGCTATAGCAATAAAAGGGTGTTTTTAGGCCGGTAGAAATAAGACGGTAGGATTGGTCGTCGCGATTGAGAATGGCGGTTTGGGATTGTTGGAAGAGCCTTTTTTTGGAGAGAATGTAGTTTTTCATGTGGCGATGATAATCAAGATGCTCACGGGAAGTGTTGGTGATGACCGAGACCAAAAAGCGGCAGCCAAAGAAGCGATGTTGGTTGAGAGCGTGAGAGCTGACTTCGCAGACAACATATTCGATGTTGGCTTGTTTCATAAGAAAGAAAATTTTTTGAAGGAGATGAGGTTCGGGACTGGTGGTATGAAGACCGATTTCGAGGTCACGATTGTCAATTTTGGCGCCGATAGTAGAAATGAGTCCAACCTTGTATCCGGCGTTTTTTAGAGTGTGGTAGAGGAGGAAAGAAGTAGTGGTTTTGCCGTCGGTTCCTGTAACGCCTAGGAGTTTGAGGCGGCGGCTAGGAAAGCGGTAGTAAAGATTCCAGAAGAGACTTTTGGGCAAGTGCCAAAACAAGTTTTTGAAGTTTTGCCACATCAGATGTGAAAAATTATAACAAATTGGAAGCAAGAGCGGCTAGTTCGAACCAGAGAGGAGCGGCAGTGCTACTCCCCCAAGGGGAAGTTTTGGGGTGATGGATGGTGACAATCATGGTGAATTTAGGGTGGTCACAGGGCGAAAAACCGATATAGGAGGCGGTGGTAATATCAGGTGAATATCCTCCGGCGAGTGCGACTTGAGCGGTACCGCTTTTGCCACAGACTTCGAGAGTTTCCGGTTTAAATTTGGATACGGCACCAGTTTCGGTAGCATACTTGAGGATGGATTTAACTTCACTAATAGTGGCCGGAGAGAAAATTTGGGTTTTATCTTCTTTTTGAGCGCTATATAGCTTTGACCCTTCAAAAAAATATTGGACTAGCGAAGGGTGGACCAGATAACCATCGTTGGCGAGGACGTTAAAGGCTTGAATGATTTGGATTTGGGTTGCGGCAAAACTTTGTCCAAAGGAGCTGGTGGCAAGATCAATTTCTGACCAGTAGGATTTACTAAGGGGTTTGGTTTCGCCGGAGAGGTCGATACCAGTTTTGCGGTCTAGCCCCAATAAACTAAAATATTGGAGAAAATTTTGGCTACCGAGACGGCCCATAATATAACTCATGCCAATATTGTCTGAATTTTTGATGATGTCTTTTAAAGAGGAATTGGGGTGTGTTTGGTTGTCCCAGTTGGTAATAAGGTGTCCGCTGATAGTTTGAGGATGATCACATTGGGTACAGATAAACTCGGGAGTGATGGTTTGAGACTCAAGAGCCATAGCGACGACTAAGGGTTTGAAGATGGAACCGGGTTCATAGAGATAAGAAATGGCGGGGCTGATATTGGCGCTGGAACTGGAGGCCATGGCCAAAACAGCGCCGGTTTGGGGCTGGATGATAGTAATTTCACCTGAATCGGCGGAATATTTTTGGAGGCCGTCTTGCAAAAGAGTTTCGGCATAATATTGCAGACCGCGATGGAGCGAGGTCTGGAGATTAAGACCGTTAACAGGAGATAATTGCCATATTCCCTTGGAGAGAATGGTTAAGTTGGTGGCATCTTTGGCCTGACGGGAGTAGCCGACGCGGCCTTTAAGTTGTTTGGAATAAAAGGTTTCGAGACCTTTAAGGATTGGCTTGGCCAACTCATTTTCTGGATAAAACTGCGAGAAGATGGGAGTGAAAGATAGCCCGGGGAGGATTAATGATTGGGATTCGGCAGAGGTGAAAGGCGAGGAAAGGGAAATCCATTTTTGGCGGGGATTTTCCTGGAGGTATTGAAGCTTGTCTTTGTCTAATGCTGAAAGATCAGATTTAACTGATAAGATATTGGCAGTAAGTTGAGGTAAATCAATTTTTAGGTCGGGTTTATAGATGGAGAGCAAGAAAGCGGGTTGGTTAAGAGAAAGCGGCGAACCATCGGAGCTAAGGATAAGACCGGGTTGGGGGGGGATTTTTTTGAGACTATAAGTTTGAGAAATAGCTTGTTGTCTTAATTCTTGCCCTTTGACGATTTGCCAATAAAACAATCTTACTATGATAAGGGTGAAGCAAACATAAAAGGTGAAAAATAGGATTTTAGGGCGTATGGTTTTCATCAAGGTTGATAGTTTGTCTGATAGGAAAGGGTAAGTGAAGCCTTTGGTATTCGATAAGTTTATCTAAGGAAACAAGCTGGTAGAATTCTTTTTGGAGAATGAGATTTTGGTTTTGGAGCGATTCGAGTTGAGTTTGCTGGAAGTTGAGGAGCTGATTTTGTTTAACGATTTCTCCGGCGTAATAAAGAGAAAAGCAAATTTGGATTAAGGCCAGAAAGATAATTATTAGTAGATAGCGAGGCATTAATTAATTGTAAATGATCGGAGGATGGCGGAACGAGAAAGAGGATTGGCGTTGATTTCAGAAGGCGAAGCTTTGACGGGTGGTTGTTTTTGGATAAGCCCTTGGAGATATTTTTGTTGAATGAATTTTTTAACGAGCCGGTCTTCGGTGGAGTGGAAGGTAATAAGACAGCAAACCCCAGAAGGGATAAGGAGTTGAAGGCTGCGGTTTAAAGCTAGCTGGAGGTTGCCAAGCTCGTTGTTGACGGCGATTTTGAGAGCTAGGAATATTTTGGTAGCGGGATTGATAGAACTAGCGATATGTTTTTCTTGGTAATATTGCTGGATAAGTTGGGCTAAGTCGCGAGCATTGGTGAAGGGATGTTGCTGGCGCCGGCGAATTAGGCGAAGAATGATGGGTTTGGCGTAGAGTTCTTGGCCGTATTTGGTAAAGATTTGGTAGAGCTGTTCATAGGTCCAAGTATTAACAATAGTTTCGGCGGTGAGTTGGGTTGAGGCAGGGTCGAGCCTCATATCTAAGGAGACAGGGTCATTAAAGGAAAATCCCCTGCCTGATGATTGAAGTTGGTTTTGGCTCAATCCCAGATCGAAAAGGATACCGTGAGCTTTTATGTTGGGAAGTTTGGAGAAATTAGAATGAATAGGATGAAAATTGGTGGATAGTTTAGCTTGCTGAAGGCGCTGGGTGGCAATGCTAAGATTAACGGGATCCTGCTCGACGCCAAAGACGGTGGCTCCGGTTTTAAGGATGGCTAAAGCATGACCGCCGTTACCAAGAGTAGCATCGATGAAGATTTGGCCCGGTTGGGGGTGGAGACGTTTAAGGACTTCCTGAAGGAGGACGGGAGTATGAAATTCCATTTAAGGCGAGAGGAGGTAGTCGCCACTGATGGTGTTAAGATTGTCTTTGGTGAAGCCGGAGGGTTCGAGGCTGGTAATTTTGCCTATGCCCGAGCCACTGCTGAAGACGGAGTAAACGGTGGATATGGCTGGGTTTTGGGGATAGCCAAAATTTTTGATCAAAATAAAATAGTCATTTCCCGGATTCGAGAGATTGATGGAAAAATTATCCTCTCCTAAAGACAATACTTTTTCTTTTTTGAGTTCATTGCCGGTTTTTAAGACAAAAGAGGTTTCATAACTTATAGGTTCGTTGCTTTGGCTGATTAGGGTTATGGAGAGGTGGCCGCCGACGACACCAGTGTCATATTTGTATTTGCAGCCGTTAGTACAACTGGAGGTACCCAGAAGCAGGTCCCTTTCGATTCGGCCATTGCTAATTTCTTTGACAGTGTCGCCTAAGCCTTTTTCAATTTGGGTTTGATTGTCGACCGCTTGATAAATTAATTCGTATTCCATTTGAGTAATAAAAGAAGGGATATTTTCGATTTTGAGTTTTAGCCAGTGGCCATCGGCGGAAGGAATCAGACCAATATATGGTTTCTCTTCGGCCTTAAGCTCGATAATTTTTGGGGTGGGAGTGGTGACGGGCGGTGAGGGTTTAGTAGGTTTGGGACCGCAAGCGGAAAAAAGAAGAACTGAAGCGGCAAGAAAAAGGAGATTTTTGGCAAATTTCATGGGTTAATTTAACTGCTTTTGCAACCAAGTGTCAAGATCATCGATTTTGAGCCGGATTTGTTTCATGGTGTCGCGGTTGCGGAGGGTGACAGTGCTGTCGGTTAAGGTTTGGTAGTCGACGGTTAAGCACCAAGGGGTGCCGATTTCGTCTTGGCGGCGATATTTTTTACCAATGTTACCAGAATCGTCCCAGTCAACCGAATATTTTTCCTGGAGATGTTGATAGACCTTTTTGGCTTGGCCGATAAGATCAGCTTGGTTGGTGGCGAGAGGAAAGATGGCAATTTGATAAGCGGCAAGTTTGGGATGGATTTTTAAGACGGTACGGATTTCGCCGTTTTCTAGTTTTTCTTCATGGTAGGCATCAAGGAGAAGGAAGAAGAAACTTCGATCAACGCCTCCGGAGGTTTCAACTATCCAGGGTATATATTTTTGATGGGTGACCGGGTCGTTATAGGAGAGATCTTGGCCACTGAACTTGGAATGTTGGGTTAGATCGTAATCTGAACGCCAGTGAATACCTTCCATTTCGGCCCATCCCCAAGGGGCATGATATTCGATATCGAATGCTTTTTGGGCATAAAAGACCAATTCTTCCGGAGCATGTTGCCTGAAACGAAGAGATTCTTTGTGGTTGAAAAATTTTAAGTACCAGTCTATCCGGTTTTGTTTCCAGTATTCATACCATTTATCCATTTCCTTAGGGTGGACGAAGTATTGGATATCCCATTGTTCGAATTCGCGGGTGCGATAAAGGAAGTTTTTGGGATTGATTTCGTTTCTGAAGGCTTTGCCAATTTGAGCGATACCGAAAGGGATTTTGACTCTGGTAGAATCGACGATGTTTTTAAAATCGAGATAGATGGTTTGACAAGCTTCGCCACGGAGATAGGCAGGGACCTTTTCGCCTTCGATGACTCCGATTTCGGTGCGAAAGAGGATGTTGTACTTTCGAGGAGAGGTAAATTCACCGTTACATTCTGGACATTTTGGGGCATTATTGATTAGATCGGGGCGAAAGCGTTTGTGGCAAGATTTACATTCGACCAAAATGTCGCCAAAATTTTGGACATGACCGGAGGCTTCCCAGACCTTGGGGTGAGTGATAATACTGCCGTCGATGCCAACAATATCCGGACGGTGAACAACATAATCATTCCACCAGTGATTTTTCCAGTTATATTTCATCAAGGCTCCGATGGGGCCGTAGTCATAGAAACCTTGTATGCCGCCATAGATTTCTGAATTTTGATAGATGATGCCGCGGCGTTTGCAAAGGGAGACAATCTTTGAAACTAGATCATTATCTTGGTCGGGCATGATGGTATATATTATACCCTGTTTTTAGTGAAACAATTTGTTGCTTTCGAAAGGTCTTTCGAGCAGGGATTCAAAATAGCGCTGAAGATATTTTTGACAATTCTTATAATCTTTTTGTTGAAATGACCTAGTAATCTCTTCTGGTTTACCAAAACCAAAAATGTCAAGAAGGGCGATTTCGTTTTTAATAAAATCAGCGACGTTTTGTTGATTGATGGCGCGGACAATTTTTTGAGAGATGAGATAAGCCCCTTCCAGATGTTGGTTTTCGGCGACGAAGCGGTTGACTATTTCTAGAAAGTAAAAAAGGAGATTAAGCTGAATAAGGTTTTTAGGGTGGCGCAGGAAAGTGGAGATAACCGAGGTTTCTGATATCCAGGAGCGATGGTTTTGGGTATATATGTGAGCTTTAATAATATTGCCTAACTGGAGGCTGCCGAGGCGGCGGCTTTTGATGGAAGTAGCCCCTTTGGCGAGGGCGGTGATTTTTCCTAGATTAGGAGTGAGAAGAGTGATAATAAGATCCCTTTCTTGGAGTTTTTTTTTATTTATGACGATTCCGGTAATGGTTTGATAGCGATCCATCAGAGCGAGAGCTTAATGATTTTATCGGATACCCACCGGAAGTTTTCCTGTTTTTGATTATTGACGATTAATTCATAGTCAACGGCTTTGGTGCCAGGTTGTTTCTGGAGATATAGAGTATAGTTGGGACTGGCGGGAACACTGCTGACGTATTGAACGGAGGTTTTTAGACTGGATTGGGCATAGAGAGGGTATTTGTCGCCGTAGAAACCTTCGAAAACTTGTTTATTTAACTCTTCATAGATAACTGGTTCGACTTCGGAGCCGGTCATCTTGGTTAGCTTGGAGCCTTTGGGAACATAAAAACGGAACCAATTTCGATATTTGGGGGCATTAAGACAGAGATCGCCTTTTTCTAGATTGCAATTAGATGCCCGGCTGGGGTTGGAATAAGTGACGGTAATTTTGTGTTCCACTACTTTGTCCTTACTAATAATTTCGTGTTTGATTTTTTGCCTGATAAAAAGGTTGGTTTTAGCACTAGCCATATTGGCATCGTTGAGGTGGAAATAATCATAATTGTCGTAACTGTTTATTTTTCCGGCGAAGTTGGCTAGTTCGGCAGCTTTTTGCATTTCCGGGTCAACAAAATAGAAAAGGATGTGTTTTTGGACAAGATTATTGATAAAAGCCTGGACTAAGGGACCGATTTTGCTTTTTTCTGAACCCATGGCGTTGGCTAGAAGCGCCTGCATGAGAGGACTTAAGAAGCCTTTGCGGTCGGTTTCGATATAGTTTCGAGGTCGACCGGCAAGCCACTCTAACTGGTAGATGATTTGGGGACAACCGTCACAGCGTTTGTCGGGATCGGCAGAGAAGTTGCCAAAACCAGAGACACCGATACGGCCAAGAATTTTAACCAGGTCAACAAGGACTTGGGTGTCAATGGCAATAACGGCGTCGATTTTGGTTTGGCCGGTAAGTTTATAATAGTAGCCCAGAAATTGTTCGATGCTGGTGGGAAAATCGGGAGAGAGATTCATGTCTCTTAAATTTAGATAGGGGACATTAATGTGGTAAGCTTTGATGGGTCGAGGCGCAGGAATGGAGCTGTTAAATTTGGCGTCGAGAGAATAAATGTCGTCGGAGGCTAAGGGAGTGACTTTGCCTTTGTCGATTCTGAGTAGACCATAGGCAGTCCAGAAGCCGCCGGTGGGCCTAAGTTCGGCATCGTTTTGGAACATTAGAAGATAAGTATTTGGTTTGTCTTTGCCGAGCAACCAAGATGTTTTGGTTAGAATAGGGCGGCCGTCTTTAATTAATTGGTGAACCTCGGCAATTGTTTGTTTGATTTTTAGCAGACTAGATTGGATTTGATAACCCTTGAACTCTTGAGGGTAGCGAGAAGGGTCAATCTGGTCTAGAGAAGATTCGATTTCGGCGACTTTTTGCTCGATCGTTTCCAGGTGAGGAGTTAAGCTTTCTACCGATTCGACTAGAAAATTGATTCGATCTTCGGTGGTTTTGGCATTGTCGGCAGAGGGACCTTTCAGTCCCAAGAAATCGGTGTATGGTTCGATGGCTTTAATGATGATTTGGCCAGTTTCCAGGCTTTTGTTGCCAATTTTTAGAAAATATTCGCCATCTTGGTAATAATTTTTAATCTTAGGGATAGCCTTGAGGTAGGCAAATTTTTGGTAAGAGACTCCAATTGAATTTAACTGATTTTGGAGATTGGCAAGGTTGGTCGTCAAGCGGTTAAGATCTTTTTGGCTGATTGATTCTTTAGCAGAGTTGATTTCGGCTTGAAGGGCTTGGGTTTGGCGGTAAAGTCTTTGGCCGGGGACGTAGACAAAGAAAAAGAAAGGGGTAGCGATGAGAACGACAAGGATAATGATGATAGAAAAAAAATTTATGAAGAATCGTTTGAAAGGAAATTGGTGTTTTAAGGCGGGTTTAGGGGTTGAAGCAGGCTTGGTTTCGGTTTTGATTAGATTTTCCATAAAAAAGTTTAGAATAAAAATACAAATTTTACCAGCGAGAGATCATGGCCAAGGGAGTTTTAAGAAGGATAAGGATTTCCTGACGGAAGGAGAGATTTCTAACGTAGCGGGAGTCGAGTTTAGCTCTTTGTTCGAAAGATAACTCGTTTCGGCCAGATGTTTGCCAAAGTCCGGTAATACCCGGTTTAATGGAACGAATGTCTTGGATATATTTTTTGGTTTGAGGATATTTGGCGGCGTATTCTTGGAGTTCTTCCTCGCGATAAGCCCGAGGACCAACCAGACTCATTTCTCCCTTAATCACATTGATGAACTGGGGAAATTCATCAATGGTAAGGGAGCGAATAATTTTACCGACAGGAGTGATACGCGGGTCTTCGTTCATTGGCAGTTTCCAACCAGAATCTTTATATTTTTTCCATAAATCTGGATAGTTTTCTCTTAGCCTTTGATCATTGTCGCCGGTATACATGGAACGGAATTTATACATCCAAAATTCTTGACTGTTTTTACCGACCCGTTTTTGCTTAAAGATAATAGGGCCGGGTGAGCTAAGTTTGATTAGAATAGCAGTGACAAGCATAATGGGAGAAAAAAGGATAAGGAGAAAAACGGCGCCAAAAATGTCAATAATCCTTTTGAAAATAATAAAAGATTTATTTTTGATCATCGGGTGATTTGAGGAAGAAACGACTGGTGTTTTTATTTCTGACTATTTTGCCGACCAAGTCTCGAACAAGGAAACTGTCGTTGCCGGCGATATTGCAAATCAGCAGAGCGTCTGGAGTGTCAATCACAGCTAGGTTTTCGACGCCCACTAAACCGATAAGCTTGTTGGCAGTAGCGTGTAAAAGACAGCAGCGGGAGTTAATACTCAAAAATTTTGTGGGTGAGACAAGAGTAGCAAAACCGTACCGATCCTTTTTGAGTTGGCGGTAAATAGTTTTCCATTCCCCAAGATCGTTCCATTTGAATTTGGCGGCAACCATAAGAAGTTTAGTTGACTTTTCAGAGACGGAAATGTCAAAAGGCAGGTTGGGAGAGAGTTGGTAGATTTTTCGAACGATGGAAGGATCTGGCTTTTCGTCGATTAATTTTTGGTATAATTTGGCATAGTCAGGACAGTTTTTATGGAGTTCGTCCGCGAGGGTTTTGAGAGTAAAAGTATAGATACCAGAGTTCCAGTAGGCATTCTGCATGATTAAGGTTTTGGCGACTTTTGATTCCGGTTTTTCGATAAATTTTTGGACTTTAAAGAATCGATAGCGGGTGTTGGCAGGAACCATATAGCCATATGAGGGGTTGGGGAATTCTGGTTTAATGCCGAGAGCAATGATGGCGTTGAAACGATAAGCCAGCTTGGCAGATTGGGCTAATTGGCGCTTAAATAAGTAGAGGGGAGAAATAAAATGGTCTGAAGGGAGGACAGAAATAATGGCTTGGGGATCAAGCCGACTAATCACACTGGAACCATAGACAATAGCCATGGTGGTGTTTTTCTTTTCTGGTTCGAAAATGATTTGAGAAGGGGGAATAAGGCGGCCAAGGTGTTGCTGGATTTTGGAAGAATATCTTTGGTTAGAGATGAGAAAAATGTGGTTTTCGGGCAGGGAATATTTAGCCCGAGAGATGGTTTGTTGAAGGAGAGAGGAATGGTGGAGAATAGTTAAGAATTGTTTAGGATTATCAACACGAGAAAGAGGCCAGAGCCGGGGGCCAGTGCCACCACAGAGGATTAAGATATAGTGGTGCTTCGGTATTGTGACCATAGTTCGTCGACGACTGATTTAAAGTGTAACATAAAATTGGTTAAGGAAAATTTTTCGGCTTGGGAGCGGCAATTTAGAGAGGAGAACTTTAGAGAGGAAAACTTTTCGATGGTTTTAACAAGAGAGTTGACGGTGGCATGTTTAAAAAAGAGGCCGGTTTTTTTATCGACAACGGTTTCGGTAATGCCGCCTTTGCCAAAAGCGATGACGGGTCGGCCACAGGCTTGGCATTCTATTGGGGCAAGGCCAAAATCTTCTTTTTGGGGACAAATTAAGGCTTGACAGTTTTGATAAAGATTAATTAATTTTTTTTCGGATACTTGACCAAGAAAGGTGACATATGGTGAGTTGATGGATTGAAGATATTTTTGGTGGCGGCCGGTGCCGACGATAAGAAGTTTTTGTCGGAGCCAGTGACAGGCGCGGATGGCCAGGTCGATTTTTTTGTGGGGAACAAGGCGGGAAACTACGAGGAAATAGTTGTTAGGTTGTAGATTGTAGATTGTAGATGGAGGGTGAAATTTTTGGGTGTCAACGCCAGGGTAGACGACGATAGAATCGCGGCCGTAGAATTTTTTGATGCGGTGTTGGGAGTTTTTGGAACTGGCGAGAAAGAAATCGGGGCGACGAGAATAAATCAGATCAATAGGACGATAGGGCCTTAAAGTTTCTTTTTGCCAAACGTATCGGTTGGGAGTGTGGCAATAGCAGATGAAAAGGGTTTGGGGCAGGGTCAGCAGGCAATGGCCAAAATAAGAGGTAGTAGAGATGACAATGTCATAATCAGAAAAATCTAGTTGTTCGGCAAGAAGCGGATAGATAGGAGGGAATTTTAGCTGGAATTTTGGGGTGATAATTTTGGCGTCTTTAAACCAAGGGGTTTTTGAATGGTCGTGGATCAGGGTGTAAATTGGGGCATTGGGATAGAGATGATGAAGATCAAGCAAAACTCTTTCCGCGCCGCCCCACTGATTGAGCCAGTCATAAAAAAGAGCGATTTTAGGAGAGGTTTTTTTGATAGACATTGAGAGTTTGTTGGGCACAACTAGACCAGGAATATTTTTGGAGTTGAAGATGGCCGAGTTTGATTAGTTTGTTACGAAGCTTGAGGGATCGTTGAAGTTTTTGGATTTGAGAGACGAGCTGGGTTGGTGATCGGGGGTTGAAGTACAGGACAGAATTACCATAGATTTCGGGTAGACAGCTGGCGTTCGAAGAAATAACCGGGCAGTTGAGGGCCATGGCCTCAAGACCGGTAAGACTAAAACCTTCCATAAGTGAAGGATGGACTAGGGCTAGGGCACGAGAGTAAATTTCCTTAAATTTTGAATCAGGGACATAACCCAAGAATTCTACTTGTTGGGAGAGTTGGTATTCGGAGATTAGTTTTTCGAGGCGTTGGCTAAAAATACTGCGACCGCAGATGATTTTGAGTTTTAAATCGGGAAGTTTTTTTAGCGCTTCTAAAACGACTTTGATATTTTTGTGGGGATAAAGGTTGCCGGTATACACAAGATAATTTTCGAATTTAGAATTTAAAATTTTGGAAACTTTAAAGTTGGGATCTACCGATTCATAAGTGGTGGTAACGTTGACGGGGGAGATCTTGAAATTTTTTATTAAATAATCACGCCAAAAATTACTGGGGACAATTATTTGATTGGTACGGATGATGATGGAAGTGAGGAGGCGATATGCAAGATATTTTAGCCAGTAGAAAAGAGAATTTTTGGTGGTGACTTCCCTACCCCGATAAAAGTGTTTGACTAAATCGTGAATGGTAACGACAGACTTGCCGAAATAGAAAAGCGGTTTATTGAAGTGAGTGAAATGAACAAGGCTTGGTTTAAGCTGGTAAAGAATAAAAGGTAAAAAAAGCTGTTCGGAAAGTGAATAATGAGGAATGTCGGTGGCTAGGTAATTGAATTTGTTACCGAGGTCTTTCTTGATTTCGTTAGCGAGGTTTTTATAGATAATTAAAGTAAATTTATATTTGGGAAAATTGGGAAGTTTTGATAAAGCTAAGAGTAGGTTTTTAGTATATCGGCCAATGCCGGTATGCTTGGAGCCGTAGAGCCGGGCGTCAATAACGATGTGGGGTGTTTTCATAAATATTTTGCCTTAAAGACACGGAAGAGTTCGAGAAGTTTAATGCCAGATAAGACTATAAAGCGGGAAATAGGAGAGTATTTTTGAAATAAATTTTCCTGATAAAAAATGCGCATGGCTTGGGTAGAGGCACGGGCAGAGCGGATTTTCGTTTGGCGGGAGGCAGGGGAAAGTTTTTGGCTTTTACCAATAATGCCTGAAGATATGCCCTGATAGTGAGTGATTTGACAGTGGGGATAATAGTAGAGAGAATAACCTTTTTGTTGAAGTTTATAGCAAAGATCAAGGTCTTCGCCGTAGAAAAAATATTTTTCGTTCCACCAGCCAACAGCCTCACCGACTTTTCGACGAAGCATAATAAAGGCGCCAACACAGGCGTTAATTTTTTGGATTTGGGAATAGTCCAAATATTCCATAAAATATTGCCGACTGGTGATGCCGCTGAAATGAAGAAAAGCGTTGAAGGGAGTGGGAAAATCACGGTGGCATTCGGGTTGGATTTGATTGGTGGCGGCAAGAATGACTTTACAGGTGGCGGCGGAAACCTGTGGGTTTTTTTCGAAAAAATCAACTATTTTACTTAAGGTATTTTTTTCGACTTTAGTGTCGGGATTAAGAAATAGAACGTAAGAGCTTTGGGGAGAAATTAGTTTGACTCCTCGATTGTTGCCGGCGGAAAAGCCTAAGTTGGCATTAAGTATTAGGTATTTGGTATTAGTCATAGGAATTTTTTTGCTTAAGGAGATACTGTTGTCGGTTGAGGCGTTGTCGACAACGATGGTTTCGAGAGAAAAGTTGGCGGTATCTGATTGAGAGAGACTGCGGAGACAACCGGCAAGATAGCGGCCGGAGTTATAATTGAGGATAATAACCGAAAGCAAAGGTTTATTTTTGGCAGATTTTTTCATAGATACGGTTTAGATCGTCGACACAGTGGTCGAAGGAATAACGTTCCTTTATTAGTTTTCGGGCGTTTTGACCAATACTTTTGCGATATTCAGGATGAGCAATTAGCCGGAAAACATTTTTAACAATTTGATTGCCGGGGCAAACGATGGCATGTTGGTAATTTTTGATTTCGATATTACCCATGCCGCCTTCGGGAGTGGTAATTACCGGCAGACCAAAAGTCATACCTTCGAGGAATTTATTTCTAGTGCCGCCGCCGCTGGCCATTGGGGCTAAAAGCAACCAACAATATTCGTAATAGTATTGAGGGTCTTTGGCTCCGCCTTCGGCGTCGGCTTCGGTGACGATGATGTTTTTCGATTGATATTTGCCATAAAAATCCGGGGCGTGGCGGCCGACGATATAGAGCTGGGCGTGGGGATATTTTTTGACAATTTTTGGCCAGTAGTTTTGAAGAATTAGCTCAACAGATTCGCGGTTTTGCATCCATTTCATATTGCTAACACCAAAGAGGATGGTTGGGTTTACAGATCGGGCAGTTTTTTTAGGCAGGCTAAAGTGCTCCGGGTCAACTCCGTCTTGAAAGATTTCGATGTCTTGGCGGTGGGTAATTTCTTCGACGTGTTTTTTATCTGCCGGGCTAAACATGACCACGGTGTGAGTATTTTTCCAATAGCGGGTTTCCCAATATTTTAATTTAAGAACATCGAGCCAAAGAAGGGGTTTGAGGATTTTGGTCCACCCTTTAAGAGATTCGACGAAGTGTTGATAAATGGCATATTCGATGGTAACGTCAACCAAAACAACGGGTACTTTGGTTTTGGGGATATTGGGCATAGGGTAAAGGCAATCGCAATGGATGAGGTCGTAGGAGTTGGTAGCTAATTCCTGGGCAATGGCCTTTTTTAGTTCATGGCTGATATATTTGACCAGAAGGAAGGGATAGAGACTAAAACCGGTGGCGAGAATTTTTTTTGGATCCCAAGTTTTGCCGCGTTTAATAACGATCAGCCGATGGCAAAATTGTTTGATATCCTCCAGTCCGGCTTCGTCGGGAGAGATGCAAATTAAGGTAATGTCGTTTTTCGGGGAAAGATATTTGAGGGTGTAGAAAGAATGGCGCTGACCGCCGGATTGAGAAAGCCGGGGAATATAGGGAGTGATCATCAAAATTTTTCGTTTTTTATTATTCATGGGGAGATTTTAAGAATGATAAAATCGTCGTTCCGGTAAATGGTAGGATATTGATTGATAAGATTGTTGGTATATTGATCGAAATTTACGGAAACAAGGTAGATGGGTTTTTGGGGGTGAGACTGGATGAGTGAATTAAAATCATAAACTTCGGTAGGCCAGCCGGATCGATTAGTTTGATAAAGGAAGGCAGTGTCGCCGGTGTAAGGGGCGATCACGAGACTGTCTTTGGGGGTTAATTGGTCAACTTTTTGGCCGGCAGCAATGATTTTTGGGTTGTTGATGCGGTAGAACTCTTTGACTTGGGACCAGGAGAAGTAGGTGGAAAACAGGAAAATGATAAGAGAAGAAATTAAGGCAAAGAATTTAGATGGGAAGACAAAATTGGCGAGATAAAAGTATCCTAGTCCCAGGAGGATGGAGATGAAAGGAATAATTAAAATTTGATAATAATCGTGCTGGATATTGCCTTGGGCGACAACGACAAAATAAAGGAGAATACCCAAAATTAATTGGACAGAAATTTGATTAGAACGTTTTTGGCGATAGGCCAGTCCGAGGAAGGCAGGGATGAGTCCAAAGGCACCTAGGATTAATTTTCCAATTCTTTCGTAGAAAAGCCATTGAAACCAGTGGGGGCGGAATGCGATAATTTGGTAGAGCCAGCTAAAATTATAACCGTGATACCATTCTTGGCCGAAGCGGGAACCGGTAGTGTTGAAGAGCCAGCGATTGCTAGGGATACCTTCGGGAAATTGTTGGATCCAACGGCGCCAAAAGAGGAAAGGGAGAAGGGAAACTAAGCAAAACAGAAATAAAAATGATTTACGATTGATGAAATATGCCTTATGAAAAGAAAAATATAGCAAGACAGGAAATAAAAGGAAGCCGATATAGGGTTTGGCGAGAAGCCCCAAGGAGAAGAAGAAAGAGGAGAAAATGATATTTTTAGGAAAAAAATAAAGGGTAAGGAGCATAGAGGTGACGGCTAAGTTTTCGGGGAGAATAGCGCGAGAGTAGAAAATGCTAAAAGGAAGGAACAAGAAACTAGCAAAGGCTAAGTAAGAAGGCCAAAAACTTTTAGTGACAGCAAAGGAAATACGGAAAATAAGCAAGGCACTGACAAGAGATAGGAATATGGAGGTTAAGCGGGAGGAGATTTCTATAGAAAAACCGAAAATGGTGGGGATTAGAGAGAGGAGGTTATAGAGCGGGAATTCGACCATGCGGTAACCATGGGGATTATCTTGTCCGGATTGGACATTAGAGAGATCGTGATAGGTAGGGTGAAGAAGATCTATGCCATGCTGATAGAAGTTTCGGGTGACCGAAGCCGTATCTGCTTGGCGGTGTGAATGCCAGTCGGCGATGGGAGAATTAAGACGATAGAGGCGGACGAAGAAGCCAAGAATGAGAGTAGTGGCAATCAGGATTTTTTGGCCCATTGGAGAGTTTGATAATAAATACCCATCATGATCCAGAAGATATAAGCGGTTTTAGATGCTTCGAAGACATCAATAAAAAGGGCATTGGCCAAGAAAGCGAGAAGCGAGGCGAGGAAGATATATGGCAGATATGGCAGAGTCCGATAGCTTTTTAAGGCGATGGTTTGTTTGATGAAGTAAAAAATAATAACCATAAAGGAAATGAAACCAAGAAGTCCGCTTTCACCCAAAAGGCGAAGATAGTCGTTATCGGTGGCTAGGGTAATTGAGCCTAGTCCAGAGCCGGTGAGCTGATTGGTGCGAAAGGCGGTAATGGCCCGGGGCCATTCGGCATTAAAACGAATTTCTCCAGACCGGGCGACGCCGATATCAGAATCGATAGGGGGAAAGACTTCGTATTCCGATTTATGTCGGAAAACGGTAGGAGTGGGGATAGGAGTGTTAATGATAAAGTTTGGTTTAATGTTTCCGGTGGGAATAGTGGCAATGATAGCGGTAGTGGGGGTTGGAACTAGAGTGATGGTGGGAGTTGGTTTGGCAGGAAAAATTTGTTGACGAAAGGTAGGGATAGTGGCCAAAAGGCGCTGGTTTAGATCTTTGGAATTGAGAATACTAATGAGAACCAGGGTGGAAACAGGGATGATCCAGAAAAATTTGCGGATAAGAAAGAGGGCAACAATGATGCCTCCCCAAAAGGCAAAAATAGAAATTCGCGAAGCGGTGAGGATGAGAATGTGAAAACCAACCAGAAAAACGAGGAGACTAATGGCTTGGGTGATTTTAGATTTGGAGATTAGGAAGAGACAAAAAACGATAATTAGGGTAAAGCTCATGAAAGCGGCGAGGTCGTAGTGACCGGCAAAAGTGGAACTGATCCGGCTCCAAAAATCCATTTCTAGAAGCTGGCCTTTAGAGAATTCTTCGTTCATGGTGGAGATAACGGGGAAATGGTAATATTTTTGGCCGTAGCCATAGATAGAAACAGAGATCATGGCGAGAAGGAGAAAGTAGTAAGGAAAATTTAAATCCTTAGGATTTTTGACGGCCGAGACAGTGATAAAAAAAAGAGACATATATTCGAATCGACGCAAAACATGAAGAAGCAGGATATTTAAAGGCGTAGTCTGGTAAACCAGAAAGGCGGTGACATTGCTGGCAATGATAGCCAAGAAATAGGCCAAGAAGTATCGATTTATTTTTAGTTTTAGAATCGGGAAATGGTTTTTGAATTGGGAGATGAGGAAAATAAGAAAGGAGAGAGCAACGACGATATCATCGAGCCTGATAGCAACGTAGGTATTTTTAACGCCAAATAAAGGGAATTTGGGATAGAGGGGGATAAAGAGGATAAGAATAGCAAGAATTGGTCTTAGCAGGTTCATAATTGATGATACGCTGGTAAGTATAAATCAGGCTTGAGTAAGCTGCGTAGCAAGGCGTTGAGTTTGAGCAGGAGACGGGCGATTGGGTATAAGAAAGGGTGGTGTTTTTTAAAAAAGGCGAGGATGCCGCGGTATTCATTAATGATGGGGTTTAGTTTGTTTTTGGAGGAAGCTCCGCCAAGATGGATAATCTGCGGACCAACGAGATACCATATTTGGAGCGATGGGTTTTGCTGTTTGATACGGTAGCAGAGTTCTAGCTCTTCGCCATACATGAAGTAATTTTCGTCAAAGAGTTCGTCTGGCAAGGCGGCGCGGCGGATAAGCATGAAAGCGCCGGTGACCCAGTCTTGAGGATGATCACGTAAAAAAAACTTTTCTCTAAGATAGAATTGTGGCGGGTGAGGATGAAGAGGGGGAATAATGTGGTTGACAAAAGGGAGGTCGTCGAGACCGGTGGACCAGGTGAAGACATTGAGGAGAGTGGGGAAGAATCCGCCAGAAGCTTGGATAGTTTTATCGGGATTAAGCAATTGGGCGGTACAAATACTTGCCTCTGGATGCGAAGAAAGCCAGCCTAGAGATTGACTGATAGCAGAATGGAGAATAACAGTATCTGAATTTAACAAAAGAAGATAATTGCCTTTGGCGATTTTGATACCCTGATTGTTTGCTTTGGCGTAACCGAGGTTAGACGAATTTTTGAGTAATCGGAAGTTGGTAACCTGTGATCGGTGATTTTTAAGAAATTGTTTAATTTTTGCGACAGAATTATCAGAAGAGGCGTTATCGATGACGATTATCTCGTAAGGGATGGTTTTAAGACCTTTATCCCGAAGGATAGACTGGAGGCAGTTAAGGGTAATATCGGCGGTATTATAGGAAACAATAATGATGGAAAGGACAGGGTTAGAGTTTTTTGGCATAAAGAAGAATAATTACCATGACCACTAGTTCGGTGAAATAAAAAGAGATAAGGCGGCGGTAGATGGGTACAGGAAAAGTGCGGATGGTAATTTTGGCGGCATATTCTTTGCCTTGGTAGATAAGTTTGTTGGCGATTCTTTTTTCTGGTTTAGTGAAGACGTCCTTTTCCCACTCAAATCCATTGATATAGAGTGTTTCCTTATAAGGGAGGACAAATTCCTCGAGATAATAAGATTGGATAGTGTCGCGGATAATGCTTTTGGCTTTTTCCGGAGGGTGATTAAGCTGGATACGGAAAAGTCCGTTATAGTTGGCCTTGTAGAAATTGATAACTTCCGTCCGCGAGAGATTGGTATAAAAAGCTGAGACGTTGGGAATCTGGACGGTATCGCCTGGTTCATCGGATTTGACACTGTTGGCTAGATCGGGAAGCGGTGGGGGTGGGGTGACAAGATAGATAAAAGCCAAAAGGTTAAAGAGGACGAATAAGACTAGGAGGCTTTTTTTGATCATTGGAAAAGCATTGGGCGGCCGAGACGATAATGAGGATCTTTAATTTTTCGATTGGCAATTTTTTTGGCCGGGACGCCGCCCCAGATTTCGAAATCGGGAATATTTTTGGTGACGACGGCTCCGGCGGCAACAACTGCTCCTTTGCCGATAGAAACGTTGGGTAAAATAATTGCTCTGGGACCTATAAAAACGTAATCGCCGATAGTAACCGGACCAAACGAGTTGCCATAATCTGGCGAGTTGACATCGTGCTCATCGTTATAAATTAATACTTGGCTGGCAATGCCGACATGGCTTCCGATAGTCAAAGGCGCTCGGCCATCGAGAAAACAGTGGTCGCCAACGATGGTATCATGGCCAATTTTTATATTGGCGGGATTAAAGAAATTAGCCCACATGTGGATGGTTGAATCCCAAGGAAGGCGGACACCGGAAAAGAGATAAAAACACTTGCGGATGGTATGCGAGGGAATATGACCTACCCAACGAAGAATCATTAGCCAAAATTCAAGGATAACGGTATGAAGCCGAATGGTAATTTTTTCGAGAATTTGGGATGAAGAAAGTTTGTCGCCGTGACGATCTTTCATGATTTTATTTTAGCAAAAACAGAGAGAACTGATTTGGCAGTGTTTTTCCAGGTGAATTTTGCGGCTTGTTTAAGGCCGAGGCGGGAATATTTTTGGCGAGTGGTCGACTGGAGGATAAGACGCATTTTGCCTACTAAATCGGAGGGGCGGCAAGGGTCAATGATTAGCCCTGCTTGACCAACGATTTCCTGAAAGGGAGGAATGCGGCTAACAATCACCGGGGTGCCACATTTCATTGACTCAAGGGCGGGTATACCAAAACCTTCATAAATGCTAGGGAGGATAGTGCAAATAGCGTTTTGATATAAAGCCCATTTTTGTGTTTCGGTAATAAAATCAGTAAAGATGACCCGGTCTTGGAGCTTTTCATTAACGACGGTTTGAAAGATTTCCTGATACAGCCAACCTTTTTTGCCGGCAATGACAAGAGAGAGGTTGGATGGCGGATGAGAAACGGCAGATTTTAAGAAAAGAGCAAAAGCTTTAATCAGAAAAGGAATATTTTTGTTAGGTTTGAGAGTGCCAAGATAGAGGAAATAGTTATTATGGATATTGAATTTTGATAGTGTTTTAGTTGAAGTTTTAGGGATATCCCCTACCCCATTGTAAGCAACAGAAATTTTTTCGAGCGGAATTTTGTAAATTCGGTTGATTTCTGATTGGGTGAATTGGGAAACAGCAATGAGGTGTTGGGATTTTTTAAGGGAGGATTCGGTCCAACTTTTTAGTTGGTGGTAATCTTTCGAAGTAAATTGCTCAGGATATTGGAGGTAGCCTAGGTCATGAATAGTAGGAATGAGGGGGCAGGGAGAAAGGGATGGCAGATAGTGACCCGGAGAGTAGAAAATATCAGGACGAGGTTGACGGAAAAGTTTTATTGGGAGGGCGAGTTTGGTCCAGAGCTTTTGAGGGCCAAAAACGGTATAGGACCAATTTGCCCGAGGAGGAGGCAAATCGGGCAATGGTGGATTTTTGAGATAGATGAGGTAGCGATTTTTAAGATCCAACCGGTAAAGATTAAGGAGGAGGTGAAAGGCATATTGGCCGACTCCAAGGCGCTCTTTTACGTTGGCTTCATTGCCGTCAATACCTATGAGCATGGTTCAATTATAGCTAAAAGTTCGAGATAATAATTAGTTTCATGAAATATCCAGAAAAAAACCCGGGTGACCAAACGTTTAATAAGGGGGTGAGAAGAAAAGAGCTCGTAAAAAAGAGAGATTGCGGGGAGTCTCTCAATCGGCCTGATTTCAATTAGTTTGGCCTTAGATTCCCCAATTAATTTTTTTAAAGTTTTTGGGGTATAAGTGCGAAGGTGGGTTTTGTCAATATAGTGCCGGAAAATAAGGCCTCTTTTCTCGATGGCTTTGGGGGTGGGTTGAGGAACGACGAGGATCAGGCGACGAGCAACGCGCAGGGCTTCATGAAGCGCCAGAGAATCGTTAGGGACATGTTCGAGAACATTGATCATGAAGGCTGTGTCGAATTGTTTTGAAGGAAATGGAAGTTTTTGGGCATCGGCTTGGAGGATGAGCGAGGAAGGCTTTGAAGGAGAGATATCAACGCCGATGGCTTGAAAGTGATGCTGATTTAAGTATTTTACCCATTCCCCGGAGCCACAACCAATGTCGAGAATTTTTTTTCCGACGATTAGCGGATAAAGCTCATTGATTTTGTATTTTCTCATAGAACACCAAGGTGTTTTGGGCTGTTTTGGTCCAAGAAAAATCACGGGAGCGAAGCAGGGATTTTTTAGAAAGTTGGCGATGAAGGGCGGGAGAGCGGGAAATTCTAACAATAGCCTGCCTTATACTTTTAATGGATTTTGGGTTAACTAAAAGGGCATGGTTCTTGGCGATTTCGAGCAAAGACGAAGTGTTACTGGTAATAACAGGAATTCCCAGAGACATAGCTTTTAGAAGAGGAAGCCCAAATCCTTCATAAAGGGAAGGATAAATTAGACAGTAGGCGCCGGCGTGGAGAGCTACCATGTCTTCTTCGGGAATATAACCGAGGATTTTAACCGAAGAGTGAGGAGAGATATCTTGCCCCCAACCGTATTTACCGGCAATAGCCAACTTAAATTCGGAGTTGGCAGGGAAGGCTTTGATAAGCCGGGAGAGATTTTTGCGCGGTTCTCTGGTTCCTTGGGCTAAAAAATAATTGTCTAAATTATATTTTTGTTTAATATGACTGATAGCGGTTTGTTGTTGAGAGATGGGAAGTTTCAAAAATTGATGATATTTGTCTTCGGCGGCTTCAGGAATAACGGTGATTTTGTTAGGATCGAGACCGGGGAAGAATTTTAAAAGATCGGCCTGGGTGTTTTGGGAAACACAAATGAAGCCGGAGCAGTTTTTGGCGGCAAGGGACAACTTCCGTTGATGAGTAGAAATAATTTTAGGATGAGACCAGGAAGGGTTGATGAAAGGAGCTAGGTCGTGAACGGTGGTAATAGTTTTGGCTTTTATGGTCGGCGGCTGGGTCCAGTCAGAGGCGTGAAACAGGTGGCATTGGCCGATAAACCATTCGATGGGGAAAAGCGAGAGACGGTTCCAGAAAAATTCCAAAAGAGAAAGGGGAATCGGGTAGGAATAAATTTTGACGTGAGGTAATTTTTGGAGATTGAGAATGGAGTTGGGCAGCCGGAGGCGGAATGATGAAAAGAAAAGTTTATAAGTGTTTCGGGTGTCGATTTTGACTAGGTTTTCGACTAAGTTCAGGGTGTAGTTGCTGACGCCGGTGCCATATGGAATGGAGGAGATATCAATACCAATGATCATATTCTGGAAAAATTTTTAATTTTTAATTTACAATTTCCAAACAAAAACAGCAGAACGGGAAAATAAGTTTTGAATAGAACGATTGGGAGAGTATAGATTGATTTTATACCATCGGTTTTAATAACGGCCCGGATAAGATAAAAGAGGTTGCGAAGTCGTTCTTCCAGGATGGGGAAGAAACTGGTGAGGATGGTAGAGAGAGAATAATTTTTAATGATAATCAGCCACCAGTTCCTAACCGTCATCATTTGGCGAAGATAGCCCATTTGGCGGCTAGTCCCGCCTCCAAGATGATAGGAGACAGCTTGAGGAACCAGAAGGGTTTGATATCCCCTAGCCTGAAGACGAAGATTTAAATCAACATCTTCTTGGTAGGCAAAGAATTTTTCGTCGAATAATCCGATTTCTTTGATGATTTTTTTGTTATAGACGATAATTGAGGCATTGCCGCCCCAGATTAACTTAGATCGTAGATGGTAGATCGTAGATGGTAGAAATTTTTTGCCGTTGTTGATATTGAGGCCTTTACCGCGGGGAAAAAATTGCAAACCAGTGGATTCGATGAGAGAGCCGTCGCGATTGAGGACGGTGCCAAAGAAGGTGGAGATTTGGGGATTAGTCCGGATGGCTTGAGACATGATTTTAAACCAGTTTGGAGAAAGCATAATATCATTATTACAAGGAACAACCCAGCCGTACTTAGCGGCGAGAATACCCTGGTTTATGGCGGCAGCAAAACCCTGATTAGTGGAATTCTGAATAATTTTTAATTTGCAATTTTTAATTTTTAAACAATTTTCAAATTCTTTAATTTTTAAAACCGAATTATCTGAAGAGCCGTTGTCGACAATGATGATTTCATAGTTGTTTTTTGGGGATTGTTTGATGGTGGCAAGAAGAGAGTTTAAGCAGTCGGGAATAAATTCAACACCATTGAAGTTAGGAATGATAACGGAAAAGTTCATAATGTCTTGGGAAGATTGATGGTGTCACCGATTTGGAGATTAAGTTTTTGGGCATCCCCGGCATTGAGCTCAATGACAAATTTGGCGGGAGAGGTGTTTTGGAGGATGGTTGGGTCTTTGGGGCGCCCGGAAATAATGGTGACGATTTTACCATGTTGGTCTAGCCAAATGATGTCTAGCGGTATTAAGGTATTTTTCATCCAGAAGGGATGAATGTTTTCGCTATCGAAGGGGAAAATCATGCCGCAATTGGGGCAAAGAGATGGTCTTTGGGACAGACCTTGGGCTTTTTGGGCTAAAGTCGAAGCGATTTCTAGTTGGTACGGTTGATCTTTGATAATAATGGTAGTGGTTTTATGAGGGCGGAAAATTAAAAAAACCAGTATCAAAGAAACGAGGGCGAGATATTTGACCATACGAGGCGTTGTTTAACATATTTTAAACCATTTTTACCGAGTTTTTGACAAAGCAAAGGGTTGGTTAAAAGCAAATTGATTTTTCGGGTCAGATCGGCAAGGTTTTTCAGATTAAAGCAGAGACCGCCGCCGGTTTTTTGACACATTTCCACCAAAGGCGGGATATTGCTGGTAATGAAGGGTTTGCCCCGGGCAAGCGATTCCAAAAGGACCAAGCCATAACTTTCTTGAGATGAAGGTAGGACCAATAGGCTGGACTGATCGATGAGTTTTCTAAGTTTTTGGCCAGGGAAATTGGTGATAACAGAAATTCTAGGATGATTAAAATGTTTTTTAAGTTGCTGATAATATAAGGTTTTTTGTCCGGCTAAGGTTAATTTTAGGCCTGGAAATTTTAAAGAGAGTGATAAAAACGATTTAATTAAAAGAGGGATATTTTTATGTTTTGAAAAACTGCCAAGAAATAAGATGTTTGGTTTTTGAGGGAATTTAATTTTCTGGGGATTGATTAGCAAATTTTGAGAGACACCAAGGGGTTGGACAACAACTTTGGCAGGAGGCAAATTAAAGCGGCTAAGGTATTGGGTTTTTTCGTAGTCGGTTAGAGCTAGGATTTTTTCAGCTGATTTGAGCGTTTTAACCAAAGAAGGAGAGAAAAAGCGGCAGTCGTTAAAGTGGAAACATGGCAAGAGGGCCAGTTGACAACGGAGAAGTTTTTTTAAAAATAGAGCATAAAGGGGAACGGTGGTAGGAAAGGGTCCGGCAACAATCAGGTCAGGCGGTGACTTTTTTAGACTTTGGATAAATTTTAATAAAGGGATTAGTTTAAAGATTGGGCCGATCTGGAATGGAGATAGTCCTGGAAAAAATAGCGAGAGAAGTTTGGCCGGGCGTCGAAAAGAGCGAAAGGCGGGTAATCGGTTGAGTGAGGAGGGCATGGTTTGGCTTTTTGGGTTAATAAAGTTATCGGTAGAAAGGCAGTTAGTGGAAAGATAGGTGACGGAATGATTTGAGGGTATAATTTGACCCAGCTGGAAAAGAGCGGTAGAGCCACCGTCAATGGCCGGGGGAAGAAGGTGGGAAAAGATAAGGATCCTCATGAAATAGTATAGAATAAGAAAATGCGGTGGATTAAGTTATTGTTGTCTGCTGGGTTGCTTTATTTGGCTTTTAGAAAGGTTGAGCTGGTTAAGATTTTTGAGGAAATAAAAGGGGTGCCGTGGTGGTTTGTGATAGTGATGGCAATTTATGGATTATTAACGGTGTTTTTAGGGGCTTATCGGTGGTCAGTGGTATTGTTTGAAAAAGCCGGGATTAAAGATGTGTTTGTTTTGGCTAGGGCGGTATTGGTAGCTTCTTTTTACGGGTTATTTTTGCCGAGCAGTGTGGGAATTGATCTAGTAAGGTGGGTGCCACTAATTAAAGCCTATCCGAGTTTAAGTAAGACAAAATTAGTGGCATCGGTGTTAATTGACAGGGTGATTGGTTTTACTGCTTTTATAGGGGTTGCCTTGGCGGCTTCGATAGCGGGAAGGTATTTAGGGGTGAATTATCCGGTTTACTTAATGTATATTTTTGCCGCTTTGTTTGGAGGAGTGGTAGTAGTTTATTTGTTGGTTTATGGGGGCGGGTTGGTTGAGAGGTTAGGTTGGTTTAGGAAATATAAATGGACAAATAAGTTATTAGAAGTAGTTGAATTATTAAGAGCGGTGGGAGTAAGGAGATTAAGTTGGGGAATATTTTTGGGAATTTTGTCAGAGTTTGCCTGGATAATGCCGATTTGGTGGTGGGGTTTGATTACCAGGGCGGGAATAAGCTTGATTTCGGTGATGGTTATTGGGCCAATGGTGGGATTATTGTTGGTTTTACCGATTTCGGTAGCTGGTTTTGGGGCTAGGGAGAATTTGTATTTATATTTTTGGGGGCCGATGGGGATTCCGGCGGAAAAGATATTGCTGGTGTCAACAATGAACGGGATAATGGGTTTGTTAGGAGCTTTGTTAGGCGGATTAATGTTGCTTTTTTGAGATGTTTTTTGTTATTATTGCCTATGATTTTGGTAACGGGAGGCGCTGGTTATATTGGGTCTCATGCAGTGAAATTGTTGCTGGAAAAGGGTTATAAAGTAGCCGTGATTGATAATTTGTTCAGGGGTTATAAGCAAGTAATTGAGGTATTGCAGGAAAAATATGGCAAGGATAACTTGGTGTTTTATGAGGCGGATTTAAAAAAAATTGAAGAATTAGAAAAGGTGTTTGTGGGATTGAGACCGGAGGGGGTGTTGCACTTTGCGGCTTTGTGTTTGGTTAATGAATCGATGGAACAACCGGAATTGTATTTTGAGAATAATGTTTTGGGGACTTTGAATTTGCTTAAGGCGATGAAAAAAAACGGGGTTGATAATTTAGTGTTTTCGTCAACCTGCGCGGTTTATGGCGAGAGTGAGTATTTGCCGGTAGATGAAAAACATAGATTATTCCCTATTTCTCCTTATGGAGAATCAAAAATGATGGCGGAGAAGATGATTGAATGGTTTGGAAAAATATATGGTTTAAGGTCGGTGAGGTTTAGGTATTTTAATGTAACCGGGGCGGCATGTGATGGCGAGGTTGGTGATTCGAAGAAACCGTCTCAGTTATTGGTGCAAAATGCGGTAAGGGGGGCGTTAGGAATGGAGGCGTTTAAGCTGAATTATTCAAAGGTGACAACAAAGGATGGTAGCCCGGTGAGGGACTATGTGAACGTGGAGGACTTAACAGAGGCTCATTTGGCGGCCCTGGAATACTTGATTAATGGAGGAGAAAGTGAGGTGTTTAATCTGGGGACAGGTAAGGGTAATTCGGTTTTAGAGGTGGTAGAAAAAGTAAAGGAAATTACCGGGAGTGACTTTGAGGTAGGTGAGGGTGAAAGACGGAAGGGAGACATTGCTGAACTGTATGCCGATACGACCAAAGTGAATAAGATCTTGGGCTGGAAGGCAAAGAGGAGCTTGAAAGAGTCAGTAGAATCGTTGGTAAGGTGGTATAAAAATAGGCCGAATGGGTGGGAGTATTGAAAATGAAGATAGCGATAGTTGTGCCGGTATATAATGAGGGCCAGAGGGCGGTGGAGACGTTAAAGAAAATTTTGAAGGCGACAAAACAGAGGGTGATTGTGGTTGACGACGGATCAAAAGATGACTCTTGGCTGTTGTTAGATAAGAATTTTGCTAAGGAAGGAAAGGTAACCCTGTTGCAACATGTTATTAACTTGGGGAAAGGGGCGGCAATGAAAACCGGAGCGGAAATGGCCTGGAAATTGGGGGCCAGAGCAGTGATTTTTATTGATGCCGATGGTCAGCATGATCCAAGACATTTGAATGATTTTGAAAAATCATTGCTAAATCATAAACTGGTATTTGGTTATAGAGAATTTAACCGACAAATGCCCCTGATCAGGAAATACGGTAATATTTTTGCGCTGAAGTTGGTACAATTTTTGTTCAATATTAAAAGAAGGGATTTGTTGTGCGGTTTTTTGGGTTTTAGAAAAGAGGTTTATAAAAAAATTTTGTGGCAGTCTCCGAGGTATGGTATTGAAACAGAAATGGCAACCAGGGTGGGCAAAAATAATATTCCATTTGATGAAATAAAAATTGATACAATTTATGTTGACAAATACAAAGGGGTGAGCATTATTGACGCTTTAAAAATATTGGGCAATATTCCTCTTTGGTATTTTAGATAATGAATATTATAGGTGTCCAATTAGTGTTATTGGGGTTTGCCTTTTTTATGTTGTATGTGCTTTTCTTGCATTGGAAGAAAAGAAACATTTCCGGAAAAATGTTTATGTCTTGGTTGATAATTTGGTTAACTTTTTCTTTTTTCGCTTTGTTTCCAAAAATTTTGGAGCCACTAATAGCAGAGCTGTTTATTGTAAGAGTGATGGATTTGGGGATGATTGTGGCTTTTATGATTTTGACCTATGTGAGTTTTGAAAATAATGTAAAAATGAAAAAGTATGAGGAGCAATTGGAGAAATTGGTGAGAAAGTTAGCAGTTGGGAAAAAGACGTTATAAGATTTTACTAACAATAAAGACATAGTTAGTGGTTGCTGATCCGCCGATATTTAACATTATTCCGTGATTAGTGTTTTTAACTTGATAGCCTTTTGCGGTATTAGTAATTTGTTTATGGAGATCAAGGAGCATTCTAACGCCAGTGGCGCCAACTGGGTGGCCAACACCGATTAGTCCCCCACTGGGATTTATTGGATTTTTACCGTTAATTTTTATTGATCCGGACTCGATTGCTTGGTATTCTTTTCCGGGAGGGGTGATTCCTAAAGCAGAAATAGCAGCGTATTCGCTAGAGGTAAAGCAATCATGAGTTTCGTAGAAATCGATTTTTTTTGATTCGAGCTTGGCTCTGGCCAGGGCATCGAGGACGGTTTTTCTGGTCCAAGGAAGAATAAACCTGGATGAAGATGATTCACGGATTTTATCGGAGAATGTAATAGGAGCGACTCGGTGTCCCCATCCGGATATGAGTGACAACGAGGTATTTTTTAGGTGTCTTTTGGTTTTATATTCTTGTGCATATTTACTTGATGCGAGAATTATCATGGCGGCACCATCGGTAACTTGAGAACAATCGGAAACGGCTAATTTACCTGCGATCAAGGGGTTATACGGAGTATTTCTTTGGCTGGTCTGTGATTTTTTCATAAGCCAATTGCGGGTTTGAGCGAGAGGGTTTAGCTTGGCGTTGGCATAATTAATCGAGGAGATTTCTGCCAAACAATCCAGATACCTTTTTTCGTCTAAAGAATACCGACGAATATAGATATCGGCGAGTTGCCCAAAAAGTTTAGGAAAGGGAAAGGTAATACCCTTAGCCTCTTTTTCGTAATATGCGGCGGTACCTAAAAAGTCGCCTCCAACTATCGGGCTAACGGTTTTCATTATTTCTATGCCAAGGACGATAGCTAAATCATAGTCGCCGGATCGAATTTTGGTACAAGCGGTGTCAATGGCAACAGACCCCGAGGCACAAGCGGCTTCGTACCTGGCTGATGGGATACCATAAAAAGCAGGATTAATTTGAGTAAGGAATGCCCCGAGGTGTCCTTGGTTAAAATATTGTTCTCCGTCAAAATTTCCAACAAAAATCGCGACTTTGTTTTTTTTGTTAATCCTGGTTATTTCTTGGTAGTCAATTTTGGTGTTTAAAAATCCATCTTCAACAACTTCTCTCATCATAGCGATAAAATTTTTCCCCTCTTTGGTCCAGTTTCTTTGGAAATCTGTTTGCGCACCTCCAAGTATGAAGACTTTGCGACCCATTTAATTTGCTTTTAAGAACGAGCGGTAGTCAAGCTCGTTTTGTAATTGATAAAATTTTGTGTTTTTAGGTTGTTTTAATATTATCCGAGGCACTGAAAGGTTAAACTGTTTGATAAGCTTAATGGCGACGTTTTTGCCTCCTACGAGATCGATTAAGGCACACGGCGGAATCCAATTAAAACCGTAACCCATTACCAAGTCAATATCTTCTTTGGTTTTTACAACCTTACCCACCAGAGATAAAGAGTAGCTAATATAGCGAGCAAAAAAATATTTAATAATTTTAGCCTCTAGCTGATTCGCCTGAAGTATGGTTTTAATGGCTTTGACATAGTCACCGTTCTTAATTTTTTCTTTGGCTTGGTTTATAAAAGGAAAATTAAAGCTTGGGATTGGTTCATAGATTTTCTTTGCGATATTAAATATGACTTTTTCGTTATTTTCGGTTTTATATAAACCCCTTTCGGTTTTATTTCCTAGATAGTTTAGAGCAATTAAATCCTCAATGTATTTTGGTATTTTAAATCCTTCATGGGCTTGGTCGTTGGTGTTTTGGTAGATATTATTAACAATGTTTTGGTGAATATCGAGACCTACTAGATCTATGGTTTCCAGTGGCGGAATAGTTCTGCCGGTGAGACCGTTTAATAAGTAATCGATAAAAGCAATTCCGCCTTTGTTTTGGTATCGTTCAGAAAAGATAGCTGCTTCGTTAAGAATAAGGAAACCGATTCTGTTTCCAGCAAAACCGGGTGTATCGCTAGTTTCAACAACTTTTCGGTGCAGGGTGTTTTTTAGATATTCAAGCAGTTGTGTCTTGGTCTTTGGGTCTGATTTAGGATGACTAATGAGTTCACAAAGAATCATTTTATATGGTGGATTATAAAAATGGGTTCCAAAATAATATTTTTGTTCTTGATGATTGAAACATTTTGCAAGCGTGGTTATAGACAATCCTGACGAGACAGTAGAGACAATTGCCCCCGGGGTTTTGTATCGGCTAATAATATGATTTAATTTTTGTTTAGTGATAAGTTCTTCTGGTCCTAGTTCAAAAATCCAATCACTTTTTGGGAGACATTCTGAAAGATTATCGTATGTTTTGGGAATAAGCTGTTTGCTAATAGCGTCAGATTTTACTGAGTCAATGGCTTTGATAATGCCCGACTGGGCCTTTTCAATGTCCCGGGCGATCATGAAAACTTTAGCATTTCCAAATCCGGCGATGATACCAGCACATTGTGAACCCATTTTGCCATTTGCTCCGAGGATGGATACCGTTTGGATAGTTTTCATTTGAAATGAAAAAAATTTTTAAAAGAGGTAACACGGTATCGGTGGAGCAGTTTTTCTAGCTTACTAAAAGTATGTTTGATATTGTAATAATGAATGAATTTTTGTTTATATGAAAGCCTAAGTTTTGGTTGTGTCGGGTCTATTTCTCTGGGGTGAATGTAAAAAACAACCGGTTGGTTTTGACGGTTAATATTTTTGACAAAAAATTTGATCAAAAAGAACGGGAAAAAACGGAAATAGAAACCGCCAGAAAAGGGAATTCTTTTAGTAAACATTTTATCTACCGAGGGAGGAATTTCTGGCAAATTGTCAATTTTGGAATAAAAACGTTTGGCTTTATTGTCACCATAAAGAAAAGTTTTAAACGGGAAAATACTGGATGAGTATTTTATATTGTTTTTTTTAAGTGATGACCAAAACCATGGAGTGCTACTTTTACTGACGGTCCAAGCTGGCGCTCGATAGCCAATAACCTTTTTATGAATCAGCGATTCTAGCGCTTCTTTTGAAGTTTTTAGGTCATCTTCGAATTGTTTTTGGGTCATATTGTAAATAAATTGGTGACGGAGACTGTGACAAGCGATTTCGTGACCTTGTTTAGAAATTTCTTTAACAAGCTGGGGATGTCTTTGGGCAATTTCGCCAACAACAAAAAACGTGGCGTGATTTTTTGTTAGTTTTAGGAGTTTTAGAATTTTTTCGGTAGGATTAACAATCCGGAATTTTTTTGTTTTTATAGGTTGTCCGGAGTAATACGAATGATACCAATCTTCTAGGTCGACAGAAAAAATATTAGTAGTAATATGCTTCATTGAGAAATAGGTGATTTCGTAGTAGATTATATTTTACTACTACCATGAAAGCTGTCGTCAGGAGTGTTTTAGATTGGCGGGTATGTAATTACAACCAAAAGTATTTAAAGAGTATTTTGGCTTTATTTAAAGAAAATTATCCGAATTCTAATTTGTGGAAAAAAGATTTTTTTGAATGGCAAAATTTTAAAAACCCTGCCGGTGATTCCTTAATTAAATTAGCTATAAATTTGGACGAGGAAGTTGTTGGTTTTTATTGTGTGGCGCCGCAAGTTTATTGGATTAAAAGTAAAAAGGTAGTGGGATCGGTGTCATTAAATACGTTGGTCCGGGGAGATTATCGCGGGAGAGGGATTTTTACAGTTTTGGCAAGGGAGTGCTATAAGGAATGTCGAGAAAAAGGGGTTAATTTTACGATTGGTTTTCCTAATCAGAATTCATATAATGGTTTTGTGACAAAATTGGGATTTGTTGATTTGGGTGAGATGCCGTTGTTGATTAAACCGTACAAGTTGTTCAATCTTTTAAAGTATAAATTTGGCTGGTTAAAAAGGGATGGAGGGACAGCGACGAATTTAAATGAAGGTTTGGATTTGACAGAAACAGAGATTTTGTGGAGAAAAGCGATTAAAAGTGAAGTAAGGTTGGTTGACAGAAATCTGGCTTTTTTGAAATGGAGACTTGGTTGGCCCGGTAGAGAATATCGATTTATAAAAATTGAGGATGGAGGGGTGAGAGCTTATGCTATTTTAGGGAAAATAGAAACTGAAGGTTTAAAAAACGGTTTGGTAGTAGATATAAAAGTTTGGGATGTCGATGTGTTTGGTGAAAGATTAATGCGAATGATTGATAAATATTGGAAGGAGATCGGTGTTGATCAGGCGGGTTGTTTGTTGCCAAGGGGGGTTGATGAATTCAAACTAATGAGGAAATTTGGATATATTAATTGTCCTGATTTTTTGAAGCCGCAACCAATGAGGCCGGTGATAAGGTGGCACGGGAATATTGTTCCGGTAGGTTTTTATGATCCAAAAAACTGGTATATTACCATGATCGATTATGATGTGGCTTAAAATTTTTATAGGTATTTAATGTGATAAAAAACAAAAAGGTTTTTTTGTTATATCCGCCGATATCAAAAAGAGAGAGGTATTCGTCTGACATTGGGAGTGCCGGTGGTGAACAACTCCCATTGGGAGTTTTTAGTTTGGCAGCTTATATAAGAGAGAACGGATATTTAGTTAGTGTTTCTGATGCAGAAGCTGAAAGGTTATCCCAGAAAGAGATTTTGGGGAGAATAAAAGAGTTTTCGCCTTTTGTTGTAGGGATAAGTTCAACAACGGTAGCATTTCATCGGGCGGTGGAGATTGCGAAACTAATCAAAAAGAAATTTCCGAAAATGATAATTGTTTTAGGTGGTCCGCATGTGACATCTAACGTTAAGCATGCAATGTTGTTTACGGAGTTTGATTTCGGAGTATTAAGGGAAGGCGAAATAACTTTTTTGGAATTATTGAGGAGTTTGTCGGGTGGTGGTGGTTTTGGAAAAATTAAAGGGATTGTTTATAGAAAAGGCAGAAATATTATTTTAACTGAACCTAGGGAATATATACGTGATCTTGATGTTTTGCCGATTCCGGCTTACGATTTAGCAAAAGATATAAGGCTATATTCTCCCGACCCTTCGGCATATAAGGCGTTTCCGGTTGCTAACGTGATGACAAGTCGGGGATGCCCGAACCAATGCACCTTTTGCGACAGAAGTGTTTTTGGGCAGACCTATCGTGAGATTTCTGCGCAAAAGGTTGTAATTTGGATTAAGTATTTGATAAATACCTTTGGGATAAAAGAGATTGCATTTATCGATGATACTTTTATGATTAATAAAAAGAGGCTTAGAGAAATTTTTGATACCTTGGAAAGGGACGGTATTAGGTTTCCTTGGTCGTGTTTAAGCAGGGTTAACATCGTAGACTATGAAACTCTAAAATATGTGAAAGAGAGAGGTTGTTGGCATATTGCTTTTGGTATCGAATCTGGTGATCCAAAAATACTAAAAATGATTAAGAAGAATATAAGCATAAAACAGATAAAAGATGCCATAAATTGGTGCTGGAAATTAGGAATAAAAACTAAGGGTTTTTTTATGATTGGTCATCCCGGGGAAACAAAAGAGACTATCGAAAAAACAATAAAGTTGGCTTGTAGTTTAAATTTTGACAATATTGTGACCACAATTAATACCCCAATTCCGGGGTCGCCGCAATATTCTTTTATTAGAAAATATGGTGATTTTGACGAGACTGATTGGTCGCAGTTTAATTACTGGCGACCGGTTTTTGTACCAAAAGGATTAACCAAGGAATATTTGTTAAAAAAACAAAGAGAGATGTACCGAAGGTTTTATTTGCGGCCGAGGGTGTTATGGAGATATGTAAAGAGTTTTTTTGGTAGCGGCGGAATTAAGAGGATGGTGTCGGTAGCCCGAGCTTCAAAATATTTATTTGTGAAATCGGACTAGATGAATAGGAGGGCGGAAAGCTGGTTTTTGTTTTTAATACTTTTATTACAACTTTTTTTTTCTTCTGGTTGGTTTGATTCGGTTGACGGTATGGCTTATTTAGCTTCAGCAAGGAACCTGGTAACAAATGGTACTTTTGATGTTCCGGAACCGGAATGGAATACGGGCATGTCGGTGGTTAAGTCGAAAAAAGACGGAAGGTTTTATTCAGCCAATGGATTAGGGTGGACATTAATGCTGGTAATACCAGTATTAATGTCAAAAATTATATGGAGAATGAATGGTTTGTCTTTTCCGGTTAATTTTCCTTTGGAGCCAGATTATTTAAGTCAATTTTTGGCGAGTTTTGTTAATCTGGTTTTAGGCTTTTTTTTGGTATGGGTAATGTATCGGTTTGCTAAGGATGTACTTAAGAGATCAGTTTTTCTGTCGATGGTAATATCAACGGCGACCTTGTTTTCGACTAATTTAATGACATTGTCTCGACATTCTTTTGCCCATATTGGCTTTGTACTTTTGGCTGTTTTTGGTCTTTATTGTTTTTGCCGACATTGGCAGACGAAAAAACAGTATTGGTTGTTTTTGTCCGGTATGGCCTGGGGTTTCTTTATTATTTTTTATAATCTAACCTTCGTGTTGTTTTTGGGGTCATTGGTTTTGGCAGTAATTTTGTTTTACCCGGCTTTGGCTTTTAAGGAGATTTTGAAGATTAAAAATTATCGATATTTTGTTTTACCGATTTTCTTTTTTAGTGGTTTGTTTTTTGCTTATAATTTTTGGCGTTTTGGTGATTTTTTGAATTTTGGTTATGATTTGATTAATGGAGATATGGCCAATAAATCTTTTTTGATCGAAGGGTTTTATGGTTTATTGTTTAGTCCGGGGAAGAGTGTTTTTGTATATAGCCCAGTTTTATTGTTGGCAGTAATGGTAGCAATAAAAATGTTTAAGAAAGATTTTTTTAGTGGGTTTTTTCTGGTTCTGTTTTTTGTTTGTTTGGTATTTTATGCCAGATTGCCGTTTTGGAGTGGCGAGTTGTATTATGGACCAAGATATTTGTCGATTTTAATTCCCTTTGGGATGCTGGTGATAGCAAGGGGTTGGAATCAAATTAATAAGCTATTTTTTTTGGTTTTGGTATTGGTTGGTGTGTGGGTGCAATTGGTAGGAATAGTAGTCCCTTACCAGAACCAGTATTCTGATATTGAAAATAAGGTTTTTAAATTTCCACAAAATGCTAGCCGGCAGGATTATTTTGATTTTTATGCGCTAGGTCAATTTATTCCTAGATTTTCGCCCCCCTATAGACTAAAAGCAAATGTCTTATGGAGACTAAAAAAGATTGTGAAAACAATTACTGACAAGGAAGAAATACTATTTGGGGAGGAAGTTTCAATGCCGACCTATATGGGTGAACGGTCTGGATATGAAGATTTTGGTGATTATTATCGACACGCTAAACAGGAGTTTAGCATTTATTTTAAGTATCCAAAAAAATTTGATCGGATTCAGCTTGATGTGTCTTCGATTAATCAAGAAATTGAAAAGGTGTCGATATGTGACGAGACGAAGTGTGTTGATTCTAGGGAAGTAATAAGTGAACCAGTTGGAGTGGTTAAAAGATCGCTGGTGTTGTTTGGAGAAGAAATAAAGTTAAACAGTGGATTGGTGTTTTTTCGCTTGAACCAAAGCGAAGCGGAGAATAAGTTTGAGTTAGATATCGTGGGTATGAAAATAGGTGAAGAAGAAGTTCCGATTGAAAGCTATCGGACAATTTTAGCGGATCGTTTGTTTGATATTCCTTTAAGGAATAAAATGCTGACTAGCGGTGATTATTGGTCGATAAGGAGCAGGTTTCATGAGGTAGTTAATATGATGCCGGATTTTTGGTGGATTAAAGTGTTTGTGTTTTGGAACTTGTGGGGTATTTTTAGGACTCTTTTTTGGGTAAATCTTGGTGCTATACTGGTAGTGTTTTGTTTATTTCTTAGGAGTATTATTGTAAAAAATGATTGATCTATTTTTAAAGGGTGGTGATAAATATTCAAAAGAAGAAATTGATAAAAGGGTAAGCAAGGACGAGTCGATGGCAATTCGGAATAGGTATGGGTTTTGGTATCAAAGGATTTATTTGGGTAACGGGATATATTCAATGGAGCCTGGTCCGGCGTTTCATGAAATGGTTTGGGAGAGGGTGAAGAAAATTTTTCCGAAAGGGTTGTCGGGGGTAAGTGTTTTGGATGTGGGAAGTAATGCGGGTTATTTTGGTATAGAAACTATAAGGCTTGGTGCCAAGAAGGTGGTGGGCGTGGAATTTGTGGAGGAATTTGTTAAACAGGCTGAAGAGATAAAGAGGTTATATCGTCTGAAAAATGTTTCCAATGTCAAAATAGACGCCCATAGATTGTCGGAATTAAAGCAATCGTTTGATGTGGTTATTTTTACGGGAATTTTATATCATTTGAAGAATCCATTCTGGGTGATTGAAGAAGTGTCGAAGGTTTGCCGTGATGTGGTTGTGATAGAAACTGAATTTATTCCATTAGAACCAAGGGGATATATTTGGGCAAGGCAGGGTTTTCCGCCAAAGTTACAAAAGTGTACTACGGGTTATATGAAGTTTGTTGAGGGGAGATCGTTAAACAACGACCCAAGCAATTGGTGGATACCGGATTTAGAGTGTGTTTTGGGAATGTTTCGGACTGTAGGTTTTGAAAATTTTTCGAAGCCGGTTGTTCTTAATGAAACTAGATTGGTTTTGGTGGCTACCAAAAAAAAGAAGAGTTTGGCAGAGATTAGTTTGTTGGAGTGATTTTTAAGAGATTTTTAATTTGTTTTTGGAAAGTTTGAGTACTGAAGTTTTGTTTCAAAAGTTTGTTGGTTTGAATTGGATCTTGATAACCATAATTATTTTGAAGGATTATTTTTCGGGTTTTCGAGACCAGTTCGGAAATGGAAGAGAAGGTATGTTGTTTTGGGTCTAGTTTAACAGCGTTGAGAATTTCAGGAAGACCGCCTTGATGATAAATAACAGGAAGACACCCAGCAGAAATGGCTTCGACTACGGTAATGCCGAAATGTTCAAGATTAATTGGGTTTTTGTTTTCATCTTGACCATAGCCTGCAGCGTGCCAATAAATTTTTGATTTGATAAACAAATCAACGATATCTTTTCGGGGTTTGTTGATAATGAATTTAATTGGGTATCCTCTGGCCATTTTTTTTAATTTTTCCATGTATTTAATACTGCTAGGTTCATTTCCTAATCCTCCTGCCAAGTGTAGTTGCCAATTTTTTAATCCGTTGTCACATAGTTTTTGGAAGGCTTCGATCATTATGTCTTGTCTCTTGCTGTGCCCTAAGGTAAAAAAACGCCCGACGGAACAGATGACTTTTTTCTTTTTTGAATAGTCTATTTCGTTTTTGTTTGAAATAAGATCAACCGGTGGATAGATAACAAGGGCGTTTTTATTCCAATATTTTTTGACCCATTTTTTAACAAATTGAGAATGGACAATAATTGCATCAAAAGAATTGATGCGTGTTTTGATATTTCGGTAAATTCCTGCCCTAATTTTAGGCAAAAGTATTCTTTCGAGGATATTGATAAGCGGAATTTTGAACGGAAAATGGTCAAGGAGGGGTTCGATTAAATATATTTTATTGGTTTTGTTTCGATTTTTTAGAAATAAAACAATTGAAGATTTATTTGGAACAACAACAAGATGATATTTGACGACACTGTGCTGGTGGTCAATTGTAATCGTTTGTTTTTTGATGATGGCATGTTTCAAGTTGAACGATACTTTTTCTAGTGAGGTTTTAGATATAGGTTCATGGAACAGACAGAAACGCAGAAAATAACTAGAACCCTTGTTAAGATAAGAAAAGGCAAGAGAGGTTTTTTTGCCCAAAAGGTAACTCAGGTGTTTATCTTGAACGGATTTTGATATGGGAGGATCAAGAAATTCGACTGGTTTTAAAAATTTTGCCAGTTTAGGAAAGATAATTTCGTTTTTTAAATAACTGATTGGTCCAATGTAGCTGGGGGTGGGAAAATGGGCGTAGTAAATGTTTCTTTTTGCTTTTCCGACGGAATAATCCATAAAAGAGATGTTGATAAAAAGGTCTTTGCCTTCGGTTATTTTTTGGATCTCGTCTTCGTCGTTCCAGACTTCAAAAAATTTAACCCCGGAAATATCGATGTTTATTTTTTTTTTGATTGTTTTGATGGGGACTTTTTTGCGGCAAGCAAGTGTAACGTTGTAATTGTTGTCTAGTAAAATTTTGACGATATTGCAAGCAACAATCTCTCCTCCACCGAGAGTATCCAACCATTTGTCGTAAACAACAGCGGTTTTTTTCATTAGTTAAAATACCAGTAACCTGTTAAAATTTTTTCGTAATTTTTTAGTCTTTCGCTTTTATGATAAATTTTGCTTAAAGACAGACGTTTGTTTGTTAATTTTGGCAGGTTTAGAAGGAAATAAGATAATATTTGAAGGTTAATTTTTACTGACGATAAGTAGTGTCGTTGTTTAATACTTTTAAATAATTTAGCAAAGGTGGCGGTGTTAAACTTAAAGAACTCCCAGACAACTATTTTTGCCGGGAAATGATATAAAATATGGAGAAGCCGACCTTTTTCAACGTTATAAACAAAAAATGGTGACCATTCCCGGCTGGCTAGTGCATGGAGGTGTCTGACGGTGGCATGGGGACAATAGACGACCTTATATCCAGCCAGTCTGGCTCTTTCGCAGATCTCAATGTCTTCGTAATACATAAAAAAATTTTCGTCTAAATAACCAATTTTTTCCAAAATGTCTTTTCGGTAGAGACAGGCCGCTCCACAGCTAGAATAAACTTCTCTGGTTTTTTCAAACTGACCGGTATCTGTTTCGTAATCTTGGGACATATATTTTACCTTTGCGCCGATGTCCCGCCCGTATCCGTCTTGGAAAATTATGTTTCCGGCATTTTGGATTTTACTGAATGATTTTTGAGTTTTTTTAGAGAGGTATATTTTTAGCTTGACAATCCAGTATTGTTTTTTTCTTTTGATGCTTAAGATTTTGCAGGGAATATTTGGGTTTACCAAAATGTCTTTGGCGGGATATTTGCCGTCGGTGCGGAGGAACTTTAAAGATATTTGAATTGTTTTGTCGCTGATTGATTCGAAAGGAATGTTTATTTGATACCCTTGAGGGGTAGGGATGAAAGGAATGACATGGGGTTTAGTATGGGAATAGTTTAAGAGTTTTGATTTTGTTAGTGATACTTCCAGCAACGGATTTTTATCGGTGATTTCAAAATGGAAGCTGGTGTATTTTGGGAAGAGGAGGATTTTTGAGCTGACGGAAAAAATGTTTGGATCGGTTTTGGCGGTAAGGTATAGGTTTTTTAACCAATTTTTGTCAACAACACAATCGTTGTTTAATAAGACGATATATTTTCCTTTAGCCAACGAGATAGCTCGATTGTTGCCTCCGGCAAAACCATAGTTTTTATCAAGAAATAACAGATTAATTTGGGAATGTTTTTTGGCGAGTTGATTTAGAATTTTTTTACTTTTGTCTTTGGAATTATTGTCTGGTACGAGAATTTCATACTGTTTTTTTGGGAAATTTGAATTTAGGACAGATTTTATGACTTTCTCAATCACCTTTTCGCCCATATAGTTGAGAATAATGACGGAGACGAGGGGTGAAGATTTTTTATGTTTCAAGCCCATGATGGAATAGTATAGAACTATTGGTTAATAATTTTTGGTTGCGTTGGAGAAGATAATTCTTGGCTTGGTTAGATTGGCGGATAAGACGGTGGCAGGTTTTTTTAAGTTGGCGCAATGCTTGCTGGTGATTTAGGTCAATAAGATAACGGTTTGGATGGCGGGGGTAGTAAAAGCGATATAGCCCGTAGTTTTTTTGAGTGTAGTACGGCTCCATCACAAAAGAAATACAGGGAACCGATGATGATAAGCCAAAAACGTTGCCGTGATAGCGGGTATTGATAAGTAAGTCGCAAGAGGCGGTGATAGTTTTGACAACGCTGGCGGTTTCTTGTTTTGAGGTTTTAAGGATTTGATATGATTTTTGATTGTATATTTTTTGGTTTTGAGTATTATCAATAATTTTTTGGAGAAAAAGGACATCACCGCCGTTGTCGAAATCTTTTTTAATGATAATGTGTGGAATAGGAATAACCTCGATGGCGTATCGACGGGAAAGATAATCGATTAGTTTAGGAATAATTTCGGTTAATTTAGCATCATAGTGTCCCCAAGAGTGGAGGCTTAGACCAATTCTAGTTTTGTTTTTTGTCCGGGGAATTTTGATTTTTGCTGATAGTAGGTTAATAGCGGAATCAAGTGTGGCAGATGAAGGTGGCAGAAATATGCCTTGAGATTTGAGGTTGTTGATCGATTCCCGAATATTGATTCTATTGACTAAATTTAAGAGGGGAAGACAAATGAATTTGTCGAAAGTGGTAAATGGTCCAATTGTTTGGCTGGTTAAAACAATTTTTTTGCCATAGAGCTTGGAAATAGTGATAACGAAGATGGAATAGTATAGCCATTGGCGGAAATAGCTGGTTAAATTGCCGCCGCCACAAAAGTGAATGAGATCTTGTGAAGCGATAGTTTTGACAAATTTTTTTTGTGAACGATTTAAAATTTTTTTGAGACCAGCTATCTTAAAGAGGAGAATTTTTAGGGTTAAACGGCCAAAAAAGCGGAGATATTTTTCTTGAGGTATTTTTAGATTAGAAATTTCTTTGATTTTTAAATTTTGATGATTGGGGTAGCTGGTAAAGACGGTAATTTGAGGAGGCGACTTTCTTTGTTGATACCAGCGATATGTTTCCAAAAACATGGCTTCGTCGCCAACGTGGTAGTAGCCCTCGGGAGAGCTACCGATATTGGCAAATAGAAGCACTTTCATTTGATTATTTTAACAAAAGAGAGGATAAGGTATGATATGTTAGGTGTTGAATTTAGTAATGACATTGTTGGTTCGGGATGAAGAGGATATACTGGAGCGGAATATTTGTTTTCATCTTAATTCGGGCGTGGACTTTATTTTGGCAACTGATAATGGGTCGATTGACGGAACACGGGATATTTTGGAGAAATATAAGAAAAAGAGGGTTTTAAATTATATTAATGAGCCAAAGCATACGTATGAACAGGACAAGTGGGTTACCAGAATGGCGGGGATGGCTTTTGATGAGTATGGGGCAGGAAGGGTGATTCACGCCGATGCCGACGAGTTTTGGTATTGCCAAAGCAATTTAAAAAAAATGCTTTATTTTTCTCCGGATTTGTTGTATGTGAACGTGATTAATTATTTGCCGCCAAAGTACGGGGGTGGTTTTGCTGAAATCGAAAAATATGTCAAATCCCCTCTGGAGTACCCTAGGAGGTTTGAGGATATGGTGAGTAGCAAGTTTTTATTATATGAGTATGCGCCTAAAGTAATTGTTTCCCCGAGGTTTCGGGTGGTGGGCTATGGAAATCATGTCGTTCAGGGGGGCGACGAGGTTAATAAAATAATTTCCCGAGAGATACATATCCACCATTTTCCGATCAGGTCATATTCTCATTTTGAGAGGAAAGTGAAAAACGGAGGTTCGGCTTATGCCAATAATCCCCACAAAATTCCGGAACTTGGTTGGCACTGGAAGGCGTGGTACCAGATTTATTTGAAGGGTGGTTTGGTGGGAGAGTATAAAAAATTATCGTTAGAGAATAGTATTTATCGGAAGAATTATGGTAAGTTGGTGATAAAAGCGGAAATTCCCAAGAAAATAAAATACGCCAAAGAATTGGGGTGGTTGAGGCATTTTGCTAAGTGGCTCTGAAAGAGACAATTTGGCCATGGTTTATAGCGAGGACCTTTTGGCAAAAAGCTTTGATGCTGGCGGGATTATGGGAGACATAGAGAATGGTGACGTTGTTTTTCTTGAATTTTTCCATTTCGGCTAAACATTTTTGCTGGAAAACAACATCGCCAACGGCCAAAATTTCGTCAATCAAAAGTATTTCCGGGTTGACATGAATGGCGATTGAGAAGGCTAATCTCATATACATGCCGGTGGAATATCTTTTGACAGGTTGGTTAATAAACTCGGATAATTCTGAAAAATCGATAATATGTTGAAGGTTTTTGTCGATTTCTTTTTGAGAAAGACCAAGAATGCTGCCGTTAAGGTAGATATTCTCCAGGCCGCTTAGCTCGGGGTGCATACCAGCGCCAAGTTCGATTAAAGGAGAGACTTTGCCTTTGACGGTGATTTGGCCGGAAGTGGGAGTCATAACACCGGCGATTAGTTTTAAAATGGTCGATTTGCCTGAACCGTTTGGGCCGATAATACCAATGGTTTCTCCCTGATTAACGGTGAAACTGATGTCGTTTAAGGCAATAAAGGTGTTACTGGTTGGTTCGCCTTTGATCAGGGCGGGAAGAAACTCTTTAAAAGTTTTATGCGATTGAAGACTGAATCTTTTGGTAACGTGTTCAAACCGGATAACAGGTTCGCTATTCATATAATTAAATATTGTCGGCGAAGATTTTTTCGCGGGATTTAAAATAAGACAAACCGGCAAGCAGGGTGGTTATAGAAAAGATTAGGCCAAAAAGAAGGCTGGAATATTTTGGCGGGCCACCTCCCAAGATAACTTGGCGATAGGCGTTGATAATGACGCTCATTGGATTAAGTTGATAAATAATCCGGAATTGACTAGGGACAATATCTACGGGATAAATGATAGGGGTTAAATACATCCAAAGAGTGAGCAGGAGCGAAAGAAGATATTGGATATCGCGATAAAGAAGATTGGCGGCAGACAGGAACAAGGCCATGCCAAGGGTAAAAATTTGTTGGACCAAAAAGATAGGGATAACCCAAAGAATATTGATATTTACAGGTATTTGGTAGACCAAGAGGTAGCCTACCAGGATAGTAGCGGCAAAGAGGAAATCGATAATTTTGGCTATGAGAGTACTGATAACTATGATACTTCTGGGAAAATAAATTTTAGTAATTAAGCTAGCTGAAGCAACTAAGGAGAGGCAGACAGAGGAAAGAGAGTTGGCAAAGAGGGTCCAAGGCAAAAGAGCCGTATAAAGAAAGATGGAATAAGGAATGTTGCCGGCGGATTTGGTGGGAACGCGGAGAACATAGGAGAAAGCAAAACTCATAACCAGCATTTGGGCAAACGGGTTGAGGATGACCCAAAAATAACCCAAGACAGACTGTTTGTAGCGGGCTTTAATTTCCCGGTTGGTCATCTGCCAGAGCAATTCGCGCCATTTAAACAGCGCCTTAATTTCGGAAAACAAGTAGAGCATAGGTAGATTATACATTGTTGTTATAATGTTTCTATGTCGCAAAGGCAGCTTAAAAAGTTAAGACAATTAGAAAGGGTTGTTGGGGTTAAAAAAGGTGATGTTACTGATGGTTTTGGAAAGAGAGACTATGGAGTTTTGGCAATTATAAAAAAGGATTGGCTTTATTTGGGACTATTAATTCTCGGGACGATAGCGGTGTACTTTAATGCGATGGATGGAGATTTTGTGTCTGATGATTATGCGACGATTCCCCATAACCCGATAGTGGCTGATTTAGCCCAAACATTAAAGACTACGCCAAATTTAATTAATTTATCTAATACATTAGTTGCCATGGTTTTTGGGATAAAAAACCCAGCCCCGTTTCATGTCTATAGTCTGGCAATATTTTTGATTAACATTGTTTTGGTTTTTGTTTTTGTCAGTCTATTAATGGGGAGAGAGTTAGCTATGTTATCGACGGTGTTGTTTGCCGTTCATCCGATTCATGTAGAGGCGGTTTCCTGGATTTCCGGAAAGCCATATTCTTTGTTTGCCCTTTTTGCGTTAATCATCCTGATTAACATGTTTTTGTTTTTGGCCAAGCGAAAAATGAGGTATGTGGTTTTGTTAGTTATTGCTGTTTTTTTGGCATATAAAACTGATGCGGCAAGGTTATTAAATTTGGCTTTTGTTTTGCCTTTGAGTTTGTTTTATATGGTTGATATTTTAAAAACCCGAGTTAACTGGATAAAATTATTGTTAATGGTGGGAGCGGCGGCGACAGTTGCGACAATAGCTTTGTGGCCGGCGATTATCTTTCGTATAAATGCGGTTAATTCCGGCTATAACATGAGCGAGAGCATTTTTTATAATCCCTTTTTTCAGTATCCAACTTCGGTTGCAAAGTATTTGCAGCTGTTGCTAATACCAATTGATTTGACGTTATATCACACAATGTATGTATTTCCGGTGTGGTTAAATTGGACAATTTTATTGACCTATTTGTCGGTTGTTATTTATTTCCTCTTTAAAGATAGGAGAATATCTTTTGCCTTGCTGTTTATTTTTGCGGCGAACGCGGCATCAATGGCACCGGTCAAGGTGGCGTGGTTAGTAGCCGAAAGGTATATATTTTTGGGTTCTTTAGGATTTTGTATATTTTTAGGCGTAATTCTTTTAAAATTGTGGAGGTTTAATAAATATGTTTCGGTAATGGTCTTGTCGGTATTGATTACGTCTTGGTCGATACGGACTTATTTAAGAAATATCGACTGGAATACAAACCATAATTTGTGGGTCAACACTTGCCAGGTTTCACCTAATAGCCACAATGCTTGGAATAATATCGGCGATGACTATGATAAGCTGAAGGATTATGATAATGCCATAAAGGGTTTTACCCAATCGACGGTGATTAAACCTAATTATGCGGATGCTTACCACAACCGGGCTAATATTTTTTTCAAAATCGGCAGGCTTGATTTAGCCAGAGACAGCTATAATACCGCGTTATACTTTTCTCCGGCTCTTTATCAGACCTATATAAGCCTGACCCAAATTGATTTAATAGAAAATAATGCTGTTCTGGCCGAAGAACATGCCAGAAAGGTAGTTGAGCTTCAGCCGAATGACCCTCAAGCTAATTATGTTTTGGCGGTGGTTTACGCACGGGTGAATAAAGTGGATGAGTCGAAAGCGGTTTTACAAGCTATTTTGCGGGCGTATCCAGATTATACGCTAGCCAAAGATTTGTTGGTGCAATTGCAGTCTCGATGAGAAAAAAGATATTGTTAGTAAATCCGCCGTCGGCTGACCGATCGGTAAACCGAGACATGGCTGGGGGTTTAGGCTATTGCGCTGGCGAAGGCGTGGTTTTGCCGCCCTTAGATTTGTTGACTATGGCTTCGACTTTGAGAGATAAGGGATATTTGGTGGAATTTAAGGATGGGTTGGTGGAACAGATAGAAGATTTTAATTTTGATTATATTATTGGGAGTTTAGCCCTGCCAACGATTAGCGAAGATATTTTATTTTACCGAACCATAAAAAACAATCATCCCGGGGTTAAGGTAATAATTAAAACCGGTATTAATTATCGGCGTATTTTGGATGATATACTGGTGCGGACAAAAGCAGATAAAATTATTTTTGGCGAATCAGATTTGAATATTTTGGAGTGCATAAAGAATAAAAACCGAATTGTTGACGCCGGGAAGGTATTAATGATGGACCGGCTTCCGATTCCAGCCAGAGAGTTGGGCAAGGTTGAATGTTATAAATATGGTCTTTTGCCGGGAATTGTAACCACAATGCAAACGAGCCGCGGATGCCCGTTTGAGTGTGCTTATTACTGTCCCTATCCTTTGGTGCAGGGACGGCAATGGCGAGGCATGTCGCCGGCGCGGGTGGTAAAGGAGATTGAAACAATAAAAAAGCTGGGTATAAATAATATTTTATTTAGAGATGCAACTTTTACTTTGGATATGGCTAGGGCAAAAAAGATATGTGAACTGGTGATTAAGAAGAAAATTGAGATAAATTGGTGGTGCGAAACCAGAATAAACGTACTTAACCAGGAATTGTTAGAAAAAATGAAGCTGGCAGGCTGTAAAGGCATAAACGTGGGGGTAGAGACTTTAGACGAAAAACTGATACAAACCGAAGGCAAACCGGGAGTATCAGTTGAAAAGCTGATAAAGATTAAAAAAGCGGCGGGAAAGTTGGGAATAAAAATGCACTTCTTGATGATAATCGGATTGCCAAGCGATAGCGTAAAAACAATATATCAAAGTTATAAACGCCTAGTCGAAATAAGACCCGAATCGGTTGGGTTCACGGTAATTACTCCTTATCCTGGAACTGAATTGTTTGAAACGGCGGCTCGGGATGGTTTTATTAATAATTTTGACTGGAGTAGGTTTAATGGCCAGAATGTGAATATGAAAACGAAATACCTTTCGGTGACGGAAATAAAACTGGCTAAGTTTTTACTAAGTGGAACATCATATTGTTTGCGTAGGGGTATAAATTGGGGAGTGGATATAATAGGTTTGATATTTAAATTATGGATGCGAATCAAAGGGTATTAATTACTGGGGCTACTGGAAAAATCGGTAAGGAGCTGGTGAAAAACCTGGCTAAGGATTATAAGATATTAGCAGTTTTTCGGAACCAAGATAAAATATTTGAACAGGATGGGGTTGAATGGATAAAAGGAGACATAGAAAAGATAGATGATGATTTTCGGGTGAGAATTAATTCGGCGGAAACGATTATCCATTTGGCGGGCAGATTAGGTTCGTTTGATCGGAAATGTTTGGAGACCAATTGGCGAGGAACAAAAAATTTACTTGAATCGATAGATAAAACGAAGAAAACCAGGCTAATATTTTTTAGTTCTATTGATGCTTATGGGACTACAAAGAAAAACAAGGTTGGCGAGGACGATGCCGAAGAACCATTTTCGATTTACGGCCGTTCGAAGTTGTTGGCAGAGAGAGAAATTATAAAATTTGCGAAACATAACAGCAATTTTGATTATGTTATTTTACGGGTGGGGAATTTAGGTTTAGACAATTATTTAGCGCAATTTAAGGACAACAGGTTTATGAGGTGGTTGTTTGGAGAGTATGAACTTAATGCAGTGGATATTAAGAAAATAATAGGTGCGGTACGATCCATTTTAAAAAAGGTTAATTATCGGAATAAAAAGCGATTTTTGGTTGGCAATTCGGTAAGTTTAAATAGTTTGACAGAAAAAACTGGAGACAGTTCGTGGATTGCGAAGCGGCTTGGGGATTGGGCGGTTTTTTTAATGAAACTAACTAGAAAAGGAGGGTTTTGGTATTATTTGGCGGCAGGAGGGAGCAAAAAACCATATCGAAGATTTTCCCCTAAGCTGGATAAGGAGTTGGGATTATGAAAGTTTCAGTTATTGTGCCAACATGGAATCGGGCAGAAACCCTAAGAGAGACCGTTTCTAGGTTAAAAAAACAAAGAATTGCCGGCACGGAATTTTTGGTAATCGATGACGGCTCAAACGATGAAAACCTTAAGATACTTAGTAACATAAAAGGCGTTAAGATGTATTGTCAAAAACATAAAGGTCCGGCGGCTGCGAGAAATTTAGGGATAAAAAAAGCCAAAGGAAAGGTATTAATTTTTATCAACGACGATACCTATACAAAAGGTAACTTTATTTTAAGACACCTGAGGTTTCACGAGAGAAACCCACAAATTAATTTGGCTTTGCTTGGGCCCTTGAAAGAGGACCCTAGGTTTAAAACAAATCCGGCGGTGGAGTGGTTGACTAAAAAAAGCGGTCAACATTTTAACTATAAATTTGCTAGTCAAGGCCGGGTTCCCTGGTATTATTTTTGGACTTGTAATATTTCGATAAAAAGGGAATTTTTGATAAAACATAAATTGTTTTTTGATGAAAGTTTCCCTTCGGCGGCTTGGGAAGATATAGAATTTGCTTATAGGGCAAGAAATGCGGGGTTAAGATTGTTTTTCGACGAAAACTTAGTGGCCTTTCACCACCATAAATTTGGTTTTGATGACGTTTTGGCGAGATTTTATAGCCACGGGAGGGGCCTGTATCATTTGGAAAAAAAATTACCGGATAATTTTTTGCCACCTTTGGCTAAAAAGGGAATAAGAGAGACCCTAAAAACACTATTATGGTTAATTGGTTATAAGTATTGGGATAAAAAATTAATTGCTTGGTTGAAGATGAAAAAGAAATTGCCTAATAGTTTAATGCAACTGGTAGTGTTGGCAAAGAAGATTGAGGGATTTGAAAATGAAAAAAAGCGACTACAATAGGGAATATTATTATCGCGGTAGGGTTGAGAGTGACAAAGGGCTGATGAGTATTTTGGGCCGGATTGATTTGTTTTTTTTGCGACGGCACTTTAACAAAGCTGATTTAATATTGGAGATAGGGTGCGGCGATGGAAAGATTAGTCGTTGGTTGTCGGAAAAAGGTTTTCAAGTTGAGGCAGTAGATGTGTCAAAAGAGGCAATAAGGATAGCAAAAGAAAAAGAGAGCCGGGTGAATTTTGTTTGTGGTGATGTTTTTAGCCTTAAAAGAGAGGATTGTTTTTACGGGGTTATATTTGGTTTCCATGTGATGGAACACATTAGCGACGTTGAGACTACTTTAAAAGAGATTTATCGGATTTTAAAAAATGGCGGCAAGTTAATAATCAGGATTCCTAATAATAATTCATTGGAAGCTAAATTGGCTGGGAATAATTGGTTTCATTGGGATGAGCCGTACCATATCCACCATTGGACGGCCGAAGAGATGAAATATTTGCTAGAAAAGACAGGCTTTCAAAATGTTAAGGTGAACTATGGTGTGTGGGAGTTTAAGCAGGTTTGGCTATATTCGTTGTTGGCTAGGATAGGGATTAAGAAGATGGGCAGATACCTGAAAATGGCGTTGTTGCCTTGCCAGGCGGTTTTTGTACCGATTTCTTTGGTGATGGGTTTTGTTTTTAGAAATAGCGGAACTGTGGAAATTTTAGCGGAGAAGTAAATAAATAACCATAAGGGGCTGATATAATTTGGCATAAACTACTAAATTTAATGAAGAAAATTAAAGTATTAATTGCTAATTCAGTAGGCAAGGACGAGAAAGGAAATAATTATATTTTATTTCCCAGCCGTTGGACTGCAAGTGTGGGAAGGTCAAAATCGTTTAATTATTACCCTTATGAATTGGCATATTTGTCATCTATTTTAAAAAGAGAGAGAAAATGGTGGGTGAAGATGGTCGATGGAAATTACGAAGAATTAAATTGGAGGGATTATTTTAATAAGTACCACCATGTAAAACCGGATTATTTGGTAATGGAGAGTAGTAGCGTAGTTTATGAGGAGGATTTGAAATTTGCTAAGAAGTTCAAGGAAAAGTATGGCACGAAATTAATTTTTGCCGGCCAGCATGCTACGGCCTTTCCCAGACAGTTAATAAAGGACGGTGTTGATTATGTTTGTGTTGGCGAATACGAATATACGGTATTGGATATTGTAAGCGGAGTGGCGAGAAAAAGAATCAAAGGATTGTTTCCGAACCAGCGGAGAGAGTTACTTGATATCAACTCGCTCCCCTTCCCTGAAGACGAGGATATTTCGAGATGGAATTATACCAAGATAGGCGGTTGTGATTATAAGGAAATTGAAGTTTTTGCGAGTCGAGGCTGTTTGATGAATTGTAATTTCTGCGTAGCTAGGCAAGCTTATTACCACGCACCTAATTTTAGGCAAAGAAGGATTGAAAATATAATTAAAGAAATAAAATATTTAAAGAATAAATATCCCAAGCTTGAGGGAATATTTTTTGATGAAGAGAACCATAATAGTCAGAAAAAATTTATTTTAGATTTATGCCAAGCGATAATTGACAACGGGTTGAACCATTTAAAGTATGACGCAATGTGCGGCTACTGGACCTTAGACAAAGAAATGCTTATAGCGATGAAAGCGGCGGGTTACTATAAGATTAGAATTGGGATTGAGTCGGTAGGTTTGTCGACCTGCCAGGGAATTAAAAAGAATATAAATGTATCGAAAATGACTGAAGTGTTGCGGTTGGCAAAAAGGATGGGCATAAAAATGTATGGGACTTTTACCTTTGGGGCCAAAGGCTCTTCGTTGGTTGAGGATAAAAGGACTTTAGATTATATTGAAAAATTAATCGAGAGTGGTCTGCTGGATGATTTCCAGGCGTCAATTTGCACCCCTCAACCAGGGACACCGTTTTATGATTATTTGAAAAAAAACGGATATTTGTTGACTAAGGACTGGTCGAATTATAATGGCAGTACGGCGGTTTATGAATATCCGAATTATAAAAAATCAGAGATAGAAAGCAATCTCACGCGTAGTTATCAACTATACGTGAAACTTAATTTGAAGAAAAAAGGCGCTTGGAAAACGGTGTTAGATGAAATAAGGCGTTCGGGATGGCTTGGTACAGGACGGAAAGCAATTAACCTAGTTAGAACATGGTTTAGTTGAAAATATCAGAATAGATTTTGTTTAGCCGGGAGGACCAATCCCATTGGGTGGCGATAAGTTGTAAGGCCTGATGACTAAGGGCGGTGTAGAGATGCGGCTGGGTAAGAAGTTTGGCAATATTGTCAGCAAATTTTTGATAATTAAAACAAGGGGTTTTTATCATGCCTTGAGGGTAGTAGGTTTTAAGAGAAGGAAGGTCGAAAGAAACCCCGGGAAGACCCCAAGCCATAGCTTCCGCGGCGGCCATGCCGCCACTATCATAAGTTGCCGGATGAACGACGATACGGCTGTTTTTAAAAACACGATATTTTTTTGCCCCGTCAAGAAATCCAAACATTTTAATATTTTTCGATAGTTTATATTTGATAATTTTTTGTTTAAGAAACTTTTCCAATTGGCCAATGCCAATAATGGCCAATTTAGCTTGAGGGATTTTTTGGCAAAGCAAGCGCCAAATGTCAACTAATTCCATAACCCCCTTCTGGGGGTGGAGACGACCGACAAAAACGGCATGATAGGCTCTTTTTTCAACAGGGATAATTTCTCTCGACGATAGGTATTTTTTTGAGGCGGTAGTGTCGACTCCTCCTTGGATTACAAAAACTGTTTTGTTCGGAAATAATTTTACGTCTGGATGAGAGGTAATAAAGATATAGTCAGCAAAGCGTTTTATGAGCAATTGCGGCAAGAGTTGACTGATATAAAAGAATAAGCCTTTGAGAAATTGATGATTTTGACGGTATGGAGATTGCCTGTCGAATGGATTTGGGGCCTTAAGGTAAAAAGCGGCAATCCATTGGGTATGCGGGCGAAAAATTTTGATTAACAGGGCCGGCAAAAAATCAGGATAAAAATCGGAGGCTGAATAAACGTGTGTAAAGTTACTAAGCTGGCGGCGGCGCTTAAAAAGGATGATGATTCCAAGAATAGTTCGCCGGATTTCATGGCAAAATAAATTAAAAAAAGACGGATAGTTATGGCGATTGAATTTATCCGATTTAATAAATCGGGGACGGAGACGGTGGTGTTTGAAAATATTTATAGTTTCTTTGGCGCCAATAACCAGAATTGGAAGGCGTTTTTGCCATTGCCTAACCAAATTAACCATAATTCGGTCACCCCCGCTAACGGCAACTCCTAGATTGTTATTAGATATAATCAAAAGAGAATGAGGTTTGATAAGGATATTATAAAGGTGAATTTGGGAAGCGGGCCAGATAGTGCTCCGGGTTGGATAAACTATGATTGGGGTGTTTTGGCCTGGTTGAGTAAGCACAAAAATATTAGAAAGTTTTTTATAAAGGTTGGCGTTTTGAGCAAGAATTACGATCGGGAGTGGCCAAAAATAAATTTAGTTAATCTTAAGCGGAGGTTGCCATTAAGCGAGGAATCGGTTGACTATATTTATTGTTCCCACTTATTGGAACACTTAGAAAAGTGGGAGGCGAATAATTTACTTAAAGAATGTTTCCGGGTGTTAAAAAAACGGGGGGTTTTGAGAGTGGTGGTGCCAGATATTGAAAAGCTGATTGAAAACCGAAAAGACGGTGATAGTTTTTGTCGTCAGTGGTGGGGATATGAAAAGGACGTGCCGAGACTAGTTAATTATTTTATTAGAGGACACCAATGGATGTATGACGAGAGGAGCATCTTGGAATTACTGTTAAAATCCGGTTTTGAAAAAGCGAGACGAAGCAAGTTCAGAAAAAGCAAATTGCCGGATATAGATAGCTTGGATTTAAAGATTCATCAAAAGTTAAGTCTGTATGTTGAAGCCGAAAAATAAAGGCCTGCTTTTTCTTACTGGCGGGAGCGGTATGATCGGCAGGGTTTTATTACCGAGATTGGTTAGAGAAGGATTTCGGGTTCGGGTTTTAACACGAAACAGGAATCAGATCGAGGCGAATGAATGGGTGGAGGTATGCGAGGGAGATATCCGAGATAAAAAAATTTTAGAAACGGCGACTAGGGGTGTTGATTATGTGATTCATTTGGCAGTTTATCAGAATATTAGAGATAGAAACTATCAAAGATTTTTTGAAATTAATGTTGAAGGGACCAAAAATTTGTGGGGGGTTTTAAAAATGACTAAAGTAAAAAAAATTATTTACGCGTCGACAGCAATGGTGTTTAAAGAAACTGGCGACATTCCTCGAGGTGAGGGTTGGGGGCGTGACTATGAAACAAAAGATAATTATACTAGGAGTAAAATTGAAGCGTTAAAAATGACGGAAAAATATAAAAAGGAATTACCTATAATTACGGTTTATCCGACAACTGTAATCCAAAATGACCCGAAAAGGATTCCGGGAAGATGGATGTGTTTGGTGGGTGATAGAAATAGGATCATTAACTATATTGAGATTAACCAATTGGTTGAAAAAATTATTAAAGTTTTAAATTCTGGCAAAATTGGCGAAGATTATATTCTAGCCGGAAGAAATATGAGTTGCGATGATTATTTAAAAGAAAAAAGGGTATGGAATTTTTTGAGGATTCCTAATTGGCTATTCAGAATAGTGATGACACCGCCAAAAAATTGCTGTTTCTCATCGGAAAGGTTTAATAGTATCGAGTGATTAGCCGGATATTTTGGGCACTAAAATTTTTCAAAGCAAAGGAGCGGCATTTTCTTTGGAGTTTGCGATAAAGAATTGGGTTTTGGTAAAGTTTGTTTATGGTTTTGGTGAAATTTTTGCTGGTCGGCTCAATAATAATAGACACGGAGGGGTCAACGACTTCGGGAATAGCTCCCCGGTTGGAGACGATTGCCGGGAGACCACAGGCGATGGCTTCCATCAATACTCTACCCCAGCCTTCGGCATAAAGCGATGGAAGACAAAACAGGCTTGCCTGACGATAAAAAGTAACCAGTTGGTGGTAAGGGATGTTCCCCGTAAATTTAACATTTGGCAAACCTAAGGACTTTTTTTTAAGCGACCAATATTCAGGACCGTCACCGACAAAAATAAAGTCAATTTTTGGCAGATCTTTGGCAGTTTTAAGCAGTAAATGAGCCCCTTTAGGCTTGATCATTCTGCCAACAAAAAGAACGGTAAATTTTTTTGGGGGTGCGGCGGCCGGGGTGAACCGTTTTAAATCGATCCAGTGTCGGTAAAGGTCAAGTTTTGACGGTTGAATGCCGATAGCTACGAGTTGCCTAAGGGAAATTTTTGATTGGGTGAGAACTTTATCACAGCGGTTAAGGACGAAGGTCATCAATTTGAAGGTAGCGGGTCCAGGGGAGACATTGTCATACGAGGAATAAATACTGGTAAGGTGGCGGGGGATGCGAAAAATTTTTTGAAGGATAACGCCAATTACTGCGGCATTGATGCCGTGGGAATGAAGGATGTCAATTTGGCGTTGATGAAAGATTAACCAAAGGAAACTACGAAAAAACAAGTAGGGAGTAATGTAGAAAAAATTAATTAAGGGATATTTCTCGAAACGGTGAAAGAGATTATGACCTATCCAGCGAAAACGATAAATTAAAATATTTTTGCCCCATTTTTCTTTATTTTTCCAAATAGTATGATCGGTAGTTATCGGAGAATAGGTTAAAACATAGTTGTGATAACCACATTTATCTAATTGTTTGACCAAATCTTCCAGATGGGTTTCGACGCCGCCGATATTAGGGGAAAAGAAGGGGGTCAAGATTAATATCTTTTTATTATTTATTGGCGCCATTGGTTCCGACTTAATGGTTTCAATACTCCTAACGATGATTTGATGGTGGTCAATCCGTAAACGAATAGACTTATATAACAAGCTACCGGGTGAAAAAACCAAGCAGGGTCAGGTTTATTTTGATAACCACGCAAGCTGTCCAACAGAGCGGGGAAAATTAAGACGGTATAAAAAATGAACTTCGGGATACCGGTTTTGTTTGATTTTGACCACTTAAACGATCTAAGTCTTTGATATGAATAATAGTCGACTAAGCGTCGGCTTTGCTTTTTAACAAATTTTTTAATAGATGATTCACAAAAAGTGTGAATGATACCGGTTTTAACTTTAGCGAAATAGATGGGTTTTTGGGTTCGGTGTAAAACCTGGGTAATAATATCAATATCGAACAAGTATTCTCCTCGGAGGTGTTTTTGGAGAAAAGACGCGCGAAAGATTGTGCCATTGGCGCCAATAGTGGGGATAAGATGATTAGGAAGAAGTTTGACGATTAGGTATTGACCGCGATCGGTTTGCTCGAGTTTAAGATTAGTCCAACGATAGTTGATATGGTTTTGGCGATCATAAACACCGGTAACGAAGGCAAAAGGATCGTTGGCACCGATAAGTGCAGAGTAACGCTCGATAAAGCCGGCCTGACGACGATAGGTGAACATGATTGGTTCTGAGCCAATAAGCCTTGAATGGTGCAAGAGTGGTTTGATCATATTTTTAAGCCAGCAGGGGTCAGGCAGAATATTATCGGAGTCAAGTAATAAAATAAATTTGCCGGAAGCATGGCGAACCCCGACGGCTTTGCCGGCTTCGGCGGTTTTTAATGAGTTTGACAATATCTGACAATGGTAATTTTGGGCCAATTCGGTGGTGTTATCAGTAGAACCGCCATCGACGACAATAGTTTCAATTTGTTTTTGGGGATAACTTTGGATAGTAATTGAATGAAGACAAGTTTCCAGAACCGAGCCGGCGTTAAGGGTGGGAATGATAATGGAAATTTTTGGCCAAATCATATAAATTTAGGGTATTTATTTGTATTTCTAGGTTTGATCAAAAATATCAAAATAACCAAGTGTGACATTTTATTTGTATAAAATTATTTCCCAATAATTACACCATGGCGTGAATAATTTAGGTACTTTTTTAATGTAAAATTTATATTTGGCACTATGGATACCAAATACAACTGGGGTAATGGTGTATTTTTTAAACATGGAGACAGAAAGAAGTTTTTCTAAATCGAATTGAGAATATTCTCTAACATGTTCCTGATGGGGAAATTTTTTGGGACCCTTAACAAATTCAATTAATTTTTGGGTAAGACGCAACCGGTTGGGAGTATTGACAATAGCGACAGAATTTTTTTTTAAAACCTTGTAAGTTTGGTTAATGGCTAAAAGATCGTCCTCAACATGTTCAAGAACGTGACTGCTGATTATTAGGTCAATACTAGATGGGGGAAAATAATCGGTTAAGTTTTCCCATTTACCCTGGAGATATTGGAGATGGTGATGTTGTTTGCCAAGGCGTTTTTTGAATTTCTCCAGACCAATGAGTTTTTGGCAAAAAGGGAGGAGTTGTTCAGTTTTATCAATATTTGAGGCGCCAATTTCCAGAACGGTATAGTAAGGCCGAACGTATTTTCGATAGGTTTGGAAAAGATGGGTCCAATCGTATTGCTGGGAAAGTAACTGAAGTGATTTGGTAGACATTTTAAGAAAATTTTTTTGGTTTAATTAAGGTGAAATTTTTGGTCAAATCATATAAGTTTTCCGTATTTATGAACAAGGGTAAAAAGGTAGTAATCAACCGGAAAACCAAAATATTTGAATCGCCAACGTAACTTAACAATGATTAGGGCGAGTCGGTAGGAAACTGTAAATAGCAGTTTTAAGATTGACGAGTTTATACGATTAATGAGCATAGTATATGAATCCTGGTCAAGGAGCCCAAAGATATACTGGGTGAGCATAGCGGTTTGTCTGATTTGTGAAGGACTAATCCATTTTTGTTTAATTGACTCTTTAAAGGCGTCTTCTGGCGACATTAAATAACGGCTCCACCCTTGAAGGGTTTTGGGGTAGCGAAGACCGAGATTGACGGCCCTAGTAAATAAGGGAGCACCGGGATAAGGAAGAAAAACATAGTAAGTAAAGCGGTTGGAAGGAGATATTTTGATAAGTTGGTCAATGAGAGAAAAGGTAGAATTAAATTCATGTTTAATAAAAATAGCGTTATCTTTTGGGATATTTGACCACGGCAAACCAACGAGAAAGGAATAAAGAATTTTTATATGATATTTATGGCAGAGTTTGGTGAATTTAATAATTTCTTCTACGTTCATATCCTTATCAATGAAATCTAGTGCTTCCTGGGAACCCGATTCGGCACCGGTAAGTATCATGGAACAACCGCTTTTTTCCATGATTTTCCAGGTTGATTCTTTAAACCGGCACAGTTGACGGACACGACCGTTGGCATTTCCCCATTTTAATTTAATTTTTCGTTTGATTAGTTCTGAACAGATAGTAATTATTCTGTTTTCGTCAACAAAGAAGTTGCTGTCGTAGATAGCGACAGAGTCGATGTGGTAGTTTTTGATTAAATTCTGCCATTCGTCGACAACTTTTTGACCGCTAAGAGCAGTCCAGCGTTGTTTGTTAACAATTTTTTCAACACAAAAAGCACAACGGTGAGGACAACCATAACTGGAGATGTAGGGGATGGTTCGTTGGCCGTATTCCGTGGCAAAAATACATTTGGAGACGTCGACAAGGTGATAAGGCAGCGGCGGAAGAGAATCGAGATTAACCGGCGGACTATCGGGATTAGTATAGATTTTGTTTTTGATTTTATAACAAATTCCGGCGACAGAGCTAAGAGAGCGTTTGTCTTGGAGGGCGTGAACCAAACGGGGGAATGTTAGATCTCCCTGACCACGGACAACAATGTCGACGTATTTGTTTTTTAAGGTTTGATGGGGCAGGATGGATGGATGCCAGCCACCCCAGACAATGGGAATGCGGGGGTAATTTTTTTTAAATGCTTTGGCGATTTTTAAACCGTCATAGATTTGAAAGCCGGTCATAGCTGAAATCCCCAAACAAATGGCCGAATGACCATGGGCTAAAATATCTTTTTCTGGGGTTTTTTGGAGAAAACGAGAATAGATTTGGACATCGTAATTTTCCCGGTCAAGGACACGAGAAATAGCTAGTAGTGAAAGAGGAACACCTTTCCATGGGCGGTGATATGGAAAAGGAGCGGGGAAATAAAGGATTACTTTGGGTTTATTCATGAAAGTCTTTTAGTTTGCGGATAAATTTTTGCGCATAAGTAAGAAGATGACTGATATCTGAAAATGATCTGATAGAAATAAGCTGGCGAAATAAAAATGCCGGAGTTAAGACACCTTTAAAGGCGGAATGAATAAGCCGAATTTGCTCTTGGGGAGAAATGGGCGATTTGATAACCGGTTGACCCATATCATATTTTGACCAATCAGTCGTGGTAAGCAGTTTGTTTTTTTGACAATATTTAAAAAGAGGCGTGCCGGGATAAGGGATGATTAGGGTGGCTTGAATACTAGAGACCAAGCCCCGCCGAAACAGGTCTCTGGCTTTATTGATTGTCTTCTGGGCGTCAGACAAGGTCTCCCAAGGATAGCCGACCATGACAGTAAGATGAGTGTCAATTCCGGCTGTTTTGGCCATCAGCAGGGTTGATTCGGCATCAGCGGTTTCAAGATTTTTATTGATTCGGTCTAGGGTTGATTGATTGGCGGATTCAAGCCCATAGAGAATGAAACGAAAGCCGGCCTGTTTGAGCAAATGATATTGAGCTTGATTGAGGGCGCCAAAGCGGAGGTTGCAACCAATCTTTACTCGGCGGTTTAGGCCACTGTTGATTAAGCCGTGACAAAAATCTTCCAACCATTGGCCAACCGGCAAGGTGCCGGAGTCGTCAAAAACTTCACGAACGTGGTAATTTTCAACCAGATTTTTAATTTCCCGGAGAGCATGTTGAACCGAGAAACAACGATATCGAGAATGCGGAAAAAGAGTAGTCCAGGAACAAAAAGTGCATTTCCCCCACCAACAATCGCGACCGGACATAATATAAGCGCCGGGTTTATATTTGTAATTAGCGTTGCGATAGGCATAAAGATGCCATTTAGTTAAATCCCGATCAATAATTGGCAGTTCGTCCAGTCGATGACTGGGTGATGATTTAAAAATTTTGGGAATTTTTTTCTTTTGGATTAAGCGAGAAACTAAGTCGGACAACAAGAAATCATAGTCGCCACCGGAAAGAATGTAGTCAACTCGGGAGTGTTTAAGAGATTCATAGGGCAGAGCAGTAACATGATCACCCATCAAAATAATTTTTAATTCCCAGTTTTTAATTTTTAAACTTTCTTTTTTAAGCTCGTTAATCATTTTCCAGTGTAGTTTAATAACCGGAGTTTTAGTTTCTATGACGATCAAATCGGGTTTTTCTCTTAGGATTCGTTTTAGCCATTGATCATAATCAAGATTTTCGGCATTGGCATCATCCCAAAATATCTTATGGCCCTGTTTTTTAAGCAAAGTAGCGGCATAAGCCGGGATAACGGGATAGATTACATCGCCAGTGTTGGTCCACTGGAACTGCCGGTTCTGGGAGAGAAATGGTTTGGCCCTTTGTTTGAAAAGAGGAGGATAAGAAAGAGAAATTTTCATGACTAACCACCAAGATATTTACCAGTAATTTTATCAACCCGATGAGGTATAAAGTGAATTTCCTTTTGAAAAAAACCGTAGAGAAAAAGCAGGCCGTAATAAACATGAGTGAAGGGGATAGTTAAGGTGGCCAAAAAAGAAACGGTAAGAGGGTTCATTTGGAGCAGAAAAGTTATGAAGGTGGCACAGAGAGCAAGCAGATAAATAAAGAGGGGAATAAAAAAAATAGGCGGAATGAATGGCAAAAAGACTAGATAGATAACAAAAAGAGACGGCAATAGATAGCCGAGGCGAAAACTGGTTTGGGGAAATTTTTTGGCAAAAAAACCCCGGTGAATAGCATAACGGGTAATCTGCTGAAGATGCGGAAGGATGACGGCCCGGCGATGGTGATAAACACGGATAGATGGGTGGTAAATAATATCTTTTTTTAACTGTCGAGTAAGGCTAAGACAAAGTAAGGTATCTTCACCTGGCCAATAGTTTTGGTTAAAACCGCCAACCCTAAGAAAGTCACGGCGCTTAACTATCAGGTTGACCGAGGGATAATCATCGACTTTTCGCGGCGATTGGGGTGTATTACGATATTGACCAGCTCCGCCACTACCCAAAAAACTAGACCAGACAAGCCCAGAGGCTTTTTGATAAGGAGAATCTTTTTTGGGGGTTAAACAAGGGCCGCAGACGGCGGTAGCATGGGGATATTGTTTAAAGACTGAAAGGGCGTTTTTGAGCCAGTCCTTATCGGGAAAGGAATCATCGTCGAGAAAAGCCAGATATTGGCCTTTGGCAATTTCAGCCCCAAGATTACGTTTGAAACTAGGGCGAGGGTTGCGAGAAATCTTGTCGGTGACAATAAGCAATTCGAACGATTTGAGAGTCTGTTTTTGGAGATGCGATTGAGTTTCGCGAACATAATCATTAAGTTGGCGTACTGGAATAATGATGGAAAATATTGGCTTTTTCATTGGCCAGTATTAACTCTCATCTGGAGGTCCGGGTCATATTTCCAACTGCGTTTATTATGATCGTCATAATAATGAAGCAGACGAAGGCGGTAGAAAACAGCGAGAGCTTCGATAAAAGATTGATAAATTGTTTTAAGACCGGTGGCATGAGTTAAACTACCAAAAGAATATTTTAATTTTAGCGGAGCTTCATAAATTCGAGTAAAGCCAAGATGGTTGGCGACGGCGAGAATTTCGAGATCAAAGGCGTAGTTTTTAACCAGCAAACGCGGCAGAACTTTTAATAAGACCTTTCTTTTGAAAATCTTAAGACCGGCCTGGGTATCTCTAACCTTAATGCCAAGAAGAAAACGGGAAATTAGCTGGGCGCCAAAGCTGACAATCTTGCGGTCGAGGGGATACTTTACCAACGAAGCGGGATGTCTTTTGGAAGCAACAATGATGTCGGCGTTATACCATTCGAGGTGCTCAAGGATCATCGAGATGCCGTTAGGGTCGATTTCCATACCAGCATCAATGAAGGCGATATAGTCACCCTTAGTATGGGCCATGCCATAACGAACGGCGTAACCTTTACCGTGGTTATATTGATAACCAATAACTTTTAGTTTGGGATTTTTGATTTTTTGGGCAATTTTATATGACTTATCAACACCTATACCGTCAACGACAGCGATAACTTCGTAGTCATAGCGGATTTGGTCAAGGTTATAAAGAATGGTATAAAGATCGTCGGCAATGGTTTTTTCTTGCTTATAGATAGGAACAATAACCGAAAGGAAGTGGGTTGAATTATTGGCCATTGATTAAGGCGAGCTGATAAAGCGAGAGGGTTTGGATGGCACTGTTTTGCCAACTATAAACCTTGGCTCGTTTCAGACCCTCGAGGCGATATTGCCGGCGGAGTTTGGCGCTAGTCCAAAGACGGTTGAGAGCCCGTTGGATTTCGGCAACGGAGCCAGGGTTAAAAAATTCGCCATGATAATCCATAATCTCGTTAAGACAAGAATCAATACTGTAAGCGACCGGCGTACCACACTGCATTGCTTGAACCAAGGGGAGGCCAAATCCTTCGGCAAAAGACGGCTGACAATAGATGGTGGCCAGGTTAAAAATTAGCGGCAGGTCTTGTTCGGGAACATAACCCAAAAGACGAAGGAGCGGGTGATTTTGTTTCTGGAGCCAAAGAAGATCGGTATTCCAAGGGTGTTCTGGGACATTTTTTCTAACTGCGGCGGAGCCAACAATGACGAGAGGATACTTGAGTTGGAAACAGGCCCTAACCAGATTAGGAACGTTTTTATTCCAATTGATATCGCCGACATATAAGACGAATTTTTTAGGCAAATGGTATTGGCGACGAACCGAAGAAAGAAGTTTTGGGTTTTTAATCGGCCGGAAAGAGGCATCGGCGGCTCCGGGGACGACATAAATGCGATCCAAAGGAAAACGGGTAAGCCGATGGATGAGATACTTTGAGGTGTGCGAGCTAGTGCTAATAAAATCGGAGTGGAGCAATCGCCTTTTTTGAATTTGCCATTTTAGTTGACCCCTGATGCCAACAGGAAAATGTTTGGGAAACTGAATGGGGATTAAATCAAAAACGGTGACAATTTGGGGGGCGGATTTTTTGGGCGGAAGAGTAAGGAAGAAAGGATCAAAGTAGGGATAATGGACAAGATCATAATTTTGGGGTGGATGGTTGTCAAAAAGATCAATTTGAAAATTTTTGAAATTAGGATTGGCGCGGGTTTCGGAACAAATGGCAGGAATGAGATTTTTAGTAAAGTAACCGATGCCTCTTTGAGAATGGGCATTGGAAAGGGGGGAGACATCAATGGCGATTTTGAATTTTTTGGCCATAGAATTTGGAAAAAGCAGCCCGATAACTAATGGCAGAGTAATAGGCGAAGATCAATCCCGGCAGGCCATCGAGAAAACCGAGATGACGCAAATAAATCTTGATGAAGGTAAGTTCAGGTTTAACAAAAAAATAATTTACGAAGGTGAAAAAATTAAGCGGGATGTGTTTTTTAATCATTTCATCGGCCATTAGGGAAGTATAACGGTTATTGCGAAGCAAATAACGGCTGAAATCGACATCGGCATAGTGGAGGAGATCGTGGTTCAACTCCCCTACCCTACCTTTAACAACGGCTTGTTCGTGGACCGAGCGACAGGGTAGACGGCCGTGACCACGGCGATAGAGCCGAAGGGTTTTGTCGGGATACTGGCCGCCTTTTTTGAGAAAACGACCCAAAAAATAATTGGATCTTTTAAGCCAAAACCCATCAAATTTAGTGGCGGCAATAGTGCTTATAATTTCGGATTTAAGTTCCGGAGAAACTATTTCGTCGGCGTCGAGCTGAAGTATCCAATCTGATTTAGCCGCTTTAATGGCTTTTTGTTTATTGAGGTGAAACATGGGCGGATTATTGGTAATAATGAGTCTGATTTGCAAATATTTTTCTTGAAATTTTTTGATAATATCTTGGGTCTTGTCAGACGATTTACCATCAACAATGATGATTTCATCCGCCCAGAGATGGGCCTCTAGGAACTTTTGGATATTAGCCTCCTCGTTAAAGGTAGCAAGAACGATAGCAAGAGTCATTTAAGGTATATTTTAAAGGCTAATTGGCCATTTGGAAAATCGATACGGGCGACAGGCGCTTGAGGAACTGTTTCGTCGGCGGCGATAACTAGAGAATGGATTGGTATTTCCGACCAATTTATTTTTTGAAAATGGAAACGGCCGAGATGCCTGACGGTAGAGAAACCAAAACTGTCTGGCGGACTTAACTGGATTTGGGGTTGGACAAGCGAGGGAGGATATCGTAGGACAAAGAGGGTCATAATATAAGGTTGATCGTATTTGTCGGTGATATAAATTGGCAACTGGGGGTATCGATTGATGATAGGAATCAGGTCGGAGAAAGGGGCAGACCAAGCAGAAGGGTAACGTTTAGGATAATGAATATAGTAGGCATCTAGGTAATAGATTAAGGAAAATAGGTAGACCGTGAATAGCAGACAGCAGGTAGTAATTTTATGAAATTTTTTAACCAAATAACAGATTCCTATACCGGCAAAAAGAGCCAAGGGGGCTGACATAGCTAGGGCGCGGAGGGCCGAAGGAGCTTGAAAGGTAAGCGAAGAGGCCAAGGGGGCGATTAAGAGCCAGGGAACAAATAGGGATTTTAGGCGGCGGAGATTTGTTTGATGTATAAGCAGATAAATACCTAGGAATATTAAAGGCAACTCTACAAGATAGAGCTGGCCCATATCAGGAACTTTGGAGCGAGGGACTGTGTCGCCGGAAAGGAAAAGAAAATTAAGATTAAAATGGGAACTGTATTTTTCTAACCAAGAGAGAGCATAGAGAACTCGCCGATTATGAATAAGCCGACCAAACAAGGTCAATTGGTGATGGGCAAGAAGTTCATTGGCCCGCCAAAGAGGGCCGGGGTCGGCGGTTAGACCAACCCCAGAAAAGCGGGCAGAGCCGCCACTGCTGATGAAGGAAAAAAGAACCGGCAGAGTAAGGAGAATACCGAAAAAAAGTGGTAAAAGTAGCTTTTTATAACTAGCGATTAATTGTTGATAATTGGCAATAAAAAGATAAATGGCTAAAAGCGGGGTAAAAATTCGAGCAGAATGATAGGTATATAGGGAAAGAACGAAAAACAGGACGGAGCGAAAATATTTGTGCTGAAAAAAATAATATGTGCCGATAATGATTAAGGACAGGGCGGTGGATGATTCCCAAGCTCCTCGGCTAAAGTGAAGATGCCAAGGCGAAAGAGTTAAAAGCAGGGCGGACAGTATGGATAAGTCGTAGTTTTGAGACAGAAGAAAAATTAGACGATAGAAAAAATAGATACTTAGAACCGAGAAAAGAAGATTGGGGAGACGAACGGCTATAGGGGTTAGTCCGAGAAGCCTAACAAAGGGCAGGGCAAAATAAAAATAGGCACCAGGTTTGTAATCGCCAAATGATTTAAAATGGATTGGATAGGGTTGACCATGTTCGTCTTTGCCAGTGAGAAGAAGCGAATAGGCATTATAGGCAATAGCAGCTTCGTCAGGATTAATGAGGGGATACGAGTCGAGGTGGTAACCCCGAAGAATAAGGGACAAGGTTAGAATAAGGACAAGAAAGATTTTACGGCGAGACATAGGCATAAAAGGTGGAATAATCGTTGATGGGAGCTAAAGGCAGGAGAAACTGGGGGTTGATATTTTGACGGATGACTTCGTCGCGGCTGTAAATAACCAGCGTTTTTGGCTGGTACTGAACGGAGGAAAAATCTGGGGAGTGGAAGATGATATTGTCAACGGCTTCAATTTTGCCGGCATCACCGTAAATATTTTCGATTAATTTCGCCTGCGGCTGATAACGCGAGGGAGGATAATGCGAGTAAAAAAGATAGAAAATGTAGGGTTGACCATAAAAGTCGGTAAAATAAATATGGCTGAATTTCTCTTGAGAATTTAAAAGATAGGCAATACTTTGTCGATAACCGTAGAGAAGATCAGCGGGCGATTTTTTGACAAGATGCTGGTAGTAAAGATCAGAGTAATAAAGGAAAGATAAACAGTAAACTGTAAACAGCAGACAGCAGACAGTAATTGAGCGGAATTTTTTGAGAAAGTAATAAATACCTAACGAAATAAAATAAACTAGCGGAATTGACATAAAATGGCTGCGTACAGCCTGAACAGAATCACGAGTAAGAGCAGAGAGGATGGGGGTTAGAAACAGCCAGTGCAGAAATAGAGTGGAGGGAGGAGATAAAGAAAAAAGACCGATGACCAATAAAATTAGGCTGGGCAAAAGGATCATGCCGGCATAAGGGGCGGAATGCCGAGGACTTTGCCAATCACCCTCAAAAACAAGAAAGCGGGGGCTAAAGTGATTAAAATAGCGTTCTAAAAAATTGCGAAAAAAATAGGTGATTTGGTTATGAAAAACGATATAGTCAAGGTAATTGGATTCGGCGATAATTTGATTAGTCTCGACAGAGGAGCGGGGGTAAGAAAAAAGACTTATGACCTTAAGGCGGTTAGCGTTGGAGTTGAAAAGAAGACCAATGGCGATGGGAAGGGATAAAAGACCTAAGGGGATACAGAAAGAAAAAAGGAGCTGTTTAATTTGCGATTTAAGAGAAGCAAATGAAAAGAGAAAAAGTGAGGCAATAACCAGCAAGCTAAGCATTTTTCCGGCTTGATAGGTATAAAGTGAAGCAGAAAAGATTAGGGCGGAAAGAAAGTAACTCCGCTTTAAGAAGAGCAGGGCGGCTAAAAGAGTTTCGGCGGTTAAAACATTTGTCTCCCAAGCGCCTTTGGAAAAGTGGATGTTGTAAGGGTTGAAAGACAGAACTAGGGCACAAATAATAGCAAGTGATTTTTTAGTTGGAGAGAGCTGTTTGACTAAGAAAAAAAGAAGAATGGGGGTTAGGGAACCAATTATAAGAGAGGGTAAACGAACCGCTAACTCGTTAAGGCCAAAAAGAGCGACAAAGGGGGTGGTTAGGTAAATATAAAGTCCGGGTTTGTAGTCGCCAAAGGATTTGAAGATCAAGGGGAGAAAGCTGCCATATTCGTCACGGCCGGTGTGAACCAAGGAATAGGCGTTATAGCCGATGGCGGCTTCATCCCAGAGAAGTGGAGGATAATTCCAGACTGAAGCAAGACGGATCAAAAAGGAAAGGATAAAAACAAAAGCCAAAAAATTTTTAGTCTGATTCATATGCGACAATGTCAAATGCGGGCGAACCGTCTAGGAAATTAATGGTTTGGAGGAGTTTAGCATTTTGCGGGGGATAGTTTTTGGGGCTAGAAATAATCAGGGTGCGAGAGGAAGGCAAGTATTGTGGTAATTCCCAATCGTTTATGAATTTGAATTTGTCAAAGGCATCGACCCAATACCAATTATCGTGGAAATTCCACTGGAGACGCGGATCGGTTTGGTAGGCAAGAGGATCCCAAGGCCAGTAAAATAAGATAAATTCGTGTGGTTCGCCATATTTTTTAGTAAAGACTATCTCTTGATAGTGAGAATAGCTAGCCTTGACAAAGGCAACCGCCTGGGAGTAGCCATATTGCCACGACTGACTAAAAGATCGGGGATAAAAAACAGCATACTTTTGCCAATATTGAAAGAGTTGGAAGAGGGAAAAAAGGACGACCGGGTAGATTAAGGAATGGGTAAGCTGGATAAGCCCTATGGCGGTGATGATTTGAGGAAGAGGCAAGATAGTCATGGCTCTGATAATAGGAAGATCGCCGCTGGTAATGGCAGCCGGGAAAAGACCCAGAAGATACCAGACGGCCAAGAAAAGATAAGCCGGCTGACGGATTTTTTTGATGAGGGTGACCAAGCCAAGGTAAAAGAAGGGCAAGAAAATACTAAGCATGACTCCGGTAAAAGGAACATTGAATTGGAAATTTTCGGAGCCTTTAAAAAAGAGCAGGTAAGGGTTAAGGAAGTCAAGATAATTTTTCAAAAAACGGGGCAAAAAATAGGTAGCCTTATTAAAAAGGAGGCGAGCCAGAAGCGGATGACCGCTAAAACTCTGACGTTGATGATTAATTAGGTTGATACTGGCGGGATTAATAATAGACACCCAAGCGGCTCTTGCCTTGGCTTCCGGGGTGAGAAGTTGAAATATGGAGGGCAAAGAAATGAGAAAAAAAAGGAGAAGGTCAAACCGAGATGGCTTGTTAATAAGTTTTTTCATAATTAGGAGGAGAACTAGAATTATGGGAACAGCGACAATTCGAGTGTTATGGTAGGCGTAGAGCGATAAACCGGCGGCAATAAAACCGAGGGTTTGGAAACGAACCGACAATAAAAGATAGATGCCAAAAACCAAAAAGAATTGTGCTACGGTGGACTGAAAAACAGCCCGAGAAGTAAAAATCGTCCAAGGGGAGATAGCGCTTAGAAACATGGCTAAAAGCGAAAGAGTACGATTTCGAAAGAGGCGGTATGAAAGAAGGTAGGTTAAGGGGACTAGCAAAAAGCCACAGACGGCGGCAGGGAGACGGGTGGTCCAAGGATTAAGACCGAAAATATAAATAAGAGGAATGCTCAAGTAGAGGTTTAAGGTTGTTGGGTAATCGCCATAGGCGCGGAAATTAAAGACGGGCAGATTCCCCCACTGATCTTTGCCGGTGCGAATGAGACTATAGGCATTATAAGCATGGCTAATTTCATCCCAATTGAGACTCGGCGGCAGTTGATCGAGTCGGTAAAAACGCAAAAAGGCGGCCAATAAAAGAATGGAAATAGAGATTATTTTGGTACTTGACGCCATTTAAATAAAAGGAATAAGAGAGAGAAAATGCTTAAGAGATTGGCAAAATTTCTGATAGGGGTGTTGGTAAACATTAAAGATAAATAGTGGTAGCCGGAAGTAATTGATAACTGGATGAGGCCAAGCTCGGGCTCGATTTGAATCTTGGCCGGCTGGTGATCGACAAAAGCGAGCCAGTTGGGAAAATAGACTAGAGGGAGGGTGATAATAGCTTGAGGTTCGTCGGTTTCGACTTCGGCAGTTAGGGAATTGCTGGTTTTGGCGTAAGAAATAATTTTGATATTTTGCTCGGAAAAGGGTTTTGGCGGAGCCAAATTTTTAGGATAGGTAGACCCAAAAATGGGCCAGTAGTCACGAAGACCAGCAGAACTTTTTTGGATTATAGTTTGCGGATTGAGATAAAAATTATCTTCGTTGACAGAATACCAGATATCCTCTTTAAAGTATGAGTGATTAAGGGTAATGGCGAGAAGGGTAAGAACGATGATGCCGATTAGTTGTTTTCGGCCGGAAAAAAACAGGACAAAGAGCGGGCCGGCGGTTAAAGAAAGAAAAAAAACAATAAAACCCAAAAAACGCCATGGGAATTGAAAATAGGCAAGAACGGGGAAAAGTTGCCAAATAAATATGGAACGATTGTGGGTCATAAAAATAAGGAGGAGGGAGGTGGCCAAGGAAAAGTAAATAATTGGAGAAATTTTGGAGTGAGAGCGACGAAAAAAGTAAAAAACCAAAAGAGTTAGAGGAAGTAAGTAATGAAGAAATCCGATTTGAAAAGACATATCGTCTTTTGGCCCCCAAAGCGACGCCCCGAAACCCCAGGAACGATCCCAGAAAAGCTGTTTGAGAGTAACGAAGTGGGCTTTATAGTCGAAATAGCCTTGTGTCATGGAACTTAGGGTGACCAGATTTTTTTCCAAAAGTGAGGGGAGAAGGAAAAAAGCCGATAAACCAAGAGAGAGAAAGAAAGGGTAGAGTTTGCCAGGTTTTTTCTGATAAAAAACCCAAAACAGAAGGAATGGAAGAGCAAAAAGAGAATATAGATTATGGGAGAGGAGAAAGATAAAGGAGATTATGACGGTAAGAAAGAAATTATTTTGGAGGTAGGACCAGAAAAGTAATGGTAAAAGATTAAGGGCAGTAAATTCGGCCAAGGCTCCACGGACATAAAAATCAACAGCCCGGTAAGGGGCAAAGAGAAAAAGGACTGCCGAAAGGAATCCGGCTCCCCTACCCCAGATTTGGGAAACCAGAAGATACATCCCTAAAGGGGCGGCAAGATTACTTAAGATAAAGGTAATTTTTAGACTGCTGATCAGACTGAAGCCGATCAGGTGGAAAATTTCGGCGACAAGATATACCAACGGAGAATAATAGTTGAAAAGCGGATAACCATAAGCTAGCCCGCCATCACGAATAAAACGACAAGGGATTTGGCCATCGACGAGACACTGGTGGAACTGTTGGAGCCGAAAGAGATGCATGTCGTCTTGGGTGGACCACAGACCGGGGCGAAGGAGACGAAAGAAGGTTAAAAAGGAGAGGGCCAAGAGAATTGCTAGAGGGAATTTATTTTTGAGCAGCATAGGACTTGATTAAGTATAAGTTAAAAATAGCCATAAGGCAGAGATAGAATGGCGAAAGTCGAATAAGAAAGCCAAACAGGCTGGGCTTTAAGCTAAAACCGCCTTGATAAGTGAAGAGTTGGTAGACTGGCTGCCCAAAACGGTCAAGAAAAACGGCGAGACTAGGCAATTGACGGTTAGGCGGAGGCGAGAGAAGAATCCTTAATCTGCCAGACTTAACGGCAACAGGAGGAAATTTAAGGTCGAGACGGCTGGGGTCACCAACACTGCGGCCACTGAAACTAAGAGATTGTAAAAGACCGTTTTGGCTATCGAAGATATCGAGATTATAAATCTCGGTACTGACCAGTGCCGGATTTTTCAATTCTAGGGAAATTTGGGTAAGATTAGGATAAGGATAATTTATTTCGAACCACAGATCCTGGTCGAGGTTGAAAAGTTTCTCGGTAGAGGAAGGAATGTTAGTGAGCACTAGACGTCTTTTGATCAAGAATCCGGGTAAAACAATAAGAGATAGGAAAAAAAATAGTTCAAAACTAAGAAGAAAAATGATTTTTTTCATTTTTAGCAAGAAAAAGAATGACTAGCCCGGCAAGATAGCGAAGATAATGCCGAAATGTTTCGGGGTTAAGGTGAAAACGATAATACAAAAAACTATAGGGCGACGTGAGCCGAGAAAATTGCCAATCAAGTGGGGTTAGGTGACCCCAAAACAAATAATTATCGTTGGTAAAAAAGGTATAAATCAGACAGAGAATAAGGGAAACGGCTAAAAGAAAACGGGAAGGGGGGCGAGTAAAAAAAATGGTTATTAAGGGAAGGAACCAAACCAACCATTGGCTATGAAATTTTACTGAAGCGATAAAAAGAGAAAAGACCAGAAGAACTATTTTTTCTAGAGGTATTTTGCGGTTAAAAAGGAAAAAAATAAGGATAAGAAGATAAAATACGGGAAAGATTGGCAGAAAAAATAGTCTGGTTTCGATAATTTTTTGGGTTAAGCCGGAACCAAGGAAAGATTGCAGGAAAGCCGGATTAAAGTAAAAGGGGGCAGTGGAAAACAAAAATGGAAGAAGGGAAATAAGGAGGTCGAGAAATAATTGCTTGGGGGTTTTAGAAAATTTGATAAGAAAGAGAGGAAGAAAAATCAAAGGATAGGCTTTGAGGGCAATAGCCAGCCCAAGAACAAAGTAAGCCCAGAAGTGTCGTTTTTTTTGGAGGAGATAAAAACAGAAAAGAGTGAGAAAGGCAGGGACAATGTCAAAATTACCCAATATATAGACGAGATAAAATACGAGGGGGTTAAAGAGCCAGTAGAGATAGGCAGACGATGAAGGGTAGAGTTTTTTGAGAAGGAAGGCGGTGGCGAGATCGAAAATCAGATAAGGGATTTTGAGGATGAGCATGAAATTAAAAAAATCGGGATAACTGTTTTGATAAAAACCCCAGTCGTTGAGCCAAGCCAGAAGGTTGGGTGGATAAAAGGGTAGCAATAAAAGATGGACCAGACCAAAGAAAAAATAAGTTAAAGGAAGATAGACATAGATGTTTGGATAAGGTAAGTGCTGACGGTTATGTTCAACAAACGAATAAATATCAATAATTCCTTGGGACAGGTATTGACTATGAAAGAGTTGGCTTTTAATGTCGGGATGATAAAAAAAAGGCATAACCAAAAAACGGAGGAGAAGGGCAAGGACAAGAACCGACGACGGCATAAAATTTTAAAGGCTATGATAATAGAAAAAACTTTGAAAGAGGGTAATGGTCCGATAGTTATAAACAATCGCGGCAATAAAAGCACTTAAGAAAAGTAGCTGAGAAAACCTTTTAAGAAATTGGTTGGGGAATAATTGGTAGAGTAAGGGGATAGCCATAAAGCCAACGAAAATAATTTGGTACTGTTTGATCTGGGTATTAGTCCAACGAATACCTCCATGGCCGTAAATGAAACTAGAGAAAAAAGGTATGCCAAGAAAAAATAAGACTGAAAGGGGTTTGGGGTGATAGAGAATTTTAGTAATAACTAGAGCACATGCCCATGACAAAAGAGGGTAAAAGGGCAAACGATACCACCCTTTAATATGGCCGCTCATAATAGCAAAAAAGGTAAGATAGCAAACAAAAGTAACCGGCAAGACTAGGCGGGAAAATGAGGATTGACGTTTGGGGAAAAAGGAAATGACGATGGTACAAATCCAACCCCAGATAATCCAACCATCTATCCCCATGACCTTTTCGCCGATACGGAAAGTCTCTATAAGATTAATGATGATGGTGGGAGAAAAAAGTTCACGACCAGAGGAAACTTCCATAGTTTTAAGAAATATATCCCAACCAAAGTGGTATCCATAATAAAACCAGACACCTAGAGAGACAAGGGTAAAAAAGAGGCTTAGCCAAAATGCCTTAAGTTTTTTCTGGGACAGCAAAAGAGCCGAAACTGCTACTGGTAAGAAAACACCGGTGGATTTTAGATGCAGAGCAGAAGAGGCAAACATGGTGGAAATAAGACAGTAGACCAAATGCCGTTTTCTAAAATAGAGGGTAAGAAAAAGTAATGAAATTAGAGTAAAGGTAGCTAGCATGCCGTCCGAGAGGGGCAAGCGTTGGCTCATGACGAAAGTAGGGACGGTGGCATAAATAAGCGAAGAAAAAACAGCTACCAAGAGACCGGAATTTAAGAGTACCAAAAAGAATAGAAGAAGAACGTTGGCAGTTGCGATTTGAATCATCCAATGGCGGAGCAGAGTGATATTGACTTGGTAAGGTTCTTTCATACCAAGCCTGATGGCTTCAGCGCCAGCCATAAGGGAAAAGAGGGCTGGTTCATCAAACCAGGGCTTGACGAGACGAAATGGTGAACCATTGATTTCGATGGTAGGAAATTCCCCATAATGGGGATACCATGACCAAGATTCAGGATAGCCCTTTTGGATCAGACTCTGGCCATTAAAAGGGGCTTTGTATTCGTCAAAAGTATCGCCAATGGCTGGAAAAATAGCATAGTCCTTCCGCAACAAAACATAAGAGAGGCGAGCGAGGGCCACAGCTATAAAGACGATCAGCAATCCTTTTAAAAGAATATTCGGATTTTTTGACCCGACCATATAATCAGATTGATTATATAATGTTTGAAAAATCCGTGGTAGATTAGACTGCTGGGAACTAGCCGGCGCCATTGTTGGCTGGAGTTGGTAAGACTTTTGCCGCTGGCCCCGTGGTGATGAACTAGTTGAGCCGAGGGAAAGTAGACTACCTGGTAACCTAAATGATGGAGCCGACGACATAGGTCTAGGTCTTCGTAATAGAAAAAGTATTTTTCATCCCAACCGCCAAGCTTTTGAAAGACGGATCGAGACAAAAGAATGGCTCCTCCGCTGACGGCAAAAACGGGGAAAGGACGGTGAGCGAGGGGAAAATATTTTTGAAACGATGGCTTTTTTAGCCAGAATTCTTTAAAAGCATTAACAATTGATTGCTCGGGGAAAACGGAGGCCTGCGGTGAGTAATCGGGGTTTAAAAATTTGGGGCCAATGGCGCCGACTTGTGGATGATTTTTAAGATATTTAAGCATTTTGAGAAGACTACGGTCGACAAGGCGGATATCGGAATTGAGAAATAAAAGAAATTTGCCCAGGCTGTTTCTGGCTCCGATGTTACAGGCTCGGGAATAACCGAAATTCTCGTGGTTGCCAATGATTTTTATACCGGAATATTTTTTAAGGTCTTTTATGGTCGTGTCTGATGAGGCGTTGTCGACGACGATGATTTCTGCATAAGGGAGATATTTTCGGATGGAGGCAACACATTGACAGGTGAGCTGGCTGGTATTCCAGCTAATGATGATAATGCTTAAGGTAGGTTGGGTCATTTGGAAGAGGCAATTTCAATAATTAAAACTTGACTAGAAAAATCTCTTTGGGGGTGATTGACTACTATTAACTGGTGCTGATCAAAGAGCTGGCGGTATTGCTGATATTCGGGCTCGGGAATAAGAAAAAGGGACGCGGAAGGATTGGGGTTTTCGGCAAAGAAGTTATGCCACTCAAATTTGCCAAAATAATATTTGTCTTTGATTTTGACACCGGTAAAAGAAGGGTTGGCGATATTCTCAAGAGAAGCGGCGGAATTACAGCCTGACGAAGAAGGCAGGTACTGACTGTAAAAGTAGAAAAACGGCAAAAATGGTTCATAGGAATTGCTGTAGTAAATTTTTTGCCAAGCATTACTGGCGAGACTATTAAGAACGGCAGATTTGAGGCCATAGTGCCATTCTTTGGCGGAGATGTTGGGATAGTGATAATAGTAATAATGTTGAAAGTTAATAAAACTCGCGAAATAGATTAGGGCGAAAAATGCATAGGATAAATTCCGCCATGGCTGGCGAATTCGGGAAAAGAGATTGACAAAACCAAGAACGGCAAAGTAGACGAGGATGGGTGAGAGAAAAATAAGGCGGGTACTTTGCGGAGAAATAGAATCGCGGGTGAGCGAAAAAGGAATCGGGGCAAAAATCAAAAGCAGGGCAAAAAATTGAGATAAGGGGGTCTTGATGAGAAACAGGCCGGCAATGATAAATATTACATCTAAATAGTAAAAATTGCCCAAGTAGACTAAACCTTGGCGAAGATGACGATCGCCGTGAACGAAAAGATATTCAGTAGAAAAAGCAGAAAAATAGTTTTTAAGGAAGGTGGAGAGAAGCTGCTGGGGCTTGTTGTGGAAAATCCGCGAGCTCAAAGTGACCGTTAAACTGTCTTCTTGACGAAACCAATTGACGCGGGGGGCTAATTCTGGGTCGGTAAAGAGATTAATATAGGAAAAACGAAAGCCACCAATACCTCTAAAGATATCGATGATCATGGGTAGAGAGACGAGGAGAACGAGAATGGTGGAAATTATCAACTGACGACGAGTTAGGCGAAAAACTGTTTTCCTCCAAACAAAAAAAAGAGAGGAGAAGATAAAAATAATGAAAAGTTTGGCGGTAGCATAAAAATAAAAAGTGGCGCAGAAAGAGATTAAGGAGAGATAGAGACAGAGAGATTTTTTTTGCTCGAGAAATTTTAACCAAAAAAGAACTCCTAGAAGAAAAACGAAAATCATACCGCTAACTTCCCAAGCGCCGCGGCTATAATGAAAAAACCAAGGATTAAAAGATAGAAAAATAAAGCCCAAAATTCCAAAATAAAAATTTTTAAAGGCCTTTTGGATGATATGGAAAAAAACTAAACAGGCTAAAATGCCAAAAACGGCAGGTGGAATTCTAACAGCAAGCTCGTTATTGCCAAAAATTCTTTGCGAAAGAGCAATGGAATAGATAAGCAGTGGAGTACGCCAATCGGCAAAAGAATGGAAGTGGATAGGAAATTTGTTGCCAAAATAATCGGTGCCGCATTGATTGAAAACAAATGCCTGATAGCCGGCATCAACTTCGTCGGAGAAAAGGGCGGGAGGATTGTCCATTAAACGATAGAAACGAAAGATAAGGCTGACTAAGAGGGTAATAATAAAAATAAATACTCGTTTTTTATTCTTCATGGCGATAAATTTTCATTAGAACGGCGAAATAAGTAAGAACATTTAGACAAGCAATTTTCAGCCCTGTCTGGAGATGCGGGCCAGTCAAAAGAGGTTTGAGAAAACCGAGCCAAGAGGGAAACCACCAACCGCGATAGAGATTGAGAAAAAAAACCAAGCTAGAGACAAAAAAAAATTTGAGCGTTTTGGGATAATAAATAGCTAGGATGCAGGCGGTGGTAACGCCAGCAAAGTAATAACGTTCCAGCATATTAGTTAAAAACAGCCACGAACCCGCACCAACAATATATAAGGAACTAACTATGTTTTGAGCGGTGACACTATGGACGTTTTTGATGGCCAGATAATTGATAATAGCAAAGAAGATCAGGGCCCAAATTTTGTAGGGCAGAAGAATAAAGGTTTCATTTTGATTGTGGGCAACATCGCCGGTAAAAATATGCCAAAAATTATAGGCATTGTTGGTAACCCGATACTCTGATTTATAAAGAATAGTTTTGACCAGTTGATTTTTAATAAAGGACAAAGGATTGCCCGGGGTAAACCGTAACAGTGACCAGAGGGTGAGGCTAAAAGCAAGAAGAAGACCGACAATGGTGGTATTAATCTTTGGTTTAGTTTTAAAAAACAGAAAGAGGTAGAGGGGAATAAATATGGCTGAAGTGGGTTTTAGATTAAGGCTGGTGGCAATAAGGAGTGGTGAAACGGCGGTATTTTTAATTAATAGAAATGATAAAAGAAGGAATAGGTATGAGAGCTGGTCGTATTGTCCCCAGAGAGCGCTGACATAGAAAGAAAAGGGTGAAAACAGATAGAGTGATGGCCAAAGATACAAATGCTTAGCATGATAGTTTTTGGCTAATTTGAAAATGACTAGCGAAATTAGAATATCGGCAATTATGGCAAATAATTTGATTATTAAAATAAAACCACGGGGAAGCTGAATAACCGGATCAATGTTTTTATCAAACCAGAGCAAAAAATTAAAAAACCAAATCATGTGCCCCGGGGCAAGGTGGTACCGAACAATAGTGTTGGCTAATTGGCGAAAAAGTTCCAGAAAAAACTTGTAAATTTGCCAACAAAATCCGTAGAGAATGTTGACAAGGGGAGGTTGGGTAGGCCAAGAGTAAGTCCAAATACCGTTTTCATAAAATCCCCGGGTTGAATGTTCACCAATCCATTTGCCCCAACCGGCGATACTTAAAATGTCGTCGTGGTAGACGGAAGAGCTAATCAACAACCGAAAGATCAGACCGCTGGCCAATATAAGTATTAACAAATTTTTAGTCATAGCGATGATTAACCGAACTAAGCAAGAATATAGTTTGCAAGGAGATTGCCGCAATGATTAGGCTAGGTTTGAAAAAGGACGGTTGATATTGAAAGGTAATTTGGTGGTTGCCGGCAGGAACAAAGACAGAGCGAAAGGCTAAATTTGTTTGATAAATTTGAGTTGGAAGATTGTCGACGGTAGCCTGCCAGCCGGGGTAATAAGCATCAGCAAGAAGTAGGAGGCGGGGGCAATCGGTATTAACAGACAAAGAAACGCGGTTGTCGCCATCTTCAACAAATTCTAGAGAGGACTTAGAGCTACGGCAGTTCTTGATGGAATTGATATCGAAATTAACCGGACCATTAAGAATTGCTAAATTTTCAGAAAAATTATTCAAGAGAATACTGGCGGTTTCTTCAGTTTTTGGGGAAGAAATAATCTGATTAACAAAACGGGCGCGAGGCAATACCGAATGATTCTCTAGAGCCAAAACTTGACCTTCGGATCCGGCTAAAGAAAAATTGAGGGGCGCAAATTCGTCAGGAATTGACCGGGTATTGTTTGACTGTTTGAGAAGGTACTTTACCGAAACAGTCGAAAAAAGGCGACTATTGACATTGGTGATTTTTTTAGCCCGGCGAGCAAACTCGGGTAGGCGACCATCTTCTATGAGCGAAAGATATTGGTAGTTGAGAAGCGGGACCAGAGTGTCGTAACCATCGACTGATTTTAGGCCATAGTTCACCCACATATTTTCCGGAATAGTATCAAAGGTGGCGATACGAAAATGGTTTGAATTATTTTTTAGAAACTCAATAATAGGGGTAGGAGGAAAAAGGTAAGATGAAGGCGAAAAAGGAAGGTATTTCCAGCCGTAGTAAGATAGTTCCAAGAAAACAAAGAAAAGAAGGAGAGTGCGACAGCGCAATATTAAAGCCATTCCGATGAGAACCAAAAATACTGTGGCATATATGGTGTTTTTGAGACCAACCGGAGAAGGCAAAATAGGGCTTTTGGATAAAAACGAAAGCAATATCAGCCAAAAAAGGACGGTTAAGAGAGAGTAACGCAGGGTCAAGCGAGGTTTTGTAAGGTGGTCAACAAATTCGGAAGACAGATAGGCGAAGGCGAGGTTAGAAAGAAGAAAAAACCGTGTCGCTTGGCCATTCTTGGCCAAGAGAGGACCCAGATTAGATTTAAGCAGGACTGATAAAGGATTTTGGATAACGAGAAGAAAAGTAATGACGATAGTGAGAAGAAAAAAACGAGCGTGGCGATTAAGTTTTTTAAACGAGTAGAGGCAATAGAAAAAGGCGATAATGGCGAGCGTTCCCGGGTAAAAACTATTATTATCATAAAAGCCAGAGCCTCGATAATCATAAGTAGCGGGATTGCCCCAGTAATTGGGAGAGGTAGCGGTAATTAGGTTTTGGAAAGGAAGAAAGCCATTATTAAAACTTAAACCGGTAAGATCGATTTTGTTGATAGACCGAGAGGTTAACTCGTAACCAGGGACAAGGAGAGGGGCGGCTAAAGCCAGACCAAGAAGAAGAAAAATTGAAAATCGAGAAATGGAAGAGAGAAGTTTTTGGTTATCAGAGGCAAATATAAAATAGAACCCACAAAGAAGAATAGAATAGATAGCATATTGTGGATATCCGGCGTAGATTTGCAAGGCCAAGGCAAGAGAAAAAAAGGGGAAGCGTTTTTGGCGGAGAAAAGCAAGCATTAGGGGTAAAAAAGCGGCAGTATAGTTATGGACGCCATATTCTAGCCAAGTGGCGGAAAAAAGAGATAGAGAGAAAACCAACGAACCGATTAAGGCAGAAATAGATTTGAAGCCAAAGGTTTTAAGAAAATAATAGGCACTAAAGAGAGAGAAAAAAAGCTGTAACAAGATCATCAAGCCCCAAGAATTTGCTGGGCTTAAAGAGAGAAAAAAGGCGATATTGGTAATATTAATTAATGAATTTTGAAAGTTTGCAAATAGGGGCATGCCCAAAAAATAACGAGAGTTCCAAAAAGGAAATTGGCCTGATTTTAAACTGTCGATGGCAAGGGTGCGCCACTGATAAATGATGGAAACAACGTCAGACATCAAGGGGTTTTTAACGGGAACCCCGGTGGCAGTACCCCATTTTTGGTTCAACCAAGGATAATAAAGGCCAACGGTAATATCGGCGGGAATGGGAATTAACCCGAAGAAGGTAAATTTATAGAGATAAACAAAACCAAAAATGAGAAGTAAAAGCGAAGGCCATGTTTTGGCAAAAAACCTGAAAATCATTGAAATAAATTAAATATCTGCCGATCGGTTAGAACGGGAAAGACTTTGGCGGGAGGATGGTTTCGAATTTGACGACGGGCGGCCAAAATAATTTTAAAATAATTTGGGCCCCAAAGGATTCTGAGGTTAGAAAAAAGTTTGTTTTGAAATCTTAGCCAAGGATCAGTAATATTACGCCAAACAACTAAAAGTCGATTACGTTCCTTGACATAGTCTAAAAGCCTTTTGGAGAATTTGGACATGGTAGATTCATGCCGATGCTCAACTTGACACTGGGGTTCCCAAAGAAGTTGATAACCTGATTTCCAAGCCCGGTAGCCGAGGTCGAGATCTTCGAAGTAAAATGGCGAATAGACAGGGTCGAAACCACCGAATTTCAGGAAAAGCTGTTTGCGAACAATAGAGCTACCGCCTGAAAGCCATCCAGAAATATGGGTACTGTGGCTGATACCAGGAAGGTGTTGCAGATAACCATTTTTCCAATATATTTTTCCATAGTTTTCGTTATTTTTTTCGGCGAAACCAACGCCAAAAACTTTAGGGTTCTGAAAATGTTTTAGGGCCGGTTTGAAAAAATCAACCGAGGGGAGAATATCGTTGTTGAGGATGACTACCAAATCTCCCTTGGCTTGGCTAACCGCATGGTTGGTATTGGCCCCAAAGCCAAGATTACGACGATGACTGATAATTTTTAAGCGAGGTTCGTTTTTTTGAAATTCAGAAAGATAACGAAGACTAGCGTCGGTAGAAGCATCGTCGGCGACAATGATTTCCTTAGCAAGCCGACCATTTTTGGCTATAACAGGTAGATTTTTTTGGAGTAAAGATAAACCATTCCAGTTGGTGATGACAATAGAGACTTTCATTAAGAATGAAGAAGGGCAATAAATTTTTCCTGAAAATTTTCTTTAGAAAATTGTTGACAGTCGCGAAGAGAGGCTAAAGACAAAGACCGAAGCCGTTGGGAAGAATTTATCAGGCTTAGGGTGTAGTTGACCAAATCATCGACATTCTTCCAGAGAAAGCCATTTTGTTGGTGGGCCACAATTTCCTTAAGACCCCCTTTGTCGACCACCACCGGAACAGCCCCTGAAGCCATAGCTTCAACGACAGAAATACCAAAATGTTCGGTATATTCTGGGTGAGCAGACTCGTCGACGCCGAAACCAGCGGCGTGCCAATAGATCTTGGCATCGGAATAGTACTGCTTGAGAGTAGCAAAATCAGGGTTGACAATAAACTTGACAGGGAAACCTTTGGCCAGATTTTTGAGATAGCTTAGATAAGAATTTTTTTCTTCGGCCAATTGGCTGCCGCCAAGCAGGTTTAAGACCCAACGATGTTTGGGTTGTAGGCGGGTAAGCTTAATAAAGGCCTGAATAAGGATGTCTTGTTTTTTGGCGTTTAAGATATTATCGAATCTCCCCACCGAAAGAATACTATCGCTTTTGGAGGAGGAAGGTTTAAATTTTTGAACATCAACCGGAGGGTACAAAACAATCGAGGATCGGCCTAAATATTTTTCAATAAAATTTTTGGTGAAGATAGAGTTGGAAATTATTTGAGAATAAAGCCTAGCTTTAAGATGAGTAAATAGTCTTTGGGGAAATTTTTGTTGGTAATGAAATGGCACCTGCAGGTGAAGAAGAGTTCGGCGGGAAAAAATGAGAGGTAGACTGCCATCGCTTAAGTAAAAGAAGAGGTGATATCTCTTGGTAAGACGATATTTATTAAGAAGGCTACTGGTTTTTTGGAGAGGACGATTGATTACTTTAAGATTGTTTTCGACTAGTTCCAAATTTCTGATGGGTAGATTAAAAATATCTTTAACCAGATGAATCTTGGCCAAGTCGAGAGCAAACCGTTTGGTGGCTTGAGACAGTATTGACTGGTCACCCGACCAAAAAAGATCGACATCGTAACCAATCTTTGAAAGAATTTCAGCCACAGTAAGGCAATATCTCTCCCCTCCTCCGAGGGTGTCTAAATAGGGATCATAGATCCCAGCCTTTAAGTTCATATATAGATTATAAATAATTTGGTGGTTTCTGCTGGAGTTCCCAGAGGCGGGCATAGATCATAAATGTATCAAAACTTTCAAAAATAGCTGAAATCCAGCCAACAACTCCGTCGCGATACATTTGCTGAAGAACGAGCCGTGAAAAAAATTTGGTAAACATCATCCTTAAAAAACGCCACCAAGCGACAGGCGGATGTGAATTTTGGTATAACTCTTGGGCTTCAAGGTCGGTCCAGGCAATACTTTTGCGAAGCATAGAGTTTAAGTCACGGTGAGTAAAATGAACCAGCGGGTGTTTTAGATATGAAAAATCGCCCTGGACAATTGGTTCTTCGTGAAGTTTCCCTTGATAACCTTTAAAAAATTGCTTATTAAACAATCTTTTAACATAGTCGGGGTATGATCCACCGAATTTTACGCGGTGATTAAGATAATAATTGACTCTGGGAATAACATAATAATGAAAAGCAGTACGGTTCTGTTTAAGAAGAGACTGGATTTCTTTTTGAAGACCTTGAGAAATACGCTCGTCGGCATCAACATATAAAACCCAGGAACCATGGGCATAAGAATTACCGAGATTGCGCCATTTAGAAAAGTTTTTATTATATTGGTCAAAGGTCCGACGGATTTTGATTTTTGAGGAAAATTTTTGAGCGATATCAACGGTTCGATCGGTGGAATTAGCGGCGATTAAAATAATCTCGTCGGCCCACAAACAAGATTTTAAACAATCTAAAATCATTTTTTCCTCGTTGCCAGCAATGATAATGATGGAAATTTTAGGTGGCTTCATGCCCAACTCCCCCGGCCAAATTTACCCAAAAAGAAATCGATAACACCTCTTTTCTTCCAGAGAGAATGGTCAGAAAAAAGCAGGCGCAGTGATTGACGGATAAGAGCAAGACGGGACCGCCAGTTAGCATAGCGGAAAGCAAACAATAAGCGATTACGGCTAATAAAGTAATCATGAAGAAAGCTACCGGCTCCGGTTGTCTGTGAGTTTAAATGCCAAATGACAGATTGAGGAACAACGGCTAAGCGGAAATCAGCCCGTTTGGCCCGTTGGCAAAAATCCGTATCTTCTAAAAAGAGAAAATAGCGAGGATCAAAGAGTCCAATTTTCTGAAAAACTTTTCGATTGATTAAAAGACAACAGCCGCTAAGAAAGTCAAGAGTAGACCAGTCAAGGTGGTCGTATTGACCGTGGTCGACTTCGTCGATGCCAATATTACTACCAATAAGATTGGACCAATCGAACTTGCCACCCATCGACCAAATTACTTTCCCTTTTTCCCTCGAAGAATAGCGCTGGCTGTAGTATTCGTAGCCTGGAGCAAAATAAATTTTTGGGGCTAAAATATGGACCGAAGGCAAAGATAAGGCTCGTTTTACTAACAACTCCAGAAAGTTCGCTTTAACTTGGACATCATTATTAATCACTAAGACAAAATCAAAGCCATGCTTTAGGGCATAACGAATGCCAGTGTTATTTCCTTCAACATATCCGAGATTTTGACTGTTGCTAATAAGCAAAACTTTAGTTTGATGACCATAGATTTTTTGAAACTTCTGGACCGAGTCATCTGGCGAACCATTGTCAACGAGAAGTATTTGGTAGGAAAATCGACGATGGCTGATTTTTAAAATGGAGTCAACGGTGTTTTGGGTTAGCTCGGGTTGTTTCCAATTTAAAACAACAATGGCAACGCGGATCATTTTAAAAATTTTTGGTGAGACGGTCAAATAAAAGCCTGATCTTTATGAATAAGTTTTTAAAGATATTGCGGCTATATTCGGTAGTAAAATATTTGGTAAACCAATAGGAATATTCATAGACGGTTTCTTGGCTAGCAGAGACAAATGAATTTCGGGGAAGGGGCTTGTCAGAAAAGCCTTGTTTCTCCCATAGATTAAAATAAATAAGACTGATGGCAATCGATTGGAGAAGACAAAAAACTAAACCATGCAACCCATCTTTATACCCTTGACCAGCAAAGAAGCGGCTATTGAACTCCTGGATAGGCTTGAGGATAAAATCAGTAGTTTTTAAAACATACTTAGACTGATGAAGTTCTTCGGCCTGGATGTGGCTGTAACGAAGGGCTCTTAAAATGAAGTCGGAGATGTTTGAATAATTAAGGTGTCGGATGGCAAGTTTTTCGGAATCAAGCAAGGTGAGGCCGTTGCCTTTGGTGACAGGCTGGCTATGAATTGTTTTTTGCCAAACAACCGATCCTTTTCGAAAAAATCTGATTAAATAATCTGGCCAGGAATGGCAATGCCTAAGCCATTTACCAAAAATAATATTTTTGCGGGGTATTCTGACAAAATCAATTTCTTCTCTTAAGACAATCCTTTGGAGTTCCTGCTTGAGAGTTTTACCAAGATATTCGTCGGGATCAAGCAAAATGATCCATTTACCGGAAGCCTTAGAGAGGCCAAAATTACGAGCTGGCTCGACATAGTTGAGAAAACGATGCGGGTAAACTTTGGCTCCGTATTTGGCAGCAATATCAGCACTTTTGTCAGTAGATTCCATATCGATAACAATGATTTCGTCAGCAAAACCAGAAAGCGACTTAAGACATTTAGGAAGAAGGGCTGATTCATTTCTAACATTAATAACCGCTGAAATTGTTGGTTTATTTGGCATAATATAAATATTTTATCATCTTTGGACCCGATAGATTTGGGATTGACCCCGATCATAAATCTTATCGAGGTGAAGATCTTTGGTATTGAGAGCTTTGGGGGGAGGATAAGGAAGATAGATATAGCTAATATTGTTGTTTATCAGAAAACCAAGGTTTTCGAAAACTTCCTTGTCTCTTTGTTCAAAAAACTTTAGAGATTCCTGACGACGCTTAGACCAATTATAATTAGTAATTTCGAGATTCATTTCGTCTTCGAGATAGGTTTGAAAGCCGGTCAAGGCAGACACATAAGCCGTAGTTTCATAAAGATAGAGGGGTAATGGAGTGGGTTGATTATTTTTTAAGTATTTATCATAAGGAATAGTAAGTACAACTCCCGGAGTTTGTTGTTTTAAAAAAGCTAGGGCCTCTAGCTCATAATCGGGAATCGCCGAGGGGGGTGGATAGCCAAGATAATCCTTTAGGGTGCCTAGAGAACCGACGGCAGAGAGGACCAGCAAAAGAATAACTAGAAGAGATTTTTTGGAATACCAGTCGGCCAAAGTCTTGGCTAAATAAAAGTTGAAGAAAAAGAGAAAATAATAAAAAAATTGGATGGTATTCCAGGCGGTACCTTTTTGAATAAGCAAGGTGGGTATTAGAAGGGAGATAATAAGGATAATAAAAAACAAGAGACCAGAGGGCGGTAATTTACGGGCTTTTATTGATTCGGCGATAGCAAAGAGGCCAAGAATCCTAAAACCAAGATTGCCAACAACGAAGAGGAGAAATAAGGCGGCTTCGAGAATCAAAAAAAAGGGCAATTTATAACTGAACCATTGAAGCGAGAGGTTGTAGCGAAGACTGGCGATTTTGGGCAGAAAAAATTTGTCCGGCGATTCAATTAGAGAATGAACGAACCATAATGGCTGAAAAACTAAGAGGGGGGGCTGTGAAAACAAACCAAGTATTAACATAATTACCAGTGAGGTTAAGGCCATAGACAGGCAAAGATAAAATTCAAAAGAGAGAAATTTTTTGGTTTGAAAAAAACGGATAAGATAAAGACAGAAGAAAGATAATCCAAGAATAATAGCGGCATAGATTTTGATGCCAGTGAGGAGACCCAATATAAAACCAATAAGAATGGCCCAAATAAGTTGTTTACCTCTTTTTTGTTGCCAAAGAATTAGGGCGATTAGAACGAAAATTAAGGACAGAGCATAAGGAGGATTAATTAAAGTAGAAGCTGATTGCATGGACCAAAAGAGTGATTCTCCAGAGATTTGGCGGTTTTTGATTAAAGTAACTATCCAACCAAAGGAAGAAGTAAAATAATTTAGAAAAACAAGAAAAGTAGCCAAGAGATGTTTCTTAGTTAAGAGATAGGCAAAAAGATAAGAAAGGGCACCGATAAGTATGGCAAAGACTACGGGAATAATGCGGAAATAAAGATCCATAAGACTAAAGGGGAGGAGTTGGTTTAAGCAGAAAAGAAAAAGGTCAAATCCCCAATGGTATTGGGTAAGTTTGGTACCGGAGAAAACCGGATTGGGGGGAGGAAGACCATGGGCGATTTGGTTAACGACGCTAATATGCCAAATGGCATCATGGCCGCTTGGTCCCCAGAAACCGAGCCCAAAATTATATTTTAAACCGCTTCGAACGGTGGTGAGTGAGATGAGGAGAGAGCCGATGATGATAACAATCCAGCCTAAAGGGGTGATTAACCGAAAGATTTTAGCCATGAAATTTTTTGGATAAACCAAATAATTTGGGACCGAGAGAAATAGAGGTGGTAAAAAGAGTAAACCATAATACCCAAAACGACTTTTGAAAAAAGGGCAGAAAGCGGCGGCATGGCTATTTGTTGGAAAAGAAGGACGGTGCCAAGCATAAGCAACGAAGATAGAACAGGGTGGAAAATTATTTTAAAAACATTGACGGCAAAAAGACGAGAAGCTAAATACCAAACCAGAAAGGAACTACTGCCAACGATAAGACTAGCTACGGCAGTGCCAAGATAACCACAGCGGAGGCTCATAAAGGGATAGAAAATCCAAGTAAGAACAGTCCACATAATCATTAACCTAGTGGTAAGAGTAACTTTGCCGACAGCATTAAAAGCATTAGTTAAGGGGGTGGTAACCGCAGCGATGGCAGCGTTTATAGCATAAAGATAAAGAGGGGTAAGGGCGGGACTCCATTTTGAATATTTAGGAATAATTTGGACGATGTCGGGGGCAATTAAGGAAATACCGGTAAGACAAGGAAAAACAAATAAAGCGATAAAAAATAAACTACGCTCAATTGATCTTTTAAGTAAATGAGGATCTTCGCGCAGGCGAGAAAAGGCAGGGAAGGTGACCTTCATGACCGCATCCATTAGACTTAAAGGCAGCCTGGGTCCTTTTTGGGCCCAAGAGAGAATACCGAACGATCCTCGACCAAGAATACCGGCTACTAATAAGTTAGAAAGACGATCTTTGGCCACGGCAATGAGGGAATTGAGCTGAAAAGGAATGCCGAAACGAAAAAGCTTTTTAGCGGTAGCCAGAGAAAAATCGAGGCCAATAGACCAAGGAGCATAGCGATAAATGATGACCAGACCAAGGAAACTGCGTAAGAAGGCCGCCCAAACATAGGAATAAACCCCAAAGCCCAAAAAGGCCAAAATAACGGCAACAAAATAGAAAGTAATATTTTCGAGAACGTCGATTTTAGAAAGAAGACCAAATTGAAGATCCCTTTCAAGGAGAATGGAAGGGATGGTTTTTAGAGAAGCGGCAAAAAAGGAAAAACAGAGAGAGATGAGAATCCAGGTTTCGGCAGGACCATAATTTTTAGCTTGGCTAATTTTGGGAAAGGTGATAGACACCAACAAGAGAGCAAGAATAACCAGAGCCTGCTGAATTAAAAAGGTAGTCCGGAGTTGGGTGGTAGATGGACGATCTTTCTGCTGGATAAGAGCCGAAGCCAGACCGATATCAGAAAAATATCCTAAGATAGCAACGGACTCGGCGACAATAGCAAAAAGACCGACATCTTCAGCGCCAAGAAGGATGGTAAGCAAGAAAAAGCCTAAAACAGAGACAGACTGAATGGCTAGATTGCGAACAGAGAGAAAAAATACCCCCTTGGCGGCTCTAGCCTTGAGATGATCGAGTTCGGTTGGCGGCATAAAAGAAATAAATAAAAACTACGGACCAGGAAAGCAGGGAAATGGTATTGGAAAGGCTGCGAATCGGAGTATTTCTTAACTTGACATAAATTTGGTGTGGACCGGCCGAAAGATTAATGACCATCCTGCCTAATTCTGGTTCAACTTGATGAGGGATCTTTTGATTATAGTCATAGACTTCAAAATTGGGAAAATAGAGCTGTGACAAGATAATCTGACCTCCAAGCGGGAGGTTGAGATTAAAAAAACTCCAATCGCTACCCTTTTTCTGGCCAAAAATGTCAACTTTTTGATCGGGAACGATTTGGTCATAAACAGGTTTGGCGGCTGATTGCGGAGCAATTCGAGCAGTTTTGGGAAGATAGTCGTAAATCCCCGAGGTAACTTGATTAATCCAAGCTTGACCGGTAAATTTGTCAATTTCGGCGATCTGGCCATAAGTTACCGGATAGAAATGCGAATAATTAACGACAACAAGGGTCAATAAAGTGAGATAGACAAGCTGACGAGAAACAAGACGGGGAAGAATCCCAATAGCAAGAGAAAGAAGAAAAAGGACAGGATTGAGAAAGCGCCAAGGAAATTGGATTTTTTGAATAGGAGTGGTGATTAACCAAAGAAAGATCGACTTTTGGTGAGTTAGAAAAAGATAAAAAAGTGAAAAAAGGATCAGGCCCAGAGAAAGAGGAAGAAGTTTAGGAATTTTGCGAGACTTGATCAGACAGTAAAAAAAATAAAAAAGAAGAAAAACGGGAATAAACCAGTGAAGATAGCCAACCATGAAAGACATGCCATCTGCCTCCTGCCAGACAGAGGGACCATCTCCCCAAAAATTACTAATGAAAAGCTGGCGAAGACTGACAAAGTGGGCGCGAAAATCAAAATAATTCCTAAACATGGTGTCTATTTGTACATATTTAGTTTCCACGAGGGCCGGCAGAGTGAAAAAGGCAGAAAGGCCAAGACCAAAGAATCCCGAAAGCAATAAACGCCATAAAGGCACAAAAAATTTTTTATGATGATAAACGAAAACCCAATAGAAAACCCAGAGGACAAACGCTGGAAAAATAACCATAGTCATAAGGTGGTGCGATAACAGTAAGCCACAAAGAGAAAGCGAGAGAAAAATGAAATTAGTTGTTTTAGGTTTTTGGATCAGACGCCGAGAAAAGTAAAAAATCAAAGGGAAAAAGGTAGAAGCCCAAGCTTCATTATAGGCCCCACGAACAAATATATTAAGAGCGTGATAAGGGGCAAAAGTATAAAAAGCGGAGCTAACTAAACCCCCAAGGCGACCGAAGAGAGAGCTAGCCAGAAGATACATGGCTAAAGCGCTACCAACAAACTGAACGACGGCGTTATATTTGACTGTTTCCAAGAAAGGAAAACCAAGAAAACGGAAGATTTGGCCTACCAGATACGGCAATGGCGGATAGAAATTAAATTCGGGATAGCCATAGCCATAACCCAAGCGCGGAGTCCAACGACAAGGTATTTGGCCATCTTTTAGGCAGGTTTCAAATTCCATTTGCCGGATCAGTTGCATATCGTCTTGCATGTTGTAATAGAATCCCCAGCGAAACATGAACCGCACCGCGACCAATGCCAAAATAACGGCAATAAACGGCAGGATGTCTTTCTTTTGCCAAAAAGGCATGATTAATTTTACACTAAGTAAAGTGTGATATTCTTGGCTAATGTGTTTAATGGCGAGTTTGTTATTTGGATTAATATCGGTAATTTTATTTAAGTTCCAGAGACTAGAAACAGTAGGGAGTTTTTTATGGATAACGGCAATAGCCGGTTTTGTTGGTTCATTTAAAAATAAAAGGAGAAGAGAGGGTGGGAGGAATAACTGGATCATTTGGTTATTGATTTTTGCCGGGGCGGTAATGGTTTTGGGCTGGAAATTAACCAGTTTCCCTGGGGGAGTCTGGACTGATGAGGTCGAAACAAGTTTAGCCGGAGTCAAACTGATCGACCAAATGCTGGCAGAAAAAAGATTTATCCCGTTCAGCCCGGCAGCTACCGGACATCCGGCATTGTCTTTGATTTTAAACGGTTTGAGCGTGAAATTGATAGGAAATAGTATTTTAGCCCTAAGACTACCGGCGATGATATCGACAGCGGCGTCAGTGGTGGTTTTTTATATGATACTGGCGGAGTTTTTTGGAAATGCTTTGGCTGTTTGGGGAACCATAGCCTATGGTTCCTCTTATTGGTTGATTTCTCTGGGTCGAATAGGTTATGATGCGGCATATTTTTGGCTGATTGAGAATTTAATTTTTTTAGAAATAGTCCGGCTTTGGAAATATAAAGAGGAAAGGGATTTAATTTTAACCAGTTTCTTTTTGGGGCTAGGGATGTATACATACTTGGCATTCAGAACCTTGGCTATAGGAGTAGGAATTATTTTGGTAGCCATGGTGATGATAAAAGACAAGGGCCAAGGGATAAGAAAAATAATCGCCGTGGGATATATTTTTGGGTTAATACTGGCCCCTTTATATTTTTACGCCCGACGGCATCCCGGAGTGATTTTTTACCGAGCAAACGATGTGTCTATTTTTAATCCGAAATTTGACAGTGTGGATAGGGTTAATATGATAAAAGAAAACACCTGGAAAAGCCTAGGGATGTTCATCTGGCAAAGCGATCCAAATTTGCGGCACAATATTGCCCAAAGACCAGTAATAAACTTGATAGAGCTGGTGTTAATAATTTTGGGATTGGGTTTAATTGGTTATAAAAAACAATGGGGAGTTTGGTTAGGAGGGGCAATGTTGGCGGCGATTTCTGCAGCAAACGGTATTTTGACCTATGAACCGCCATATGTGATTCAGCCGCATTCATTAAGAATGTTGGGGCTACTGCCACTGATATATCTATTGTTTACGGCAGGAATATCGGTTTTGAGAGGCCATAAAAAAATATTAGTCCTGTTGGTTTTGGCCAGCGTATTTTTTAATTTAAGAAGTTATTTTGGCGCCAAAATTGACATTAATATCAACGAGGCCTTTCAGCTGGAACAAACCCGAACAGCGATACTGGTAAAGGAGAAATGTAATCTGGGCTTATCTATTCCACGAGCAAAAGCCAGCCTGTCCCATTTGGAGTTTTTTGCCAAAGATTGTAACTTTACGATAGAACCCTAGATACGGAAGAGGAGTAGTTCATCGTTACCTGGTTTAGGATAAGAATAGACAAGGGTTAGTTTTTCTTTTTCTTCGGGCAAGAGAGTCAGACGAGAGCGGTTGATAAGAAGATAGACCTCGTCGCCGTGGTTTTTGGCATCGAGTAATTTATCGGGGATAGTAGTAAATTCTAGACCAACCCCAAAGACAGTCAGACGAGGAAGACTATCGGTATAGATCTGCAAACCGTCAGGCAAGGTGCCAAAAAAACCTTCGGTGCCAACGATAACATTGGCGGAATGGGAACGGCCAATCAGAAAGTCGGCAGCCTCCTTAATCCCCCACCCCGAAGTCCAATCAGAAAGGTAACCGGACTCGGTATCAGTAATAGAAGCAGTAAGGGGACGAAAAGAAATCTGATAAACCCAGATAAAATTAAAAAGAAAACTTAAAAGCACAGAGAGGAGGAGGATTTTGGGTTTGGGAAAAAGCTGCTGATAGGCTTGCGAGAGAAGAATAATGAAAGCCGGAAGAGTATAGAGAAGATAGCGGCCAGTGATGACTTTGGCGAGGGCCGCATTGGAAAGAATCGGAACGAAAAACCAACATAAGAGGAGAAGAGTAAGACGATCGAGATGGCGGCGAAAAATTTTCTGATAAATAAAGTAGAGAAAGATTAAGAGAGGCAGGAGAGAAACATATTGAAGAAAAATTCGGTTGATAGCCAAAAAGTGGGATCGTAAAGGATCAAGAGGGTGACGAATTATTTCGGAAAGTGGCCAGAGGTAATCACGGTTTCTAATAGCGATCATATGAAACTGCGGGCCAAGCCGAAGCAAATTATAGATAACAAGGGCAAGGACGGAAAAAGTCAGCGGATAGATTAACTTTGAAGGATGAAAACGGCAAAGGAGAAAGAAAGAGAGGAGAGAAAAAAACCAAAAATAGACAGCGGGAGATTTGGTAATCCAAGCCAAACCAAGGATCAATCCCAGAATCAACGAGAGGTCTAGGCGAGGAAATTTGGCCAAGAGCAGAGAAAAAAGCAAGGAAAGGGCGCCAAAAAAACTAAGCAAGTTGTCTGAAAGAGCCATTCGGTCAAAGAAGAAGGTAAACGGCAGAAGGAGATAGATAAGAGAAGAAAAGAGACCGGAGTAGAAGAGGTCGGAAATGCTTTGGAGGAGAAAAGCCAACGGTTGAGGGTTTTTTGATTGGTAATTGCCAAGAGTAACGCTAATAAGAAAAACCACCAACATTGTCCCTAAACCAGAGACGACCGAAACAAGCCTGCCGACAAAAAGCGGATCAGAAAAGAACTGGAGAAGGGCGGCGACGATCCACATGAATAATGGTTGCTTACCGTCGGTTAGAGGAATAAAACGAAGGGTCTCGACGTTTCTGATGATTTGAGCCCAACGGATATAGATAGCCTCATCCCCGAAGACAGGGAGACTTAAAAGGTTTTGAAGGCGGCTGATGAGAAAGAAGACGATGAGCAGGAAGAAAAGCAAAAACTTAGTTTTGGAGTTGGTCATAGACACCCTTCAGGTCATTAATTTTGACCCGCCAGATTTCCTGGAGCATTTGTTTTGACTCCTTTTTAAAGCGTTTTAGGTCATCACCTTTGGTGTTGCTTAAATCTTCGTTTTTCCAATTAACCAGAACTTCTTTAATCTTTTTACCGGATTTTTGGGCCATGAACAACAACTCAACGTCAAAAGCAGAAACTCGCCAACCCTGATGGTCTTGTTGCTGAAAATAACCAAGACGAGGGAATAATTGTTTGGCAAGATCGGTTTTTATGGCCTTAAAACCACACTGGGTATCGTTGATATTACCAAGAAGAAAAAGCTTGCGAAGAGCAAGAAAGCATTTGGCCATAACCCGACGAACGAGGGAGGCCCCTTGGCGGGTGGCGCCGCGAGAACCGATAATAAAATCATAGCGATTAAAAAAGGGCAGGAGTTTCTCGAGTTCTGACAAGGGGGTAGATTGGTCCATGTCGGTAAATAAAACCCAAGGGTATTTAGCGGCTTTGATACCACCCCAAACAGCGGCGGGTTTGCCACCGTGGGGCAGGTCAAGGACCCGAAAGCCTCGGTGACTGGCAGCGAAACGTTGAAGAAATTGAAGACTGTTATCGGTAGATTGGTCATTACAAAGCAAAACTTCCCAAGAGAATTTTTGGGTTTTGAGATAGTCATAAACCTGCTTTAAAACGCCCCTTTCCAGATTTTTTTGTTCGTTATAGCAGGGAATGACGATGGAAATCGATGTTTTTTTCATGCTCGTTTAATTATACTGTAACAAATGAGGACAAGAGAAAAAAGGCTGATCAGGTTGGTCGCTTTTTCGACAGGAGTGCCGGAATAATAGAGAAAATATCGACCGTTATCTAGCAAGACAGAAATATTACCTTCGGGGTCTGGCTTGATAGAGACGCTCTGGCGAGTGGAAAGATTGATTAACTTCCAGCCGGGAAAATAGTTTTTGCCGATGGTAACACTAGTGGGAGAAGACGACTCGTCAATTTTAAAATCAGAATTGTTTATTAAATCAGTTATTTTTTTTTGAGTTTGAGAATCGATAACCTGACCACCGAAACTTTTGTCCTTAGGGCTCCATTTTGGGGCAGTTTCGTGACGGCTGGCAGTAGTGGTTTTCTGGTAATTCTCCAGAAATAGTTGTTGAAACTGGTCGCTGTTAAGGGGATGAAAGATCATGGGCCGACGATAATTGCGGGTGTTATAGAGGGCCAAAAAAAGTAAAAAGGAGGCGAGAGGATAAAAGATCTTTTTGGGCAGAGTGATCGATAATTCAATAAATAAGAGCGGTGAAATAATGATCGGGACAAAAAGAAACCGCCAGGGAAATTGGATAATCTGAAGAGGAGGCAGCCATCTCCAGAGAAAAAGGGAATAATTTAAGGTTAAAAACAGGCTAAAAATGGTGACAGACAAGAAAAGCAGGATTTTATTTTTTTTAGTAATAAAGAAAACGACTAAACTAACGGCAAGGATGAGAATGTGGCTAAAACCTAGTTGAAACGAGAGACCGTCGTTGGGCCCCGGTTGCGAATACCAGTAATCCCAACGCCCATAAAGTAATTGCCTAGGATAGAGAAAATGATCGGAAAAATTAAAGGTATAACTATTTTCCAGGCCAGACATGATTAAGTTTTTTTCGGCAACAGCGGGAATCAGAAAGTGAGCGGAAAGACCGAAGCCCAGAAGAAGACTAAACAGGGATTGACGATTAAGAAGACGGTTGACAAAAAGATAAACCAATAAAATGGGGACGAATAAAACTCCGAGTAGGTTGTGGCTGATAAGAAGTAATCCCAGAGTGAAGGCAGAGAGTATTTTTTTTTGGCGGCTAAAACTATAAAAAACCCAGGGAATTAAGCCTAGAGCGACAACTTCCCCCAGAGCACCGCGGACAAAAATGTTGAGAAAATAATACGGGCCAAGACCGTAAAGGAGTCCGGCAATTAAAGCCAGAAATTTATTTTGACGGTGGAATAAACAATAAATTCCAACGTTTCCTAAAAAATAAAACAAAAGAATGATTGCTTTGTAAGCGTTAACTTCGTTAAAACCAATGGCTAAAAAAAACGATGAGAAGAGATAAGGGCCGGGGTAGATGTAGTTAAATAATGGCAAACCGTAACCGTTGTCTAGGCGATCGGCCCAGCGAACAGGAAATTGGCCCCGGGTTAGTTCGTGGTAATATTCACGAATCCTAATAAGATGGTAAATACCGTCATGAGAAGCGGGCCAGTCGGGTCTTAAGAAGGAACTAAGTTGCCAAAGGGTAAAAAGGAGGAAAAGTAACGGAATAATGATTTTTTTCATCGTCTTAAAATACCCAGCGGTGGTTGCTGATAAACAAGCTGGCCCCCTTCAGGTGGCCGGCTAAGTTCAAAAATAGTATAGAGATGGGCTTCGGGGATATTTTGCGGTTCCCGACCATAAAATTTAAAAAGATAGGCATAGCCGTGGTTGGTGCCAAGCGGAAGATCATAGGAAACATTAAAAAAATGGTCTTGTTTTTGATTAACCAAATAGGAAACTAGATTTTTTTTGGTTTGAAGAGTAATATTTTGCCGGTTTTGGATTAATAAGTTTAGTTTGATTAAAAAAAACCCAAACATAATGACGACAATGAATATTTTGTTTTTGGTTTGACCTATTAATTTGGCTAAAAATATGGGAATAAAGATGGTAATACTGCTGTAATAATATTCGGAAATGCTGCCGCGATAAAAAGAAAGGATTAGTAGGGGGGAAATTATCCAAAGAAAAATGAAAGTTTTGGATACCTTTGACATAGTCGATCTAATACCAAAAAATAGAATCAATAAAGAGAGTATTCTGGAAATTGAAGTAAGATTGGATAAGCCAATAAAATCAAGGCTTCGCCAAAAAGTTCTTAAAAAAAGCAAGGGCGAACTGTTGGTTGGCTTTGGGGTAAAAATAAATTTGGCGATTTGGCGCAAATTTAAAAAATCGTGGCGAAGATCAAAAATAATAATAGGAACAAACGGAATAATAAAGAGTAATTTTAGCAAGGGGAGGTTTTTAAATTTTAATGACGAAAAAAAGGTGAGGTAGAAGACGGGAATGAGCATAGAGGCAGAGGCAAGATGGGTAGCGATTGATAAACCAAGAAGGAAATAGACAAGGAAAAACTTACGTTTTGTAGCCAAGTAAAAGATTGTTAAAGAAAACAAAGAAGCATACATAGCACTCCAGCTGGTAAGGACAGGACTAGTAGCAAAAATTAGGCCAGAGATAAGTCCGGCGGAATAACCAAAAAGCGAAGCGGTAACAAAAAAGGCGACAATTGAGGTGATAACTCCAACAGTGATTGAGGCGTAGGCACCGGCAATAGGATCACCGTTGGTAAGCAAGTAGAAAGGTAAAAGGAAATAGTAGTGGTATGGACCAACAAAAAAGGAATCTTCGTTAGCAACCCGGGGGCCAATTAGAAGCGGTAAACGGCGGTGGATCATTTGGGTGACTTTTTGGGCGTCATCTTCTTGGTCCCATTCGAAAGTGTAGCGGTCGTGGAGGCGGTAGAGACGGAAAAAAAGAGAAAGACAAAGGATAAAAAAAACAGCGAGAATTTTTTTAGTCATTGTGAACCAGTTTAAAAACTTTGATGCCATTTATTTCCCAAGAATCAACGATTTTGGCCCAACCAAAAGAAGCGATCTGCCATTGAGGATGATTAATGGGTTGACAATCGATTTGCCACGGTTCGCAAACGACAAAAAGTTGGTCGGTAATTTGAAGGTGGGTATCTTTGATTGGGGCTTGAAGCTGGTAAAAAAGATAACGATAGGGCGGGTCATAGTTTTGTTTGGCAAGAAGGGCAAAATTAAAAGGCTGACCTTTGGAGGCTTGAACAATAGAATTAACAATTTCTTGGTTGGTAGCCAACTGGCGATTGGGGGGGTAGCGGAAGGGATTCTCGAGAAGCGAAAAAATGAGAACCAGGAGAACAAAGACAGAAGAGATAAGTTTACCGAAACGGTTGAACTGAAAAAGCGAGAGGCTGACGGCAGCAAAGAGGAGAAAAACCACCGGAAAAAGAAAGCCGAAATAATGATCATAGATATGCTGTTTATAGAGACCTAGAAAAAGAATGCCTAAAAAATACCAAAGAAGACAGTATTTAAACTGCGGACTAGGCCGAGAGGAGAAGAGAACAAATAAAATGGCGAAGAAAAAATAAAAACTAATCGCAAGACCTAGGCGAGGGTTTTTTCCGGCCAGGAGCCGAGTGTTGATCTGGTTAAACAAGGAGGGGAGTTGAGGTATGGCCTTGTAAGGCTTGAGGTTGATAGTGGTTTCCCGATGGGTAAAAAATTTAAGAAAGGCCTTGGCGTTTTGTCCTTGATGTTTAAGGTCAAACAAAATCTGCGGCGTTAAGGAAAACAGAAAGACTAAAATAGCCAAGGCTAGTTCTCGACGCCTAGAGGAGGAGAAACGCCGAAGAACAATAACAAAACCAAGAGGCAATAAGGCCAGAGCTAAATAATGAGAATTGAGACATAATATAAAAGACAGGCTGACATAGAGATATTTTGATTCAAGGAGAAAATACACGAAGAGGAGTGAAAAAAGAGGCATAATATTAGGATTCCAAGAAAAAGTGGAGTATTTAATAACTACCGGCGAGACGGCGAAAAACAGAGCTGCTAAAATGCCAACGGCAGAGGAAAAATATTTTCGGCCGACAAAGTAGAGCATGCTGGTGGTAATCAGACTCAACAAAGCAATAAAGACAGCTGGTCCAACCGGATTAAAACGAGATAAAAAGAGTGAAGGGGCGATAAGATAGTAATAAAATGGGCCAAGATACATGTCGCCGATACTGGTTTGGGGGCCAATAAAAAAGAAATTAGACTCGGTAAGAAAGCTTTTGACAATAATTAAATCTCGCCCCTGGTCTCCGAGATATTCCATATAATCAGAAATACGGTAGAGGCGAAAAAAGCCAGCAATGAGGATAATAAAAGCCAAAATAAGTCTATTCCGGTTGAATTTAGGAAGCACTTTGGAAGTTAATTTTATACCAAAGCCGAAAAAGATCTTTGAAACCAGAAATTACCACGTTGAGCTTGGCGCCGGTAGCCTCGCCGGCGAGACGGCGAAAATGGCGAACACCGGTCTGGGCAATAGTAAAACGACTATTTTTGGCCTTAATAAGAAACTCGCTAGTGATAAAGGGCCCCCTTTCGGCTTCTAGCTTAGGGATGGTGTCGATTACCTTCTTGTTAACCAACTTGAAGCCACAGTCAATATCTTTTACTTTAAGACCAAAGAGGAGAAAAACCGCCATTTCCCAGAGCTTAGAACCCCAAATACGAAGGAAAGGAACTTTGCGGCCCAGATAATAACCTATAACAATATCGGCCTGGGTTTGTCGCTGCCGGCGGATAAGTCGCTTGATATCGCTAAAATCGAATTGGCCATCAGCGTCGGTAAAGGCAATCCATTCATATTTGGCATGATAGAAACCGCTTTTTAAGGCAGCACCATAGCCGCGATTGGGATGGTGGGTAATAATTCTGATGTGAGGAATCTGTTTTTGAAGGGATAAGGCAACTTGGCCTGTTTTATCCTTGGAGCCGTCGTCTATGATTATTATTTCCCAAACTTTGGCTATTTCTTTTATCACAGGCAACGCCTTACGAACTGTATTGGCAATATTAGCTTCTTCGTTATAACAAGGAAAAAAAACAGAAAGTTCCTTAAGCTTAGCGAGCTTTGGCATCTTATTAGTTTATCATCGTGGCTTGACAAGTCAATTTTTGGTGTTATAATATATCCTGTAATTATATAGATATAGATAGTTTATGTATAAATATATAGTCTTTTTCGGTATAATTTTGTCGGTATTAGCTGCACCTGTTGTTTGTCGGGCTCAATATTATGGCGATGGGGCCGAAGGAGTTTCTTTGGTAGTAGATAAAAAAATTAGAAGTCTAAATTGGAATGAGTTTTATGACAACATAGACAGTTCTCAAAAGATATTTGTAGATGGGGAGTCCTTGGAATTTAAGATCGATATAAGCAATAAAACCAACCAAACGGTTAGCAACTCGGCGATAACTGATTATTTACCCGACTACTTATGTTTAGTTTTTTATCCCGGCAAAGAGGAAAATAGACAAATTACTTGGACCATTCCCGAGATTAAAGCGGATGAAAGCAAGTCCTATTTGATCAGAGCAAAAGTTTGTGGCGTGCCTAAGACGATTAACAATCAAAAAGAAAAGAATGGGGTTTATGCCGAAGCCGGGAATTTAAACGATAGCGACGAGGCTTCCTATTACATCGGCAGAAAGACAACTCCGACAACCGGGCCTAATAATTTTGTTATTGAATCAGTATTAACGAGCCTGGTGATGATGGCGGCCTTAAGAGGCAGAAAGTTAGCCCGGGGATACTAAGACTCCCCTACTGCAGGTGGAGATAAAGTGACATTTTGCCGTCAGGATGAAAGACCTTGACATGATTACCTAAGCTACTGTCGGGGTTGCGATAAAAATAAGCCACACCGTCGTTGACCGATTTAACGGTTTTGTTAGGAGCGACCATATCAACACCGTGATGGAATTTGTCGGCATAGAGATAAGAGTAGGGAGTGTGACCTCTATCCTGGGTAATCTGGAGCGGGTCAAACATTGGCCATTCGTGGTCACGTAGATACTGGTAAGGATCAATATCGTTAGCATAGGTCCAAGAACTTAGATCTGCTTCTTTAAGATCATATAGGCCAAAATGAAGATGATCGCCAAATGAGTAGCCGGTGTTACCCATTATTCCCAAAGCCTCTCCTCTTTTGACACTACGTTTACCGACAAATTTGGCTTGGAGCAAGGAATTAAGTTCGTCTTCGGCGGCTTTTTTGAGCTGCTGATAACGAAGTTCGTCGTTTTTAGTGATAGCCAAAAGATTGGTTTTGGACTCCTTCTGTTTGGCTAAGTTAACTTTTTGATCGGCTAGCTTAATTTTAAGCATCTCCATTTCTTCCTGCTTTCTTTTTTTCTCTTCCTTTTGGAGATCATAATTGGTACGAACAGTTTCCATGTTAATAAGAGTTTCTTGGCTATTTTTCTGGATAACTGTCAAGTATTTGTATTGTTCAAAAAAGGCGTTAAAGTTGTTGAGGGTGAACAAAAAGAAAGAAGGAAGGTGTTTTTTGAGCCGATAATTCTGGTTGACCTGGGTAATGTAAAGAGAGGAAAGCTGGTTGAGGTAGACGTCGAGACTGTCGATTTTGGCACTAAGACTGGCGATCTCGGATTCAAGAATTTTGATCGAGTTTTCGGTTTGAGAAATCTTTAATAGGGTCAAAGATATCTGGGAGTTAAGATACTGAATTTGGTTAGCCAGAGTGTCTTTGGCTTTGGAAAGCTCTAAAAGTTTTTGGGTATATTGGTTGATCTGTTGCTGGAGATCAGAAATAGTATCTTCCCCATACAAAAAGGAGGTGGCGTTAAAAAAAAGCCAACCAATAAAAATTAGCAAGCGAAGCATGACTAGTATTTGATAAACCGTTTGACCCCAAACCAGCTAGCCAAATAAGAGACAAAAATGCCGAAAATAACTTGTGAAAGGCCAAGGTAGACATAAAAAAAGGGGTCGTTGTTAACAAAAATTACGGGACTAAAAAAGTTATTCAGCGTCTGGCGGAAATAGAGCACCAGAGAGATTGAAGAAACCACCCCAAGGAGAGACCCAGCAAGACCATAGATAGAACCTTCGATTAAAAATGGCTTCTTGACATAAAATTTGGAAGCACCCAGCAAGCGAGAAACACGAATCTCTTCCTTGCGGTTGGTTATTTTCATAGAAATAATGATAAGGATGATCAAAAATGAGAGAGAAATGATCAAGGCCATAACGGCAATACCAATACGGCGGATCAAGTTGGTCCAGTTTAGCAGCGAGGCGATGATGTCTTTTTGGTAGATAATTTCGTCGACCTCGTTGGTCTTGGCCGAAAAATTATAGGCAATCTGTTCTAAAATGGCAGGATTAGTCACCGAAACCTCAAACGAGGCGGGAAGAATACTGGCAGTAACCATTTCGGTTAGCATGGGATTATCTTTATTTTGTTCTTTGTAGATATTAAGAGCTTTGTCTTTGGAGATATATTTGATTTCCTTAATGCTGGGGTAGTCTGAAAGTTCTTTCTGCAGTCCCTCGATAGTGTTTCGGTCGAGACCGTCTTTAAGAAAGATGGTAATTTCCGGTTTGGTTTCAAAATAGTTGAGGACAGAGGAAAGACCATCGTTAACAATAAAATAACTGGAAGTTAAAAAGGCACAAACGGTCATAATGATAATAGCGGTAAGACTTTGGATTGGAGAACGTCGAATGTGATGCCAGGCAGTTTCAAAAGGTGTCATGTGGATGAATCTTTTTCAATTTTACCATTACGAAGATGGATGATTCGGCAAGGAAATGACTGTAAAATGTCGATATTATGAGTGGTCATAATAATAGTGGTATGGTCCTGTTGATTGATGTCTTTAAGAAGTTTAAGAAGGTGCCAGGAATTTTCGATATCGAGGTTGCCAGTAGGCTCATCGGCCAAAATTAGCCGCGGATTAACAGCAATGGCTCGAGCAAGAGTAGTTCGTTGGAGTTCTCCTCCTGAAAGCTGTGAGGGAAAGAGAAAACGACGGCTGGTCAAATTGACCTTTTTTAAAACCTCGTCGACCCGAACAGGAATTTGTTCGCTTGGAAAATTGATGATATCCAGAGCCAGAGAAACGTTCTCTTCGACTGTTTTGTCGGGAATTAATTGGTAATCTTGAAATATTACTCCTATTTGGCGGCGATATTTATCGATCTCGTTTTTTTTAAGCAGAGAAATATCGTTATTATCTAAAAGAATACGCCCTGAATTGGGAATAATCTGATGAAGAATTAGTTTAAGAATGGTAGATTTGCCAGAACCAGAGGGGCCTGCGATAAAAACAAACTCTCCGTTGTTTACCTTGAAACTGATATCTTTAAGGGCATTAATAAGCCCATAACTCTTGTTGACGCCTTCAAAGGCCACTTTCATGTCTACTCTAAAATTTTGACAGCGCCCACATCCATTAACCAGGCAACTTTGTTGGAAACATTGGTTTCTCCTTTGACTTCAACTTTCCGCCCAACAAAGAGATCAAGATCTAAGACTGATGAGGTAAGAGCGGCTCTCTGGGAAGGGCCTCCTTCCCGATTGAGAATATGGGTTCCCTCTCCGTTGATGTTTCCCTTTTCAATGACACCAACCGCAGTGTCGGAAAAATTTTTATCCAAATTGCCATAGGTTTTGCCCACCTTTAAGTCTTCCTGGGAGGTAACTTTTTCGGCCGGAATGACTTGACCATTACTACCACCCAATGAGGCAAGGGGAATTTTGGAATTTTTCGGAGAAAAACGGGATAACCAGAAACCGAGCCCTAGACCCAAAGTGGCAATAATAAAAACCAGTAAATAATTATTGATCTTTGGCGCGGGATTAATGGGTGATGATGGTTGGTCTATCAATTTATTAATTTCCATATTCTTCAGTATAACAAATTTGATGTTTTAACCGTAGCTATTAATAAGACAAGGAGTTTTGAATATAGCTTTGGAGGAGTTGATAGTCTGGATCTGAAGGAAGAAAAACCCATTGCTGATGATAAAGCCTTTCGGGCGAGTAGATAACGCCATCTGAAGAAGAGGCGCCAACAGGCAAGTTGATTTTGTTGAGTATCAGTTTTTGGGGTTGAATAACAAGGAGTAAGGAGAGGAGGTCTTGGTCGGAAAAGTTAGAAATAATCTCGCGATGAAAGAAATTATAAAGCTGGGGAAATAAATTAGAGGCTTGTTTATAGTTTAAGCTTTTGAGTTTCTCAAAAATAGCCTGAATAAGTAGCTGTTGTCTTTTAATACGACCAAGATCAGTGCCGCCGTTAGTAGCGGTATTGGAACTCTTGCGAGAACGGACGAATTGCCCGACATTGTTCTCGTCAAGATGGATCCAACCAGCGGGAAACTCGACGGTAATATAAATCGGGGTCTTAGGAGAGGGATTTTTGACATATTCGGGATTGGGAAACTCTTCATCCCGAAAACCCCGATCAAGATAAAGATCAACTCCGCCTAAAAGTCGGAGTAGTTCGGCTAGGTTGGAAGTAGTAAAAATCAGTGTTCGGGAGATATTTTGGCCGGTAATTTTTTGGAAAGAGGCTTCAACCGGAGCAAAGAAATCTGAAGTCTGGTTTTTGTAGTAAGGATAAATTCCATTGATTTTCATATTCAATTCATAAAACCAAAGATCCCGGGGCAAAGAAATAAGAGAGAGTTGGGGGCTAGAAAAATTAAGAGAGACGAGGATAATAGTATCGGTGGTTTCGGTTTTTTCGAGACTGTCGTCGCGCGGGTCAAGGCCTAAGATGAGAAAATTATAATGGGAGAGTTGGCGATAAGGATTGCGCAGAACACTTTGTAAAAAGAGTTGGACGAAATAGCCTGCTTGGTGGTTGGTTTTTCGGGCAAACCTGTCGACAAAAAGCCACGAGAGAGCAGCTAGGACAAGAAAAATAAGGAAGAACAATTTTAATAATTTCATAAAGTTTTAAGTTCAATTTCAATAAACTGGTCAATATTGCCATCGAGAACAGAGGCGGTATCTGAAGTTTCGTAGCGGGTGCGGAGGTCTTTGACCATCTTGTAGGGATGAAGAACATAAGAACGGATCTGTCTCCCCCAAGCGGCTAAGACATTCTCTCCTTTGGTCGATTGTTTTTCTTGGGCTTGTTTGGCTTCTTCTAGGGCCCAGAGTTTAGAGGTGAGCATTTTAGTAGCCATAAGACGGTTTTGTTCCTGAGAGCGCTGGCTTTGACAGCAGACGACAATGTTAGTAGGTTTATGGAGCAAACGGACGGCGGTAGAAACCTTGTTAACATTTTGTCCGCCATGGCCGCCAGCCCGATAAGCAGAAAACTCGATGTCTTCTGGCTTAATTTTTATATCGATCTCGTGGTCAAAGATGGGGGTTACTTCTACCTTAGCAAATGAGGTTTGGCGAAGCTGGTCGGCATTAAAGGGTGAGAGGCGAACCAGGCGGTGGACGCCGGCTTCACGACGGAGATAACCATACGCAAAGGGAGAGTTAACGCTAAAAAAAACGGATTTGATACCGGCCTCTTCACCCGGAGTTATGTCAAGAAGATCATAGCGCCAACCCTTTTTGTCAAAATAACGCATATACATCCGCTGTAAGATAGCCGCCCAATCCATGGCTTCAGTGCCGCCTTGGCCGGCGTGAATAGAAAAGATAGCAGGGAGATGATCATATTTTCCCGAAAGATAGGTTTGCAGCTCAAGCATGGTCAGTTTTTGAGAGACAGCAGCGGTCTCTTTGTTGATTTCTAATTGGAGAGACTCGTCTGGCTGTTGAGAGAGCAAGGATTCGTATTCACGGAGATTCTTAAGCTCGGATTCGATTTCGGAGATATGATTAACTTGTTTCTCAAGATCGGCAATTTGCTGCATTAAGACTTGAGCTTGGTGGGGGTCAGACCAAATATCGGCCGATTCGGATTGGGCCTTAAGCTGCTGAAGCAACTGAAGATTCTGTTGGTGGCCTAGTTTGGTTTTCAAGGCTTCAAGAGTCTGCTGAAGCAAGGATATATGGGACATAATTATTAGTTTTCCTCGAGACTTTTCATAATATCTTGATAAAGACGATTGATGATTTCCTTTTTAAGATCTTTTATTTGCTTTTGGGGAAAATCCTGTAACTGCGACAGGATTGGTTGGATTTTTTGTTCGATAGTGAGATAAAGAGGAAGCTGGTTGATGTTTTCTAATTTTTCTCGACTTTTTGGGGGTATTTTTTGGTAGATGTTGTTAATGATCTGTTGATAATCAATCTGGTCGAGAAGGTCGCTAGCTTGGGAACCTAAAATAGAGGGTTGGTCTTTTGGTCTGGGAGACTGACGGGAAAGCAGGTTAATCGAGGCGGTGAAAATAAGAAAAAAAATAAGGGCACGCACAAAAAAGGCTGAATTAAATTGAAATTTTCGCTTGACTTTTTTGGCCACAATTCATTTTACCATTCGGGAAAACTGATCAATGATGGGCGGTATCTCCGACAGATTAGAATTTTTTTTATTTAGTATAGGAGGTAATTTCAGAGATTTTATCCCCCACGACAATACTGTCGACAAACTCCATCCCGGAAATTACTTCGCCAAAGTTGACATATTCATTAGTAAGGTGACGGCAAGAATCAGTGGCCAAGCAGATAAAGAACTGACTATCATTTGACTCCTCCTTGACCGAACCTCTGGCTAAACCGACAGAGCCGCGGCGAAAAGGAAGAGAATTTATCTCCGACTTAATTTTGCCGCCGCCGGTACCATTGCCTTTGGGATCACCGCCTTGGACGACGAAGCCTGGTTCGACTCGGTGAAATTTTAGACCGTTATAGAAACCACTGTTAGCTTTTTTAAGAAAATTAGCAACAGTGTTGGGGGCTTCTTTAGAGTATAGCTTAATTAGAATTTGATTATTGTTTACCTTGAGAGCGACAATGGTATCTTGGGCTTTGGTGGCCGACTGGCCAGCCTGACTAGCAGGGGTAACAACGACCTGATCCGTTGGTTGAGCGGTAATACTAGGATTAAGATTCAAATTGTCCTCCTTGTTGGTTGGAAAAAGGGTACAGGCAGAAAATAATAAACCAGAAAAAAAGAGGGTTAGGATTTTTCGCTTCACGGGCTTATTTTAGCAAAACTAGGGCTTTTTTACTACCTAAAAAGATATCTTCTTTGCGTCTAGAATCAGGAAAATCATGAATACTTTCAAGGAGGGTGGAATAAGAATAGTGATAATAGGCACCAAACTGAGTGCCAACATCATGAACCGTAAACTGTTGGCGGGAATCTTGGTAGCCAAGGATAACGAGGTTGTGATAGTATGGACCGCCAGAGCGAAAATGGGGGTTCTCTTTAAATAAAATTTTGCCACTGGCAGGGATGATAACAGGAATATCTTTGGCAAGATATTGCTTGATGGCGTCGAGGGTGGGAAATTCGATGATCTTGGCCTGGTAGCCGAGATATTCACCGGAGATAGTGGCCATTTGCGATAGATTAACATCGTGGCTCCAGCCCTTTTGGGCTTCAAAATCCATCATCGAAAGAATCGCCTGTTTGATTTGTTCTAAAGACGGAGATTGGCTTTTATAATAAAAATCGACGGTGAGAAGTGCAGCTTCTTCGCAGGCATCCTGCCATGGTTGATCCCAGTTTTTTTCCGGTGCTTGTGGAATAAAAGCGGCATGAATAAAATGCTGGTCGGGAAGACCGGTTTCGAGAATTTTAGTGGGTTGCGGGGCAAGAGTGTCGGTTAGCTTTTCAAGCTTTGGTTTAATTTCACTGATCCTGCCAAAAGACGAGTAGCGATGAACAAAATAAATAATTGCGGAACCGATGAATAAAAAAACCAGAATAATCAAGAACTTCTTCATGGTTAATAGTATAATCTGCAGGTGCAAAAATACAGCGATAGAGAATGCGACAGGCTGATACTTTTAGAGAATATCTGACAGAAATGAACAAAGAGATGATTTAGAAAGAACGCGAGAGAAGAAAAAACTTGGAGTCATTTGAAGGGACTAACTAAGTTTAAGCTGATTTGCAAATTTTTTTAGACGGCGAGAATTAGTTTCGATCCGCAAATTAGTATCGATACCGTGACGATGCTGATCATCAAAGAACCGAGGAATAATGTGGATATGGGCATGAGGAACTTCGTTGCCCATGGTTAAGAAAGAAATATAATCAGACCTAAGAACATCCTTGGTGTGCAAAGCGATTTTTCTAGCAAGTTCCCAGTAGCGACCAAAGTCGGGAACGTCGTAAATCCAGCGATAATGAACCTTGGGAATAAGGAGAGAATGGCCAAGATTAAGGGGTTTGATATCTAAAAATCCGAGAAAATAATCGTCTTCATAGATCTTAAACGAAGGAACCTTTCCGGCAGCGATTTGACAAAAAAGGCAATCCATGGTTATGGTTGACCCAAGTTTGGGTAAGTTTTTTGAATAATTTGTAATAAATGTTTGCGAGCTTGGTTTAGAGGAAGGTAAAGAGTGGCGCCGGCGGCAGCGGTATGCCCGCCACCTCCAAGGAGAGAAGCGATGATGGAGACATCAAACACCTTGGGATCGCGAGTACGAAGGCTTAAGCAGCAAAGTTCTGGTTGTACCTCGATTAGGCTAGCGCCAATCTCCCAGCCGGTGACAGATTTTAGAATATTAGAAATGCCAGATTTTTCAGTATCGTGCGGAGAAATTTTGTATTGCTGCAGTGTCTTAAAGGAAACGACAGAAAGAGCAAGACGATTGGAAAAATAGGTTTCAATGGAAAGTAGCGCTAAACCCTGAAATTTTAATTGTTCGGGCCGGTTATTGTTTTCGATTTGGAAGATATAATCAGTGAAACTTGGACAAATTTTGACCAGTTTGGAGGCGATTCTGAAGGTGGTGGAAGTAGTACGATAATACTTAAAACCAGTATCGGTATAGAGACCAACGAAAAGGTTGATAGCAATGTTTTTGGTTATTTTAACCCGCCATCTTTTGAATAGGAGATAGAGAATCTGGCTAGTTGCCGGAGAGCTCGTATCTACCAAATTAATTTGGGCAAATCTAGTATTGGTGGAATGATGGTCAATATTAATAGTTGCTAAATGCGAGGGAAAAACAACCGGAGATAATTTTGAAATTTGATTAAGATCTGAGCTGTCTAAAGAGATAAACAGGTCAAATTTTGGCAAGTCTAGATCAAAAAAATTAATAGGGCTAATCTGATCAAAACCCGGCAGACAAGCAAAGTCTTGGGGTAATTCAGAATCACCTTTAATAAGGACGACTTCTTTTTTAAGGGACATAAGAAAATGCCAAAAGGCCAAGGCACTGCCAAGGCTATCGCCATCGGGGGCAGGATGAAGATGAAGAAGAATGCGGCGAGATGATTTGATTTGCCGGATGATTTTTGAAGACAGGGAAGATAACATCAGAGATATTTTAACCTATCGGCTATAAAAACTATGAGATAAAGGATAATTGCAGGAAAGATAACGTATTTTTCGAACCATTTGCCAGTTTTAATCCGCCAAGATTTGATGGGAGGAAAACCAAGCTTGAGTCTGATGGGAAAAAATAAAGGGATACCTTCTTCGGTAAAAAAGTCGAGAAAGAGGTGGGAAAGAAAACCGATCATCAAGGAAAAATAAACGATTTGGATATTAATAAATCTAGGATTAAGGATGACGGGAAGAAGAAATTGGAAGAGACGATGGATAAGATAGATTCCTAAAATTGAGTGCGACAAGGTGCGGTGTGAGAGAAAGAGGCGACGAAGAATTCGACCGATAAAATTGCCAGCTGGCAAGAGATCCCAAAGACGATTGCTGGCTTGATCCAGATCAGGCAAAAGAGCGCCGACGATATTGGCGATTAAGGAAGAAATGACAGTGACGAGATTAAGCGATTTTGGAGGATAGTAGCTGGCTAGGGTGACAAGCGAGGCGAAAGCGAAGAGATCGTGGGTGCGCGAGGTCATCCATATTTAGGATAACAGCATTTTTTGTATTTTTTGCCAGAGCCGCAAGGACAGGGGTCGTTTCGTCCTATTTTTGGCCCAACGGAAACCCCGGTCGCGGTAGGCGGAGGAAAATCATTTTGAGGAGAAGAGTGACCTTGGACGGGGTCGATTATCCCTCCCCTACCTTCGGTAACATTGACAGGGGCAACCGAGACAGGGGCGGATACTGGTTCAAGACGGAAAAGCTTGCGGGCCAGATTGTATTCGAATTGACGCATTAACCTTTGGAACATTTCGTATCCTTCTTTACGATACTCGATTAAAGGATCACGCTGTGCATAACCACGAAGACGAACTCCCTCGCGAAGCTGATCTAGATGAGTTAGGTGTTCAACCCAGAGGGGGTCGAGGGTGGAGATGATGACAAAAGTTAGAATATTGTTGGTTAATTCCTTGCCAAAAAACTCGCTACGTTGCCGCCACTGCTCCCGAAGCTGGTCAAGCAAAAAAGAAGAGGGGTTGGATGATTTTTCCAACTCTGCTCTCAGACTGGAGCGGCGGGAGGTGTCTAGAGGCAAAATTTCGCTGAATTCCAAGACTAAATTATCTAGGTTAAGCTGACCGGTAGCCGGGTCGGTATTTTGAGCAACAATATTGGCAATTTCTTTCTCTAAATACTTAAAAATTTCTGCTTGGTTGTAGGCAGAGTCATGGCTATGAGCAATAGTTTGGTCACGAAGCCGGTAGACGATCTGTCGCTGTTTATTAATGACATCGTCGTATTCAACCAAACTTTTGCGGATATCAAAATTAAAGCCTTCAACCTTAACTTGGATTTGTTCTAAGACTCGAGAAACTAAAGGGTGGGTCAAGGGAACATCTTCGGGCATGTTGAAACGGGTCATGAGGCTGCTGATTTTTTCACCGCCGAAAATGCGCATTAAATCATCGTCGAGGGCAACATAAAACTGGGAAAAACCAGGATCACCCTGGCGACCGGAACGACCACGAAGTTGGTTGTCGATACGACGGGATTCATGACGTTCGGTACCGATAATATATAAACCGCCGAGGTCGACAACCTGTTGGTGTTCTTTTTGCCAAGTTTCTAAATCAACTTTATCTTTTGGACCTCCAAGGATAATATCAACGCCACGGCCGGCCATATTGGTGGCAACGGTAACTGCACCGATTTTGCCAGCTTGGGCGATGATTTCTGCTTCAGCCCGGTGATTTTTAGCATTAAGTACCTGATGGGGAATGTTCTTTTTTCGTAAAAGAGAGGAAATAATTTCATTTTTTTCGATCGAGGTGGTACCGATTAAAACCGGCTGACCTTTTTGGTGGAGTTCTTCGACCTTGGCGCCGATGGCAGCGTATTTCGATCGCTGGGTTTTGAAGATCAGGTCTTGGGCGTCTTGACGCTTAAGCGGCCGATGGGTAGGAATGGTGACAACGTCAAGGTTATAGATTTTCTTAAACTCCTCTGCCTCGGTAGCGGCAGTGCCGGTCATGCCAGCAAGTTTCTGGTAGAGGCGGAAGTAGTTTTGAAAAGTAATCGTCGCCCAAGTTTGAGACTCTCGCTGGACAGGAACATTTTCTTTGGCCTCAACCGCCTGATGGAGACCGTCAGACCAGCGACGGCCATACATTAAGCGACCAGTAAATTCATCGACAATGATGACTTGGTTATTTTGAACTACATAGTCTCGATCTTTGTGGAAAAGAGCCCGCGCTTTGATGGCATTTTCGATGGCGTGAATAATGTCGAATGACTCTTCATAAAGATTTTTAACATTGAGGACATGTTCTACTTTACGAATGCCATATTCGGAAAGCGTGGCTGATTTCGACTTTTCATCGATAACATAGTCGGTTGGCTGAAGATCAGCGGCGATTTTGGCAAATCGATAATATTTATCAACTGGCTGGTTGTTGGGGGAAGAAATGATCAGGGGGGTTCGAGCTTCATCAATTAAAACAAAATCAACCTCGTCGACAACGGCGTAATGGTGGGGCCGCTGAACAAGTTCGGAAATGTCAGAAACCAGGTGATCGCGAAGATAATCAAAGCCAAATTCGTTATTGGTGCCATAGGTAACATCGGCCAAATAAGCTTCTTGGCGAGTAACAGGGCGAAGGTGGGCGAGGCGATCGTCGACGGTTTCGTTAGGATCGGAAAAAGCAGGGTCTAGGATAAAAGATTGTTCGTGAATAATACAAGAAGTGGTCATACCCAAAAGGTGAAGGGCTTTAGGGTACCAACCGGCACCGACCCGAGAAAGATAGTCGTTAGGGGTAACAATATGGACACCTTTGCCGAGAAGAGCATTAAGGTAGGCGCTAAAAACGACAGAGTGGGTTTTGCCTTCACCGGTTTTTTGTTCAGCAATGGCTCCTTGGTGGAGGGCAATGGCGGCCATTAACTGGACATCATAAGCCCGCTCGCCAACGGTCCGTTTGATAGCCTCTCGAACGACAGCAAAGGCTTCGGGAAGAATTTGATCAAGGGTTTTACCCTGATTAAGCTGGTCCTTAAAATAGGCTGTTTTTTTATTTAATTCTTCGTCGGAGAGTTTGACAATAGCCGATTCGAGATGGTTAATCTGGTCGACAATAGGCTGGAAACTTTTGAGGCGACGACGATTATCGTCGAAAAGATTCTGAATAAACGTTAACATGACTCTTTATTATACTAGAACAACACAACCCACCCCGATCTCGATTAATCGGAGATCGGGGCGCGGGCGGCTCCTCTATAAATTAGATTGAATGGAAGCAAATCCAGTAAGAGGTTGGAGAATTTTGGGAACGGAGACTGAAGCATCGGCTTGCTGGAAATTTTCGATGATGGCAAGAACAGCACGATCAGTAATAACGGTGGCATTAAGGATATGAACAAATTTATTTTGCCCGTTGATTTTTACTTTGGTATTAAGACGACGAGCCTGGTAATCAGTGCAATTACTACAGGAATGGGTTTCGCGGTAGGCATTTTGACCGGGAAACCAAGTGTTGATGTCATACATTCGGCGGTTGGGCTGAGGCAAATCGCCGGTACAACAACTCATGACTTGATAAGGCAATCCAAGCTCTTGCAAAATTTCCTCCTCAAGAGAGAGCATCTCAAGACACATGTCGTCAGAGGTTTTTTCATCGGGAAGAGTAAAAACATTCATTTCGACTTTATTAAAAAAGTGGACACGAAAAAGACCACGAGTGTCTTTACCATAGGTACCAGACTCACGCCGGAAGCACGGAGAAAAATTGACGTATTTAATCGGAAATTCTTTGGCATCTAAGATTTCGTTTTGATGGTAAGGGACAACGGCATGTTCGGAGCTGCTGATGAAAATCAGATCGTCATCGGGGACAGAATAGTAGGCATTGAATAAATTTTTATTACTGGCATAACCACACTGCCATTCGGTTTGGCTTTTGATCATAGCCGGGGGAATCATACCAATAAAACCCTTGTCAATAAGCTTTTTGAAGGCATAAAACATGAGAGCCATTTCGAGAACAGCTCCCCTGTCCTTAAAATAGCCAAAACGAGGTCCGGAAAGAATGCCGGCCTTTTTAATATCAATAATGTCTAATTTTTGACCAAGCTCGACATGGTCTTTGGGGGTAAAATCGAAATCAGGCGGTTTACCTACTGTTTTTATGACAACATTCTCGGTATCATCCTTGCCAACGGGGACATCTGGAGCAGGGAGATTAGGAATTTCTTCTAGTTGAGCGTTTAACTCTTTTTCGGTATCAGAAAGTTTTAATTCTAAATCTTTAAGTTGTTTTTTTATTTCCTTTCCTTGCTTAATTTGATCTTCGGTAGGCTTACCAATAATTTGACGACTTAAAGAATTTTGTTGGGAACGGATAGTTTCGACCTGAGTTAAAAGTTGCCGATAATTTTGATCGGTTAATAAAATACCCTCAATAATCTTTGGATCTTTTTGGCGATTAGTAAGTGCTTGGCGGACTAAATCGGGCTGCTCTCTAAGAAGATTGATATCGATCATCTACTTGATTATTTTAGCAGAGAAAATTAATTTAATTTCCGAAGATTAAACGCTAGAGATTTATTTTTGGAGCGATTGATTGCATCGAAGTCAGACAGATTTCGATAAACTTATCGACAGGGATATTCAGACCTTCGGGCAATTCGCACTTGACGACTTCGCCACGGCGGGTGCCGGCGGCAAAACGGGGTTCTTTATGAAATCTTTTGGTGACTGAAGAAACTTTAACATCGGCCAGTTTTTTAGAGGGATAAACCAGGGCGGTAGCCACAATTAAACCGGTTAAACTGTCAGCACAAAGAATGGCCCATTGAGCCGAGTTGGTATAAGTTAGATTTTGCCGGGCATCGTGAGACTGAACGATTTGATAAACAGTGTCGGAAATTTCTAAATTAAATCTGGCAAGGGCTTCCTTGGTTTTTAACGGGTGTTGATCTTTATATTCGCCGCCATAATCAATGTCGTGAACCAAACCGGCTAAAAGCCATTCATCTTTGGGCGGATCGGCGGGTTTTAAAAGATTATTGTTGGCAAGATAGTCATAAATACCACCCATACAAGCTTCAAGGGCCAGAGAGTGATAGAAAATATTAGTTTCGACAGAAGATTTAAGGGCGTCAAGATATTTTTGGCGGTCGTATGACATAATTTATTTCAATAAATAAGATTGTAACCGATTGGCCATCATGAGTAATTTTTCGGCTTTGATTTTGGGTGGATCGGAGTCGGTCTGAAGATAGTCTATATCAATAAATTGTTTGATTTTTGGGTCGAGTTTAATTAAGTCGGGAAAATTATGAACGATATTTTGAAGAAAAATATCCCGATCAAACGAGACAGATGCTTGAGTGGCATAGTTGTAAATACTGCGGTGAAGATCGCCAATAATGTTTAGTAAATTGTTATTATTCATGGCAATCAGGAAAATATTGTTTAACAATGGATAAAAATTTTTGGCGATTGTTTGGATCAAGTATTTCTAGACTAGGGTTAGCACTCCCCCTAATGTTGGCGACAGCCCGACAATCGATTGCTTTAGTTTTTATATTAATTCCCCCACCCCAGATATTTTGCTGCAAAGAACCATTATCTAATAAGATTTTTTCAATGTCGGCGTGAAATTCAGACCCACCGTAGAGGATGTTTTGGCTGATATCGGCAACAAGTTTGATGTAGTCGGGATAAAATTCGGTAAGTTTTGAGATGTCTGCGGGTGTTGGCAGATGATCGATGAGTAAGATAGACATGACTTATTTTAGATGATTGGCAAGTGGTTCACCGAGATGGGAAAAGAGAGAGGGATCGAGAATATGAAGTTTGGTGTGGTCTTTTCCCAGACCAAGTTCGAGAGAAGAGCAGATGACGGCTTCGGATTCATAACCACGGATACGGGATTTCCCGACTTTGGTTTTACCGCCGTCGGGGGTAAAAATACGGGCGTTTTTCAGAGCAACAGCAACAAGATCGTTAGTTCGGGCATTAGAACATCCGGAAATTACGGACAGGGGTTTATGACTACCAATGTTAACTTGATAAATATTTAAATCAGAAGCATTGGGATGAGGGGCAACTGATTGGATTTGCCCAATGACAACGAAAGTATTTTTCCAACCAACGATCGAAGGGTCATTAGAAACAGAGACGGATTTGGTAGCGATAGCCGGTTTTTCTTCAGGAAGAGATTGGGCTTCGCGAAAACGATTAATAATGAATTCTTTATCCAAAGACTCGAGGAACCAACCGGCTTGCGGGCCGGAATCTTTATTAAGAAGGGTCAGATAGATAGCCTGAAAAGCGTCCCGGGGACTAAGAGGACTATTTTTTCTAATCTGGTGAATTCTGGCATGAAGTTCGTCACCCCGAAGGTTGTCGTTTTTGAGGACGTCAATAATTTGCCGCAGGAAATCTTTTTGAAAATGGTTGAGATAAACTTGAGGAAGTTGCGGCTTAACTTCAAATTTGAATTCTTCGGGAGCATATTTTTTTAACCATTCTTTAGCGTAAAAAGATCTGGTTTCTAGTTCGTCTTTTTCTATTTGGTTAAGGGATTGGCGGTTATTTTTCTCAAACTCAAGCAGGGGATTTACCCGAGGAAGCTGGAGATAGAAAATAAGCTTGGAGAACCTGGGGCGAAAATGGTTGACCAACTTGCCGGGGTTAATTTGAGAAAAATAAAAAGCCCGGCCTTGATCAGGAAAGGTTGGGTGATTGGAAAAATATTGAGCGGCGGATTCGTCGTACTGGTCAAAAAGAGTGGGAATAGCAGAACTACAGGGATCAAAATTAATGGGGCGGCTAAAATGGGTTTTGGTCATCAGGAAACGAAGAATCTCGGGAGGAAGAAGATCACTGATTTCCTTTGAACTGGCCCCTAACCCTTGAGAAGAACTCATTTTTTTGCCACCAAAAAGAAAGTGTTCGTAGGGGATGTTATAAGGTACTTTAACCCCGAGGATTTCGGTAGCAATACGTGCAGAAATGTCGTGAGATCCACCGGCAACCGTGTGGTCTTTACCGGCTCCCTCGATATCCACTTTAAGGCTGGCCCATTTAACCGCCCATTCAACCTTCCATGGCAACTTACCTCGACCACCATAAGGACTAGCAACGCCGCGATATCCACAGCCCTTGGCCCAAGTGACTAGGTTGGGGAGACATTCGTAAGTAACCTTATCTCCATTAATACCAGTAACTTTGGTACTACCAACCTTGCCGCAATTTTCACAAACTATTTGGAGCGGATACCAATCTTCTGCTTTGATCGAACCACTGACCTCCTGATAGATTTTTCGGATTTTGTCTGGGTGCTGAATAATCTTTTCGATCCATCGATCATAGTGACCTTGCTGATAGAGATCGCGGGCTCGGATAATTTTGGGATAAAAACCGAGTCGGTTAAAGACGCGGAGAAATTCGTCTCCGTAATACTCGGCAAAATTTTTAAAACCCTCGACCGGAGATGGGATGGTGTGAAGTGGTTGCCCCATAAATTTTTGGAATTTTTGGGGATCCAAATAAACAGGGAGACTGTCCATAGGGTCAGCATCATTAAATTCAAAAAGAAATTCGGCCTCCCGACCATTTTCTCTTAAGGCTTGGGCGATTAAACCGTGAATAACTACCCCGCGCAACGAACCGACGTGAACCCGGCCAGAGAGAGTTTTTTCATCACGAATAATAAATTTTTTCTGATGAGGATATTTTTTAAGAATATCTTGGACGATTTCATCGACCCAAAACATGGCTTATTTTACTACGAAATGGAGACGATCTTGTAGGTGATCTTGCCAACAGGAGCATCGACTTCGATTTCTTCATTTAATTTCTTACCCAAAAGGGCTTGACCCAGAGGAGACTGGTCGGAAATTTTATTCTCTGAAGGATCGGACTCGAGATTGCTGACAATATGGAATTCTTTTTCGAGCCGGCCAGAGATGCGAATCTTAACGTAAGAACCAATTTGGACGACATGGGGAGAATTATTCTGGGAATTTAGGATCTCGGAGTTGCCAATGGCTTCTTCCAGCTTGTCAATTTTGTCATTAACGACTTCCAACTCGGCCTTGAGCTGGACGGCTAGACCGTCTTCGCCGGTTTCGTCGGGCTGGGCAACCTCTTCGATCTGGGTGATCAGATGTTGCTGCCGTTTTTTAAGTTCGCCCAACTCGGACTGCAATTTTGCCAGTCCTTCTTTGGTAAGAAAAGTTTTATTGTTCATAGTTGAAAAATAAAAAACTCTCCGGTTTGAGGCGGAGAGCAAGGTTTGATAAGCAATGGCTCTCAGCCGCGAGAGAGGGTTTTAATAATATCAAATTTGGAAAAAGGGTGCTTTAGACCATCAGACAGACAGGGTTTCGGTGTTCCATTTCTTCGAGTCATAGTCTAGTATCTTAAGACAAGGAAGGGGTTTTGTCAAATCAAAATTTTTGGGTTAGAATAGGTAATGTTTGGATTTTTTAGGATTACGCCTAAGAAAAGAAAAGTGAAAATCAGGGGGAAGCATGGGCTAATTTATCATAATCCAGCGGCGGGGAGAAAATTATTTTTTTCCTTGTGTAACGCTATTTTTATTTTTGGGGGTATATATCTGGTATACCTCTATCTGCCACTAGGGAAGGCTTATTGGCGTTACCAAGAATCGGAAAAAGAACGGCCCGCAGAAGAGGAAGTGGTAACTTATCCCACCCCGGAAGTATTACCGATAAAGGAGTTTAGAATACAAATACCGAAGATATTGGCAGAGGCGGAAGTGGTCGAAGGGGTCTCCCCTTTTGATAAGTCCGAATACACCAAAGTTTTGGAAAACGACGTTATTGCCCAAGCCAAAGGTTCGGCTTTGCCCGGGAGCGGTCCGGGAAAAACAATCTATTTATTTGCCCATTCGACCCAACAAGGGTGGCGTTTGACCAGAAAAAATGCAGTATTTTATCTTTTGGGAGAATTGACTAAAGGGGACGTAGTTTTTATAAATTTTAATGGGCAAAATTTTAGTTATAAGGTAGAAAGAAAAAAGATTTTAAAACCAGAAGAGGCCGATATTTTGGAATATAAAGAAGCAGACAAAGAGTTATTGCTACTACAAACCTGCTGGCCAATCGGAACTGATTGGAATAGGTTAGTAGTCTTGGCGGAGAGGTATGAATAGTTTGGACTTAAGCCTAAATTACGAGATAGATAAATGCTGGACGGAAATAGCTAAATATGCACAAAAAACTGGCTTGATTGTGGCTGACGTTCAAAAATGCTTTGAGTTTGCCAAAAAAGCCCACGAAGGCCAAAAGAGACTATCCGGAGAAGATTTTTTTACCCATCCGGCTTGGGTAGCCAAGGTGGTTTGTCAATTAGGGATTGGCCATAAGTCGGTATTCGCGGCGTTACTACATGACGTAGCGGAGGATACGGGGGTCACAATTGAGGAAATCGCCAAAGAGTTTGGCGATGAAACCGCCCTACTGGTAGAAGGATTGACTGAGGTTAAAAGAAACACCAAGGGAATTGAGGTTAAAGAAATAAACCCAGAAATGTTCCGAAAATTTTTATTTTCTTCAGTAAACGATGTTCGAATATTGATTGTTAGAATCGTAGACAAATTACACAACGGGTTGACGATTGCGGCGTTGCCAAGAAAAAAACAGGTAGAGTATGCCAAAAGGATTATGGGAGTTTATGCGCCAGTGGCAGAATATGTCGGATTACATTATTTTAAAAGACTACTAGAAGACATCGCTTTTAAAATACTTTACCCGCTAGAAGCAAACCGGATTGAGTTAATGTTGGGAAATAGGGCCGACGAGGAAATCAGGGCATTGGCAACGGTTAGGCGCAACATCGAGGAAACATTGGCAATAAATAATATTGGCGATTATGAAATTCAGGGAAGAATCAAGGGTTTATATAGTACTTATTTAAAAAAAATTAAAAAAGGAGAAGAGTTTATAAAAGACAGGGTGGGGGTGAGGATTATAGTTTCCAGTGTAGCGGATTGTTATACTGTTTTAGGTTTGCTTCACGCTAAATATAGATATATAGCCGAGGAGTTTGACGATTATATTTCTAATCCAAAACCAAATGGTTATCGGTCGATACAGACAACGTTGTTGTGGAAAAATGGTTTGACAGTAGAAGCGCAGATTAGAACGAAAGAGATGCACGAATTCAATGAATTTGGGCCAGCGTCGCACATTGTTTACAAAATGAACAAGGGGTCGTTTGACGGTATGGGAATAGAATGGGCAAAAGATTTGGTGAAATGGCAGACAAATGGCGGCGAGGTAAAGAACTACCAGATCGAGGTATTAAAAAACTATATTTATGTGTTTACCCCCAAAGGAGACACTATTCAGCTGGAAAAAGGCAGTACGGTCCTTGATTTTGCTTACAGAATTCATAGTGATTTAGGTAACAGGTGTGTGGGGGTAAAGATAAATGAAAAAATTGCAAAAATTAGTCAAGAATTAAATACGGGAGACAAGGTGGAAATTTTGACAAGCAAAAAGGAAAATGTTAATCAGGATTGGCTATGCTGGGCAAAAAACGAATCAACCAAAAGCAAGATAAGGGCCTGGTTGGCAAATAAGGATAAGAATTGGTAAAAGTTGAGAGTTGACGCGCTGGAGGTTTATAATCAAATAAAAGATGACAACCGAGGAAAAAATAAAACTAATTACCCGCAACTGCCAAGAAGTATTAATGGCAGAAGAGCTAAGAGGGTGCTTAGAAAAGAACATCCAACTAGAGCATTATATTGGTTTGGAAATTTCGGGTTTGGTTCATTTAGGCACCGGTTTAATGTCGATGGGGAAGGTTGCTGATTTTCGAAAAGCGGGTGTAAGATGCCGAGTTTTTTTAGCTGATTTCCACTCCTACCTTAATAACAAGCTGGGGGGCGAATGGGAAACGATCAGGTGGGCCTCGGATAATTATTTTAAACAGGGATTGATCGCTTCCTTAAAATGTTTTGGACTGAAAGGAGACGAGGTGGAATTTGTTAACGGCAGAGATCTTTATAAAGACTTAAAACACTGGGAGACATTTATGGAGGTGGGGAAACATATCACTCTTTCGAGAAATTTACGTTCGATTTCGATAATGGGGAAAAAACAAGGAAACGAGGTGGATATGGCGACGCTGTTTTATCCCCCACTCCAAGTTGCGGATATCTTTACGCTTAAGCTTAATTTGGTTCATGCCGGAACAGACCAACGCAAGGCCCACGTGGTAGCGAGACAAGTGGCGGAAAAAATGGGAAAAAATAAACCAATAGCCATACACCACAATTTAATTGCCGGACTTACAGCTCCAGAAAAGGGAGAAAACGATGAAGAAACTTTGAAGATGAGCAAGTCAAAACCCAAAAGCGCCATCTTTGTTCACGATAGCCCGGATGAAATCAGGGAAAAATTAAGAACAGCCTATGGGCCGCCCAGAGAAATTACCTTTAATCCATTAATTAACTGGGTAGAAACGCTGGTATTTTGGGGTGAAAAGGAGGGCGAACTAAAAATTGAAAGACCAGAAAGGTATGGCGGGAGTGTGGTTTATAGAAGGGTGGACGATTTGATTAACGACTACCAAGCGGAAAAACTTTACCCGACTGACCTGAAAAATGCTCTGGGGGAGTGGCTGATTGCCAAACTAGAGCCGGCCCGGAAACATTTTGAAACAGAGGAACGGCAAGAAGGGTTGAAAAAAATGAGAAAGTTAGTGGGTTTGGTTTAGGTAAGGCTGACGACGGATAAAATTAAGTTGAGAGAGATATTCTTTGAGACCAAGAAAGTGGACAAAATGATAAAGAATTTTAAGATCATTGAAAAAACCCAGAGGACCAAATTTGTCGACTTTGTAATAATTTGACAAGTTTTTCAGAAGGATTTTGCCAATACGATAGCGAGAGTAGAAAATTCGATTAATAGAGAGTTCTACCAAGTAACCCTTAAGATAGCCGTGATGACCGAAAACGTCTAAATGCCGGAGCATAGTTTTTCTAAAAAATGCCCGTTGGCCGCTAATATTGGCTGAATATCCCATTAAAACAAATGGCCACCAAACACCGCAAGGATCGCCAATAACCATGTCGTATTTTTTGGTTTCGAGAGGGCGGACAAGGTCTTTTAGGTGTTGGCAGGTGAGATTTTTAAGGTCGCTATCTAAAAAAACAACAATATCTCCTTTGGCGTGGAGAAGGCCAGTTTTTAGAGCTTGGGCCTTGCCTTGGTTTTGTTGATGGGTAAACAGAGAAATATTTTTTATTTTTAAGAGGACTTTCTTAGTGGACTGATTAGAGCCATCGTCAACCACGATAATTTGGTCGAAAAGGTGTGAGTTTTGAATTGTTTTAATTACCGGCAGAATGCGATCTTCTTCGTTGTAGCAAGGAATGACCACCGAGCATTTCATGGCTTGATTATAGTGTTTTTGGCGATTTTTTTCCGATAACGGTTGGCAAAACGATGGGCCTCATTGCGAAGCCGCTGAAGTAACCTTAGGGCGTTTGAGTTGACCGGAAGATTAATTTCGACCCAGCCATTTGGGCCTTTAATAACAACAGTTTCTTGTTTTTTGGCTAAACCAATAATAGGGACGGGATGATTGAGCGACAGAATTGACGACACTTGCGGCTTACCGCCATCGATGACGATCAGATCAGGAAGGGTCCATTCGGGGTGTTTGAGGCGACGCCAAACGATTTCACGAAGCATAAATTGGTCGTCGGGGGTGGATTTGGAGCAGACTTTAAACTGGCGGTATTTGCCTTTGTCGATTTGGCCGTTTTGAAAAACAACCATAGAGCCAACAAAATGACCGGAGGAAAAATTGGAGATATCGTAACATTCGATGCGGTGAAGGGTAAAACCGGGAAAGTAGGGCTGAAGAGTAGTGGTTAGCTCTTGAAGAGCGCTATTAACAGAGTCCTCGTGGAGATTGATAGATTGATAAAGCTGGCCTAAGTTATGCCAGCCGGAGACAATATAATTAATAGATTCGAGCTGATTTCGGATCTGCAGGGCAGATTCGTATTGCTCAAGCTTGGAAGCGGTAGCCATGTCTTTTTTAAGCTGGCGTTGAAGTAATTTAAACTTACCGCCTAAGATTTTTTTGATTTTGGAGATATTTTGACGATAGAGTTTACGATCGGGATTGGGGCCGGGACAAAGATGGAGATGGCAGTAAAGACAGAGGGTTTTGGGGTGAGCTTTTAGGCCATAAAACGGGAAAAGGCGGCGGATGATTTTGAGCAGAGAGTGGACGGATTGGGCGTCGGGAAAAGGGCCGTAGCGAAAACTATGGGGCGGGAGTTGGTTTTGATGGGCAGGGAAAACCCGAGGGAATTTTTCTTTGGTGATACAGATATATAAATAGTTTTTGTCATCTTTAAGCTGGGAATTATATTTTGGCCTATATTGCTTAATCAGGCTGGCTTCAAGAATTAAAGCCTCGATTTCGGAATTGACAAGGCGGTAGTCGATTTTGGCAATTTGGGAAACCAAAGTTTTAGTTTTGGGGCCGAGGGCGTCATCGCGCTGAAAATATTGAGAAATGCGTTTTTTGAGATTAATTGCCTTGCCGATATAAAGGATTTTTCCGGTTTTATCTTTGTAAATATAAACACCGGGTTTGGCGGGAATATTGACAAAATTTTTAATTTTTAATTTTAAATTTTTAACCAATTTAAAAATATTTAATTTTTAATTAATTTTTTAAGATATTGGCCGGTATAGCTTCTCGGACAATCAATAATGTCTTGAAGAGTACCAGCGGCAACAATTTCACCTCCCTTATCACCTCCTTCTGGTCCCATATCGATAATCCAGTCGGCGTTTTTAATGACATCAAGGTTGTGCTCGATAACGACGACGGTATTGCCTTTGTTGACTAGCTGACGGAGAACTTTAATGAGTTTGTCGATATCATAAAAATGAAGACCAGTGGTCGGTTCGTCAAGAATGTAAAGCAACCTTTCATTAGATTTTTTAACTAATTCCCGACTAATTTTTAGGCGTTGTGATTCACCACCAGAGAGAGTGTTAGATGGTTGACCAAGCTCGAGATAACCCAAACCAACCTGCTGAATGGTTTGGAGTTTCCGTTTAATAGAAGGGATATTGGCGAAAAATTCAGCGGCTTCGTCGATAGTTAGTTTTAAAATTTCTGCGACGTTTTTACCTTTGTAATCAACCTCCAAGGTCTCATCCTTAAAACGGCTACCATGACATTGGTCACAGGTAACATAAATATCCGGCAAAAACTGCATCTCGATTTTGATTTGGCCTTGACCCTGGCAGGCTTCGCAACGGCCATTTTTGACATTGAAGGAAAATCGACCAGGACCAAAGCCGCGAAGCTGGGCTTCAGTAGTTTGCGACATGAGGCGCCGGATATCATCAAAAACCTTAGTGTAAGTCGCTGGATTGCTTCGAGGAGTTCGGCCAATGGGAGACTGGTCGACCAAGAGAACATCAGAGATAAGTTCGACACCAGTAATCTTTTGGTATTCACCGACAGTGCCATAATAAACTCCATAAATTGATTTACGTAAACCACCAAACAAAGTATCGTGAACTAAAGTAGACTTCCCCGAGCCAGAAACACCGGTGACACAAATAAACTTATTAACGGGAAAATTAACGGTAATGTTTTTGAGATTCCACTGGCGACAGCCGATGAGAGAAATCCATCCCTTAATCCCCTCCTTTGGCGAAAGGAACGGAGCTGGTTTATTGCTAGAAATAGTTAGCCTGCCGGAGAGGTATTTACCAGTAATAGATTGGGAAGAATTTTTAATATCGACAAGGGAACCTTGGGCGACGATTTCACCACCTTTTTTACCGGCATAAAGGCCAAAGTCGACGATGTGGTCAGCGTGGTTAATAACATCTCGATCGTGTTCGACAACCACAACGGTATTGCCCAAATCTCGAAGTCTTTTAAGGGTATTGATAAGCCGCTGGTTGTCACGAGAATGAAGACCGATAGTTGGTTCGTCGAGAATATAGAGAACTCCGGTGAGACCAGTGCCAATCTGACTAGCGAGCCGAATACGCTGGCTTTCGCCACTACTTAAGGTGCCGGCTTGGCGATCGAGGCTTAAATAGTCAAGACCAACAGCTAATAAAAATTCGAGACGGGAATTAATTTCTTTGGCGATAGGGGCAAGGATTTCTAATTCCTTGGAATTATGGATTTCTTTGGGCAGTTGGTTTAACCAGTGGTAGAGATGTTGGATAGAAAGAAGAGAAATTTGATAGATATTTTGACCAAGAACAGTAACCGACAGTGCCTCGGGGTTAAGACGGGAACCGTGACAAGATTGACAATTTTCCTTAATCATATGTTCTTCCAGTTCTTCACGGATAGCATCAGAGGGAGAATTAAAGTATTTACTTTCTAACCACTGCGCTTTCCATTCGGGAAATTTGGAACGATCAATTTGGAGTTTGACACCTAATCCTTTACAGTCGGGACAGGCACCTTGGGGAGAATTGAAAGAAAAGAGCCGAGGCTCAATTAAGGGCAAGGAGAGGTTGCAAACCGGACAGGCATAATTTTCGGAGTAGAGGCGGTCAGAAAAATTTTTTGGGTTTTCGGGAAAATCAAAAGATGGATCGTCGATAATAGCGATAATTACTTGGCCATTGCTTAGTTTCATGGCCTGTTCAACATCATCGATAAGACGGGAAAAATAGACCTCGGGATATTTGAGATTATCAGGAGTAAGGGAAACGCGGTCGATAACGGCGTCAAGATTATGCTTATTGGTTTTAACCAGACCAGTATCAGAGTAAAGATCAATTATTTGG
>Ga0067045_1002658_pt1 | contig 125379 bp, 116 predicted proteins | sample TerdegcTABiofilm_FD_59184 | JGI IMG/M metagenome (GOLD analysis project Ga0067045, IMG submission 59184) | Combined Assembly of (Gp0054472, Gp0054536) Wastewater bioreactor microbial communities from Singapore -Terephthalate degrading...
GATTCATCGTAGCGGATTCCACGAATTCATCCGCCTTTGTGGGAATGTCAGCGAATTTGAGAAACCAGTTTATTTTCTCTCTGATCTCATTTTTTGATCGCTCTATGGTTTGCGCGGTGTCAATCTCATAGGCGAGTAAATTCTCTGCACCATTGACAGGAGTTGGCTTTCCATAGACGTTCTGATCGAGTAATGAGGAAAGACTATGGACAGGGTTTGTGCTTGTGAGCAAGGTTCTTTTGCCTTGTTTTGCGAACCATAGTGCAGTCGTTCCTGCCATGACGGTTTTGCCGACCCCGCCTTTTCCACCAAAAAACGCATATTTAAGATTCGGATGTTTTGACGTGAAGGTTTTCATAGCTCATTTTTCCCCTATGTATCTTTCATAAGTTTTTCAAATTCTTCCAAAGATGGCAATTGATCTATTATACTTTCTGGTAAAGGTTTTGGCAACCGATATTCAGAAATCCCCATAGGTTTATTTATATCACGTAAAGCATATTCAGCAATCGTTTTATTTTTATCTTTACATAAAATTATACCTACCGATGGTTGATCGTCAGGATGCCTAACAAGATCATCCAAAACAGAAAGATAGAAATTCATTTTGCCAGCAAATTCTGGTTGAAATTTCCCAATTTTCAGATCTATTGCGACCAGACACCTTAACTTATGGTGATAGAACAGCAGATCGATGTAAAAATCATCATCCCCAACCTCCAAATGATACTGACTACCCATAAAAGCAAATCCAGTTCCCAATTCAAGCAGGAAATCCTTTATTTTATCAATAAGGGCTTTTTCCAATTCCCTTTCCTGAACCTCATTACTTAAACAAAGAAAATCAAATATATATTGGTCTTTAAAGGTTTGCTGGACAAGATCAGATTGTGGCGGAGGGAGTGTAACTGAAAAGTTTGTAACTTTGCCATCAGTCACTTGTCTATGATAAAGGTCAGTTTCTATTTGATGCACAAGCACAGCACGAGACCAGCCATTCTTTATCGTTTGCTGTATATACCATAATCGTTCATTAGTGTCTTTCACCTTTTCTATGACGACAATATTATGTCCCCACGTAATTTGTGCAACAAGTTGTTGCACAAATCCTAATTCGTTACGATAAGTCAAATAAAACGTTCTTATATAATAAAGGTTACGTTTTGAAAAACCTTTCATTTCAGGAAATTCCTGCTGTAAATCCTTTGCAAGTTGATCAACCACAGCGAAACCCCAATCTAACTTTTCCTGTTGCTCAACAATGGATTTACCAATTTCCCAATAAGTTGCTATTAATTCAAGATTTACAGATAGGGCGGCTCGGATTTGCGCAGATCGGATTTTCGTTTTGAGATCGCTCAAAAAATCTTCGTAACCTATTAAATTTTGAACTGGGCTATCGTTGTGATTGCTCATAAAGTATTTTGCCCTCTTTCCATGCAGGACGAGCAATTGTTCCCGGTATCTGACGATCCCGTTCAAATTCCTCCGGTGTAAGAACAATTATATCTTTAGCCAGTTTCATTCCCTGTAAAGTATCATACATATCAAGCATTAGATCAAAGCGGTCTCTTTCAAGCGGACATATAATAGATCAATATCGCTATGCTCATCAGCAATTCCACGTGCCTGAGAACCAAATAAGATTATCTTATGTGGATGAAATTTATCCACAAGGCGGTCTGTTGCTTCTTTAAGTGTTTGTTCGTTAATCATGTTTATCTATGAAGTTGCGTTTTAAGAATCTCACCCAGATATTTTCCATCCGCATTTTTTATACCATTCCCTATCTCCTTCACAGTTTTCCTTTGTATTGAACTTTACAGGTTCGAAAATCAAATAATAAGTGTTTTCATCAAAATTACAGATTATATTAACCGGAATTTATTTCCTGTCGTCCATGCGCTATCCTCAATTTCTCCCCCCGGAATTGGACAAAGCTATGTGTCGTATTCTTTTCTTAATAATGTAATTTTGGGTTTGGGTATTTCTTCTATAAGATTAATTTGTAATATCACTTTCTTGGTTATTCTCCTTATTTATGAACCAAACATAGCATCCGCAACACGCTTGATCATCGGCAGACCTGTTATATCTCGTTCAAATTCAGGCACCCACGCAAGCACATTTGAACCAAGACTGGCTTTTATATGTTCAGTCTGATCCTTCTGCATGATTATACGATTTTTCAGGTATTCAGGTATATTCTGACCTTCAAGCTCTGCTGGTAAAACACGATTGACGATATAGCCCGACAACGGAACCTGAAATTTTGCGAATAACTCAGCCGCTTTCTCTGTATCAAGGATCGCCATCTTTTCAGGAATCAGGACAAAGAAAAAACCAGTTTTTTTCTTATCTGTCAAGATGCTAGATGATGTCTGTATTCTATATCTGATATATTGCAATTCCTTTAATATTTGGTCTTCTTCTGTTTCCTCGCTTTTCTTCATAACTGCGGCAGCTTGATCGTATTGGCTCATTTCCTCTCGAAGCTTTGTTACCTTATCAATCCATGCGTCATAAATACTCGCCATGCTCAGATAATACAAGGCATGTCCAAGAGGAACAAGGTCATAGATATAGTAATCATAATCACCCTGAACGACTATATCAACAACTGCATCAAAGATTGCGCTTTCTTCCATAGCGGGTTCAGCAACAGCCGCTTGGATATAGTCCTCTATCTCTTCGGGAACTTTATCCAAACCATACATATCAAGAATTTTCTGCTTTATCTCCTCTTGATAATCCTTAATTCGTCTATCCGCATCTATCTCTTGGGCATATAGGTTGGGCATGATCTCAACTGCACCTTTGCCGAATATGTCTCTCTGAAATATGTCCGACAAAGATGCTTGTGGGTCAACAGAAAAAACTAAAACCTTATGTCCTTTTTTAGCTAGGTAATATGCAGTTGCAGCAGAAAAAGTCGTCTTTCCAAGACCGCCTTTGCCTCCAAACATTATATATCGGCGATCTGGATATTGCGTGAATATATTTGCAAGAGAAATTATGACCACCCCCTAATCGATTAAACGATTCTAATATTAACATACTTTCTATGTCGAAATATTAGAATCTTTAAATCCACTCTATGCGTCTGTGCCTTCAATGAGTTCATCATTGCGGACAAGAAAAGCTATTCTTGCCCTTGAGACTTCTATTTTGACATCCTCGTCCTTTACAGTAGCGATCTTTAGAACTACGACATTATCTTTCATGCCGACAACAGTGCCATATATACCGCCTTCAGTGACAACTACATCACCTTTTGTAAGGTTTTTGAGCATATTCTGATGTTTTTTAATTTTCTTTTGTTGTGGCATTATCATAAGAAAATAAAACACGCCGATAATCAAAATAATTGGGATTAGACCCGTTACTAGATCCATTACATTACCTCCGTTAGTTATAATATTAACATTCCATCACCATAACTAAAGAACCTGTATTTTTGTTCAATAGCTTGATGATACGCTCGCATAATAAGTTCTCTACCTGCAAAAGCGCTCACTAACATTAGCAAGGTTGACTTTGGCAGGTGAAAGTTTGTTATCATGGCATCAACAATCTTAAACTTGTATCCGGGATATATAAAAATATCCGTAGAACCTGAATTTGCATTGATTTTGCCATTTTCGTCTGCTGATGATTCTAACGCCCTGACTGATGTTGTTCCCACAGCAACAATTTTTCCTTTACTAGCATTTATCTTATCTGCTGATTCCTTAGGCACACTGAAAAACTCTGAATGAATATGGTGTTCCTCAATATTTTCGGATTTTACAGGCTGAAAAGTTCCTAGACCAACATGAAGAGTCAATTCTGTCGAATCTATGCCTTTTAATTTGAGTTTTTCAAATATCGCATTTGTAAAATGTAGCCCCGCAGTAGGTGCAGCAACCGCACCATCATTTTTTGCATATATAGTCTGGTATCTATCCTTGTCTTTTGTATCTACTTCACGTTTTATGTATGGCGGAAGAGGAGGCTTGCCATATTTATCTAGCAATTCACGCAAATTGCCACTGCTCTCAAATTGAATAATGCGCCCACCAGAATCTGTTTTATCAAGAATCCTTGCTGATAATTTACCATCTCCAAATATTACCCTTGACCCGTAATTCATACGACTACTTCGCTTGACAAGGGCTTCCCATGTCCCATCAGTCCTTGATGATAATAGGAGTATCTCTACTTCTCCGCTACTCTTTTCTTTTTTACCAACTAAGCGTGCAGGAATAACCTTTGTATTATTAAGCACCAGAAGATCGCCTGCATCTAAGAAATCAGGCAATTGTGAGAATACATGATGATTGATACTGCCATCTTTTCTATTAATCACCATCAGGCGTGATTCATCTCGCTTATCAAGTGGATACTGTGCTATTAGTTCCTCTGGTAGATTATAGTCGAATAAAGATAATTTCATGTTTTTAATTATGATTTATGTAATTACAGATGAAAAAGCTATCTCTTTATATTACCCCAAGTAACACTCAATTTGGATGATGGTTCAACTGATTTGGCTCCAATAGCATCCTTAAGTCCTTTGTCCATAATGTTTTTTACATCATCTTGGGTTATTGCTATGTTAAATATAGCAACTTCATCTATTGAACCTACAAATCCACCGCCAAAAATAACAGGCGTTCCGCTTGTTATAGATTTGATATTAGCTATATCAACAACTTTTTCAGTTCCTCCATCAATATAAGAAATTAGCTTCTTCTTTTCTCTATCAACGATCATTGCAGTATGTCGCCAATCTCCGGTCCCTGCATTATCAAAGGTATTCCTAACATGATTTTTTGCCACATCATCAAGACTCCAATGGATCGATAATCCTTGAGTTTGAAGTTCCCATCCTGTGTTTCCGCCTTGCCATGGTCCAGGGTTTCTACCCCTAACGATCCTGTTCCAGTCCTGTGCAGACTTAAAGTTAATCCATGTAACTACGCTAAAACTTTTATTATCATCAAAAACAAAGGCATCTTGATTAGCGATTTCTACGCTATCACCACCGACAAAATCAATGCTACTTCCAAATTTGCCTTTGCCCCATTTTAATCCCCCTAAGACTTTTCCATTATTTCCATTACCGGAGGAATCTAATACTTCATTACCCTTTCCATCATCTAAAAGCCACATTCCAATTACATTTTCTTCTTTAATCGCATAGGATGAGTTAGAAAAAATCAAAACTAACGCTAAAAATAATAAAACACATTTTTTCATAGTTTTACACCCCCAAATTCAAAAAGATGGATTAAAATGAATAGGTTATCGCCTGATAAGGCGAAAAATTATGGTTAATATGATGCTTATTATAATACATGTTGTTATAGGGAAATAAAAGGAAAAACCATCCCTTTTAATGTGAATATCACCGGGCAGTTTTCCTAGCCAAGGAATACGTCCCGAAAACATCACAAGACCACCTAAAATTATAAATATGATACCACCAATTATTAATGCTTTGCCTAATAAAATTCTCATTTTTCAATCTTTAAGATACTTTATAAATTCCTCTTCATTCAGATTACATTGTTTAAGCATCTTATGAAATAATGGTTTTGGAATAAACTTATTATGCTGATGGCTCAATCTTGTTCTTAAAATTGTTCCATCCCTACATATTTTTCCCAAGTCTCATGTCTTGTAGATCGAACTAAAGCAAAATCAAGCTTATTTAATACTTTTCTGAAATCTCTGTAAGTAGGCATTAATTTATAATATCACAGGTTATATTAAACAATTTCAGCATATCTTCTTTTGACGTGCAACTAGCAATTAGTAAAATATATGTGAGATGAGAACCACGATTTGGGCTTTTTACAAAAATATCCAATCGGTCTAAATAATCTTCAGCATATTCTTCTATTGCTTCTAGCAAATTATCTATTGCTTCATCCTTAGTTTCTCCTGATGTTGCCAAATCAAGCTCCGGACAAGCTGACACATATTCATTGGTTTCAAAATCAAACTCTAATTCCAGTGTCAGATTTTTCCTATTATGGATATATTCATCAATTAGACGAGAAGGTTCATCTTTTCTTTGATCGAATATAACTATATCGGTAAATCATCTACAAACTCTTTATCTTTAAGCAATTTTTCCACAATGGATTTTCTTTCCTTCTTAGGCAAAGCCCGAAAAGCCGTTAAGAAAACCTCAGCAGTAGCTTGAGTTGAGTCCATATTATCAATCTCCTAATCATTCTTCCTCAACAAAATCCCATAATTCCTGTTGTCTTGCGGGTGCTTTTAGTCCTATGTGTTCATAGGCAAGTTTTGTTGCAACTCTACCTGTTCGTGTTCTTTTGAGGAGTCCTGCTTGTATTAGATAAGGTTCGTGTGCGTCCTCTATTGTGCAATCTTCTTCACTCATGGAAACCGCAAGCGTTTCAATACCTACGGGGCCGCCATCAAATTTTTCTATAATATTTCTGAGTATCTGCCTATCTAAATCTTCCAAGCCAAGTTCGTCAACTTCATAAAACTTGAGTGATTCTTCTGCAATTTTTTGCGTAATAATACCTTTACCTTTGACATTTGCGTAATCTCTGACACGCCTGAGCATACGTTTTGCAATTCTTGGAGTTCCTCTGGAACGGCTAGCTATTAAATCATCTGCGCCATTTTCTATTTCTATTTTGAGAAGCTCAGTATCCCTTCTTATGATCTCTTTTAATTCATCATTTGTATAAAAATCAAGTCGTAATGTTATGCCAAATCTATCTCTGAAAGGGGCTGAAAGCTGACCCATTCTTGTTGTTGCGCCTATCAAAACATATCTTGGCAAAGGGATCGGAACTGTTCTTGCGCTGGGACCCTGACCGATTATAACATCAAGGCGATAATCTTCCATAGCAGGATAGAGCATTTCTTGTATCTCTTTTTTTGTCCGATGGATCTCATCAACAAACAAAACGTCTCCCCTTTGGAGATTAGTCAATATTGCTGCAAGGTCTGCTTTCATCATCAAGACGGGGCCTACTGTAACCTTTATGTTTCCTCCCATCTCATGGGCTATTATATTTGCAAGAGTTGATTTGCCTAATCCCTGTGGCCCGCTCAATAAAACATGCTCTATGATTTCTCCACGACTTTTTGCAGCTTTTATTGCTATATTGAGTCGTTCTTTTACTTTTTCCTGACCGATAAAATCCTCAAAACGCTTGGGACGAAAAGTGAAATCACCCTTTTCCCAGTCATCACTATCATGTGAATTTCGGTCAACTATACTTTCTGGCATATTATTCACCTATATAAACGATTATAATATTAAAGGATTCTAATATTTAAGATAAAACTTCCAATCCCTAAATATTCCAATATTAGAATTACAATCAACTTCCCATAGACTTTAATGCTTGAGATATTATATCCTCGATCTTTGCATCTTTACCCAAAGCCCGTTCAGCCTTATAGATAGCATATTCTGCAACTGTTTGGCTCATTCCAAGATTTATCAAAGCAGAAACAGCATCACTAATTGATCCTGACTCAACTAATCTGACCATATCTTCATCAACCTTTATCCTGCCGATTTTGTCTTTCAATTCCAACAACATACGTTCTGCGGACTTTTTCCCTATTCCCGGAATTTGCGTAAGAGATTTCATATCTCCCTGTGCGACTGCGCGCCTGAAATCATCAACAGTAACAGAGGAAAGTATACTCAATGCGACTTTTGCACCTATCCCTGATATTGACATCAATAATTCAAAGGTCTCTTTTTCATCCATAGAGATAAAGCCATATAGGCTGATTGCATCTTCCCTAACGTGCTGATGTGTATGGAGTTTGATGATGTCTCCGATTGGTGGAAGTTTTTGATATGTTGATAAAGGAATGAATATCTCATAGCCGACACCATTAACATCAATCACAGCAAGCCCCGGTTCTTTGTGTTCCAAAATACCCTTTATATATGAAATCATATTAAATTACCTATAAATAGCTACCTTTGCTAAAATTCCTAATTCTGTAAGAATGTAGATGACAAATAGCAATTGCTAAGGCATCTGCAGCATCATCGGGTTTCGGGATTTCATCTAATCCAAGAAGAACCTTGACCATCTGTTGAATCTGAGTTTTTTCAGCGCGCCCATAACCATGAACCGCCTCTTTAACTTGCAATGGAGTATATTCAACGACCTCTAAATTGGCGAGTGAAGCTGTTAAAATTATGACTCCTCTGGATTGTGCAACGGTCAATGCTGTTTTGATGTTTTTATAAAAAAACAGCTGTTCTATTGCAATTGCTTCTGGATTATATTGTTTAATAAGTTCTGTTACACCTTCATATATTTCTTTTAATCGGAGAGAGTATGGGGTTTTAGAGTCTGTTTGTATCACACCATAACAGATTTTTTTTAATCTTCCATCTGGCGAGTCTTTAACGATACCATATCCAGTAGTTGCAGTCCCTGGGTCAACACCTAAGACAATCACTTTATACTTAGTCCATAGGTTCTTAGGATGCTGAACAATAGATATCAATCTAATATTCCACATCCTAATATCAATAATTAAGCAGCTTCTTCCGCCAATCGTTCTATTATATCGTCATCAATATCAAAATTAGCATGGACATTCTGGGTATCATCATATTCCTCAAGAGCCTCTATTAATTTTAGAACCTGATGAGCTTCTTTACCCTCAACCTTGACGGTTGTCTGTGGGATCATACTTACTTCAGCCAAATTCGTCTCGATTCCTGATTCGTCAACAGCTTTTTTTACATTATCAAAATCCTCTGGTGCTGTTACGATTTCATAGGAATCTTCATTTACTTTAACATCTTCTGCTCCAGCTTCCAAGGCTATTGCAATAAGATCATCTTCATTGACTTTGTCCTTATCGATAATTATTAAGCCTTTTTTATCAAACATCCAAGCGACACAATTTTTTTCACCAAGATTGCCACCATTTTTTGAAAAAAAATACCTCATATCCGAAATAGAACGATTTTTGTTATCTGTAACAACTTCAACAATAACAGCAACTCCTCCGGGGCCGTATCCTTCATAGGAAACCTCCTCAAAAGTCATACCAGGAAGTTGACCTGTCCCACGAAGAATACTGGTCTCAATTTTATCATTGGGAACATTCTGAGCTTTTGCATTTGCAATAGCGGTTCTTAATCTGGGATTTTTATCCGGATCTCCGCCACCCTCTTTTGCTGCGACAGTTACCTCTTTTATAAGTTTTGTAAATATCTTACCTCTTTTTGCATCATTGGCTGCTTTTTTATGTTTGATACTTGCCCATTTTGAATGACCGGACATTGCAATCCCTCCTTTCGATTATTAAGTTAAATAGTCCAACAAAATTATACATCAGCGATTAATCTGTTTCAAGCTTTTTTTCTTAGTCCTCCAAGCATGAATATTGATGTCTTCATATCTCGAGTTGAGACTATAATAATTTAATGAGTGAAAAATGAGTTGTATGATAGAATATAATACCATTTCCCTATTGAAAATTATCAATAACAGATTTCAGCGGGAGACCATAGCATTGACTGTAAGTATCATATAGTCTTTTACGGTTGAACTCAAGGATAGCGAGTCTCTGATCTCTTGCATCCTGTGTATCTTTGGAAACATGGAGATAGGCAATTGTGTTAATTATCAAACTTATCCAAATTATGGCATTTTGAAAAGCCGAATCATGATTATCATTTTACTATGGAATAAAACGTATTTTATAGCGTATAATCTAAACTATGAGCGGAAAAAATTCAAGCCTTATATTAACCGCCAACAATGGAATTAAACGGAGGTTAGTAATGAATACTTACAAGATTGGCATAATCGGATGTGGCAATATTGCCAGAGAACATGCAAGGGCATATAACAAAATTCCAAATACAAAGCTAGTTGCAGGTTCAGAAATAGATGCAGAAAGACGTGAAAAGTTTGTCAAAGATTTTAATCTTCAGAATTCTTACAAAAGTTATCGAGAAATGTTAGAAAAAGAATCTTTGGATTTAGTGAGTGTCTGCACTTGGCCTAAAAGTCATTGCGAAGCGGTTGTTGAATCCGCAAAGGCAGGTTGTAAGGGCATAATGTGTGAAAAACCAATAGCGACAAACCTTTATGAGGCGGATCAGATGCTCTCCGCTTGCCGAGATAATAATACTCGCCTTGCTATAGGTCATCACCATCGTTTTGATCCACAATTAGTCAAAGCAAAGAATTTAATTAAAGATAAGGCTGTGGGTGAAATTACATTACTTTGGGGACATTGTAGCCTCGATCTTATGAACAATGGTTCGCATGTTGTTGATATGATTAATTTCTTGAATGATGATCAGCCTGTTGAATGGGTTATGGGACAGATAGACATCAGGAACAAACGTCAAGGCTATGTTAATCATCCTGATATGTATGCAGAAGATATGGCAATAGGCAGGATTTGCTATAAAAACGGAGTTCGTGCAACTGTTGAATTGGGCGAATTTGCACCTCAAAACTGGCAATTCCATATAATCGGATCAGATGGTATAATTGACGTAAACTTACCTGATGGGACGCCATTAAGGATGATGTCAAAGGACACTAATGGATGGGTTTTACCAAAACTTGAGCCATGTGATCCAAGAGAAGAAGAAATGTTAGAGCTTATAAAAGCAATAGAGGAAAAAAGAGAGCATATCTCAAGTGGCCAGATCGGAAGAAATGGGCTTGAAATAATCATGGCAATATTTGAATCCTCAAGAAATCGTCGTCTTGTGGAATTGCCTTTGGATATTAAGGATAATCCATTAGAGACCATGATGAAAGGAGTAAGTTAATGACAGAATTGCTTATTATGACTACATTTATAATGAGTTTTACAAGCTCATTCAATAAGGTTATTACCTACCCAGCTCCGCCCGAAGAGGTCCTTTCTGATGAATATACAGTGACAGTAGAGAATCAGAAAATTGATGTATATACTGCCCGAACATTAGATCCGCCATTTGCAGATAAAGAATGGGACTTTGGGGGCAATTATGCCTTTACTAACTTTGATATGTCTGGTTCTGTTGACGTCAGTATATCATCATCCAAGCGTTCCCTTAGGGATGTTGTAATACGTCCAGAATCGAAAGGCATAAAATACACTTTTGTAGATGATAGGACAATCAGGTTTTCCCTTGACCAGCCATTGAAACTGAGCATAGAGCCAGATGGCAGAAAAAGCCCGTTGTTGCTTTTTGCAAATCCCATAGAGACTGATACGCCTAAGCCCAATGAACAAAGAGTAGTTTATTTTGGACCTGGACTACATAAACCAGAAAAAATTGTGCTAAATAGCAATCAAACGCTTTATCTTGCAGGTGGTGCAGTCGTAAAGGCGGAAGTTCTGGTTGAGGGGGCAAACATTCATATAAAAGGGCGTGGCATACTTGATGGTTCAGATTGGGAATGGCGTAAAGGCCCTGTTGGAAATCTTTTGGCTATAAGAAATTCTCAGGACGTTGAGGTTAGTGGTATAACGCTTCGAGGTTCTTCGCATTGGACTATTGTTCCCTATAACAGCAGACAGGTCACGATCCGAAATGTGAAGTTATGTAATTCTCGTGTTCAGAATGATGATGGAATCAATCCCTGTAATTCTCAAAATGTCCTTATAACAGATTGTTTTATTCGCAGTGATGATGATTGCATTGCATTAAAAGGTCTGGATTTTAGTGGCATAAATAATAACGTTGAGGATATTATCGTTGAAGATTCTACGCTTTGGTGTGATAGAGCAAGAATTTTCTTACTTGGTCATGAAAGTCGCGCAAAATTCATGCGCAATGTGATCCTAAGAAATCTTGATATTATTCATTATACTATGACACCGTTTCTTTTTGAACCCGGTGAAGATATGCAACTTGAAAATATCACTGTTGAAAATGTCCGTATTTATGGCGAAGGTCAAAGAGAATTTATACGTTTGCGTCCCGTAGTGAATCAATACATGAAAAATAAGGTCCCGGGGTTTATTAGTAACATCGTGTTTAGAAATATAACACTGGAAGGAAAACACGGTGAATATCTGATTCATGTATCTGGTGCAGATGAAAAGCACAATGTCAAAGATGTAACCTTTGAAAATATATCTATACTAGGCTCAATAGTAACAAACAATTACAGAGGCTTGGAAATAGGCAAAAATACGGAAAGAATTTTTTTTATTGATGAAAAAAAGTAGAAATTATTTCCTGTGTGATTAGCCTAATTATTTTTAGAACACTGATTAAACAGATTTTGGGAATTTAGCATAGATTAAATCTATTAGATATTAAATCAGCATCCATCTGTTTAATCCATTTAATCTGTTTTTCTATTCCTAAAATACAATCTGATTGACCATTAACTTTAATTATCAAAGTTCATTATTCTATCTGTATCTATATTTTTGGATTAGGTTTTAGCCTATTTTTGGGAATAAGCATTACATTATCGATGTTTAATATTTTGATTTCATCTAAAATAAGGAGGTATATTTTATGAAAGAAAGATCAGGTATTATAACTAAAAATGGTAATCCTGTAACTCTTGTTGGTAATGAAATCAAAGTCGGTGATGTTGCCCCTGATTTCACTGTATTAGATAATTCAGGGAATGAGGTAAAATTCTCATCTTTTAAAGGAAATACGATAGTTATATCTTCTGTATTATCTCTCGATACTGGTGTATGTGATCTCCAGACAAAAAGATTTAATAGAGAGGCTGAAAATATAGGATCAGATATAAAAATACTAACTATCAGCATGGATTTACCTTATGCTCAAAAACGATGGTGTGGCGCAGAAGGGGTAACAAATGTTCAAACCTTATCAGATCATCGTGACGCTTCGTTTGGCATTGCCTATGGAGTTCTTATAAAAGAATTGCGTCTTCTGGCAAGGGCTGTCTTTGTAATCGACAAAGAAGGAATAATTAACTATGTTCAGATTGTCGATGATACATCACATCATCCAGATTATGACGCAGTTTTGGAAGCAGTTCGTAAATTAAAATAATTAATCATATCATCAAAGGAGATTTTAAATGGCAGAAAAACTTGAGGTTTATTATTGTGAAATATGTGGTAACATGGTTGAGGTTATCGACAGCGGAATTGGAGAGCTTGTTTGCTGTGGTGAACCAATGACTCTCCTTAAAGAAAATACTGTTGATGCAGCAAAAGAAAAGCATGTTCCAGTATTAGAAGCCACAGAGCATGGCATTAAAGTTAAGGTTGGAAGCGTTCCTCATCCGATGGAAGCATCACATTATATCACATGGATCGAACTGATCGCTGATGGCAAGGCCTATCGTCAATTTCTTAATCCAGGCGAAGAACCAGAAGCGACATTTTGTATCGAAGCAAAGGAATTCACCGCCAGAGAATATTGTAATAAACATGGTCTTTGGAAAAGTTAATCGTAAGTCTTTTATGGGGCGTAAAATGAACGCCCCATATTATTTTTAATACAGACAAACTAAAAATTACACATCACAAATCTTAAAAGCCCTACGTAAAGCTTCCAAAGGTTCGCCTTTTGGAACAAACTCCTGACCGACATACAAATCATAACCAGTATCTTTGATTGCCTTCATAATCGCTGGATAATATAATTCCTGATCTTCGTCCAAATCTCTTCTTCCGGGGTTACCTGCGGTATGAAAATGACCAATATGTTGAATATTATCTTTTATCGTTTGGATTACATCGCCTTCCATGATTTGCATGTGATAGATGTCATATAGTAATTTTACTTTTGGTGAATTGACTCTCTTTATAACTTCGGCACCCCATGCAGTTCTATCGCATTGATAATCTTTGTGATCACGCTTACTATTTAGGAGTTCTAATACCAAATATATGCCCGCATCTTCTGCTGCTTTTGCGACCCTTAGCAGTCCTTCAACGGTATTATCAAGACCTTCCCAATCAGATATACCATTTCTATTGCCAGAAAATACAATTAGTGAAATAATGCTGTTATTTTTTGCTATTTCAAGATTTTTCAGGATTTCTTGCTCAATTCTATCATGGTTTGATTTTTTATTAAGACCATCAGTCAGCGACGCATGACCGCCCAACGATGCAATTACCATTCCGTTATCTCTAATCATGCCCCATATACTCTCTGGTGGCATTTCAATCGAGGCATAGCCGATTTTTGCGGATTCTTTTACTAAATCCTCGTCTGAAACTCCCTTATTTGCAAAGCACCAATAACTAACAGATTGTTTAATGCGTCCCATTTTTTTCTCCTTTTAGAATGCTAATAAACAAAAACAATTATTCCGCTTAATGTAAATTCGATGTATGAAAAAGAATTTGCCAACGAATACAGATAACATTATAACATTCTTTTGTGATGTTGACAATTCTGTTTATTAAATAAAGTATGTATTTCAAATTATCGATCACAAATGAAACAATATTTATAATCAAATACAAAAAACTTTCTTAACTTTGCCAATTTTGTATCAAAAAAAATCTGGGGCATAGCAAGCATTTTTGTCTAATAATATAAGACGAATACTCTTTTTGAAAATTATTTGACAGAAACCAATCTTTATGCTAATATAAAAAATGGTAATAACAGATTGAATTAACCAATTCCTAAAATAAATCAACAATCTATCCAAATATATTCATCTCAATTATAATTATCTCAGTTATTGATGGCAGGAGGTTAAAATGAGATTAGCTTTGTTTTTATCAATTTTATTTTTCCTATTTTGCGCTAATATGACTCACGCAGTCAATTCTAGTGATTTGGTGTTTTATTATTCATTTGATGAGCTTAATGGAAACGTAGTTCCTGATTTATCTGGCAATGGTCTTAATGGGGATATAAACGGCAAGATCAAACTCGTTGACGGTGGAAAATTTGGTAAAGCTGCGGAATTCCAATCGGGAGATTATATTGATGTTCATGGTCCTGACGTTCCAGCAAACCTAATCCCAAGAGATGAAATCACGCTTTGTGCATGGATCAATCTAAAAAATGACGGACAAGATCATGCCATATTTAATGCGAGAGCATCGGATCAGACATGGCTTATACATCCTGAATCCAAGAATAGTGGGGATTTCCGATGGCTATTGAGATCGGATGGGGCTTCAACTATATTTGACTTGAGGGGTGGCTCAATTGATTATGGCAAATGGCAACATTACGCAGGAACGTATGACGGGAAAAAAGGCATCTTATATATCAATGGAGAGGTTGTTGCAGAAGGCAATGGAAACGCAAAGATAGCAAAAGACTGGGGATTGGGTGCGAGGGTCGGAAAGAATATCGATGATGCAAGACCTTTTGCTGGGCTTATGGATGATATTAGTCTTTGGAAATCAGCTATGACAAAAGATGAGATCAAGATCGTCATGGAAAAAAGCGCCAGAGAATTAATCAAACCCGAATCAGTTTCGCCTGATGGTAATATGACTTCTACTTGGGGTAAATTAAAATCTCGTTAAAACGATAGAGTAAGGTTCTCTATCATGTCTTTCACATCAAAAGGAGGTTACATTATGCGTTATACTCTTTTGGCAATTTGTTTTCTACTTGCGTTTTCTTTTGTTTCATGGTCGGCAGATCCTGATCTTGTAATCTATTACTCTTTTGACAATTTCGCTGGTATTGTTCCTGATGATTCTGGTAAAGGGCATGATGGAACAATCATTGGCAATATAGTTTTGTCTGCTGATGGCAAGCGTGGAGGAGCAGCAAAGTTTACTATGGGGGCTTATATTGACTTGGATGGTGCCAATTTTCCCGTTGCTGATGTGCCTATTGACGCCATGACGCTTTGTGCATGGGCAAAACCAGAAAATACAGGTGATAATCAAGCGATATTCAATGCACGCGCATCTGATGAAACATGGATCGTTCATCCCGAATTTCGTGGTAATGGAAAAGTCAGATGGCTTCTTCGTTCTGCTGGTGGAAAGACCATATTTAATATGGAGGAAGGACAATGGAATCCAGATCAATGGATACATTTTGCGGGTGTGTATAGTTCCGCAGACAACAAAGCGAAATTATACCTAAATGGTGAATTGATCAAAGAGATGGATACAGTGGGTAATGCAAAGATCGTAGGTGATTGGAAAATGGGTGCAAGGGTTGGAAGAAATATTGATGATGCAAGACCTTTTGCTGGACTCATGGATGATTTTTGCTTATTTAAAAAAGCACTAAGCCAAGATGAAGTCAAGGCTGTTATGGATGGAGGTCCGCAAGTGCCGTCTGCTGTCTCAAGTGAAGGTTCAATCACAACAACTTGGGGCAAAATTAAATATTAAGATTTTTATAATTAAAGATTGGGGATTGAAATAAATAAGCTCATATCAGCTTTAAATCTTCAATCTTTAATTATTATAGGAGGATTTTTCTTTGAAAGAATTGACCGACCTAGCGATTGATACTGCAAAACAATGTGGCGCAACTTATGCAGACATACGCATAATACAGACGAAATATGAGTATGTTTCTGCAAAAAACGAGAAATTAGCTGATATAAACAGGTCTGATAACGAAGGCTTTGGGGTGCGAGTAATTGCTGATGGATCATGGGGATTTGCTTCCAGTGGCTTATTAACAAAGGCTGAGATTGAAAGAGTTTCTGCACAGGCTGTCCAGATCGCTAAGGCAAGCGCTTTAACAAAAAAGGAGAATGTTAAACTGGCAAACGAACCAACTCATGTTGACATTTGGAAATCTCCTTACCTGAAGGACCCTTTCAATGTCGCATTAGAAACAAAAATCGATCTTCTCCTAAAAATTAATGCAGAATTGGCAAGAGTCAAAGATATAAAGGTTGCTAGGTCACACATGCGTTTTATTCGTGAACTCCAATATTTTGCCAACACCGAAGGAAGTTTTATCGAACAGAATTTGCTAAGGACAGCGGTTGGTTATACTGCCACAGCGGTTGGAAATGGCGATATGCAAATTCGGTCTTATCCTGATTCTCATGGATGGCATTCGATGTCAAAGGGCTATGAGTTAGTTGAGGAACTACCTCTATTGGAAAATGCGCAAAGAGTGGCAGAAGAGGCATCTGCACTTGTCAAGGCCCCAAAATGTCCTGAAATGAAAACTGACTTAATAATAAGCGGATCACAGCTATCATTACAAATACACGAATCAATAGGACATCCATCAGAGTTAGACAGAGTGCTTGGGACAGAAGCAAATTATGCAGGAACTAGCTTTGTTACAACAGATAAGCTCGGAAAACTGCAATATGGTTCACCCATTGTCAATGTTGTTGCAGATTCAACCTTGCCTTATGGACTCGCAACAGTTGGCTATGATGACGAAGGTGTAAAAGCACAAAAATGGCATTTGATAGAAAATGGTATATTCGTTGGCTATCTGACTTCCAGAGAAACTGCCCCTGTAATTGGTGAAGAACGAAGCAAAGGCGCAATGCGCGCAGATGGTTGGAACAATATCCCGCTTATCCGTATGACAAACATAAGTCTTATGCCAGGTGAATGGACACTTGATGACCTTATCGCTGATACTAAAGATGGTGTGTTTGTTGATACGAATAAAAGCTGGAGTATTGATCAAAAACGTCTTAATTTCCAATTCGGAACAGAAATCGCATGGGAAATTAAAAACGGAAAGAAAACGAGAATCCTCAAAAATCCGACATATCAAGGAATAACAACTGAATTTTGGAACTCCTGCGATGCAATATGTGATGAAAATCATTTTATCCTTTGGGGCGTTACTAACTGTGGCAAAGGTCAGCCGGGACAAACAGCAGAAATGTCTCATGGTTCTGCACCTGCGAGATTTAGGAATGTGCAGATGCTTTAATATAAGCGTAATAAAATATTAAAGATTGTGATATAATGCTAATCGAATGAACTCGATATACATCTTGGTATATCGAGAATAATGAAATGATTTGCCAGAACTGAATTTGCAGTTATAAAAAATTTGCGGAAATCATGAAGTTGTTACAAAAAAGCAACTTCTAATAGATATATCTATTCTTATCTAAAAAAAATTTTTATCCGATCACTCATATTACGCCCCTAAACAATGATTCATCTTTTTCTGATCACGTTTTTAACCACATCATAAGTTTATGACCACAAGCAATGAAATACTTTGGTGAATAGATATTAAATCTTTTTTAGGAATTCTAACGCTTTATTTGTCCCCATTGTATAGCAAGTTTATCTTGTGGAGAAATTGCAAGGATCTCAGAAGAGATAGCATTTATATCTTTTTCACTCAAAGCTTTTCCATATATTACTACCATACTTATAGAACCGCCATAATATTCGACATTATCGACTTCACTGCCAGAATTTTTCGTCCTTGCACCAATTAGAAAATATGGTGGTGCTGCATATACATATCCAGCAGTAGTAGAGGCTATTTGCTTTCCATCGATATAAAGATGACCTACTGCATCTTCTCCAACTTGAGCTACAACATGCCAGTTGTTATCCGCATAGTTTGTTTGTGCTTCTGCGTAAAAATGTGCATTCATATAAAATCCCGCGCAAAAATTACCTGTTGTTTCCCTCCAACCGACTGGACCTTCTGCTGCACTTGAGCTACTTGGTTTAGCATTATCGCCCCACATCCAAAGAGGACCGTTTTTGGCATTATTAGTCTTAAAACGACATATTGCTGTGAATGGTATAACATTATTTGTCCTAACTTGGAGTGCAGGAGTTGCGACATAATCATCTTTGCCATCTAGTTCGATGGATCCTCCACCTACCTTTGCACCGCCATTAATAGTGCCATTATTGCCATTTCCAGACAAGTCTTTGGCTGTATCGCCATTAACACCGCTTGCATCAAAAACATAATGCAAAACTAAATCATTCTTTGGTATAGCGCTTGCCTTAAATGCAAAAATAGCAAAAAACATCATAATAATTATAACAATAGCTATTTTCTTCATTGCATATCCTCCTATATAACACTTATTGAATAAATAGCCAAACCTTGTTTTTTCTTGACAAACACTATTTTATCATAGCTTGATTTTATATTCAATAATTACTTCTGAAGTTCAGGAGTAATTTGTTGACCAAATATTACAATTGATTTATAATAAATTATTCTCAATAATATCTCAAATCTTTAACTATTAATTTGCAATTCAACCATGTCAGGAACATCATTAAGAGCAATATTGATCGGTATTATATTTGTCATTGCGATCTGCCTAATTGTATCTTATGCAGAGCTTGTAATTATGCACATACAGATCGGATTCCTGCAATTTCCGCCTGTTGTTATTGGTCTATTTTTCTTTCTCATAATTATAAATGGACTTCTGCAAAAGCATTCGAAACGATTAGGACTAAAACCGTATGAGTTAATGACCATATATTGCATGATGTTAGTTGCCTCTATGATAACCTCGCGTGGACTCATGGAAAAATTAATTCCTGCGCTTATAGCAGTTAATTATTATTCCAATGAAACAAACGGTTGGGTTGACCTTTTTTATCCTCATATAAAAGGTTGGCTTGTTCCATTTGATCCAACAAAAGGCGAATTGCAGAAGGTATCTGTAACGTTTTATGAGAAACTAGAAAGCTGGCAATCAGTTCCCTGGGATCAATGGTTGACTCCTCTCTTGGCATGGGGAGGACTTGCTTTGATGGTCTTCTTTGGGTTTATGTGTCTTGCGACAATATTGCGTAGGCAATGGGTCGATAATGAAAAATTAGCTTTTCCATTCGCCCAATTCCCGCTTGAATTCGTAAAGGAAGGTGGGGGATTTCTGAGAAATAGGCTTTCATGGATAGGTTTTGCAATACCTGCCTTGATATTCACCTTAAACGGATTACATCAAATCACGCCTCTTGTTCCACAAATACCATTATACGCATATTTGAATCAATACTTTACAGAACGACCTTTTAATAGCATTAGCTATACTCCGCTTTATTTTTCTTTTGCTGCGATTGGATTCTTTTATCTGTTACCGACACAGCTACTTTTTAGCTTATGGGTATTTTTTATTTTGACAAGGGTTCAAAGCGTCATCGCCGCAGTTTTTGGCATGAGAATATCTGAGATGCCATTATATCCTACACAGCTTTTTATGGGCTATCAGGTTGCGGGTGCTTATGTCATTGTTGTCGGGTATCTATTTTATGTCAGCATACCATTCTTTAAGAGCATGATCAAAGGTGTTTTTCATACAAAGCAGATCGATGACTCAAACGAATTAATGCCTTATAGAGTGGCATTTTGGGGGTTGATATTTAGTTTTATAGGTTCTGTTATATGGTGTTATCTAGCTGGTATAACACTATGGTTTGCCTTTATTGAGTTATTGGTTTATATGTTTTTTGTTGCTATTGTGATGGCTAGAAGCACATCCGAAGGTGGGTTATTGATGACGGAAACATCATTCAGACCCGTTGATCTATACGCAATGATTCTGCCAAAAGTAACGCTTGGACCCCAAACGCTGACCGTCTTATCGATGTTTGACGCTATATTCACAAGAGATCAGAGAGGACTTTTATTTACTGCTTTCCTAGATGGTCTGAAGATTTCCGATGGTGTGAATATGAAGCGAAGGTCGCTTTTGCCCGTGTTTATTGTCGGCATATTAGTCGCAATGATCGTTGCAGGTGTCATTCATTTATGGTTACCTTATGATCGTGGCGCGCTGAATATGTATTCTTACACATATTGGGGCAATCCGCTTTGGGGATTTCAGGATAATATCTCTGCAGTTGAGCGCTCAAGCGGTCAATCTGTAGAATGGACAGGGCTTATATTCTTCTTTGTCGGTATTGCTATTGCGACTTTTCTTGCGATAATGAGGACGTTATTTTGGTGGTGGCCATTGCATCCGCTTGGATATGCCCTTTCTGCCTCATGGACGATGATTGTCTTTTGGTGTCCTGTCCTTGTAGCATGGGGAATAAAGCAACCATTATTAAAATATGGCGGGATGAAACAATATAGAAAAATAAGACCATTCTTTTTGGGGATGATATTCGGTGAATTCAGCATGGCAGTTATATGGACTGTCGCTAGCTGGATTTTGAAAGTGCCTGCCCCATCTTTTCCCTGGCCATAATTGATCTTGCTTGATACAGAAAATCTCCTATATCAAGCATCTTGTATCAATTATCTAGCTATTCAGTTTTAATCGTTCCCCAGGTTGATGTCAACTTTCCAGCGGATTCAACAGAGGCAAATTTTGATTTTGTGCTTAGATATTTTATTATATTCTCATGTAAAGGTTCATGGACATTTGCTAGCTTTGCATTTATAGCGAATGCAGACCATACCCAACCGATGACGATAATTGCTCCGTCACCAACGCTGTATTCAACCAATCCGTTGCATTGTGGCTGTCCATCAACTGTTTGGGCCAACAGCTTGCTATTTTTATATTTTGGTCCCAAAGGTCCGCCAGCATCATAAAAATCAGAGCCTTCACAATATCCTAAAATATCATATTGGATTATTCCACCATCAACTTTCAAGCCCTTAAATACTGGATGATTTTCTTGACCCTTAGAAATCTGAAAGTCCGTCCAGTCAAGAGGGATATTTCTATTTTCACCAAAGTATCTCAATTTTTCAGGTTCGAGACCCATCTCAAAAACATAATGTAAGGCAAGATTTGAAAGAAGAAGGCTTCCACCGGCCAAGAAAAGCCTTTACAACGGCATCGTCAAGAAAAGATGCAGGAATTGATGCTCCATTGCTTTCATCCCACCACACGACACCGAATTTTGTTAGATCTGTCTTAGATTTTGGGATACCAATAATTTGCGTATTAAATTTAGTTTTTGCCCAATCATAGGCAGAGGTAGAATTTTCTTTGAGTTGACCATCTGCAACAAGCCCAACATTATAGCTAGGCTTCTGCGCCAAAGCGCAAGGTATAACCAATAATATTGTAAACAAAGCTAATATCAATTTTTTCATTATGTTTTTCCCCTATATTTAATAAAAGCCACAAAAACCCATATATTGTGGCTTTTATTGTCCTTTTTATTCAGCTATTTAACCTCAACAGGCTTCCCTGTTTTGGCTGATTCATACATAGCGTCAATCATCTTCATCATGATTAGGCCATGTTCTGGTTCTGGTAATAGTGGGTCTTTTTTGCCAGATAAAACGCTGTCAATATATGCTTTAACAGAAGCACGACGTCCCATATATGGATCGAGCAATCCAACAAATGAGTCATTACTTGGTTTGCCATAGGACTGACGGACAATTGTGCATTTATCTATTGCAGTATCGTCAACACCATCCTGACCAAAGGTTCTTTCAAGCAAAACACCACCTTTTGAGCCTTGAAGGACGCAGGCGACTCTTTCCTGAACGATCCTTTCTGCCCAAGATGCCCTGTATTGCATACTCTTTCCGCCTTCAAATAAAACCATACCTTGACTAGCGGTTTCTACATCCATAGTTCCATTGGGATCAGAGAATCCCCAAGGACCACAGACGTCCATGTCATTTACAAATAGATCGCTAGCTGTTGCTAAAACATAAGTTGGCTTTGGATAACCCATACCAAAAAGAGCCAAATCCATAACATGGATAGATAAATCTATGATGGGACCGCCACCACTCATTTTCTTTTGTGTAAACCAACTACCTCTGCCAGGGATACCATTTCTGCGAACCCATTCCGCTTGAGCAGTAACAATGTTTCCAATAGGGCTATCATCTGTGAAGATGTGTTTCCAAAGCCATTGAGCCTCTGGACGAAATCTGTTATTGAACTGCCATACAAGCATTTTACCTGATGATTTGCTTGCGCTAATCATTTCTTCAACTTGACCAGCGTTCATAGCAGGGGGTTTTTCACAAAGGACATTTACGCCTTTCTCAAGACAGGCAATAACAACAGGATGGTGTTGAAAATTAGGGACACAAACAGATACCAGATCAAGACCTTTATCAAGCAATGCGTCTTGATTATCAAAAAGTTGACTTTCCTTGAAACCTTCAGAACCCAATGTGTTTAAACATCTCTTTCGTGAGACTTCTGCGGGGTCATAAACACCAACAAATTCAACGTCTGGATGGCTAGCATAAACTGGATAATGGAAGTTCATAAACACGCCACCTGCACCAAGTGCGCCAGCTTTCAATTTTTTGCCCATCTGTTAATCCTCCTTCAAATGAATGTGATTTAGAGTATCAAAACAAGACACATTAATATTTTCTTATGAATGTGTTTATCCGAAATATGCCTTATAAGTTTCAATTATAACTTACAGAAATTGTGTAGTCAAGATTAAACTCTCAAAAAAGCTTGACGAAAAAGACAATATATGGGATAATTTTAGTGTTTATGGAGTTTCTTTAAGGCTTACAATTTCAGCAAACAATCGATTAAGCTTCAATTACAAAGTTTGTATTTTAATATAGTTTTACTTAATAAAATACCATTTCTAATTTTTTATCCTAAAACTGGAGGTAATTAAATGGCGATTAAAGTTGGTATCAATGGATTTGGGCGTATTGGTAGAAACATCTTCAGAGCTGCAATGAAAAATACCGATCTAGAATTTGTTGCAGTCAACGATATTACAGACTCCAAAACACTTGCACATTTATTAAAGTATGACTCATCTCTTGGTGTATTAGATGCTAATGTAGAGGCAAAGGAAAATTCAGTATTAGTAAATGGAAAAGAAATCAAGGTTACAGCGGAAAGAGACCCAGCAAATATTCCTTGGAAAGACCTTGGAGCCGAAATAGTTATCGAATCAACGGGATTCTTTACTGATGCTGAAAAAGCAAGCAAACACATAACAGCAGGCGCAAAAAAAGTTATAATTAGCGCACCAGCAAAAGGCGAAGATATTACAATAGTTCTTGGCGTTAACCATGACAAATACGACAAAGCAAAACATAACATAATCTCTAACGCATCATGCACAACGAACTGCCTTGCACCAATAGCAAAGGTTCTAGTTGATGAATTTGGTGTAAAACGAGGTTTCATGACCACAGTTCATTCCTATACAAATGACCAAAAGACCCTTGATGCTCCTCACAGCGATCTTAGAAGAGCAAGATCTGCCGCTGTATCAATAATTCCAACAAGCACAGGAGCAGCAAAGGCAATCGGCTTAGTCATCCCAGAATTAAAAGGCAAAATGGACGGTTTTGCAATGAGAGTCCCTACTCCAAATGTTTCGGTTATTGACCTTGTCGTTGAATTAGAAAAAGATGCAACAATTGCTGATATTAACTCCGCAATGAAAAATGCTGCCGATACAAAAATGAAAGGTATTCTCCAATATATTGATGAGCCACTTGTATCAGTAGATTTTAGAATGAATTCACATTCATCAATCTTTGACTCACTTCTGACAATGGCTATGCCCGGAGGATTTGTCAAAGTCGTTTCATGGTACGATAATGAATGGGCTTATTCTACAAGAGTCGGAGAGCTTGTTAAATTCATCGCATAGATGTTTTTATGACTGGGGATTAAAAGATTGAAGATTCATGATTGGGGATTAAGAATTATTACATAATCTTTAATCTTAGAATCTTCTAATCTTAAAATCTTCAATCGTTATGGAGTATGGAATGAGCAAATTAAGTGTTGAAGATTTGCAGTTAAAAGGTAAAAAAGTTCTTGTTCGTGTTGATTTTAATGTTCCTCTTGACGGAACGAAGATCACTGATGATACTCGTATAACTTCGGCCCTACCTACAATTGAGTATATTATTAAACAAGGTGGTAAGGTTATCCTTATGTCCCATCTCGGAAGACCTGATGGCAAAGTCGTTCCAAAATATTCTCTTGCACCTGTTGCCGAAAGACTAAAAGAGTTATTAGGAAAAGATGTTATTCTTGCCCCTGATTGTATTGGAAAAGAAGCCAAGACGATCGTTGATAAAATGAATGAAGGCGATGTCGTCCTACTAGAAAATCTAAGATTCCATGCAGAAGAAGAAAATAACGACCCTGAATTTGCAAAGCAATTAGCAGAGCTTGGTGATCTCTATGTTAATGATGCCTTTGGAGCTGCACATCGCGCCCATGCTTCAACAGTAGGAATTACAAAATATGTCCCCCAGTCAGCTGCAGGACTTTTGATGAAGAAGGAAATAGAATACATAAAAGACAAAATTGACAATCCTGAAAGACCTTTCGTAGCGATAATTGCTGGTTCTAAAGTTTCAGATAAAATCGGGATTATCGAACATCTAATGCAGAAAGCTGATGCGATGATAATTGCTGGTGCAATGGCATATACATTCCTAAAATCAATGGGTAGAAAAGTTGGAAAATCGCTTGTTGAAGATGACAAACTCGATCTGGCAAGAGAAATAATGAAAAAATCTCTTGATGAAAGGATACCACTTTATTTGCCTATCGATCATACAATCGCTGATGAATTCTCAAATAATGCTAATAGAATGGTTGTTATGAGAGGGCGCATACCTGATAATTGGGAAGGTATGGATATTGGTCCTGCAACAGTTGAGCTATTCAAAGGCGTTCTTGAAGATGCAAAAACTATAGTCTGGAATGGCCCTGTTGGGGTCTTTGAATTTGATAATTTTGCTAAGGGTTCTATTGCAATTGCAAAAATACTTGCCGAATCTGATGCAATCACTATTGTTGGTGGAGGGGATTGTGTCGCCGCTGTAAATAAATCTGGTGTTGCCGATAAAATAACTCATATTTCCACAGGTGGTGGAGCCGCTCTTGAACTTATGGAAGGAAAAGAACTACCCGGAATATCTGCTTTGACAGACAAATAATAGTATGTGGTTATTTATAATAGATCATTATCAACAGCAGTTCTTTTGGAGGAAATAATGCGAAAACCAATAATTGCCGGAAACTGGAAGATGAACAAGACCATTAGTGAAGCAGTTGCTCTAGTAACATCGCTAAAGGGATTAGTTAAAGACATAAATGATGTTGAAATTATTGTTGCCCCAACATTTACAGCTCTTTATGCAGTTGCAGATGCTATCAAAGGCAGTAACATTAAACTATCTGCACAAGATATGTATTGGAAGGAAAGCGGGGCTTTTACTGGTGAAATATCGCCTTTGATGTTAAAGGATGTTGGTTGCCAATATGTCATTATCGGTCATTCTGAACGCAGGCTATTTTTTGGCGAAACAAACGAAACAGTAAATAATAAAGTAAAATCAGCACATCAGTATTCAATCAGACCGATCATGTGTGTAGGCGAAAAGCTAGAAGAACGAGAGGCAGGAATAACTGAGGATGTTGTAAAAGATCACGTCGTAAATGGGTTGGCTGGGCTTACAGAAGGGCAGATGATTAACACTGTTATTGCTTATGAGCCTGTTTGGGCTATTGGCACAGGAAAAACTGCAACCCCAGAGCAAGCACAAGAAGTTCATAGCTTCATCAGAAGCCTTATTGCAGATATGTATTCATCATCAGTAGCAGATAAAGTTATCATACAATATGGCGGAAGCGTAAAACCTGACAATATTGCGGAACTCATGTCTCAACCAGATATTGACGGTGGGCTTATTGGTGGGGCAAGCCTTGACGCTGAATCATTTGCAAAGATTGTTAAATTCAAAGGTTAGTTTTAACTCCATTAGCATATAAAGGAGAGATTGCCTTATGGGCGTAATTATAACTATATTACTTGTGCTTTTTGTCCCTGTTTGCATATTGCTTATACTTATGGTTCTTTTACAGGCAGGAAAAGGCGGAGGACTATCCGGAGCATTTGGCGGAATGGGAGCAAATCAACCCTTTCTTGGAGCCAGAGGGACAGCAGATTTTCTCAGTAAGCTTACCGTCTATCTTGCCATTGGTTTTATGGCTTTATCGCTTATTTTGTCTGTCTTATATGGAACAAATAAATCTATTGTCAAAGAAAAAGAACCAAAGGTTACAGATACTCAGGCAACAGAGGCTGGTGCTACTGCAACTCAGACTAATCCTCCAGCAACGAGTGCTGGTAGTTCTGCCCCCAAACCAGCAACCTCAAATCCTGCTGGAAGCACTCAAAAACCTGCGTCTAATCCGTCAGGACAATAAATAGTATTTGCAGGGATATTTATTTATCCCTGCAATGCGTATTGGTTGATAAATAGCTTTCCATAAAATTTTTATTTTTTCCCCCAAAATCCAACCTATATGATAAAGCGTTGTTATGAGAAATGATATTGAAGACGACATCAAATACAAATGGACAGATCATCCCCTAAAAGCAAACTGGAAAGTTTCTATCATTCTAATTATATTTCTTATCGTCTTATGTATATCGATATATATAAGTTTTAACAGTCTCATATTTTTGATTTTATCGGCAATTTTCCTTTTTTCTTCGTTATCATCTTTTTTTCTTCCTACTACTTACATAATTAATGAAAATCAAATCATAATTAAATTTATGTTTCGTAACCAATCGAGAAAATGGGATTCATTTAAGAGTTATTATCCAGATAAAAACGGGGTTTTTTTAAGCCCTTTTTCACATAAAACAAGGTTAGAAAATTTTCGGGGTTTATATATTAGGTTGAGGGAAAATCGCAAAGAAGTGCTTGATTTCATCAAACAAAAGATTGATAAATCACAGATGGAGGAAACTAATCAATGAAGTGGTGGGAACATGGATTAGGAAATGAAGAGATACTTCCAGAAGATATTGATCCAAAAGAAGCAGAGGAAATATTAAAAAAATTCGCTTTGGGAATTGTAAGGAGAAGGCTTACTGTTCCAGCCATCTTTGCCCTTGAATCAAGTATTCCTATAAATTTTATCAGTAGTCAAGCAATGATAGCACTTGAGCCATTTATTCGCACCATATTTGATCTGCCAAATTATCGCAAATTTGCCTTGCTTATGGAAAGTGATGATAACATAAAAAAGCTGATAACAATGATAGAAATTGCCAACCATGAACAAAAAGTGTCTAATAAAAAAACTAAAAGTAAATAGCGATGAATTAGCAAAATTGGTTATGCTGGCAATTATAATGATTCTGCCGATAATCTTTTTCCCAATAACTCATGGCGGTTCTGAATTACCAAAGCTTACATTTTTACATATCTTGATATTTATAGCGCTAGTTATTTTTCTTTTGACAAAGCGAAACATTGCCTTTTGTATGTCCTTTATTCCTATAGTGGCAATTTTCTTTACCGCTGTTTTGGCTACATTGTTTTCTGTTTCGCCTTTTATCAGCCTAACAGGCACTTATCAACGTTATAACGGTCTTATTCAGGTTGCCGATATGGTTATTATTTGCTTTTTATCAGCAAGCATCTTCAATTCCTCAGACATACGAAAGATATTTGCAATAGCGACTTTATCTGGCTTGATCCTTTCTATTTATGGCATATTACAACATTTTGGCTTTGATTTTTTGAAATGGAATATTAGCGAATCATCAGGAAATATCGCCCTAAAATACCGAAGTTTTGCGACATTATCAAGCCCTTCTTTTCTTGGGCTATATCTTGCAATGATTACACCTTTGACTCTTTTTGGTTCTATTGATTCAAAAAGAAACCTAAAGCCTTTTTGGTATATATCGCTTGCTTTGATTACAATTTGCTTGATATTTACATATAGTCGCGCCTCATGGATTGGAGCTTCTGTTGGAACAATTATTTACATAGCTTTTTCTTTTCATAAAAAGGAATGGTTTAAACATAACAGATGGACTTTGGCAGTTTTTGTTATTTCAGTTGCTATTGGCTTTTTATTATCATCTATTGGGGATCATCCATCTGCTATTAGTCGTGCTATATCAATTACAGACAGCGAAGTCGGTTCAACACAGATAAGATTTAAGCTTTGGCATAGTGCTTTGACTATGACATTAGAAAGGCCTATAACAGGTTGGGGTCTTGGAACATTTCGCTATGTGATGTCTAAATATGCACCTGACGGGATGAATGATATTGAAAGGCAAAATGTATCTGCACATAACGACTTTCTGGATAGGGCATCACAGACAGGGCTATTAGGTGTTTTGGCTTATCTTAGTTTAATCGTCATGATAGCTATAGCGATAAGGAAGGCTTTGGCGAATAGCGATAATCAAAATATCATATTTGCTATTATAGGTAGTTTATTTGCATATTTTATCACCTTACAGTTTGGATTTAGTTCTCTTACACCGATGGTTTTATGGTGGATACTTATTGGCTGTTTGATTGGTTTATCTAAAAAATCTTCCTTGTCAAATTCTGAAAAACCATTAAAATTAGACATTATTATAACATCTCTTTTTGCATTAGTTTGGTTTATCTTAACTATATGGACGTTTTCATGGTTAATAGCTGATATTTATTTTGGTAATGCTAGGATTGCATTCGGCGAAGGATATAAATTTAAAGCCATTGAAAATGCCAAAAAGGCTATAAAATTGGCTCCCAAACAAGATTTTTATCTTTCTTGGTTAGGGCAAGCCTATCATGATCAAGATAAAAGTGCATTTGATATTTGTTCCAAAACCATTCGCATAAACCCTATTAATCCTGCAAATAGAGCATTGATGGCAAGGGCGTATCAGATAGCTGGACAGGATAACTTTGCATTAAAAGAATGGCAGAAAGCTATTGAGCTAGACCCCTATTGGGTTCAAGCCTATAACGAGTTAGGATTGGCGTATCAGAGGTTGGGTGATAATACTTCAGCGATCAAATCATATCTGAATGCTGTAGGTATTGATTCTGACTACGTTTATGCGTATAATAATTTGGGTAATGCGTATCTAGATATGGGAAAAATAGATGATGCAATTATAGCCTATAGGCGTGCATTGGTGCGGAATCCGAGATGGGAAACTGCGATCCGTAATTTAAATAAGGCACTGGAAATTAAGGAAAAATACAGAAAATAAAAAAGCAATCGCTGTATTATAAAACGATTTTATGCTATACTGATATATAGCTTAAAATAAAAATAGGATTCTGGAGGCATTTAGATAACAAATGGAATTAAACTCTATATTAGCGACTGACTGCGGAAGCACGACAACCAAAGCAATTCTCATAGAAAAGCGCAATGACGAATATAGACTAATTGCAAGAGGCGAATCGCCAACAACCGTAGAAGCACCTGTTGAGGATGTAACAGGTGGAGTGATTAATGCGATCACTGAGGTTGAAGAACTAACTGGCAGAAAGATACTAGACAAAAATCGAATTATAAAACCTTATAAAAATAAAGAAGGCGTTGATATTTATATTTCCACCAGTAGTGCAGGTGGAGGATTACAAATGATGGTTGCTGGAGTTGTTCGGAACATGACCGCTGAAAGTGCAGAAAGAGCAGCACTTGGTGCGGGCGCAATCGTTATGGACGTCATAGCTAGTAATGATGGAAGGATGATCCATGAACAAGTTGATCGCATAAGGCAACTAAGACCTGATATGATCTTGCTTTCTGGGGGGGTTGATGGTGGAACAGTGTCGCACATAGCAGAGTTATCAGAAATAATAAAGGCAGCAGACCCAAAACCAAGATTAGGCATCACATATCAATTACCTGTCATATATGCTGGGAATAAAGATGCAAGGGATATTGTTAAAAATACTTTATCAGAAAAGACAGCCCTTGATATTGTAGATAATATCCGTCCTGTCCTTGAGCGAGAGAACCTAATGCCTGCGAGATTAAAGATACAGGAGTTGTTTTTATATCATGTTATGTCTCATGCACCCGGCTATAAGGATTTAATGACATGGACAGATGCCCCAATTATGCCGACTCCTGGGGCTGTTGGTGCAATGATGCAGACTATCGCAGAAGAAGAAAACATCCAAGTTGTCGGAGTTGATATAGGGGGGGCAACAACTGACGTCTTTTCTGTATTTAATAACGTTTTTAACAGGACGGTAAGTGCAAATCTTGGAATGAGTTATAGTATCGCTAATGTCTTTGCGGAAGCTGGTCTGGAGAATATAACGAGATGGCTACCATTTCAAATTGACGAAAAAGAGCTAAGAAATAGAATAAAAAATAAGATGATTCGCCCAACTACAATCCCACAGACGCTTCAGGAATTAATCGTAGAGCAGGCGGTTGCAAGAGAGGCCTTAAGGTTGGCTTTTGAGCAACATAAATCACTTGCAGTTGGTCTTAAGGGGATTCAGCAACAAAGGACGATCTCTGATGCCTTTTCACAGACACAGACAGGCAAAACGCTTGTGGATATGATGTCGCTTGATATGATTATAGGTAGTGGAGGTGTCCTTTCACATGCACCGAGAAGGAGCCAATCAGCAATGATGATGATAGATGCCTTTGTTCCCGAAGGCGTAACAAGGCTTGCGGTAGATAGTATATTTATGATGCCTCAACTTGGTGTCCTTGCACAAGTCAACAAAGAAGCATCGATGCAGGTTTTCAAGAGAGATTGTCTAATAAACTTGGGAACGTGCATTGCCCCTGTTGGAAAATCAAACGAAGGCAAACCTTGCATGGAAATTGAAATCATAAAGGATAATAATCCCAATATAAGAAAAGAGATTAAATTTGGTGAAATTATTGTTATTCCATTAACAAATGGTGAAAAAGCGAGGGCGATCATTAATCCAAAGTCGGGCTTTGATGTTGGTGCTGGTAACGGAAAGAGGTTAGAAGCAGAAGTCACAGGCGGAGTCGTTGGGATAATTATAGATGCTAGGGGCAGACCCTTGCAGTTACCACAGGATTCAGCAAAAAGAGTTGGTAAGTTGCAAAAATGGGCTGAGGCGATGAACATTTATCCGAGATACTATGATAAATTATAATCAAAAAAACATCATCGTCATTCTATATATAATAATGGGATATGACTATACCATAGTTTTTATAGTATAATCCCACCAAAAAACAAAGAAGGGAATAGATATGATCAAACTGAGCATTAACGTTGACAAAGTAGCAACAATTAGACAATCAAGGGGTGGCAGAGAGCCTGACCCGGTTGCAGCAGCAATAGTTGCGTTGCAGGCAGGGGCAGATGGTATAACTGCTCATCTCAGGCATGACAGGCGACATATTCAAGATCGAGATGTAGAATTGATAAGGCAAATCACATTCAACGAATTTAATTTTGAGATGGCAACGACACAAGAAATGATTGATATTGCCTTGAAAGTCAAGCCCGATCAATGCACGCTTGTTCCTGAGAGAGTCGGAGAACTCACAACAGAAAACGGTCTTGACGTTATCGCTGAAAAATCTAATCTACCCAAAATTATAGAGACACTCAAAAGTGTAGGATCAAGAGTCAGCATATTTAGCAGGCTTGACGAAGATCAGATAAAATCCGCAAAAGACGTAGGCGCTGACAGAATAGAGCTTTATACAGAGCCTTATGGACATGCTTTTGGAACAAAGAACGAGGATTATGAATTCAGCCGTCTTGTGAAATGCGCTGAACTTGCAGAAAAACTCGGTCTTGGTCTTAATGCTGGACATGACCTTGATTATAAAAACATGATACGGATGAGAACGATACCAAATTTGCTCGAGGTTAGCATTGGACACAGCGTTTTTTCTCGTGCTATATTTATAGGGCTTGAAAATGCTGTAAAAGAGCTTTTAGCAGTAATTAAAGGTTAAAATACAATGAGGGGGTTACAGAAGAGGTATATAAATGATAGAAGAAAAATTAAATACCCTTAAACAAATAATAAAATCTCTTGATAGCGTAGTAATTGCATTTTCAGGCGGAGTTGATAGCACATTGCTTGCAAAAGTTGCGCATGATGTTCTTGGTGATAAAGCCCTTGCTGTTACTGCACGATCCGAAACTTATACAAAATCTGAGCTAGAAGATGCTATTAGAATAGCAAAACAAATTGGTATAAATCATGAGATAATTGTATCTGAGGAATTGGATATTCCAGAATTTTCGCATAATCCGACGGATAGGTGTTACCATTGCAAAAAGGAACTTCTCAGAAAACTCAAAGGGATCGCAGAATCAAAGGGCTATAAAAACGTTATTGAAGGTGCAAACCTTGATGATACAGGAGATTTTCGCCCCGGAATGAGGGCGACAGCAGAATTGGGCGTTGTAAGTCCATTGAAAGAGGCAAAACTTACAAAGGCAGAGATACGTGAGCTATCAAAGCAATTTGGCTTGCCGACATGGGATAAACCTTCCGCTGCATGTCTTGCCTCAAGATTTCCATATGGGACAGAGATAACTCGTGATAAACTAAAAATTGTCGGTGAAGCAGAAGCTTTTCTAAAATCGCTTGGCATTACTCAACTACGTGTCAGGCATCATGACCAGATTGCAAGGATCGAGGTTGCAGAAAAGGACATGATTATATTACTTGAAAATCGAGATAAGATTATAACAAAACTTAAGGAACTTGGATTTAAGTATGTTACAATGGATCTTCAAGGTTACAGGACAGGTAGTATGAATGAGGTTCTATGATATGACTTTTAGTTATATCAACTTTGTGTTTTAATGGTAATGTGGGTAGTAAAATTATTGGAGGTTTTTATGAAATCGTTTAAGTGGTTCTCTATTTCTCTTATCATTCTGTCTTTTGTGTTATCTGGTTGTCTGGGTGGAGATGATAAAGATGATGATCTGATTCTACCGGGTGATGGTTCTGACATAGGCGCAGGTTTTTCTGCAATGAAGGCTGGTTCATGGGAGGAATTACACTCTCCTGATGGCGATATTGAACGTTATGAGTATATCGGCGTAGATACCTATAATGGAACTGAGTGTTATGTATTGGAATTTGATTCAGTAACACAAGGACAAAGAAGCATAATGCAAATCTGGATCAACAAAGCAACAGGACAGGCTTTAGTAATGGTGATGAAAGACGAGAAGGGCAAAGTTACCAAAATGGATATACCACAAAGCTATGATCCCCCAGATGCAACAGGTGGAGAAGTTCCAACGACTGCAACGAATTTGGGTAAGAAAAAATATACAACACCAACGGGAAAAACTGTTGATGCAGTTGCCTATAAAATTACCACGCCTTATGGCGAATCTGAGGTTTGGTCAAGTGCGCAAGTTCCCTTTGGCGAAGTAAAAACGATTACAAATGGAAAGGTTACATCGGAACTCTATGACTTTGGGACATCTGGCGCAGTTAGAGATATAAGCAGACAAGAGGCAGAAAACGCCAAATCATTTGGATTTGGTGATATTGGTGATGGTGATGATCAAGGCGGTGGTGATGATCAAGGTGGCGGTGACATCGGTGGCGGAGATATTGGCGGTGGCGTTGGAGACTTCCAAATTGGCGATATTATTATCACCGTTGGTGCGGGCGGACGCCCCGAAATTAAGGTTTCAAAGCCAATAACATCTCTTATGGTTGCTGACGAAAATTTTGCATGGGGATTTAATTTTCTTAATAATCAGTCATCTCCCGGACCATTCAAGTATGGTGTAGTGCCTAACAATGCTCAAGCTTTTGGTGATGCTAATCCTCCAGACTTGGTGGCTGGCTCTGTTTATACCATACAGGTTCAAGGACCTAATAACGGCATGGGAGTGTTTATTTTTACTCGATAAATAATAATGAAAAAGAGCGTTCATATTTTATGGGCGCTCTTTATATTTGGGACATAAATAATGGCACAAGCATATACACCCGGTTTGATGGTTTCCAAAGGGATACCATTAAAAAAGACAAGAAGGTTACCTTTGCCAGGGATTATAACCGCTCAAAGAGGGCAAAAAGTTACTGCTGAAACAATCGTTGCAAGAACAGAGCTTCCGGGGCAAGTAAGGTCTCTAAATGTTGCAAGTCTGCTCGGAATACAGCCCGAAGACATATATGATAACATGCAAAAAAAGGAGGGTGATTCAATAAAAAAAGACGAGATAATCGCATCATCGAAAGGGCTTTTTGGGCTATTTAAATCACAATGTAAATCTCCAATTGATGGCACTGTTGAAAGTATATCCAAAATAACAGGTCAAGTTATGCTTCGTGAAGCTAATATACCAGTCGAGATCAACGCATACATTGACGGACAAATTGACGAAATTTTGCCAAATGAAGGCGTTGTAGTGCAGACTTATGGAACATTTATTCAGGGCATATTTGGAGTAGGCGGGGAAGCAATAGGTAATCTTGTTATTGCTTGCACTTCTCCAAGTGATGAAATCATGCCTGATAATCTTAATGATAATATGTCAGGAAAAATTATTGTGGCAGGCGCTTTGGCTAACTCCGAGATAATAAACAAAGCGATTCAATTAGGCATAAAAGGCATTATCGCCGGCGGTATCGACGACAGCGACCTAAGAAAGCTAATTGGATATGAATTGGGAGTAGCAATAACAGGTTCAGAAAAGATCGGAATAACGATTGTTATAACAGAAGGATTCGGCAAAATAGCAATGGCTAACAGGACGTTTGCAATCCTAAAAGAATGTGAGGGGATGAAAGCTTCAATCAATGGTGCAACACAAATACGCGCTGGCGTTATTAGACCAGAGGTTGTTATACCAGCGATTGATTTTATAAATAAAGCAGAGATTAATCAGAAATATGAGGAACAAGGTCAGCTAAAGATAGGAACAGAAATTAGAATAATCCGTGAACCATATTTTGGTGAACTAGCCAATGTAAGTGAATTACCAGTAGAACTCCAACAGCTTGAAACAGAAGCAAAAGTAAGGGTATTAAAAGTAAAATTAAAGAAAAATGGTGAGGAGATAATGCTTCCAAGAGCTAATGTTGAGATTGTGGCATAATAAAAAGGGTATCATCCTAGGTGAACTCCCAGAAGCTATTAAATCATCTGCTTTTGACTATATGGGTTGTGTGTCAGGACTATTATGAAAGATGATTACTTAAGTTTCAGGATGTTGCTATTGTAGAAGAAAGCACTTTTTCATTTGATTGTATGGGAAATGAGTTACATTTGGTTAGATAACATAAAACTTGAGCCATAAATACAATTCTGATATTATTTGATTGTTTACAATAGTATTTGAGTATATTAGACGTTATGAATAAGAAACAATAACCAATTAGGATCAAAGATATGAAAAATGAATTTCGCACTGGATTTGTTTATCATCCCGATTATCTCAAACATGACTCTGGGGCATTTCATCCCGAAAGTCCTCAAAGGTTAAAAGCTGTTGTTGATGGAGTAAAGAACTCAGGTCTATGGGATAAACTTGTGCATATAGAGCCTACTCCTGCATCTGTTGAGCAAGTGCAGTATATACACACTGAAAACTATGTAAAATTTCTAAAAGAGTTTTGTGAACGAGGTGGAGGGAATCTTGAGCTAGATACAGGTGTCTCTCGTGATTCATACAATGTAGCTTTATTAGCTGTTGGTGGAGTTTTGAGAGCATTGGACGCAGTATTAGAAGGAAAAGTTGATAATGCCTTTACTGCTGTTCGCCCTCCGGGTCATCATGCTCTTGCAGACACAGGCAAAGGCTTCTGCTTATTTAATAATCTTGCAATAGGTGCAAGGTATTTACAGAAAGAAAAAGGTCTTGAAAAGATACTTATAGTTGACTGGGATGTCCATCATGGAGATGGGACAAATTATACTTTTTATGATGATCCGACTGTGTTTTATTTCTCTGTTCACCAATATCCGTTTTATCCCGGAACGGGTCGTTCCTATGAAACAGGTAAGGGCATTGGTGCAGGATATACCTTGAATGTTCCTGTCCCATTTGGCACAAAAGCAGAACATTATATAGACATATTTGAAAACAAATTCAAACCCGTAGCATTAAAGTTTAATCCAGACTTCATATTAATATCTGCTGGCTTTGATGGGCATAAAGACGATCCACTCGGAGGGACAGAGCTTACTTCTGCCTCATTTGGCAGAATGACAGATATAGTTAAAGAGATCGCAGAAGAGACTTGCGAAGGTAGTATTGTGTCATCCCTTGAGGGAGGATATGAGCCAAAAGCTGTTTCAGAATCCGTTATAGAGCATCTAAAAAGTCTTATGGGAATAGATAGATAATATTGGAGTGATATATGAGAACTTACGAAACTGATGTATTGGTAGTTGGTGCAGGTGGTGCAGGATTGCGGTCCGCTATTGAGGCGAAATTAAACGGTGCGGAAGTTTTGATTATAAACAAAGGAATATCAGGCAAAAGCGGATGCACAAAGAGCGCCGCATCCGATTGGATGGCTTTTGGAGCTGCTTTTGGACATGCCGACCCCGCAGACACACCAAAAGAACATTGGATCGATATTATGGTGAAAGGTGGGTTATTATGCGACCCTGATCTGAGCAAAAACATCGCCTTTGATGCCCCTGATAGATTCATGGATTTGGAAAAATGGGGAGCGGATTTCGATAAAACAGCAGACGGAAAGTTTGTTCAAATATTAAGTGATGGTGCAAGATACCCTCGCGCATGTGGCAAGGGAGCTGATACAGGTCCCGTAATCGTCAAAGTTCTTATGGAAAAGGCAAACGAATTAGGCATAAAATTCGTTGATAATATAGCAACTGTTGATTTAATCCTTGATGATTCTGGCGAAGCCATTGGTTGTTATGGTATAGATAAAGGGACAAATGAACTTATGATATTTAACGCTGGTGCAGTTATTCTGGCTTCTGGTGGTGCTGGCAAAATTTACGCCCTGAATGTCTTTCCTGAAGGTATGTGTGGAGATGGCTATGCTATGGCTTACCGTGCGGGGGCAGAATTAGTCAATATGGAGTTTGTTCAGATAGGTCCCAGCATCGTCCATCCGATACATTTCGCTTTATCGGGCGTATTTTGGAGGCTTAATCCAAGAATTACCAATAAATATGACGAGGAATTTATACATAAATATATACCAGACGGAATTGACATTAACAAGGCTATTTATATTAAGGGTGTATCCTATCCATTTACAATAAGAAACGCCTCTAAATGGGTTGATGTGGGCGTTTATACAGAGATCGCAGAGGGTAGAGGCACAGAACATAATGGCGTTTATATGGATATATCGCATAACGATCCAAGCGTTATAGAGAACGAGGCAAGAGTGCCATTTAATCATCTTTTGAAATACGGGATCGATCTTCGTAAAGACAAGGTTGAGTTTGCCCCAGCGATTCAGCACTTCAACGGTGGAGTGCGGATAAATATCAAAGCAGAATCTACAATTAAAGGACTTTATTCCGCAGGCGAAAACGCAGGCGGACAACATGGAGCAGATAGACCCGGTGGTAATGCCCTTGCTGACTGTCAGGTTCATGGCAAGATAGCAGGCGAAAACGCCGCAAAATTTGCCCTTTCAAATAAAAAAATGACAATAGCCAAAGAAAAGATTGCCGAAATTGAAAGGGCTTATGCCAATCTGGTATCAGAGAAAAAAGGCGACATGCCTATTGATAAAGCGATAGCCGATCTTCAATGGGTGATGTGGAAAAATGCAAGCGTTGTAAGGACTGAAGAAGGCTTAAAATCCGCCTTATCATATATATCAAATGCACCATCACCAAAGGTTAAAGAGAATGAAATAACTAAATATCTTGATTATAGAAATATGCTGTTAGTAGGAAAGATGGTTGTTGAAAATGCAATCATGAGAAACGAAAGCAGAGGTACACATTACCGCGCTGATTGCGAGGCAGTTAATAATCCCGAATGGCTGAAACAGATAGTTATATTGAATAAAGATGGGCAAATGGGGCATTATACCTATCAAATCAATCTCCCACAAGAGCTTGTATATCTAAAGGCAAAATTGGAGGGTGCTTAATATGTCATTACCAGTAGTAGAAGAAAGAATTGATTCTCTTGAAGCCGTTTTGGGACGTTTCCTTATTAACACTGATTTATTCCTAAAAAGGCTTGAGAGAGATATAAGAGAAAATAACAGGCAATTAGGTGCGCTTGCAAAGAAAATGTGAACGATTGACGAGGATTTAGTTGCACCAGCAACAAAACCAGTAATGCAAAAATACTTTGGATGTGAACCGATTGATCGAAACATAAAATTTACAAGACGTATGGAGGGCGAAAGCTTTGACGTTGATGTTCTGGTTGTATGTGAAAAGCAAGTCTTTATGATTGAAGTAAAATCAACGCCAAGACCTGAAAATGTTGAGGAAATTCTCGAAAAAGCAAAAGATTTCAGGAGATTTTTTCCAGAATATGATGATAAGGAGCTAATTCCAATCTTTGCGAGTGTTGTGATGCCCGATAATGTTCTAATACACGCAACCAGAAAAGGTCTATATGTTATGGCTTATAGGGAATGGGAATATATGGATATACTCAATTTTGAGGAGATAAAAAGGGAAAACGAATGAAATTATCTTTTTCTATACTGATTTTATTATTATTTATATCGACTCAAGCTTTTAGTATTGGAATAAAGACTCCATCGGGGATTGATGGGCTTGCTGATTTAGTTTATACTAACGGATGGGCATTGATTATCGGTGTTAAGGATTATACTCCATCAAGTTTTCAACGTCCTTATGCAGAATCAGATGTTGATGCGGTATCAGAAATCTTGACATCAAAATACGGATTTAATAAGGAAAATATTATAACTTTAAAAAACGAAAACGCCACAAAAAAGAATATAATGGCAAGTATCGAATTGCTTGCCGAACCCAAAAAAGTCTCAATTGAAGATTGTCTTTTGATATACTTCTATGGTCAAGGCGTAACTTTTACAAACGAAAAAGGCGATTATGGCTTTTTAGTGCCTTATAATACCGATTTTGATCTATCAAAGGAATATTCCTATAATGATTATAAAACAAACTGTATATCAGTTTACAGCCTTCAAATTGCTTTAAGGTTTGTTTTGGCGAGGCATATATTAATTGTTGTGGATGGTTGTCCCGGTGGGGTTTTGATACGAAGTATCAGGAAAACTGGCTCGGAAATCTCTGATCCAATATTAAGGGCGTCAGCATGTAGGGGATTTCTAGTATTGATAGCAGGACAAAAAGGCGAAATACCTATCGATGATCATGCTATCAAGAGTAGTGCTTTTACATATAATTTCATAAAAGCCCTTGATGAATATCTGGCTGATGAAAATAAAGATGGATTGATAACAAGCTCTGAGTTGGCGAGTTATCTTGGTGATATGCTCTCAAAAGCGACTAATGGAAAACAAAAGACTAAGTTCATAAAAGCTGGTGATGGTGATTTTTTATTTGCGCCTCAATTAAAATAAAAAAGATTTTTCGCTTCGATCAAAATGACCACGAAATGTCACCCTGAACGAAGTGAAGGGTCTTCTTGAATTAATGTAAAAAATATAATTTCCTATACAAAAATAAAATGAAAGTGATTCCAAGCAAATCTTTGAAAGGAGTTTATCTGTAATGAAAAAAGTCCGTATATTAATGTGTCTTTGCCTTATTGGTATTGTTACCTTTGCTATTTCGTGTGCCTCTCATAAAGCCAGTATGCCAGCAGAGAAAAAGACAATCGCTGATCCTGTGGCGATAATAGAAATGCAACTTGGTGGTAGGATTGTAATAGAATTTTATCCACAGGATGCGCCAAATACCGTCGATAACTTCATTAAATTAGCTCAAAAAGGCTTTTATAATGGCCTTACATTTCACAGGGTAGAGAAAGGCTTATTGATACAGGGCGGAGACCCAAGCGGGGACGGAACAGGAGGACCGGGCTATACTATCAAAGCGGAATTTAACTCACAAAAGCATATTGAAGGCACGGTTGCAATGGCAAGGAAACCCGATCCGAATTCAGCAGGTAGCCAGTTTTATATCTGCATAAAACCTTTACCACAACTTGACGGTCAATATACTGTTTTTGGAAAAGTGATCGAGGGTATGGATATAGTCAAGAATGTGCAAAAAGGGGATGTAATGAAAAAGATCACTATCGTTGATAGATCGACACTTAATATAGGCAAATAAACTCTATAAAAAGGGGTAAAATAATGTCTGAAGAAGAAAAAGGATTATTAAAGAAATTTTTCAAGGCAACAAAAGAGGTTATCTATGGCATGGCATCCCATGATACTGTCAGATATGCCCTGAAGACAAGAGCAAGCATGGAGCATCTATTTATACTTATTACGATGGGCGACCTTTTGGGAGTGCCAATCTTGCCACCATATTATAGTTTAAGGTTACTTCCCTATGTTGTTCCTCAAATATCAACATGGAAACGCCGTATGTTAAGAGAAAAAGACCTGACAGACGCAATTGCCTAGTATTAAAAGCGAGTCTTTTTTGTCCTTAAAAGGTAAATAAAAAACGGAGCGCCAAACATTGCTGTCACAACACCAACAGGTATTTCTGCTGGTAATGTTATTGTTCTGGCGATAGTGTCAGCAATGATGAGAAATGAAGCCCCTGCAAGTGCTGATACAGGCATCATTATACGATGATCTGCGCCTATTATCATTCGGATTATATGAGGAACTATAAGCCCTACAAACCCAATTATTCCACAGACAGAAACTGACGCACCAGTAATCAAGGAAGATAAGATAAACGCTATCTTCTTTACACGTTCTACCTCAACACCAAGTTCAGTTGCTACTTCCTCACCCATGCTTAATAAATTAAATGACTGGGCAAAGTAAAATAAAATAATACTGCCGATGATAACCAAAGCCATTGAGCATATAGTTAAACTTGTTTCAATAGGAGCAAGATTACCCATAGACCACAAAAGAAACCTATGAGTCTCGCTTTCTCGTATTATTGAGACCATAAACATAATAATCGCAGAAAAAAAGGCATTTACAATAACACCTGCAAGCAACAAAATATGTGTAGGCGTTCTTCCTTCAATCCTAGCGATCCCATATACAAGAAAAACTGTCGATAATGAACCAACAAAAGCAAATAAAGGTAGTGTCGGGAATCCTTTTATTGTCCCTATACCAAGCATTATTGCAATAACCGCACCTAACGATCCACCGCTTGAGACTCCCAATATGTATGGGTCTGCCAATGGATTTCGCAATAATGCCTGAAAAACGACACCTGCCATTGTCAAACCAGCGCCAACAACCATCGCAATCAAGATTCTCGGTAATCGCCATTCCATTAATGCTAATTCTTCATTATCCTGCCAATCTTTTTCTATATAAACGAAAGGCAATCTATTAACCACAATTTTTATTATTTTGGCAGGGCTAATCTTTATAGCGCCTAAACCACTTGATACAATAACGACAATCAGTAGCACTATCACCATAGATGATAGCCAAATAAGCCATTTTGTTTTTCTATTCAATATCTCACTATGAGTCTTCATATTCACCAATATAATATATATAATACGACTTTTTCACTTATGGCATATTATCTATTGCTAACTGAAAAAGTCGTATATATACGTATAATAAGTTTGTATTAAATATTTAACCACAGATAAGCACCGATTCTTAGACTTATGGGATTATAAGCCTATACGACTATTTTTCTATCTGTGGTTTTAAAAATATATGTTAAAACTAATTCGGTTAAAAATTATCAATCCTTGTTTTAAGGGTTATTAAACAGGAATAACCGTTAGATTGCCAAACTCAACCCGTCCCTCTTCGCATACCATAGCGACACTACCAGAAAGCAAGGGTCTTTCATTGTCATCATATTCAAATATTACTTCATCATTTATGAAGGCTGTGATTTTTGAGCCTTGTGTTTTAAGTTTCATTTGGCAATTTTGGTCTAGCTCATACTCAAAATCCATCTCTGCAAGGGTCTTGCATCCGTCAAGTTCTTTAACTAGGCGAAGTTTCTTATCATCACAAAGCAATAAAGCATAATAACGCTTTAAGCCCTGAACGCAGACCGCTATACCGGATGATTTTCCCATGTGTGGGTTTACTGTTGCATTAAAGCAATAGTCTTTCCATTCACGAGTTCCTTGAATTAGCATACCAGTTCCTTCATTTTGAATAACTCGACAGAAGGGCATCTCAGCGCCGAAAAAATGCACTCCGCCATGAACAGCATTAACCCATGCCTGCTGCCACACATTACCACCAGAGCTAGGGCGTTTGAAACAGATCTCTGGCGTGCCATCCCAAGTAACATAATCGAGATAGATCGTTCCATCAGCGCGCTTGTCTGAACTTATTTCAATTCCGATCTCTGCAATAGGCGCGCTATCTGTTGATTCGATCTTCCATTCCAGTTCCCACTCAGAATTTGATGACATTTCTTTTGTATCACCAAATTTTGTAAATAATTTGTCTCCATCGCCATAAATTCGAATATATGGACTACATTTAACAGGCACTGAATTTTTTTCGTCAGCGGAAAGGCGCATCTTGACTGTTTGACCTGAGTATATGGTTGGAGAAGCATAAAGCGAATATCCGCCCATGTTCATCGCATCAGGGGGCATGAATGTTGCGGTTGCCACTCTTGCAGAACGTCCTTTTGCGATAGCATTATAATTAATTGCTAGGGACCTACTTCCACATTTGCTATGTCCTATGACATTCTCTAATATCGCAGTTCCTTTGCTTTCTGTGCTATTTTCAACAATGAAGCCTTGCACAGAGTCAGGCATCTCAAAATGGTATCTTGCGCCATTCTTTGGTAGCTTAAATGGCTTTCCTGCAAGGGCATAGGTCGTCTTTATTATTTCATAGCTTTCTTTGACTGCCTCAGTGATTGTTCTGCCTCCGTCTGCTGTTGGTAAATATAAACGATCTGCAACAGGTTTTCTCCAGTCGGGACCTGCATTTATGCCATCTAAACCGAGTTTTATACCCATAAGGCAACCGATATTTCCACCATTGCAGTCGGTATCCCAACCGGATGTATTTGTGATCATTAATGCACGTTGGAAATCATCAGGGGCATATATGAATCCTAGAATAATCAAGGCATGGTTCGGTATCATGTGGCAGTTCCCGCCGTATTTATCATAACCATAGTTTGCAACAATTCTTTCACGAGTTCTTTTCCAATCGCCATCCTGCTGATGCCAGTTTCTAATATCGCCAATCATGCGATATATGATGGAGTCCTTTGGAATTAGTGAAACTGCGGTATCAAGCAATTTATTAGGATCAGATTCCACAAAAGCCATTGATTCAAGTGCAACTAGCGCTTGCGCTCCATAAATAGCCTCTCCATCATGGCTGACGCTACCTGCTTTACGTGCAAAGCTAACAGCCTGCTCAGGGTCACCCGGAGAAGCCATCGCCCATGCGTCAATAAATATCTGTGCGCCTATCTGTTCAGCAACTACCTTGCTATTAAGCTCTATCGATCCGCTTTTTGGCGCAGTAATACCTTTTTTTAGGCGTAAATATGCGGTATGTTCGGTTGAGTTGCCCATTCCCCCCCACCAAAGTATTGTTCTTCCCTCAATTAAGTAGTTCAGCCAAGTCTGTCCTATCTGTTGTGCGGTCAAAGTTGGATCATAATCATAATCCGCAAGTGCGCGAAAGAAGGTAAATGTCCCTGAAATATCGTCATCCGTAACAATTAGAGGCTGATTCAGCTTTTCATTGACGTAATAATTAACTTCACCTAGTCTTTCTATTATATGTTCATATAACCAGCCTTCAAATGGCCTGCCGATATAAACACCGATAATCTTACCCAATACTCCAGCATAAACCCGCTGTTCGTAATCATCACGTATAATCAAATTGGTACCTCCTATATTATGATAAAGATCGGAATGATGTTTATAATTTTAGACATTAACCATGATAATAAACGTTCCAACCCATGTAATTACTCATAGCCTCATATAATACATCTGCGACTTGAGATTGGCTTATGGCAACATGATGTTCAAAACCATTTTTACACATAAAGAGCAGAAGTTCCTGTAATCTATCTATATGAGCAACACCGACCCCACCAAAGGTATCAAGTGGGTCATCTGTCAATTCACCTTCGCCAATATAGGCTATAACTGAGCCAGTAAGATCACTTGTTGCTATTCTTGCATAGGTTATCGGTGATGCTTTTAGTTTGCCAACGCATGTTCCATAGGATTTTTCCACAGTTCCTCTGACATTTGCGTCAATATCGTTATAACTCATCTTTGGTTCATTAAGCATTGACTTTGGATAATTACTACAATGGAAAAGAATCAGCTTATTTGGGTCATCACCATAGTTATTGTTCCAGTCAAAAAGACCTGATGGGATACCGCTTGCTAATTGTAAAACATACATGCCCAAAGCACCCATCACATCAACTTCACAAGCGCAAGGGTTCAGCGATTCACTTAACATGCTCATAACATAACAGGGCATAAAATCAAGGTATTCCTGCAACTCAGGCCAGCATCTCAAAGCGGATGCGCTTATGCCATTTGTCTTTATCCATTCATCGAGGGCTATCGCAAACTTAGCCATTTTTACTATGGCTGTTGTCGGAACGTCTGATGTTGGTAGATAATTTATTATATTATTCACCTTACACATCACGACTTCATCTGAATCTTTTAATGTTCCAGCTTTACCCATGATCTCTGAAAGATCAACTGTTTCAACTGAAATTCCATTAGCCTCAAGTATTTTTTCGCTGAATCTAACGGTCTTAAATGGTGTAGTTCTTGCGCCGATGGAGCCAATCTTTGCCCCTTTAAGACCTTTAATAACTCGGCAAACACCAAGAAATTGCTTTAAATCAGAGATAAAGCTTTCTGATGTAGGCGATACAGTATGAAGTGTCGTAAGAGAAAATGGTATTCTATATTGTTCAAGGTTACTACAAGCAGACAATTTTCCGCAGAAACTATCACGTCTTTTGCCGACTTCCAATTTATCCATTTCGTCGGGATAAGCTTGCACCAAAACAGGCACGTTAAGACCTGACATTCTGATAGTGTCTGCCAAAGCCCTTTCATCACCAAAATTTGGGAGAGTTACAAGTATTCCGTCAATTTTATCTTTATTTTGACGGAAAAGATTGGCGCATTTCTTTGCTTCTTCAAGATTTTCTATTGCACCAAACTTGGTTTCATCCATCGGTATTATGACAGGTTCAACGTTAAGTTTCTTAAATACGTTCAGTATATCTTCCCTTGCACCTTCTGATAAATATCCGGGGAAAACGCCCCTATTTCCTATAATGACGCCCAAACAACTTTTCATTTTTACCTCCCAAAAGCCTAGTTTATTATTTCTAAAGCTTTGTTTACGTCCATTTTATCATGTATTACAGCAGAAAACAAACGAACAGCCCTTGTAATATCAGGAAAGCCCCAGACGTTTCTTCCAACAGTCATACCTTTTGCACCGCTTTGAATTACCTCTTGGGCCATATTTAATGCAAGTTCAATAGTCTCTGCCTTTGGTCCTCCTGCTGCAATAAGTGGGACAGGACATTCAGAGACGATCTGTCTAAAAGATTCAACATCGCCACAATATGGAGTTTTAATAACATCAGCACCATTTTCCAACGCGCATCTGACAACCCATGCAACAAGATCGGGTTTGAATGAAACCTCAGGTGGTTCTTTTGTTATATCACGCGGGTATATATGCACAATTACAGGCATGTCATATCGTGCAGATTCACGGACACAATCAGCGATTAGACGTAATTTGTAGTCCTCGTTATTTCCACATATAAAACCTGCTACAGCGATAGCATCTGCACCCATTCTAACAGCCTCTTCTACAGTTGCTACCTGCTGATTTGCCATATCATCAGGACGCGCAATAATACTTTGCATAATAAATGGAATTTTGCCTGCATAAGGAACCCAAGCCGATGATGCGATGCCTTTATGCATTGTGATCGCATCTGGATTACCTGCGACTATTGCCTCGAGTGTATCACATATTTTTCTTAACCCCGTTGGAAGACCATCCCACCGATTTGTATAACCAATATAATGATCGACTGCCACAGAGAAGAATTTTCCAGATGGATGAGAGAATATTCTATTAAGTCTTATTTGTTTACCTATACCCATTTTGGGCGAACCTCCTTTGAAAATCATGTAAATAAATGTAATATTATCATGAATCTGTTAAAGAGTAAATGTCTAATTAATAGTATTGACATTTCACTTATGAAATTTTAAAATCACTTATCACAACACAATTTTTTTATTACAAATTAAAAAAGGAGTTCCAATATAATATGAGAATAATAGATGATCATATACACTGTGGGGATAACAAAAAAACAAAATTTTTTGATTTAGAAGATATAAGGCAGGATTTAAAAGAGGCAAATGCTCAAGGGGCGGTCATCTTTGCTTTTCCAGAAGATATATATAGAATTGAAAGCACATATCAATCACGTATGAAAGCTAATGAATATACTCTGGAAATCTCAAAAATTGGGGATATTACGCTTTATCCATTCTATTTTGTGTGGAACGATTATATTATACCTGACAATTTAGGTGATTATGCAGGCATAAAGTGGCATCGTCATTGGGACGAACCTAAATATAACTATGATGATCCGAAATGTGCTAAAATGCTAAAAGCCATGAAAGATCATCATTTACCCGTCGTCCTTGAGGAAGAATATGAGTATACTTTGCGTTTTGTCCATGAAAATCCTGAATTAAATATAATAATCCCGCATATGGGATTTTTAAATGGCGGATACGATAAAATGTCTGCCTTTTTTGATAAACCAAATGTCTATTTTGATACAGGAACAGCAACTTTAGATGCAATAAAAAATGTATTATATAATGTTGGTGTAGAGAGGGTTATTTTTGGATCAGACGTATCTGGAACAAAGACACCTTTTTTTAATTATACAAAAGTTGAACTAGACAAAGTGCTTCAACTAAACTTAAACGATTCAGATATGTCAATGATCTTGGCGGGAAACATAGAAAATTTAATTCCACAAAAATTTATAAGATAAAGGATTTCGCTATGAAAAACATAATAAACGAAGATATACATCCTCATACTCCAGATGTTTTTGAACGCCAAACAGAGGATAATGGCTTCTCTAACGGTTGGGGATTTCATTTCCAACCATCAGAACGTTATTGGATAGACTGCCATACTCACGTTTCGGCAAAGACAGATTTTTTAAATGCCCTTAATGAATGGCTAGATTGGGGTTTTGCAAGGCGCTTGTCAAAGGTAATTCTTTTAGATGGGCATCCAAAATCACTAAAAAATGCCTTTTCTGATGACCCATTTTCCTATGATGAACTCTCTGATACTATAAAAAACGATAAGCGTGCGATTTTCTTATATGCTCCAGGGGTTGATACACCTGACACTGAACCTTTGTTAGAAGCTTTGGAATATGGGGCAAAAGGTATAAAATTATGGAGTCCAACATTTATTATTGAAGGTCGTCCTTTTGATGAATTTGAGCATCAAAAATGGATGCCGTTCTTTAAGATTGTAAATGATCGCAAACTCCCTGTTTTATGGCATGTAACACAACGGATGACAGCTTCTCCATATACAGGGGGTTCGCTTCATGCTTATTGGTCAGAAGGCTGGAAAAAGGGTGTAAAATATACTAACGAAGACCTATTACAGAGCTATCTCCGCATTACAAAAGCATATCCTGATGCAAAATTTATCGGCGCACATCAGCATTATCTCGGTTGGGACCGTCTTGAGAAGATATTAAATGAATATCCTAATAATTACATTGATACAAGCATTGGATGTTTTATTCGTCAGGGTGATATTATGTATCCAGAGGATCAAAGCATTATCAGGGATTTCTTTATAAAATATTCCAACAGAATCTTATTCGGCACTGATACTGGAATTGGCAAAGGTTCGCATCAAGAAACTAATAGGCTTGGGTTAATAGGTCATCAGCAATTTATTAGACAGCTTAGATTACCTTATGCGGTATTACAAAAAGTGTCTCATGAGAACACAGAAAGGCTTTTTGGCATTGAAGCATCAAGCGATAAGCGCGTAGGGAATATAAGACCATAATGGAAAAAATAAATGACAAAAAAAGAACTCAAATATAAAATAAAACAGATCATTTCTCTCCTAAGGAAAGCATATCCAGATGCAGGACCTCGTCTTAAATTTTCTAATCCGCTTGAGTGTCTTGTTTCAGGGATACTAGCATCCCAATGCACAGATGAAAAGGTCAACGAGGTAACTACTTTTTTATTTGATAAATACAAGACAGCGAGAGATTATGCGAATGCAGACCTTGATGAGCTAATGAACGAAATATATAGCACAGGAACTTTCAGAAAGAAGGCTGAGCGGATCAAGAAATGTTGTGATATTATAGACAAACAATATGGCGGGGCAGTGCCTGACAGCATAGATACGCTTATATCTTTGCAAGGAATTGGACGCAAAACCGCAAATATGGTTATTGCTGATGCTTTCGGAAAACCGGGGATCATTGTCGATACTCATGTCATTAGGCTTTCTGAAAGAATCGGGATCTCTAATAATAAAATGCCAGACAAAATAGAATTTGATCTTAAAGAGATTGTTCCTGAAAATGATTGGACTATATTCTCACATCTATTGGCTTTTCATGGCAGTAGAATTTGTGTCGCTAGAAAGCCTAAATGTGAAATATGTTGTATAAAAGAATATTGTGATTATTTTTGTTCTAATATTATACAAAAGTGATCGATTAATACTGATAATCTTAATAAATAACGTCAGTTCGATATAATAATAACCCACAAAGACACTAAACTTGTTTAATCAGCGTCCTATTGAGTTAATAAAATGAATGAGCTTCGATCAATATTAGAAACCATACAAAAGCCTTTTAAGATAGAGATAAAATCAGGCTGTCAAGATAGGGCTGTAATCGGAGGTTTAAGTGGCTTTATTACAATTTGGGTCGAAAAAGCCAATAATTTTGCAGATTCAGCGATTCAAGAAAGTCTATTAAAGGAACTCGCTGAACTTTTCAGGGATTATGCAGAAATTCAACCTGACAACAGACAAATCAAGATTCGTGAAGCACAAAGAATTATAGAGCAATTATGTAACCCACAAGAAGAAATTGACGAACCAACCATCCAAAAAGAACCAGAAATAAAGCTAGAAAGAATAGAACCCCGTTACGACCCCGTAAAAGAAGAAATGCTTTACATGCCCATTCAAAATATATCAAGTATTGGGCAAAAGCGCGCTGAATTACTAAGGGAAGAAGTTGGAATTATGACCATTGGCGACCTTCTGGAATACTATCCAAGAGATTATCTTGATAGAAGCAAAATTAAGCAAATATATCAAGTTGGGCGTAGCAATGATTATGAAACAATACAGGGAGTCGTTGTCAATCAGATGGACATTAAGCCAAAGCGCACAAATGCTCAAAAATTCTCCAAAACTGTCATCTATGATCAAACAGGCGTTGTCTCGCTTATTGCCTTCGGAAAAAGGGTTCAATACATGGCAAAAGCGCTCAAACCAGATACAAAAGTAGTTGTCAGCGGAAAATTCAAGCGAGAATATGGCGAGATACAGTCATCCGAGTATGTCTATGAGATACTCTCAGATGAGGATGCAGAACTTATCCATACAGGCAGGATCGTGCCTGTATATCCCTTAACCGCCAAGTTAAATCAAAGAAGCCTTCGCAGATGGCTCAAGATTGTTGTTGATCAATATGCGTCTTTTGTTTTTGAAATACTTCCCTATGATATGCGTGAACGACTCTCTCTTATTGACAGAATATCAGCGGTAAAAAATATACACTTCCCCGAATCACAAAATCATCTTGACTCTGCAAGAAAACGATTGGCTTTTGATGAGCTTTTTTTGCTTGAGTTAGGGCTAGGACTGAGAAAGCAAAAATGGCAGATCGACGAAGAAGGGATAATATTTAGACATAGAACTAACCTTGTGCAAAAGTTCATTGAATCGCTGCCATTTAAGCTAACCAACGCACAAAATAGGGTAATAGCAGAAATTGAATCAGACATGCAGAGTAAACGTTCAATGAATAGGCTTTTACAGGGCGATGTTGGGTCTGGAAAGACGGTTGTTGCAGCGATTGCGATGCTTTTAGCTGTTGATAATGATTATCAAAGCGCACTTATGGCGCCAACGGAAATTCTTGCAGAACAGCACTATAACACACTTAATAAACTACTTCAGCCGATGGGGATTGAGGTTTTTTTGTTGCGTAGTGATATGTCAAAACAGGAAAAAAATTATGCACTTCAAATGCTACAGTCTGGGGAAGCAAAAATAGCGGTTGGAACACATGCACTTATCCAAACAGGGGTTGAGTTTGCAAAATTGGGATTAGTGATAACTGACGAACAACACAGGTTTGGGGTTATGCAAAGGGCGGAGTTAAAAAGGAAAGGTCTTAACCCTGATGTGCTTGTTATGACTGCAACACCAATCCCTAGAACACTTGCACTTACCGTTTATGGCGATCTTGACGTATCTGTTATAGATGAACTTCCTCCAGGACGACAAAGGGTTGAAACAAGATGGGTCTCAGAGGGAAAACGAAGCGAGATTTACAGGTTTATAGAAGATCAGATCTCTCAGGGCAGGCAGGCTTATATTGTTTATCCACTTGTTGAGGAATCAGAAAAATTAGAGGACTTAAAAGCTGCAACTGAAATGGCAGAGCATTTTCAGAAAGATATATTTCCACACCTTAAAATTGGGCTTATTCATGGGCGTATGAGAGCAGACGAAAAACAGGAAGTAATGAACAGGTTTAAGGCAAATGAATTAAATATACTCGTATCGACAACAGTCATTGAAGTTGGAATAGATGTTCCTAATGCTACACTCATGCTTATCGAACATGCAGAACGCTTTGGGCTTGCTCAATTACATCAGCTAAGAGGGCGTGTTGGAAGAAGCGAGCATAAATCATTTTGCCTATTGATAGCTAAGCCAACAACAGAGGATGCTGTCCAAAGAATGAAAGCGATGACAAAAACAAATGATGGCTTTGTGATAGCAGAAGAAGATTTAGCGATACGTGGACCTGGTGAGTTTTTTGGCACACGACAGGCAGGGATGCCCGATCTGAAGGTTGCCAATATTGCAAGAGACATCAAAATATTAGAGATTGCAAGGAAAGAGGCTTTTCGTATTGCACAGACAGACCCAACTCTCTCAAAACCTGATCATAAGCCATTAAAAAAAGTCTTGCAAGAAAAATGGAAGGAAAATCTTGAGATGATGTCCATTGGATAATTATTGATTAGTCATTTTAAATTAAAGACAATCAAGATCACATATTCTTAATCTTTCAATTTTATTTCTTGTTTCGTGTCTTGGTGGCAAATACAAATTTTAAGTTAAACTCACGTTTCGCAATATGTAAATACTTTAATTAAAAAACAGGATTTAGTCTATTTAAATACAGCCAGATGGCTTGTTTTACTTATTTTTTCGCCATTAGATTCTGCATTTATGACAACAAAATAGCGACCATTTCTAACCGTTTCGCCTGATTCATTCTTTCCGTCCCATTGGGCGGTATTCCAGCCGGGGAAAACTGAACCGTTGCGTATTAATTCTCTAACCAAATTTCCTCCCATATCGTATATACTAATATCTATATTAATAGTTTGATATGATTTCCACAAGATATTATAGCTGATCGTTAATGAGTTTATATCAGGTGCAAAGTAAGCATTTGGTGTTAGCTTGACTTCAATTTTGTTTTCATTGTGTTTTTCGGATTCGCCTTCCTCTTGCATTATTGCAAATTGTGAGAGGTAGTTTATTTCTACAATGACAGCCTTTTGAACTTCATCAACATATCCTCCTGATCTTAGCCATTTATTTTGAAATTTATCCCAAGAATAAACACTTAATTTATCTTCAGCGATATTAATATTATCCGAATAATCATAATTAAAAAATAATTTTGCAGGTATAGATAAGATTAAACCGACAGGCTCAATTTTCAAAACATACCCGACTCTTTTTGTTTTTTGTATTATCCCTGGTGATTGTATAAGAGATAATGAGATTTTCTCATCATTACGGAGTGCCATAGATGGTATATCTAATTTTATCCCTAATGGACCTTGTATTGTTGTGGCTTTTGAACTGCTTACATTATATATATGTGGGATTATGTTAATGTCTGATGTAGCAGATACTTTATCGATGAGTGCTGAAATTGTCCCAGAACCAACAAAGAGCGCAGTTAATATAAAAACTGATTCATCGTTGGGTGATTGAGCTATTAAGCCTCTATCTTCTGATATTTTCCAGCTTATTTTATCGATTTTCTCTATTTTGTTCCCTTGCGAGTCATAAGCTTGGACACCTAATAAATATCTATTGCCTGATAATAGATTATATGGTGGATTTAGTTTAATTCTGTTATCTTCTATTGATATTTCAATGCGTGAGATTTCTCCATAAACAACCGTTATTTCAGCATTATCAGAGATATTATCTTTATATATTGCGCTTAATCTTCCCTTTCCGATTTTTGTTGCAGTAAAAATGCCTTCTTTGGTAACAGAACCGATAGATTGATCGACCTGCCATTTTATATAGGCATCTTCAACAATATTTCCATAATGATCTTTTATGATAACATGAAATTGATGAGTTTTGCCTGATTCTATTGTTATCGATTTTGGTTGTATCTCTAAATTTTCAGGTTCTCCATAGGTTACGATCAATTCAGATCGACCTTCTTGGCTTTGTGAAGTTGCTATTAACTGACCTTTGCCCGCAATTGTCCCTTGAAACAAGCATTCTTGAGCGAGATTGGAACTTACCTTTATTTCACCTACACCACCTAATAATGTCCATTCCACAGATTGCAGTTGACGTGCATTTCCATATACATCAAATCCAGAAGCTTTAAAATTGGCTTGTTCACCAGACCTTATATTTACGCTTGATGGCTCGATAGCAATTTTGCTTAATGTTGCAGGGACAAGAGAAAATTGAGCCTCCGCAGTAATTTGATTTATCGATACGCTAACTAGACCTTGTCTATTGTCTGGCAATTTTTCAACTGCCTGAAGCGTCCAGTTATTTGGTATATTTGACAGTGTAAGTGTCCCAAGCCATGACGTCATATTGATATTCAATCCCGAAAGTTCTGTTATTGGATTGCCTGCGCTGTCAAAGCCTTTTACGGTACAGTTTGCTTTTCCACCAGCTTCGATAATTGACGGTTCAATATTTATCTGCAATCTTGACAATTCACCAAGCTCAGAAACTATTGTTACATCTGCGCTTCCTTCAATGTTTTGAAAAGACGCAACAACTTTTCCAGAGGTTTTATTTACCTCATTAGGCAAATAAATCACCCTTAAAAGACCGTTTTCGTCAATCTCACCAATTCCACCGATAACCCGCCAAACAGGCTTAATATCTGTAATCTGATTACCATATCGATCATATCCAATGGCTTCAAACTTTTGCTCTTTAACTTTTCCAGAGATAATCGACAAAGCTGACGGTGTAATTCTAATAGATGTGAGTTCTCCGGGGGCCACCTTTATATAAAAAATAGATGATACATCGCTGTCTTTTGCCTCTATTGTTCCGATTATAGCCTCACTGCCGATAAATCGCCCATCGCTTGTTATCGTTCCTAATCCCTTTGTATTTACAGACCAAACAGGATTAATATTAATCATATTTACAGGCTTGGTTTTTCCAAAAACGTCAACACCAGAATCATAGCCAATAGCCTTAAATAATAGGACAGAGCCAGCTTTAACAGTCAATGGCATATTTTGTGATCCGATATTGCTATCTGTCTGTGGTGGTTCTGTGAATATTTGGATCCTTGTCAACTTGCCTTGAATTACAGTAACAGGCACTTTCCCTTCTTTACCTGAACTTTGCGCTATTATTTCGCCTGACCCTATTGATCCAGCAACGAATGTTGCCTTATTCTTTGTTCCATTAATTGTGCCTATAGGATCGCTTATTTTCCAGCTTGGGGATATATCTATCACATTTCGGAAGCTATCATAACCTATGGCTGTCAGATCAATTGCTTTTCCAGATTCAATTGGTTTGCTACAAGCATCGTTCTGGCATATGATTTCTATTGTCTGCAAGGGACCAGTAATAATATTAACGATAGCCTCGCCTTGTATTGTTTTTCCTTCAGTATTTTGTGCAGAAGCGGTTATCTTCCATCTTGAGCCTATTTGCATATCTGGAGTTGTTTTTAGAACACCATCGGCAGATATTACATCTTGTTTTTCAATACCAGAATCTATATTAATCAAACGCCATTGAGATTTGAACTCCACTTCTAATCCATCATCGTTTTTGCCTGTTGCTATGAATCTCTGAGAATCGCCCTTTATCACATTTACAGGATTAGGCGTTACGGTTATTGATGTCAATGGCTTTATATTAGGTTGAATAACAACAGCGGACCTGCCCATCAAAGAAAATTCATTCGGTGTTCCGATATTGAATCTAGCTATAACATTTATATAGCCTGTCCTTGATTCCGTTAAGCCCGTAATATTAATAAAAACGCCTGTATTAGAATCTATCGTCCCGATACCTTCTGTTACACTCCATCTAATTTCTGCGTTTGATACGTTAATAATATTACCCCAAACATCCTCAAAGATAGCCTTAAATTGTCGTCTTTCCGCTGTTTGAGATGATATTGATACCAATGGTGGGTCGATCAAGATAAATGATGGTGAAGCAGGAACAACATTAATATTTGATGATACAGATAACCCGCCAAATCTAACATAGATTTTGCCCGAACCAGCTTTATTTGCAACGAAAGAACCATCTGAGCCTATAAACCCTATATCAGATTCCCATATTGGATTTATTGAAATTATATTGCCAAAAGAGTCCCTGCCGATTGAAGAGAATTTTATAGAACCTCCTGCTGATACTGTTTGATTATCAGGGATGATTCTTATTTCCCTAACATTATTTTGAATAATAGATATATCCGCTTTGCCAAAAACATCGGATTTTGAGATCAAAATATAACCAGAACCGATATTCTGTGCAGAAAAGAGGTTATTTTGTGAAACCACACCTAATCCTGATGATATTTGTATTAAACAATCTGGTGATTTACATTCTAACGCTTGTATATTTCCCATATCATCGATAGCTGTCAAACTCAATTTCTGTTCATCAGAGGATCTAAGCGATATTATTGATGGGTTGATCTCTATATCCCTTATATTGCCAAATGATACCTTTGCAGAAATGCCTTTTATCATGCTATTGAGTGATGCCTCAATAAAGCCATCGCCAGTATTAATTGATGTAAATTTCCCTGTGCTGTCAATTTTGCCTATATTTCCGATAGCACGCCAAGAAGGTATCCCTGATGGCAGGTAATATTTACTACCTTTATCGTCTTTATATAAAATAAGCGTTATGAATACCTGATTTTCCCCAGCAGACAAGTTGACACTATCAGGAATAATGATTATATCATCTGCCTTTGGTATATCAGACACAACCATCACTTTTGCTATCCCATAAACCTTCCCATCAGTTACTATAATTTGCCCCAAGCGATTATTTTCTATCTGAATAGCAGAAAAAACACCTGATTGGTCAATATTTCCAATATTCCCAGTAACACTCCAAGACAGATTTTCTGATTGGATAACACTACCAAAAACATCTACAGTTTGGGCAGAAAATCTATAGCTTGATCCTGATCTAATCGCTATAAATTCTGGCATAATCCTAAGATAATATGGATTATTTGATGATGAAACAGTATCTTCTGTATTTATTTTGACATCAGATATCGGCATAAATACATTAGCATAGGCGATAAGATCCCCTACCACTGCGGATATTATTCCTGATGATTCCTGTGGATTTGATACTAACTCAACTTCGCATGAATTACCCTTTGGCGTTATCCTTATTGAATTATTATCAGAAGACCATTTGACATTATCAACAGAAACAATGTTTTTATAAAAATCATAGCCTGTAACAGATATAGATTGCTTTGTCCCTGATGTCAGATACAAAAAGTCTGGTTCAATCTTTATCGAATTAAGCAGACCAACTGTAACATCAACAGCGATCTGCCCGTTATATCCGCCAGCGCTTGCAATAACAAAGCCTGAACCCGGTTTTGTTGCGGTAAATTTTCCTTTTACATCTATATTGCCAATATCACCGATCACAGACCAAGTTGGATCGATCGATATATCTCGTCCTGCAATATCGTTTCCTGTCGCCTCAAATTGTATCGACTTTCCCGTTGCTGTTGATACTTTCGATAGAGTTCCGCTAGTTCCTTGTATAAAGACCCTAACTGATGTTAAAAAGCTAGCTGGTAATCTCTGAATGACAATATAGCCCGTTCCTTGAATGACTTTGCCTGTTGATGAAACACCATTGGCATAGATCGTCCCATTTGTTATAACTTCACCGATACGGACTCCTGGGTCTGTGATCGCTGTAAATAATCCATTTTTATCGATAGCTCCTGCCAACTCGTCAGTTGACCATGATACAGATTTGAGTTGCACTATATTACCAGCAATATCATGCCCAATTGCCGTAAATTGTTGAGTTGATTTATATTTACCCGTCGTTACTGGGATATATGCGGTATATGGACTTACAGAAACATATGCAAGTTCCCCCGTAGTAACTTCTATATCTATCAGGGCAGATATATTCGCTACGGTAGCCATTATCTTCCCTTTTCCGACGATTCCACCGATAAATTTTCCATTAGAATCTATCTTCCCAATATTTCCTATAACTGACCACGAAGGTAAAATACGGATTTTATTTCCAAATAAATCAGATCCTGATGCGATAAATTGTAATGAATTGCCCGCTTTGATAACAAAGGGAGATTTTGTATTGTTAATTTCTGAGATTGTGATCCTGCTTAGTTTTGATGATATAACCGTTATATCAGTGCTTGTGCTTAATTCATTATATTCCGCTATTAACTTACCCTTCCCAATCTTGCGAAAAGCCAACATACATTGATTCTCTTTTGTTGTGGTTATATCGCCAATTCCATCACTAGAATCGAGTCGCCATTTTATTTCTGCTTTTATGGGATTACCATAAATATCCGTTATTGACGCAGAAAAAGTCAGTTGATCGCCTGCAATGGCAATAACGGAACTAGGATTTAATTTGATCTTTGAAGGATGTTTTGGCACTATTTGAACCCATGCTTCCGCTTGTGCAATATTGTTATTTATAGATGTTGCTATTATCTTTCCTTTTCCATCATCGATAATCTTCCCTGTTGCCAAAAAAGAGCCATCTTGAGAAATATGCCCCACACCATCAGTTGAGGCCCAAGCAACATCAACAGGCATCAGAGCATTAGAATCTGTCTTCCCTATTGCAGAAAATTTAAGCCTATCGCCAGCACTTATAATAATCGGGTTTATGTTTGATGATGTTGGAAATATCTCTATATCTGTCAAATCGCCTTGAGATGCAGAAATTATATCAATGGAATAATCCCCTGTTATTGGGCTTAGTGATGATCTAGTTTTGCCCGATTGATCTGGCAAATCTTGTGCAGATATATGATAATTTAGTTTGCCAATAATGACATCATCTATTGGAATTTCGGCAAAATAAAATCCGCCATAATTAGTCATCTTTACAGACTTATAATCGCCATTCATCTCATTTTTATAGTAAAGTATTGCATCAACATAATTACTATTATCAGTTATTATTGCCTCTATTATTAATGGGGTTTTAACAACTGCCAATTTTACAGGATTATGATCGATCAATGGAGGTAATGTATCTTGAACAGATATTTTGGATGGCTTTGGTGAATCTGCTTCTGATGGCATAAATGTTTTATTTTCAGCAATGTCAGTTACACTAATATAATAGCTTATGCCATCAACAACATCATTACGACTTATAAATGCAGAATATCTCGATCCGTTAGTTTTGCTCATTATGATCGATTTTATTTGGTTATTCGGCAATATATAGAAAAGCATAGCCTCTTTTATTGACGAATTATCCATAATTTCCGCATTTATCTGTAAATCTAAACCGAGTTCTGCCTTTGATATTATGTCATGTTTTATCGTTGGTTTTTTTGTATCGACAACATTAATTATGCCTGAAATGGTTTTTTTATTGCCTGTGCTATCTTCCGCTGTGATCTGCCAATTTAAGTTCCCAAATGGAAAAAAGTTTGATGGAATAGTGGCTTGGTAAATTTCATTGGATAAAGACATTGGATAATCAGTCCAAGAATTACCAGAATTATTGAATATGCGAAATATAGGAAATTTTTTGATTTCATTCAATTCATCTGTAATTTTTGCGGAAACAGCTATCTGTTCGCCAGCCTCAATTTGCTCTGGAATTGTGACTAATTCAATTATGGGAGGTTCATTATCAACAACAGGCTGGACTTTGAAAACGAGACTACCTTCTATGATCCCATACAATCCTGCGTCAAGGCTTATCTCTGCTTTATAATTGCCTGCTATGGAAGATTTTGGAAGTGTAAACTCAAATTCATTAAAAACAAATGTGTCAATATTATTGGCAATAGGCGTTCCATTTGGGTCCCAGATGGTAACTATAGGAAAGACATTTCTAGCGCCTGTGTAATTAAGTATCCTATTTAATGTGTTACCTTTGCTATCAAGGAAATGATAGAATAGTTTTATATCATCCCCGGGATGATAAATTGGGCTTAATGAACTTATATGGAGGCTAAATTTCTCAGTTTCTGTTGTTCCAACACGCATTTCACCTGGGGTTAAGAGATGAACGGATGGTCTTATTTCATAGGCGTATATCAAACCTTTTCCAAATGTTAGTGCAAAGCTCATATTGAAGTTATAGTTAATATTTGCCGACAATGTAAATGGTATTTTTTCGGTTATACTAAAATAAAAGTCAGTATATGCGACATCATATCCAACTTCTGGCTCTAAACCTTCTGTATACTCTATTGTGTAGGTGCTTTCCAGAACCTCAAACATTGCAACCGCATAGTTTTTTGGAAGTTCAAATCGCAATATTGTTGTTGGCATATCTGCAACATGAAGTGCAACGTTTTTTTCGGGCTTGGATACGATGAAATTTGGTAAAACTAGATAATGAGGTCCTTGACCGCTTACAGCCCATAATACTATATTATATTCACCGGGGGAGATATATGCCTTTATTTGTCCGTTATTATCAGAATAGCCGACACTAGCTCTTGATCGTTTGGTAGGGCGGAAGAAGACTTCTGCGGTCTTTATAGGCGAACCATCAGAAGCACGACAGCTTATATTAACAGGGACAGCATCCTTAGCGTTTATTGTTAACGAACTCGGAACGGACACCTTTATTACAAAGAGAAAATGTTTTGATTGAGAGAATCCAACAAGCGTATATAATCCATCTGGAAGGTTAAGTTGAAGTTTGCCATTGGGAAAGGTCGCATATCCCAATAGGTCTTCTGATGGCTCATCTATTTGACCATCTCCGTCATTGTCCATGCCATCTTTGACATCTCCTAATATGATTGGCAGAGCATTATCATCAGTGCTTATTTCCCCTTTGAATATCTGAAAAACAATCCCGCCAGCGGGTTTACCATCGAGGTCGTTGACTGTAATGTTTAGGATAGATGCGTTGGCTTGGTATGTAATGAATAATATGATAGAAATTAATAAAGCATATCGATATTTTTTATTTGGCATAGTAACTAAAAATTTATACACTCCTTGAACAAGATTTATCTTTTGATTTTTGTTATTATAGCATTGATAATTTGATTAAACTCTTTGACTTTCAATAGCCAATAGGCAAAACATAATATTATAATAGCGACTATCATCGAAATTATAAGGGAAATAGTATTGCCAAAAAAGCTTAAAGAATATTTAAAAGTCAAATAAGCCGAAAAGCCCATACAAGCAGATGAGATCAGGGATTTAAGAAAAACAGATATTATTCTTGCCAACCCAAAATTCCTGACTCGTCGCCATAGAAGCCCAAGTGTCAATAAAAAATTCAATGTGATAGTAAATGCGGTTGATATAGCTAAGGAACGGTGATCAAACCCAAGACGGAATATCAATATATAATTGGAAATAACATTAATTGTTATTGTAAATATGCTTATGATAGCGGGAGTTCGCATATCTTTGAGGGCATAAAATCCGCTTGTTGCAACTTTAACCCCTGAATATCCACATAAGCCAAAAGCATAACAAAATAAGGCCCCTCCTGCCTGTATTGTATCATATCTTGTAAACTCGCCTCTCTCAAAAAGCAAGGCGATTATTGGTTGGCTAAGAGCCATCAAGCCTGCTGAAGCTGGTATAGCAACTATAAACATTAGCCTTAAGGCATGTGCCATCGTTGACCTGTATTTATCCAGATCATTTTGCGATGTTGCATCTGATAAAGTAGGTAATGCAGCGGTTGAGATAGCGACACCAAGAGCGCCTATTGGAAAATACATTATTCTAAATGATAAAGTCAACCATGTTATCCAGCCCTCGCCATGAGAAGCATAAAAGGAATTTATCAGGACGCTTATTTCCACTATGGCAGAACTCAAAACTGCAGGTCCAATTAATCTAAATATCTGCCTTAAATATAGATCGCTAAAGCTGATAATTGGTTTATATCTAAATCCAATTTTATACATTAACGGCGTTTGAACAAGAAACTGTAAAAGTCCTCCCGCTAGGACGCCAACAGCCATTCCAACAGATGGATGTTGACCTAGTTTTGGAAATGTATAATATCCGATAACGCCAACAATGACAGACCCAATATTAAAAAACGATGGTGCTAGGGCAGGTATTGCAAAGTGTCTTTTGCTGTTAAGTAATCCCATCGCTATTGCAGAAAGCGATACAAGAATCAAAAAAGGGAACATTACCCTTGTGAGATATATTGTCAAATCACGTTTATTATAGAAGCCAAAACTGGAATCTTCTGGTAATGGCGTATCGAAGCCCTTACCCATAAAGACTAAATCAACTATCTGCGGTGTAAATACGATCCCAAAAACAGTGATAAATAAAAGGATAATTGCTGTGACATTAAATACTAAATTTGCTAATCTCCAAGCAGAATCCTTGCCTGATTTTGTCTCTGCTTCAATAAACGTTGGGACAAAGGCGTTGCTTAAAACGCTTTCTGCAAACATATCCCGCAGAAGATTAGGGATACGAAATGCCGCATAAAAGGCATCAAGACCTGTTTTTGCAGGTAGCAAATATGCAAGGACAGAATCCCTCACAACACCAAGAATACGTGAAAACATAACAGCGATGCTTATTGTCCCTGCAGACCGAATAAAACTTGGTTTTTCCTGTGTCTTTTCTGTTTTAGTCATTTTAATTCTTTTAATATCTATAAGAGAAATCGTCTATATTCTCATATCCAAAATATCTGATTGCCCCTACCACCAGCGATGGCATCAATAATTATCCATGCACCATTACAGGTGAATTGACCAAGTATAAGACCCAAAAACAAAGGTCTAAACTGACGAAACATTCTTAATCCACCATATCTAACTATTATTAACTTAATAAGCCATGCAAGAAAGACGGTAAACCATATCTGATCCATTATCCATACAGGACCTATGGCAAATCCGATTGGATGAAATGGCCACCAGAGAAACTTTGTCCTCATAAACATAAGAAAGAACATAATTAAGGCACCACCAGCAGTTATATACCAACCGCCCCAGTTTGGTTCTGATGGATTAATGATCTTACTGACAAAGAAATCATAGGGCGCCCTTGCCCCACCGACAAAGAACCAATCATTGCAGTTTATTCCGCCTCTTGAATAGGCTAGTTCAAGTAATAGCCATATAGAGGATACTAGCGTTATGACGATAGAAAGCATAATAACCCAAAACAAGGGTCTTTTTCGTTTGCCTTCGCCTTCGATAATTCTCAGGCTATTAGCGGTTGAAGCCATTATAAAAGTTCTCAAATCCGCAGACCATATATAAGTAAAACTCATTGCGGTTAATCCGCTTGGCGTTATAGGCGAAGTTCCTATACCTGATACGACAAAAGATGGCGATATAGTCGTTGCAACAGCCTCAGCCATTCCACTTTCGCTGACAACCCTTGTCAATCCGATAAAGAGTATAAATGCACCAAATAAAAGTAAAATCGTTACAAATAAAGGGATACCAGACATTGTAAGCCATATTACCATTATTATTGATCCAATTATAATTCCAAAAACAGCAGTCCTATATGACATTATCTCGTCTGAATCATCTATTTTTTTATCACCAGTGAAGGCCTTTCTTAATACATCTTTTAAATGGCTTCTGCCCATCCAAAAACCAACTATCACAAGCGTTATCATTGCACCCATGCCAAGATGGGCAAATATGGGCGATGATGTTCCATATATACCAAGACTCTCACTCATGGTAATATTAAACGTATTCATAAGACCTCTAACCATAAGGCTTAATAAATTAAAGAACCACAAGCTAAAAGCGGCGTCAAGATGAACAAGATAGAAAAATCCAATCATAGGAAAGCTTAAACGAAAAGAGAGCCAAAGCGAATTGCGAAATATTGGGACGCCCTGAGCCAATTCAAGGCTTGGAATGGCGGGAATGTAATGATGAAGTCCCTTTAAGCTACTAAAAACAAATGGAATCGCAAAGCCTATCCACATTACTGAATTCTTAAAAAAAGGCTTCAAAATAGAATCTTTATCATCTCTAACCATCTCAAGAGGTAATTGTGCCAGAGGAAAAGCAAGACGTTCTCTCTCAATCCATTGCTTTCTGAGTATGACCATTATAGCTATCATAACAAAATATAACGCCAACAGAAAAATACCCCAAATAAGCAAAGGACTTATCCAAATATCCCAAGGCACGCCTTTTTCCCAGGCGGGTGACCCTTCATAAAAATACTTGATCTTGGATTGCCCTTGCGGAACTAGCCATGATTTTATATGTGGGTGCAATATCTCAGCCCAACTATTTTCTGGAAGGGCATAATAGAATGGTGCGGTTAGGATTGGCAATAGCTGAGCAGTCAATCCCATAGTTATTATGGAACAAGCCACTGTCATCATTATATAGACGGTCTTTAGTTCTGATGAATTTAATGCTAGTCTTTTATTTATCTTTCCTAAAATGGTATTGACTATCGCAACAATGACAAAAAACATGAAGATTGCGCCAGCGGTGCTGAAATCAATGGACATATACGAACCATGTATCACCATAAGTCCGTATAAATCACCGACAGTGATCACTAAAACTCCTAATGTTCCCGCTATTAATGCTCTGAAAGTAAATGGATTTTGATTATTTGATTTTTCCCATTGCTTATCTTTTGACATCTTTCTAATAAGCCTCTGTATAAATCCTTATTGCATCTTCTAATTTTAATTGGATGGGATTATTTCTTAAAAGCCTTGTAACAGTCATCGCTGATTTTGCCATTCGTTCAATTGCATCAATCGGTATACCTATTTCAGATAATTTGGTTGGGATTTTACACTCTTTAAATAATTGTTTAATCCTTTCTAAACCTTTTTCTGACGTTTCAATATCAGATTTTGATGGTTCTACCCCCATTGCGAGGGCTATTTGTGCATAGCGTTCTGGCATGGCTGGAAGGTTGAATTTCATTACATGGGTAAGCATAAGAGAATTACCTATACCATGTGGGACATGAAACTCACTGCCCAAGGGATATGATAGGGCATGGACAGCGCCAGTATTAACAGGTCCAAGGCAAAGCCCTCCGAACATACTTCCTAGTGACATCTTTGCCCTAGCTTCTATATCATTTCCATCATCATAGGCACGTTTTAAACTTGGGCTTATAAGCCTTATGCCCTGCAAAGCATAGGTATCTGTTAAAGGGTGAGCAAAAAGATTAGCATAGCCTTCAATACAATGTATAAGAGCATCCATGCCTGTAGATGCTGTCACACTTGGTGGAACTGAAATCGTTAATAATGGATCGATATAACTTGCGTCTGGAACAAGATAAGGGCTGATAATACCTTTCTTTATATTTTCCTTTTCATCAAGTATTATGGAATTTGGTGATACTTCGCTACCTGTTCCAGCTGTTGTTGGGAAACAAGCAAGATATGTCTTTCTACAAAGTACCTTTCCAATACCAAAAGCGTCATAAATATCCTGATTACTATCAAGCAATGCGGTAATAGCTTTGGCAACATCAAGGACGCTTCCTCCGCCGATGCCAATGACCGCATCTGAATCTGATTCTTTATATGCCTTTAAGGCATTATAAAATATCTTTGTCGTTGGTTCTCCATTTATATCATCATAAATAGAAATAGAGAAGCCCTTTTCATCTAATAAGTCAATCAAAGGTTGGGCTACAGCTATTACAGGTTTGGCGGTTACTATAAATATTTTTTTAAGACCCGTCGTCGAAAAATCATCAACAAATTGAGAAGCACACCCATTGCCAAAGACAAGTCTTTTCGGTTGTTGCATAGATATTATTTTTGCGAAATCCACTTCAAATCCCAACGTTATATCCCCCTATCTTTTTTGACGGTAGGTTCTTTAAGAATACGAGTTTTTCACTTATGGCATAAAGAAGACCCTTCAATTCGTTCAAGATGACAAAAAAAAATGTCATTCTAAACGCAGTGAAGAATCTCTTTTTGTCATTATCTATTGCTAATTCAAAATTACCATTCTTAGCACCAGCGAAAATCTAATGAGCTTTTTCACTTTGTTTAGCATGACAAATTATCATGATGTATTTGATATGGAAATTGGTATAAGAAGATTCTTTAGCTTTGCTCTTTTAGAATGGCATTTTTTATCAGTATTTTGACATACCGAATGAAACGAAGTATTTAAGAAAAATAGTAAAATCAATATTTTATTTATGATCCTGCCTCGGTTAAATATTCATAAGATCTTGTAAGGGCATTTAAAACGTCCATATATATTAGGCAAATTAACCTACGAAGGAGTGAAATATTTATCAATGCGTTATATTTTATGTATCAATCTTTTCGAAGTTTTATGTATTAATATTTTGTCCCTTCGGAACTTATGAATTGCCAATTTATAATGAAAATTGCCTATATTTTTCTTAAGTTGATGAATATATGACTTGCTACTAACATGCCCTTTTGTAGATTTATATTGATTTCATTCCAAAGCTCCCAATTCACGTTATCCATAATCCATCTCGATATATATAAATGATAGCATACATTACAAGTTCTTTTAAAAAAATCCGAGCCAATCAGCGTTACGCAGTCAGCGAAAATCAGCGGGCTATTTCCTTTTTTTGCAGTATCAAAGCTTTAATCTTTAGAACTTATTCCATCTTTTAAAAATCCGAGCTAATCAGCGTTACGTAGTCAGCGTAAATCAGCGGGCTATTTCTTTTTTTGCAATGTCAAAGCTTTAATCTTTAGAACTTATTCCATCTCTTAAAAAATCAGAGCTAATCAGCGTTACGCAGTCAGCGAAGATCAGCGGGCTATTTCTTTTTTTGCAGTATCAAAGCTTTAATCTTTAGAACTTATTCCATCTCTTAAAAATCCGAGCTAATCAGCGTTACGTAGTCAGCGTAAATCAGCGGGCTATTTCCTTTTTTTGCAGTATCAAAGCTTTAATCTTTAGAACTTATTCCATCTCTTAAAAATCAGAGCCAATCAGCGTTACGTAGTCAGCGAAAATCAGCGGGCTATAAATCTTCAAAATCTCAATTCACATTATCTCTTATCTATCACGATATATATAATTGATAGCATCATTCCAAGTTCTTTAAAAAATCCGAGCTAATCAGCGTTACGTAGTCAGCGTAAATCAGCGGGCTATTCCTTTTTTTGCAGTATCAAAGCTTTAATCTTTAAAACTCAATTTCATCTCTTAAAAATCCGAGCCAATCAGCGTTACGTAGTCAGCGAAGATCAGCGGGCTATAAATCTTCAAAATCTCAATTCACATTATCTCTTATCTATCACGATATATATAATTGATAGCATCATTCCAAGTTCTTTAAAAAATCCGAGCTAATCAGCGTTACGTAGTCAGCGTAAATCAGCGGACAATTTTCTTACAAAAATAAAGGAAAATAAACCCCTCCAAAAACCTCATTTTTTGTTGCTATCACTTGCTTAATCCGATCTCTCAAGCTTTCTGGAAACGTCTTTTTTTTCCTCTTAAAATACCTCTTTTTTCCCTTTTATTTCCATTTTTTCTTCTTTTTTACTGATCGCAGAACACAAGTTTTATTATAAATAATTCGGTCAAGTATTCACAATTTAAATCAGGAAAATAAGACCTTCTTTTCACCCTCAATTATCTTACCGATTTTATAGACTTTTTCTCCGCAGGAGCTTAATTCATCAATTACTTTATCTGTATATTTAGAATCGATGACGATGACCATACCGATCCCCATGTTAAAAACTCTGAACATTTCTTCTTCTGCGACATTTCCCTTTTCTTGCATGAATGGAAATATTGGTAACATATCCCAACTATCTTTTTTTATCAAAGCGCAACATCTTTCAGGTAAGATACGGGGAATGTTGTCTCTTAATCCGCCACCAGTGATATGAGCCATGCCTTTGATGATGAAATCGCTAGCATTAAATTTGGCGAGTGCTTTTAGGATCGATCTAACATAGCTTTTATGAGGCTTAAGGAGTTCATCAGCTATTGTTGAATTAAGTTCAGGAACATAATCATCGGGTTTATATCTGCAAACTTCAAAGATGATCTTACGTGCAAGGGAATATCCGTTTGTATGCAGACCAACAGAAGCCAATCCAATAATATCATCACCAATAGTTATCTTATCGCCAGTAATAATTTTTGATTTTTCAACAACGCCAACGATTGCCCCAACAAGGTCATATTCGCCTTCCTGATAAAAAGATGGCAATTCTGCTGTCTCTCCACCTATAAGGGCGCATCCTGCTTCTTTACAGCCTCTTGCAATGCCTTCAAGCAATTGCTTCATAACTTTGGGGTTTAATTTGCTTGTTCCAAGATAATCAAGAAAGAACAAAGGCTCGGCACCAAGCACAAGAATATCGTTGCCACAATGGCCAACAATGTCTGCACCAACGGAGTCATGTCGATTTGTCATAAATGCGACTTTTAGCTTTGTGCCTACACTATCAGTGCTGGAGACTAAAACAGGTTCATTATACTTGCTTTTATCAAGGGCGAATAATCCGCCAAATTGCCCAATATCGCTTAGAACTTCTGGACGAAATGTTGATCTTATCGCTTCTTTTGATTCGTTTATGCCCACATCCATTGTATCTATGGAAACTCCAGCATCTTCATAAGTGAGTTTTTTTGACTCATTTTTGCTTGACATTTCTTTTGATTCCTCCGAATTTTTCTTCATAGGCTTCTCTTTGCTTTTTCATAGATTCTTTTGTTGATTTTGCAACTCTAATTATCAATATGGTAATAGTTAAGGCAATTGCGACAATAGCAATCACATTCGTTATTTTCTTTGGTATATCGAATCGTTCTCCAATGAATTCCATAGTTATCAAGAAAACGCCACAAAGGACAATCATTGCCAATATGCTTGCACCAAGAGGAGAGCTGAGATCACGATAGCCTTTAACAAGTGCAGATTTGTTACTTTGCTTACTTTTTTCTCTTTGTTCCTGAATATTCAAAATCTATTTCACCTCTTCTGCAAAATTATTGCCTTTTCCTTCATTATCAGTTAGTTCCCTATCAGTTTTCTTTTCGGCATAAGGTGGAAGATTATAGCCAATTATTGCCCCAATCGGTGCAGATATTGCCAATAAGACTGACGCAGGAATCCAAAACGTAATAAGTTTAAGAGGTAGAACCAAAACTAGATAAAAGAGTATCGCAATTAATTTTATTATTCCGCCCCATTCATCCAAAGAATTCAACCAATCTCCACGTGTTACAAATAAAAGTGCTACCGCTGTGCATAATCCGAGAAAACTTCCCTCATATAGCTTTTTTAATGATATTTCTTTTGGAATGAATCTCCCTATCTGACGGACACTCTCCGCTGATATACCTATTGTCACTGCAAGGACAAATAAAAATGAAATAAGTAGAATTATTCCTGTCAGAAATCCACCTAATCCTAATGAGCTAACATTTTGTGTTATATAAGTCATCAGGCTTAAAGATAACCATCCAAAAAGCAATCCTGCAATGCAACTTACAATCAGTTGCACAAAAGTCCAACCAAGCTTTTTCTTGTTTATATTCATTTATAGAATCTCCTATCTAACCTTTCCTCGTGCAGATATATCGATAATATTTTCCAATTTATTGTTTCTTATACCATAAAAGCAATTATGCAGATTTATTGTTGTGCAACAATGAGTCGGTATAAGTTCAATCTTATCACCAAGTTTCAAATTAGCATTACATTCGCTTAGGTCAATTTTTCCGTGTTCTTCAGATAAACTGATAACTTTTGCACCATCAATTCCTTTTACAAAAGGCAAACCGAATTCTTTTGTAGCTGTTTTTATGCCTGCATCAACAATAACAGTATCATTATTTGGTTTGCTAATAACGGTTGCTAATATAGTTAGGGCGCAATCAAAATCGCTGACGACATTTTTGTAAAATGCGTCCATAACAATATATGAGCCAGCCTGAATCTCTGTCATACAAGGATAAAGTCCTGTTATATTATATGTTCCAGTTCCGCCACCGCTTACAATATCAACTTGAATCCCGTTTTTTTCCAGTAAGTCCTTTGTTTCTGCTAATAGAGCAAGACTATCTTCTGTCTTTTGCTTGCGTTCAATAAAATCTGGAATAACGACTGTATGACCTTCATATCCCATGATTCCAGAGAAAACAAGGTTTTTTGATTTTAATATGTGTTGTGCTAATTTAAGTGCGGGTTCGCCAGAAGCCACTCCACAACGCCCCATGCCAATATCAACTTCCACAAGCACTCTTAGGCTTGCACCAAACTCCTGAACAGCAAGAGAGAGATTGTCAACATTGCTTGGATCATCGACTGCAACCATAATATTCGCATGTCTGGCAAGACCAGCTAATTTTCTTATCTTTTGGATAGGGACGATCTCATTTGCAATCAGAACATCTTTTATGCCGTTATTCACCATGACTTCTGCTTCGCCAAGTTTTGCGCATGTCACGCCTATCGCACCAGCCTGAATCTGTTTATGCGCCAAAAAAGGAGATTTATGTGTCTTTGTATGAGGGCGCAAATCTGCTTTAGCAGACTTAAAGAATTGCGCCATCTTACTAATATTTGAGTCAACAACATCCAAATCCAGAAGCAAAACAGGCGTATCTAACTCGTGTTTACTTAGCCCGATGGGCATATCATAAAAACTCATATATTTCTCCGTTTATATTAGAATCTTACACTTGCACCAAAATTCCATATCCAAGAGTTATCTAATGGTTTATCATTCATTAAAAATGAGAGTTCTCCACCGATATTTACCAATGGTAGAGGCTTTATCTTTAATCCAAGTTTTGGGATAGGCTTCCATACAGAGAATAAGTCATCTTCAGAGTTGAGATAGATATAATTCAATGTAATGCCAGCGTAAGGCTCAAAAATAATTAAATTAGCCCCAAATAAACCGTTTATGGATGCGACCCCAAATCCCGGGGCAGAAATCTTAATCTTATCCGCTTTTGGCAGATATATCAATGAATATTGAGCATCTATCGCCGCATCAAACAATGGGGCATCTTCAAATAAACCTATTTTATAGTCAACGGAAAGGATCAACGGTTGAGAGAATTCGAATTCATTACCTTGTCCAAATCCAAGAGTCGCACCAAAACCACCAAAACGACCATTTAGATATATCTGATATGAATCTATATTGTCTTTTGGGCTTTCGCTAAGATCATAGTCAGGAACTTCGCCTTCATTTGTGATTGTTCTACCATGAATCGAAAATGCAAGATGTTCAGTTTTTGCTGAACTAAATATGCTTGGTGCTATCAGAGAACCAAATAAACCAATAACAGCTTTTCTCTCATCTTTTTCGTTATTTGAATCAGCTAATATATCAATTGGAAGAAAGGATATAACCATTAATACGCTAGTGATAATAACAACTTTTTTCATATAATACCCCCGCTATTACTTTTGTTGTTTATAGCTAATTTGCGAAATCTTCTGCTTGATTTGCTTAACTATCTCGCCTTGATGATCAGAGCTACTTGCTAAATTCTCAGAAATCTTCATCACCGAAATCGAATCCCTTATATAATACAAACTTTGAACATTACTATCAACTATTAAATTCATTATAGTTTGTAATGATTGTCTTGCGGAATTATAGTCTCCATTGGATTCTTGTATTACTGCTATAAAAGAATATGCAGCGGATTTTCTGCATGAGCTGGGATATTTATCCAAAAATGTCATAAATGCTTGTAAAGCTTTATTATTATCTTTCAAATTCTCATAATAGATGCGACCTATCTTGAATTGTGCCTGATCTGCAAGGCTATCTTTATATCCTTCTCTTTCATAAAAACTTATTTCAGGATAATCATCGATAACTTTTTGATATTCCTGCAATGCTTTTTGATAATCATTTAGGCGAATACGATAAATTTCACCTAAATAGAAGTGTGCTTCTACTGATCTATAAGAATTTGGATATTCTTTTATCAACTGTTGATAAGCTGATATTGCCTTTTCATTAGAGTTTATTGATTCTTTTGATCGTTTTTCTGTTTTAACCAAACGCATATTACCAGAACCAGAATATATAAATCCCATTCTGAATAGCGCTTCACATGCCCAATATGTTCCCGAATATTCATCTACAATCACTTGATATTCTTTTAATGCCTGTGTATTATTTTGTATCCCTGTTTCATATATTTCAGCTATTTTATATTGTATAGCAGGTGTCTCATCCGTTTGATTTTTTATTAACTCTCGAAGCATTTGTATTTCTGCAAGATAGTGTATTTTATTTGCTTGAATTCTCGAATTCTCTGCATAGTTTGTATTTGGATATTTTGACATCAGATTACGATAGATCATTAAAGCATCACGATAGTTACCTGATGAAACGAATTTTTCTGCTTTACTCCATTGCAAACCGGGGGCAATCTTTTTTAAGTCAGCAATTTTTGCTTTTATCTGAGATTTGACATCTCTTTCACCAAGTTTGCCTATATCCGCAGATAATTTTGATTCATCATCAGGATATATCTGAACAAAAAGTTCAAATGAGTTTATTGCTTTATCATAATCCCCAATTTGCTCATAGCACATTGCTTGCCAATAAACGCCTGCGGGATATTTCCAATATACTGGATATTCCTCAAGAAATCTACAAAAAACTTCGCAGGCTTTTACATAATCACTTAGATCGCTGTAATATATAATACCGATCTGAAACATTGCTTCTGCCCTTAAATTACTGGCAAATGAACCTTTTTCTAGGATCTTCTTATATGAATAAATTGAATTAAGTGGGTCACGAAGAATAGATCGATATGTATCAGCGATCTTGAATAGTGCCTCTATGGATTTGGGATTATCTGGGTATTTTTCTATGAATTTGTTATATTCTATTATTGCTTGGCTAGTATTATTGAGGTTTTGAGGGGAAAGATAAAGTTCTGCTATTTCAAACTGAATATCAGCCGAAATATCTGTATCAGGATGTTTATCGATGAAAGATTTATATGTCTCTATCTCTGTTAAAGCATTTTTTATGCCTTTAATGTCATAAGAAGCTATTTTCGCATATCTAGTATTTGGATAGCTGTCTATTATATTTTCATATTCTTTAATTGCTTTGTCATATTCACCGTTACGACGATAAACATCAGCGATGGACATCTGGCTTAAAGCAGAGCAATCAAGTAAATCTGTTGACGGCAAATCGACAGATTTCTTTAAGGTTAAGACTTTCTGAAAGGCATCCATCGCCTTTTTATATTCATGTTTGTATTCAAAATATATAGAACCAATTTGATAATAAAGCCATGCCTTATCTTCAGCTTGGCTTGCATCTCTGGCTGTATCATTTAGCTTATCAATTGCACCGTCATAATTTCTTGCCTTCATGAGAACGGCGATTTCAGTCCAGGGGCCACTAATATCATCTGCCTTTGAAAGTAATGAAAAAAAAAGGACAAGAAAAACCATTATCTTTGCCAAAATATTATTAATTCTCATTTGGTTGATCATTTTAAACACACTAGATTCCATCATTCAATTCTGTTTCTAGGGTAAATTCTTCCCTTCGATTTGTAAATTCTGAATCCAGAATAGCTTTAATCCTCTTTTGTGCTTCTTTGGCTGCCTCTGTATCAGGATAATGATCAATTATCATTTGATACTTTGATAATGCTTTTAATGGCTCTCCCAAAGAATAATTTATTAGATCAGCATTTAATAACCAGTCTCGGGAATTGGTTATCTTTGCCTCTGTTAGAAGGATATTTGTTCTTGATTGTTTGACTTCTCCTTGTTTTTTTACAACTACAGGCATCTTAACAAGAACCTTTTCTTTTGCTTTGTTTGAATCGCTTTTTACAGTATTTTTTGAAAGAGCAACATCTTGCTTTATTGCCTCTCTATTATTTATCTCTGGTAATTCAGTAACTGTATTAGAAACAATAGTAGGATATTTATTTTCTGGATATTTTATATTATCGAGCCTCGTAAAAACAAATGCCATTATAATAACAGCAAACGCAGTTGCAAAAGCAGGTTGGTATACAAACTTCCTTAATTTTAATTGTCTGGATCTTTGTTTCATACTTTCTATTGCAATCCGACGGTATACATTTGATACAAAACTTTCTTCATCTAACTGCAAATCATCATAATTAGTATTTTCCTTTACCTTGAATATTTCCAGAGTTTCTTGTTGAGTTCTCAAATCCTCTGCGCATTTTTTACAAGTCTTTATATGATCATCAACATCAGATTTTTCCTCTTGAGATATAGTATTATATATGTATGAACCAAATAGGTTTTTTATCTTATAGCATTTACTCACATTCTCACCTCCAAAACGATCATCATTTATATTTAATTCTCTGTAAAGTCTTTCAAAAGGTCTCGCATTTTCGCTGTTGCTCTAGATAAATGGGCTTTTATTGTTCCAACTGCACAGTCCATAATTTTTGCAGCCTCCTCACGAGATAATCCACCATAATGACAGAGCATAAAAGCCTTTTTTTGCTGAGGCGAAAGCTCTTCTGCAGCTTTTAATACCTTTTGCCTTAATTCACTTGCCTCAACATTTTCCAAAGGACTATATGCGGAATCTGTTGATAAATTCATAATAGGATTTTCTGTATTGTCAATTGATTGTGTTTGATGACGAACTTTTGCCCTATGGTGATCAATGCAGAGATTCATCGTTACTGTGCGAATCCAAGTATAAAAACTCGCCTTTGGTTTCCAACTAGGAATTGCTTTAAATACCCTTGCAAAAACCTCTTGAGCTATATCTTCGGCATCTTCATAGCTTCCAGTCATTTTATAAGCTAAAATGGAGACCTGTTTATAATACTTCTTCATTAATTCATCAAAAGCAGACAGATCACCATTTTTTATTCGCTCTACGAGTATTTCGTCGTCTGACATTAATTTGTAAACCTTTATAAACCTTTGTTTCGCTCATTTTTAACGATTTTTAGAACATGTAAGTTTACATAAAGCATTATAACAGTCTTAATGATTTTCACATGGATTATAATGCTTTTTGGTATAATAAGTCAATATTGGTATTTTTGTATGCAATTCGCTTTTTTGAGAAAAATATACTTATTTCCCATTATTTTACTTTATATAGTTTTGGTTTGGGAATAATAAAACTGTTTTGGTTGTTATATTATTAAATAACCCTCCAAATTTTATTGATGTTGCCCATATATAATATAAGTTAAATATACATTAAAATTTTAATCTTGAATAATGCAAGGAGGAAAACATGGAAGAAACCAAAACAATGCCTTTAATTGGAGACAAAGCACCAGAATTTTCAGCCCAAACAACCAAAGGACCTATCAATTTTCCTACCGATTATAAGGGAAAATGGATTGTATTATTCTCACATCCAGCCGATTATACTCCCGTCTGCACAACAGAGTTTGTGGCATTCGCCAAAAGAAATGATAAATTTAAGTCGCTTAATACTGAGCTTATTGGTCTTTCTATTGATCAGATATTCTCTCATATAAAATGGGAAGAATGGATCAAAGAGAAGATAGGCGTAGAAATTCCATTTCCTATAATAGCTGATAATACAGGCAAGATCGGCGCTCTTTATGGTATGCTTCATGCGGTTGCATCTGGAAGCCAGACAGTAAGAGCAGTATTTATCATTGATACAGAGGGAATTATAAGAGCGATACTGTATTATCCAATGAATGTTGGGCGCAATATGGATGAAATCGTAAGATTAGTTAAAGCTCTCCAAACTGCCGATGAAAAGAAAGTCGCCTTGCCAGCAGGATGGCCAAATAATGAACTTATCGGCGATAGAGCCATAGTTCCTCCACCAAATTCAGCACAAGGAGCTGCAGAACGCCTTGAGACCGCAAAAACAGGTGAAATTGAATGTTATGATTGGTGGTTCTGCCATAAAAAAATCTAATATGAATACTTATAAAGACAGGCATAAAGCCTGTCTTTATCCAATTGGTTTAAAATTTGGTTCATTTGTATCTAATCCGACTTCTTTTGCTGAATCGACAATCTGATTCCATGTTTCATCTTCAACATAAATGCCATTTTTTAGTCTTTTTTCTTTCTCTTTTGCTTCAACCTCACCGGGATAATATAATTCATCAACGCCTTTCATCTTTTTTGATGTTTTTATATAATCTATTAACTCATCTACACTATTTTTGAATTCTTCAATTGGAACAAAGTCTGAAACATTTATGACAGTTATAAAAACTGCATTTCCAAATTTATCTGCATCAGCCCGACTACACCCAGCGCCACTGAGCGCACCAGAAAGGACATCAACCATAAATCCAAGCCCAAAGCCTTTATGTCCTGCAATTCCCCCAAAGGGTAATATTGCACCCGGAGGAGGTCCATATAAATCTTTTGGATCGGTTGTTGGATTGCCTTCTGAATCGATAATCCAACCTTCTGGCAATTTCTCGCCTCTGTTGAGCTTAACACGGACTTTTCCTTCTGCAACCACCGCAGTCGTTAAATCAAGGACAACATGCGGATATTTTGAAGATGGAACACCTATCGAAAGTGGATTCGGAGAAAGCCTTCTCTCAATACCGCCCCAAGGTGGCATATATTGTGCAGAACCATGATTGTTAACGGTTGTTATGCCGATCATGTCATTTTCTACAGCGATTGCGGGATATTCACCAAGACGCGCTATATGGTTTGATTGCCTCATAGTAACCGTTGAAACAGACTTGCTTTTTGCCTTTTCTATGGCTATCTCCATCGCTTTTTTTCCAAGAACCTGTCCAAACCCCCAATTGCCATCTATAACAGCAGAACTAGGCGTTTCTTTTACTATTTGCATTTTTGCCCCGGGAATGATATTTCCGCTTTTTATTAATTTGACATATTGAGGGATTCTGATAACGCCATGCGAATCATGACCAACAAGGTTTGAGCCAACCAGAGATTCACTAACTCTGATTGCCTCCTCCGATGGAACGCCCATTGCGTTAAATATGTCAGAACCAATATTTATTAACTGATTTGCAGTCAAAATTGGCATATTCATCTCCTCCATAATCAAGTTTTATCAATTATTTATGAAATCATGCTATATATTAACGGAAAAGATCAGTTAGATCAATGCAATAATATGTATCATACATTTTTTAATGGCTTTTTATTTTGTAGATCAAGATTTATTATTGATTACCATATTTGAATTTGATATTATAACGAATACATGACTTGAATATAGAAAAAGTTAATATACAAGGAGATTTAGTCATGCCATTGGTAGAAAATCTAAATATATCAACCACTATTGAACCACCAAAAAGGCTCTCAGACAAAACTCACACCCTTGCCAAACGTGGATTAAGCGGAGAATTCGGCAGGCAAATGGTCAATGCAGATATAAAACTAGAAGATCACGTTGATATTGACAATCTCTCTGAAGAGATGAAATATGCGCAATCAATTAAACTCATTGCCCAAAGCGCACCATTGCGAATATTGCCCGATGAATTGATAATCGGTTCGGCAACATATAGAGAAGCGCCCTATCATGTTACTCCCATACATAAAGGAGGAAGCACAAGCCATTTAACATTAGGCTTTGATAAGGTTCTCAAAACAGGCTATAATGGACTAAGAAAGGAAATAGAAGATAGATTATCAAGGAATGATCTTGACGATAAAGGCATTGATTTGCTTAAAAGTATGTTAGTATGTCTTGATGCTACAGAGATCTGGCATCTAAGGCATATTGATCTATTGAAGATACTTATAAATGATTCATCAGGCGAGCAAAAAAAGCATTACCAGAAAATTCTTGATAATATCATCGATATTCCAGAAAATCCACCTAATAACTTTTATCAGGCAGTTCAGTCGCTATGGTTTATGTATGGATTTCAAAGGCTCTGTGGAAACTGGTCTGGACTGGGTCGTATTGATGAAATGTTAGGTCAATATCTTGAAAGAGATTTAATGGAGGAAAACATAACAATAAATGAAGCAAGAGAGATTCTTGCTCATTTCTGGATCAAGGGAACGGAATGGATAGGCGTCAACGAATCCCCAGGATCAGGCGATGCGCAACACTATCAAAATATCGTCCTTTCAGGCATAGATAAAGATGGAAACGATGTAACAAATCCAGTAACATATCTTGTTCTTGACATTGTTGAAGAACTGCACATTAGCGACTTTCCTGTCGCTGTCAGAATTAATAAAAATACTCCTGAAAAGCTTTTAAGGCGTATTGCAGAAACGCAAAGAATGGGCGGAGGGATCGTTTCTGTATATAATGAAGATGTCGCCATTAAAGCATTGACGGACTTTGGCTATCCTGTTGAGGAAGCTAGATGTTATGCCAATGACGGATGTTGGGAGATAATTATCCCCGGAAAGACAGCCTTTAGCTATGCGCCTTTTGACACACTCGAGATACTCCAGCATGTAGTAGGTCTTAATGATCAATCAAAGTTTATCCCAGAATTTGATAGTTTTGATGCTCTTTATGAAGCATATATAAACGAATTATCAAGACGAATAGAATCACTTCATAATAATTTAGATAACGTTTTCACTGGCGGTCATCCAGCAACGCTTATATCTATGCTTATTGATGGCTGTATAGAAAAAGGACGGGGATATTATGATAGAGGACCAAAATATGTTGTGCTTGCCCCTCATGCCGGCGGGATGGCTGACACCTGCAATAGCTTATACGCCCTTAAAAAACTTGTCTTTGATGAGCAAGCATTATCATTCAAAGAATTTATTGAAATACTGCGCAATAACTGGGAAGGGCATGAGCCACTGCGCAGAATGATACGCAATAGATTTGATTTTTATGGCAATGATAATGACGAAGTTGACGAAATGATGCAAAGGCTTTTTGATGATTATACGGATATTGTCTGGCAGACCCCTGAACGAAACGGCGTTAAAAGACCTGCAGGTATTAGCACCTTTGGGCGTGAAATTGGATGGCGTGAACATAGAAAGGCGACTGCACATGGATTCAAGATTGGCGATTTGCTTGCAACGAATTTTTCGCCAACACCGGGAACCGATAAAAATGGTCCCACAGGCGTAATTAAGTCCTATTGCAAGATGAATTTTAAGCGTCTGCCAAACTGTGGAACGCTTGAATTAAAGATACATCCGACTTGCATTAAGGGAGAAGATGGGCTTGAATCGATGATCTCTTTGTTAAGAAGTTTCCTTGATTTAGGCGGATTCTACCTTAATATTGACATTATTGATTCTGATATGCTCATTGACGCACAGAATAATCCTGATAAATATCCAAACCTTGCTGTCAGAATATCAGGTTGGAGTGCTAGATTCAATACACTTAGCAAAGAATGGCAAGACATGATTATACAAAGAACTCAACAGTATATTTAAGATTGGGAGATGATAAATAGACTATGGCTTATGTAACGTTTTATTTTCAGATACACCAACCTAGAAGACTAAACGAAATTGACCCTATTGGTTTTTTTAATCAAGGCTATCGTGAAGACCTTGAAAAGACATATTTCAATGATGGGCTAAACAGCCTTGTCTTTAACCGAACCGCAAATAACTGTTACTTTCCCGCCACTGAGATTATCCTATCAAATATCGAAAGGCTCAAAAACACATGGAAGCCCTTCAAGGTTGCTTTTAGCATGTCTGGAACATTCCTTGATCAATGCGAAATGTTCAGACCTGATTTGATCGATCTTTTTAAGAGGCTTGCGGATACAGGTTGCGTTGAGTTTCTGGGAGAGACTTATTATCATTCGCTTGCGAGTCTTTTTGAGAAACGAAATGAATTTAAAGAGCAAATTATGCTACAAAGCGATAAAATAGAAAAACTATTCGGGCAAAGACCAACGACATTTAGAAATACCGAATTACTCTATAATAACGCAATCGCTAAGGAAGTCTATAACATGGGCTTTAAGGCAATTTTGACAGAGGGGCTTCAGCATGTACTTAGATGGCGTTCACCTGATTATGTTTACAAAGCAAAGGATTCTGATATAAAAGTTTTGCTTAGAAATTACGGAGTCAGTGATGAGATTGGTTATCGTTTCACTCATAAGATCATCACAGCAGATGATTTTGCTTCTTGGGTTAGTGGCATAGCTGGTGAAACATGCAACATATTCATCGATTATGAGACCTTTGGCGAACATCAATGGAGAGAAACAGGTATACTTGAATTTCTACGCCACATGCCCGATGCGATTATCAGACATGATAATTTACTTTTTGGCACTCCATCAGAAGTTGCAAATATCCCGCCAAGAGATGAGATTGACGTCTTTGAATACAGCACAATCTCATGGGCAGACCTTGAACGAGATAGTAGTGCATGGTTAGGAAACGATACACAAAAATCAGCGTTTGGCATACTCAAAGATATGGAAACGCTTGTTAAGAAAACTGGTGAGGAAAAATTTATCAAGATATGGCGTTATCTACAAACATCAGATCATCTCTATTTTATGTGCAATAAATGGCTTGGTGATGGTGATGTTCATGGATATTTTAGCCACTACGGTTCTATATGGAAAGCGATCGGTAACTTTTTCACAGTTTTATACGACTTCCAAAAGGCAGTTGCCTATAAGGTCGCAGAGAAGGGAAATCTAAAATGAGGACACTTTGCTTTTTCATGTTATTTGCTTTGTTTTCTGTCCCTTTTGCTTTTTCCGCAGAAGAAGGTCTTGTTGGCTATTGGAAATTTGATGAGGGAAAAGGTGATGTTGCAGGTGACTCAAGCGGAAATAAAAATGATGGAAAAATTATAAGAAATCCCGAGTGGGTAGATGGCAAGTTCGGTAAGGCATTGAAATTTGATGGTGGAAAAACACAAAAAGTTGAGATACCACACTCAGACAGTTTCACTGATATTGCAAATGCTGTAACAATTGAGACATGGGTTAATCCTGCAAACTTCAACGCATGGATGAGCTTTGGCGTAAAGGGCGACATAACCTACGGCATGTTCATTAATCCATCAGCTTATGTCAGGATGCACTATAGCGGAGGAAGCACGCTTGATACTCCTGCTAACAGCATTAAGGCTAACGAATGGACTCACGTTGTTGGAACTTATGACGGTAAGACTGTCAGAATATATCTTAACGGTGAAATGAAGGCCGAAGTAGCATCAAGCGTTGCAATACCTGCAAATTCTGCAACTTTCGTTATCGGTGGAACTCAGGAAAGCAGAGATTGGTTTACGGGCATGATCGATGAGGTTAAATTATACAGTCGTGGACTTACAGCAGACGAGATTAAAAAATCAATGGCTGGTGCTTCAGTAGAAACTATTGGAAAACTCTCTGCTACATGGGGCAATATCAAAAAAGGAGTATAGTTGATGAGTAACTGCTTTCGTGAAGAATTATTGGAAATAATGCAGGGCATAAAAACTATCGATTGTCATTCACATACAAACCTTAAAAGTGCATATTATAAAATCGGTGAACTTAACCTGTTTAATCTAATGAGCTATTATGAACGTGAGATTGGTTCGGCAACTGGCAAAGGTTCCGGTCAGTTATATGCTGATACAAAGTCCGATTCTGAAAAATGGCAGATACTAAAATCAGTCATTGAGAGGACTCACAACGTCTCATATTGGCGACATAATGTTGTTATGTATCATGAACTTTTCGATATGCAAGGTGATGACGTTACAGATGATAACTGGGAAAATCTGAATAAAACCATAAAAAACAAAACAGCCGATCCCAATTGGTATCATCATGTCACAAAGAATGTCTGCAACCTAGCAACACAAGTGCGAAACATACCATGGTTTGAGGAATGGGAACCTGAATACTTTACCGCAGTTCTTAGGATGGAATCTGCCCTTAATTTGCATGATAAAAACACAAGAAATTCCCTTGAAAAATATCTAAATGTCCATATTGATAGTCTAAAATCACTGAAACAAGCATTAGCCGATCTGACAGAGGAATATTGCGAGAGAGGCTCTGTTGGCATTAAACTAGCGCACGCATACGGAAGAACACTATACTCTGAGAACATTTCTGAAAATATGGCAAACAACATATTTGCGAAGGCTTTGGGTGGTGGGACACTTTCTAATGATGAAATAAAACAACTCCAAGATCATATCATTTTCTTCCTTGCAGGTCTGGCAGGCGATATGGGCATAGTCTTTCAAATACATACTGGGGTCCAGGGAACTTGGGGCAATGTTCCCGATTCAAATCCACTTCATCTGATCCCACTTATCAGTGCAAACAAGTCAACAAAATTTGATCTCTTCCATGCTGGCTATCCATATAGTCGTGAAATTGGGATGTTAGCAAAGCATTATCCTAATGTATGGCTTAATATGTGCTGGATGTATGTTATAACAATGGAAGGCAGTAGGCAAAGCCTTAGTGAATGGATTGACCTTGTTCCGGGCGATAGGATACTTGGTTTTGGTTCTGATGTTGGTTTTCCTGAATTTATATATGCCCATCTGATCATGGCTAGATCATGTATTGCTGATGTTTTGGCGCAAAAATTTGAACGTGATTTTTTAAGCAAAAGAGTTGCTATTGATCTAGTTTATAAAATGCTCAGAGAAAATGCCATCAAGCTATATGGTTTGCCGAAAGATATATAATATTGGACGATAAAACTATGGGACAATGGGTCTATAGTCAAGTAATAAAGGTCTGTTTAAATGAATGAATTTTTGCCATTTATCCTAATTATGCAATTAGTTAGTGCTGTATTTGTCTATTTTGAGTCTAAAAGACTTAAAATTCCAAATCGTATATTATGGGTTATTGGAGTTGCCCTTTTTATGCCATTTTTTTTCCCTTTTTATATGCTTATACGTCCTAAAAGGGTTATCTTTGTCTGTCAAAATTGTTCAGAAGAAAACGTCTATCCAATTGAACGCTGTCGAAATTGCAATGATGAAATTACCCCCGATAAGGTTGTGCCAATAAGGACTCAATGGGGACTTATGGATGCCTTCATGATACTTATCTTATCATTTTTCCTTCTACCAATGGGCATAGCAGGTGTAGCAAATCGTCTTGGTATCGTCGACAAAGGGCTATCAAGTTGGGGTAGCATGTTTGCGTTTAATTTTATTGGAACAGCGTCTTTGCTCATAATATCATTATGGTTTCTAATAAAAATATGCAAAAGGTCATTGGTAGATATTGGATTGTCAAGAGATAATAATTTATATCGAAATATCCTAATTGGTATTGCTCTGGTAATCCCTGCTCTTCTTTTATCTTATGTAGTTGAGGAAGCGACTGTTAGATTATTGGTTATTGTAGCACCTTCACAGGCAGAAAAGATCTACGAAATGCAGGCAAAAGAACATAGTTTACCCGGAGAGATATGGCCTGATGATACAAGAGAGGTTGGAAAGTTTCTGTCAGCAGGATTACTCATGATTATACTAGCTCCAATAGCAGAGGAAATCATGTTTAGAGGGATAGTATATAATGCGTTAAGAATAAAACGTAATCTATTGACATCATTAATTGTATCTGGTCTTATTTTTGCATTTGTGCATGGTCAGGCTATACACTTTGGCGAAATATTTGTGATAGGCGTATTGCTTGCATATGTTTATGAGCGAACAAAATCCCTGATAGCCCCAATTACATTACATATTGTCTTAAATTTGGCTTTTTTAATAGCATGGTATTATTTTCCGAGTTTATATACTTAAAGAGGGATTATAATGATATTTAACGAAACACCGATATTTATAAGTGGAGAGAATGGGTATAATACATATCGCATACCTGCGCTTGTTGTTTCAGAAAAAGGGACAATACTAGCATTTTGCGAAGGCAGAAAGAATAGCAGTAGCGATACCGGGGATATTGATATTGTTCTAAGACGCAGTTTTGATAATGGCAAAAGCTGGGACGATATGAGGGTTATTCTTGATGATGGAATAGATACTGTCGGCAATCCTGCACCTGTTTTGGATAAGGACACAGGCATAATCTGGCTTTTGATTACGAGGAATCTCGCAAGCGGACCCGAAAACCTTATAATCGATGGCAAAGCACCTCGCACTGTCTGGGTTACATACAGCACTGATGATGGCGAAACATGGGCTGATTTGAAAGAGATCACCCAAGACGTAAAAAAGCCAACATGGACTTGGTATGCGACAGGTCCTTGTCATGGGATTCAGTTAAAAAATGGTCGTTTAGTTATTACATGCGATCATGTCGACGGAACAGTCCACGATTATTCGATATCAGCATATTCGCATGTGATTTATAGCGATGATCATGGAAAAACGTGGCAGATCGGCGGGATCGGTCATCGTGGGACTAACGAATGTGTCATTGTTGAAACAATGAATAATGCCCTATATCTTAATTCCAGAAACTATATCGGCGATAAAAGGCGCGCTTATGCTTGGAGTTATGATAACGGCGAAACATTCACCGACTTTGGATGGGATGATAAACTCATTGAGCCTATATGTCAGGGCAGTATGATAAGGTTTACAGATGAAATCAATAACGATAAAAATCGTGTCCTATTCTCAAATCCAGCTAGCATAAACAGAGAAAAAATGACTATTAGAATTAGCTATGACGAATGTAAAAGCTGGTCTGATGGGAAAGTATTATATGAAGGACCTTCTGCATATTCAGATTTATGTGTTATGAAGGATATGACTATCGGATGCCTTTATGAGTGCGGAAAAACAAATGCCTATGAAGCGATCACTTTTGCCAAGTTTGATCTTGAATGGCTAACCGATGGGGCGGGAAGATGATAATAGATTCACATATACATATAGGCAGATGGAGTGGTGATGATTCTATAGAAAAGATTATAGAATCTGCATCAAAAAATGGCATTGATCTGCTATTAACATCATGTCTTGGTGAATATGGCTACACAATCTACCCAACTGCTGATGAAGTTCAAAAGGCAAATAATTGTCTTTTGGAGGCGATCGGGAATTTTCCTGATAATATAATCGGTTTATGCTATGTAAATCCTCAGCATAAACAAGAATCGATTGACGAGATTCAAAGATGCGTTGTTGATGGATCAATGATCGGGATAAAGCTATGGACTGCTGTAAAAGCAAGTGATCCGAGGGTTGAACCAATTGCTGAGATCGCTATTAAGCTTGATGTGCCAATATTACAACACGCATGGTATAAGATGACAGGCAATACAGAAGATGAGTCAACTCCTGCTGACGTTGCGATTCTTGCAAGCAAATTCCCTGATCTAAAAATTCAAATGGCACATCTCTACGGTGCGGGATTTCGTGGGATAGCGGATATTGCACCTTATCCCAATATATACGTTGATATAGGTGGCGGAGAACCTGAAGCAGGTATATTGGAATTTGCAGTTAAAGAGATAGGCGCAGAAAGAATATTATACGCTTCAGATGCCCCAGGACGTGATTTTGCTGTCCAGCTAGGAAAAGTAATGGGTGCAAATATTCCCAAAAAATCCAAAGAATTGATACTTTGGAAAAATGCTAAAAAGATATATAAAATAAACATGGAGGATAAATTTTTTAATGACTGCTCAACAGACAAATAATAATCAAAAAAAACGACTAAAAGTTATCGCTTGTGAAGTTTTGTTTAGGGAAGTATGCCTATGCTCTGCATATACAAGAAACATCACCAACCTTGATTTTATGCCGAGAGGCTTGCATGATAATCCTGATATGATGCGTATTGAGGTTCAAAAAAAGATAGACGAAACAGAAAAAGGAGCATTTGATGGCATTGTGCTTGGTTATGCCCTATGCAGTCGTGGTATGGACGGCATCCAAGCAAAAGATATTCCCTTGATCATACCAAAAGCCCATGATTGTATCTCTTTATTCATGGGTTCAAAAGAAAAATATATGGAATACTTTACTGAACATCCGGGGACTTATTATTACACTTCTGGATGGTTTGAACGATTGAAAGGCATGTTTGTCGAAAGAAAACATCAGGACGGGCTTGGTCTAGGGAAAAAATTCGAGGAATATGTTGCAAAATATGGCGAAGATAATGCTAGATACTTGATTGAGTTTGAAAACTCATGGGTGCAGAATTATTCGCAGGTTACGTTTATTGATATTGATTTCGTTAATTTCCTTAATTACAGCGAAGAAGCAAAGAAGATTGCCAAAGACAGAAACTGGAACTATGATGAGGTAAAAGGCGATATTAGGCTAATCAGAAAACTTATTGATGGTGAATGGGATGAAGACGAATTTCTTGTTATTCCACCCGGTCATACGATAGTTGCTTCTTATGACGAGAATGTTATGAAATTCAAATAGCTTTATCATCAAAGACCATTTTTTAGGCAGTTTTTGATAAGGGATATAAAATGGAACTAAGTTGTAGCACATGCTGTATTCCTGAATATAATCTTGATGATGCTTTGGCTTTATTTAAATCGTCAGGATATAGGTATTTTGAGGCTTTTACTACATGGACTAACACACTGCTTGATATTCATAAAGTTGACAAAGAGTATATAAAAAATAAGTTATCTGAACATAAAATAAGCCTTTCATCACTAAATATTGAAAATTTTATTGCGGAAGATGACAAATCATATTCCGAACGTTTGGAAAGACAGAAACATAACATTCATTGGGCAATTGAACTTGGTTGTAGGAAAATCAATTTCAAAGGTGGAAATCGAACAGAAAAAGATATGAGTTATTTGATTCGTGGTGTAAATGATTTAGCAGAATATTGCATAAATTTACCAGTTGACTTGTGTCTTGGAAATCATTATGGAAACAGAATCGAACAGATAGAAGATTTAGATCGCATATTTTCAGAGGTAGGTTATTCAAATGTGGGAATATTGGTAGATATTGGACATTATTATTCCTCTCAAGTGGATATTACCGAATTAATAAAGAAATATACCGAAAAAATGAAGTTAATTCATGTTAAAGATCAAATAGGTCGTCAATCTGTCCCTTTTGGGAAAGGCAATATTGATAATTATGGTTTATTAAAACTTGCCCAAGATGCTGGATATGATGGCTTTGTCGTTGTTGAGATTGAGGTGGAAGATAAAGAAAACACCCCAAAATATATTAAAGAGGCGCATAAATATCTTCAACGTATTGTAACATGAGGAGGAGATAAAATGGATTTTGGAAGAACTGATCCGTCAAAGTTCTTTGAGGCAAAGAATTGCCATTCAGGAGCAGGAACTATATCGCTAATGTCCTTATGGGATAAATTTGAAACGCCTTGGATGTTTATTCATCGTGGTATATTGCCCCCAAAGTCTGGAATAGGTCATCATTTTCACGATAATTGCGAAGAAATGTATGTGATATTCAACGGTTCTGCGCAATTTACGCATAATGGCAACACCGCAGAATTATCCGCTGGTGCAATGGGGCCTTGTTTTGCAGGCGATTCTCATGGCATATATAACCATACTGACGAAGTTATACAATTTATAAATTTCGGTGTCGGTGATAAAGATGGCAAATATGATAATCGTGATCTTGGTGAAAGCCTTGAAGATATGAAATTAACCACACCCGATAAAATTCCACATCAATTTATTGACAGAAACAAATTAGTTGAAATAGATGGAACTGTTCATAAGGGTAAAGGAAAACTGAAATTCCGCCGAATATGGTCGCATGAGTTATTTAAGACGAATTGGGGCTATATTGATCATATATTGCTTCCACCAGATACATCAATTGGTTATCATCGTCATGTAGGGCTTGAGGAATGTTATCTGATACTCGATGGTAAAGGCAGAATGACCGTTGATGATGAAACAATCGATGTTTTCAAAGGTGATGCGATACCAAGTAAACTTGGCGGTTGTCATGGAATATATAATGACAGTAACGACTATCTTGATGTTTTGAATATGGCTGTCTCGCTGGAAAAAGGAAAGTTCGATGCAGAAGATATTGGTGATGACCTTTCTAAAAGATAAGGGATTATTAGAACATGAGAAATGCTGGTTTTATCAGCTTTCTAATTTGCTCTGTTTTCTTTGATTGCTTTTTGAACTTCTTCTAATTCTTCTTTGCTTGTATTAGCAACTCTAAGAAACAATCCAAGAGCCAAAAAATACTGACAGAAAAATTATCAGTGTTTAAACGCCATTTTTTTCATTTTCTGCCCTTTTAGAAAGCAAGCTATTATACAATCAAGCATTTAGAAGCTCTCAAAAAAGGAATTATCAACCAACTCCGTATGTTTTGTAAATATTTGCCAATAAAGAATAAGGCTAAAAACAATAATAAATAACTTGCCTTTCGACTGTATTATAAAACTCAAGCTTTATAATGTCAAAATAATTTATTAACATCAAAAATATCTTTATCTCAAGAGCATAATCTCAAGGGCATAAGTTTCTTCTGCTACTTGCAAAAACATTATGGTTATGATAATATGATTTAACACTATAATATTCAATAATTGAAAACTTAATCTCGAAGGGAGAAAATTGTTATGTCCGATAAAATTCGTGTTACAGTATGGAACGAAGGTCGTCATGAAAAGACAAATGAATTCATAGGGAAATTATATCCCGAGGGTATGCACACAGCTATCGCTAAATACCTTAAAGCGCAAGATATGGAAACCAGAACAGCTACTCTTGATGATCCCGAACATGGCTTGACTGATGATGTTTTAGCAAAAACTGACGTTCTGATCTGGTGGGGACACATGGCTCATCATGAAGTAAAAGACGCTGTAGTTGAGAAAGTTTATAATCATGTGCTTGATGGTATGGGTCTTATCTGCTTACATTCTGCTCATTTCTCTAAAATATTTCGAAAACTGATGGGGACAACATGTAACCTAAAATGGCGTGAAATAGGCGAAAAAGAGCGTCTATGGGTCATCGAACCGAGTCATCCAATAGCTGAGGGTTTGGATGAATATATTGAGATTGAGCATGAAGAAATGTATGGCGAAAGATTTGATATACCCGATCCAGATACGCTTGTATTTGTTAGCTGGTTTCAGGGAGGGGAAGTATTTCGAAGTGGATGCTGTTATCATCGTAATAAAGGTAAAGTTTTCTATTTCAGACCGGGACATGAAAGCTATCCGACATACCATAATGAAACAGTCCTGAAAATCATCGCCAACGCAGTTCGTTGGGCCAAACCCGTTAATGGTCCTGAAGTTAGCTTTGGACATAAACAGCCCATTGAAAAAGTCGAATTATCATAAAATGTTGTTATGCGGAGGCGTATCTCAATGCGCCCCGCCTTTTTTGGAATAACAAATGAAAGAATGGAAATATAAGCTTCCAGCCTTGATTGTCTTAATAACAATTTGCTTTATTGTAGATATGAGTTTTAGGAGATGGACAAACGAAAAGACTCTCGAGGATGGCTCAAAATTAATATCGTGTATAGGAAAAGTCATCAGTATAGATGCAGGGAAAGCTACAGGAGAATCGCCAAACTGGGTTTATTCTATTGATGGTCAGATCGTAACTTTGCAATTAACAAGTGGCAAGTTTAAAGGAACAAAGGTATTTGCTGGAAATAACCTACTTGGTAATTATAATGATAGAATATTTAGAGTTGGAGATAGATTATATGTAAATATGACATTACAAAAAGATGATTCAGCCAGTGTTGGTGCGGTCAATATTGGTGAATACGTAAGGATTAATTTTTTACTTTGGCTTGGTGCAGTATATATTATATTTGTTATTCTCATCGGTGGGCTAAAGGGGATAAAATCAGTTGGGGCTTTGGGATTTTCGATAATTTTTATTATTGCATTGCTTCTTCCCATGACCATACAGGGCTATAATCCTATATGGGTGGCAATTTTTGTTTCTGCGATTAATTCAATATTAACTTTCTTATTAATAGGTGGAATAAGTAAGAAATCCATAGCTGGAATATTAGGCACAATTGGCGGTTTACTTATAACAGCAATTTTATCATTTATATCAAGTATTGTATTGCGTTTTGTTGGGCAAGATGTCAGTTTCGGCTTCCTTGATCTTGGAAAACGTCTGTGGATGTCTCCAGAAAGCACTAATTGGAATTTTACAGGGATAATGATCGCAGGCATGATAATCGGTGCTTCTGGTGCTATAATGGATGCAAGCATGGCGGTTGCCTCCGCCATAGAGCAAGTAAAAAAAGCTAATCCAGATAGCAATATATGGGATTGTGTAAGGGCTGGAATAAATGTAGGACGTGATGAAATAGGAACAATGGCAAATACCCTTATATTTGCTTATATCGGTGCTGATTTGACATTAATACTTTTGCCTATGTTTCCTTTTGGTGAAGCGGGTAGGGCGATGCCTTTTACTAGAATAATCAACGAGGAAGCGACATCAGCAGAGATCGTTCAGGCAATAACGGGAACAATAGGAATTGTTATGGCGATACCTATAACTGCTCTAATAGCAGGATTTTTGATCGGTAGAGGCTCTCAAAAAATTGATGATCATGTTGACAATGAACTAACAGTATCGAAAAATAGATATTCAAAGTTTGTTTTTCCTGTAATTATGCTTTTCATGCTATTAGGCATACATTTTACCTATTTTGTTGCTCGAAATTCTTCTGAATCGCAAGTTGATAAATCAGATAGAGACCATATTGTTTCAGAATATGTAAGGGCAAAAGTTATTGATAAAGGCGAATTTATTGAAAGCCCAAGCCCATTTTCTTTTGCGATAGAAAATGCAAAAAGCGAAATATTGTTAACAAAGATGCTTGGCGGAAATTTCAAAAACAAACAAGCCTTAGTTCAAAATATCCATGACCCAAATAGAATGCCATTATATAATTTGAAAATTAAAAAGGGTGATGACATTTTATTAAAAGTTGATGGGACAAAGGATTATATAACACGTGTGCTTATTAATAATTACAGCAGAGACGGTTATCTTATATATTTAATTGGCTTTCTTATTCTAATCATCGCTGTCGTATGCAGATCTCAGGGTATAAGGACTATAATTGCATTGGCTTTGTCAATTACAGTGATTCTGAAATTAATGATGCCTCTTATAGTAGCTGGATATAATGCAATTTTAGTTTCTGTAATAGTTTGTGGAATTATTGCTTTACTGACTTTATTGATAGTTACTGGTTTTAACCGTAAAGCAGGCTCAGCAACAATAGGTATTATAGGTGGAGTGCTTGTAGCAAGCCTAATAGTTATATATGCGGATCAATATTTACATTTCACAGGTATATCTAGTAGCAGAACCGCTATGCTTACGCAATTTACCACATCAGAAAAGATAAATTTCAGAAATATTCTTATGGCAGGCATAATAATGGGGTTACTTGGTTCGGCAGTTGATGCTGGAATAGCAGTTGCTTCTTCTGTTCGTGAAGTCAGACGCGCTAATCCAAAACTTTCTGTAAGACAATTAATGTCCGCAGGCATGGTTGTTGGAACTGATCTCATCGGAACAATAGCTAACACGCTTGTATTTGCGTATCTTGGATTACGATTAATCCTTTTAATGACATTTTCTGGAACAAGCATTATAGCAGGAAACAAAATGGAAATAATAAACACAGAGACACTTTCAGCAGAGATATTGCGTATGATTGCTGGAAGCATTGGTCTTGTATTAACCATACCTATTACCGCATTTGTTGCGTCAATATGGGATAAAATTATTGGATTTCTTGGATTTGGGAAAGAGGTATAGAATTGATTCGCCATATTTTAGTAATAGAAATATCTATAATAATTATTTTCCTGATAAGTATTCCAATAGTTTTACTTATAGAGCATAATGTTGCTTTGTCGGATAAAGACAAGGAAACTGCAAGCGCATATATGCAAAAAGGCGATCAATTTTATAATCAAGGCAAGTTTGTTGATGCGTCTGTGCAATATTGGAAGGCATTAAAACTTGATCATAAACTCGAAGATGCTTATTTCCGATTAGCTGAGATATATTATGATAATCTCTGGAATCATGATGCCCTTAATGAACTGCAGAAGCTAGAAAAATTAAATACGAAGTATAAAGGATTATATTTACTTAAAGGAAAGATATACCAAACAAGGCTGGACGATTCTAATAAGGCACTTGAGGCTTTTAAGAAAGTCATAGACAATGATCCACAAAATGCCGAAGCTTACTATTATATAGGAACGATCTATCAACAAAAAAATAATAAAGAAGATGCGATATTATCTTATGAAAAGGCTGTCGGGACAAATGCTAATGACAAAGAATCAATATCCAAGTCATACTTACAATTAGGTAGAATATATAAGACTGATGGAGATACTGACAAAGCAATAGAAATATTAAAAAAAGCCTTTTCAATAAATCCAAATTCTAAAGAAATTATCTTTGAATTAATAGGATCATATACTCAAAAAGCAGAAAACTATAAATCCGAACAAAAATTTGACAAAGCGGTAGAAATATATAAGGAAATCGTAAAGTTAGACCCGAATAATCCAGAAAATATTGAATTTTATATGGAACTAGGGAGTATTTACAGAAGCGAAGAACTTTATGACAAAGCAATAGAAGCTTACCAAGCCATCACAAAGCTCGATCCATTAAACTTCGACGCATTTTCCGCCCTAAAAGAATTAAACATGATAAAAAAGGGTGCAATAGGTCAATAATAACCTTTCTTTTAGCCATTCTTTGATTTAAAAAATAATTATCTTGACAAAACATAATTTTATGTTTATAATAAAGTTAGGGAATACTAATTTTAAAAGGATAATTTATGCAAGAAAATTTTATTTTAACAAACAGCATGGAAGATTATTTGGAAGCAATATCTACTCTCAAACAAAAGAAAAAGTATGTCAGAGTAAAGGATATAGCCAAACAAATGAAGGTCAAGATGCCAAGCGTAACAGGTGCGCTGAGAACTTTGACTGAAAAAAATCTTGTTCGGCACGAAAAATATGAGTATGTTGAGCTGACAGAAGAAGGCATTACTATTGCCGAAGAAATCAAACGCCGTCATGATCTGATCTCTAAATTCCTTATACAAGTTCTAAAGGTTGATACGAAAACGGCAGAACAAGATGCTTGCGGAATAGAACACTCAGTCAGTCCAAAAACAGTAGAGCAACTTGTGAAACTTGTTGAATGTATTGATGCTTGCGCAGAAGGTTCACAGTGCTGTTTACTAAATTTTAATCGGAAATAATGACAAAGAAAATCAATGATTCGTATATGGAGGTAACTCTCTATGAGCAATTGTAATATGTTGCCACTAACTAAATTAGGCATTGGAGAGGAAGCAAAACTTGTCGATATTCAAGACAGTCATGGAATAAGACGAAGATTATCGGTGCTTGGTCTAAATCCCGGTGTTAGAATAACTATGGTTCAAAATGGTTCATGGGGCCCTGTAATTCTGGGAGTTATGGACTCTAGAATTGCAATCGGAAGGGGTATGGCAAACAGGATTTTTGTAACAAAAGATTAATAATTTATTTTTTTTGATTAATAAGTTAGGTTGTCCTAACTTTATATATAAAGGCTTATGATTATGGAAAAAAATATCACTATTGCACTCGCTGGAAATCCAAATTCTGGCAAGACGACCTTATTTAATAACCTAACAGGCGCACATCAACACATTGGCAACTGGGCTGGTGTAACTGTTGAAAAAAAAGAAGGCGCATGTAAATATAATGACATAAATATTAACGTTGTTGACCTTCCGGGAACATATAGTCTTACTACATATTCACCAGAAGAACTTATAGCGAGAAACTTCATTATCCAGAAGAAACCTGACGTAGTTGTTGACATCGTTGATGCTTCCAATCTTGAGCGCAACCTTTATTTGACAGCGCAATTAATGGAATTAGATGCTAATATTGTTATTGCACTAAACATGATGGATGTTGCAGAAGCTAGAGGATTCATTATTGATGTTAAAAAAATGTCCGAAATGCTAGGTATTCCAGTTGTCCCTATGATAGCAAGTAAAAATAAAGGAACTCAGGAACTCTTAAAAGCCATTGTTGAGGACGCAGAAAAAGGCTTGTCGCATAATCAAAGAAATATATATTATGGACGTGAAATTGAAGAAGAAATTGAGAAGATAAGGAAGATAATAGATGAAAAAGACACAAATGATCTAAAAGAAAAATATTCCAGCAGATTAATAGCACTTAAAATACTGGAAAATGATGATGAATTCATTAATATAATAAATAATAACAGAATAATGGAAGTTGTTAAAGAAAGCACTGAACATCTTAAAGAAATATTCGGATGTGATGTAGAGTCTGTAATTGTTGATAGGAGATATGGGTTCGTTAGCGGTATAGGAACAGAAGTCATTAAGCGAACAGGAGAGGAAAGACATACAAGGTCTGACCAAATAGACAGAGTCCTAACAAATACTTTCATTGGTGTTCCGATATTTCTTTTTATGATGTGGGTTGCTTTTCAGCTAACCTTCAAAGTTGGTGCATATCCAACAGATTGGATAGATCATGCAATTAGTTGGTTGAGCAAAATACTTGCGAATCAGATGCCCGAGACATGGTATCGATCCCTTATTCTTGATGGTATAATTGGCGGTGTCGGTGGAGTGATAGTCCTTTTACCAAATATATTCATACTATTTTTCGTTATATCGGTACTAGAAGATAGTGGATATATGGCACGTGCCGCATTTATAATGGATAGCTTAATGCACAGACTCGGTTTGCATGGAAAATCTTTTATACCGATGTTGATGGGATTTGGATGTAATGTTCCTGCTATCATGGCAACAAGAACGTTAGAAAGTAGAACAGATAGATTATTAACTATACTTTTAATTCCCTTAATGTCCTGTAGTGCAAGGTTACCTGTTTATGCGCTTTTAACATCAGCTTTTTTCCCTAATCATGCGGGAAGTGTCATATTTTCTCTGTATTTGCTTGGAATTATTCTTGCAATTTTAGTAGGCAGATTATTCAGAAAAACTTTATTTAGAACACCAATGATACCATTAATAATTGAATTGCCTCCTTATCGCATCCCAACAGTAAAGGGAACTCTTATACATGTATGGGAAAGAGGGTCTCAATTCCTGAAAAAAGTGTGGACAGTTGTATTGGCAGGTGTAATTATAATTTGGTTTTTGGGGACGTTCCCTGTTGGTGTTGAGTATGCAAGCGAGGCAAGCTACGCAGGTCAGCTAGGGCATGTTATAGAGCCTATTGTTGAACCACTTGGTGCTGATTGGCGAGGTGGAGTTGCATTGTTATTTGGATTCGTTGCAAAAGAGATTGTTGTTGCAACAATGGGTGTTTTATATGGAACGGGTGAAGATCAAGATATGCTTGTTGAAAAATTACAATCCGCAATGACTCCTTTGTCTGCTTATGCTTTTATGGTTGCAACTTTAATATATATTCCTTGTCTTGCAACTGTGGCAGTTATAAAAAAGGAGACAGCATCTTGGAGATGGACTCTTTTTGCTGTTGGATATGGACTTGCTCTTGCGTGGATAATTGCCACTCTTGTATACCAAACAGGTCTAATCATTGGTCTTTCATGAAAGGAAATAAATTATGGATAAATTAATACTTATTCCTGTGCTTCTTATAGCACTATTTTTTATATACAGATATATCAAAAATTCGCTTAAAGGGGCAGGCTGTCACGGCGATTGCATAAGATGTTCAAAGTCAAAAAAACATCATATATTAAGCAGCAAAGACAAAAATTGTCTTTGACCTGATGACAGCCTTTTTCATACAAGATCAGAAAACTTATAAAATGGTATCCACACCTATTTCTTATATTACTTCCTATTATCAAATAAAATTAGTAAATTTCCTGTTTCTCAATCGCCCCAATATCCACATCATCAACTATACTATTACCTAATATATCCTTCTCTTGACCCAAGTCAACCCCAGCGTCTATATACTCAGTATTAGTTGGGACAAAATGTTCTGGCTCTGTTGGTGTCTCGGTTGTAAATATCGGCTCGTCATCCTCGTCATACACTAAATTATTAGATACATCAACTGTTGCGTTTATCAAACGATACGGAACACCATAAGTATTGGCTATTATGTTATTCTTTAATACCCCACTGACAACATTGCCAGCGGTAGTAGTTATATAAATAGAAGCACTATAATACTGACCACAACCTAACATTGTGTTATTATAAACATTGACAACCTTATTAGACCTAAACCCAAGATATAGTGTCCCATAACAATTAGATAGGATATTATAGCTTATATCATAGCTCATCTGTGGCGATTCCTGAGATGTGCATGTATCAAATATGGTTATTCCACCACCAGTAGCAACATCTCTAACATTCTTTATGAAGTTACGGCGAACAGTCATATTGCCCATGACACCATAACCATCTGCATTATAAAACAATATGGAAGCGCCAGTATCATCTATATAGTTATCCTCTATTATATGACCAGTCCCGCCTTGTATCCCTACTGCGTGGCTATCACCATTCTCATAGCCAGCGTTACCTATATCCTTGAAAGTGCAGTTACGGACAATCAGATTATTTGTCCCTGCCCCGTATAGATGTGTATATATACCATTTCTGCACTTCTCAAACGAACACCCATCAAACGTCCAATTATGATTTTGTTCCAACAAGTCAAAGAAAGACCAACCATCACCTTGCTCATAAAAAGAACAATCCTTAATAGTGATATTAGTAGCCCCTACTCGACCATAACAATAGAACTTATTAAATGATAGCTTCTCTATATTAATATACTTATTAGCACCAAACACTATTGTTGATTTAGTTATAGGATTAATTACGCCAGCATGCCCCGCATAATCACCACGTATAGTTATAGGGTTATCCTCTAACCCTGTGTTCCCTATTATAAGGGTCCACAAATCGTCTGTATGCTCATCACAGATATATAAAGTAGTGCCTGCGGATATAACAGACCACCTTATATTACTTATCCCATTGAACGCATTTTCATAGTCATAGCCACTTCCATTGCCATAGCCACCACCAGCGTTGTAAGGGCGGACATAGAAGGTATCAACGGGAACAACTTCGCCCAGTCATTCAACCCCTTGAACCTTCTTGATGTTTGCTTTTGCTACCCCCTGCACAGATTTTATATCTGCATAAGCTACGTTGTTATATTTCTTAATACTTGTTGTAACAGCGTCATCTATCTTGAACTCTATCTCTCTTACAAACGTTACAAGACTATAAGTTGTCCCAGAAACACCTAATAGCTTATAATACCTATATCCAGTGGTATTGCCAGATAAACTAACTGTTTGTGCTAATGCTGTGCTTAGTTCAAATGAATCGCCTATATCTGTCCAATCAGATTTATTATTTGACCCTTGAAACTTCCATGTTCCATTACTAGCGATTCTATTAAAATAAAACTTTACCTCATCTATAACCTTAGATGCGTCTTCACCGAAATCAAATATTACAAATTTACCAGTAACATCTGTTGATACAAGAAAATATATCGAATCCGCATATGAACCATCAAAAATAGTAGGAATAGGGTCGTGTATTATCTTTGAAGAGTTATCATATGTAGTTACTATCACATCTCCAGTTCCGTGAATGTCTGTGAATGAAAACGTCATTTCTTGCCAATATGGAGACCCAACAACAGTGCCAGATACGCCTAATATTCTATAATATCTATACTCATTAGTATTAGACGATAAGTCAAATGTTTGTGGAGTAACAGACCCTAATACAAAAGTTGAACTAATATCAACCCAGTCGCTATCGTTGTTACTTGCTTGCCATTTCCAAGTGCCTACACTTGACGCAATATTTTGTTTATACACAGCTTGATATACTCGTTTATCTACACCAGCACCAAAATCAAATTTAATCCATTTATCAGTTACATCAGCACCATTAACCCACCATCCACCACTATCGGGATTACCATCAGTTAGTAAAATAATTAAGTGCACAGTATGAATCCCATCAGACCTAGATGGTATAATACACCTACAACCAGACCCACCTTTATTAGCATAAGAAGTTGCCATGCTATATCCTCCAGACAATAACAACAAAATAACCAGTATCAGTATAATTATCTTATTCATAGTATTCTCCTACACATGCTCTACGACATTATATCTTGTAAGCATAACAGTATCAGCGGATAATACTATACCAACATTGACAATAGCGTCATCTGCACCAGATGGGGCGGTATCAGTCCAAGTATTGCCTGTTGTGCCAGTAGTTGATAAATACAGCTTTGCCCCTTTTGTTGACCAGTCCCAACTATCATCCCTCAATATCCCACCACTATCTATCAATGCAAATCTTCCAGTAGCATCAGCGGTAATACTCTCTAACGCAACGACAACTACTCTTGATGTTGCTTCCGCATCCGCATCGCCGATCTGTGCCTCTCCATCAGAATTGATATAGCATAGATCCCCAAAATTCATATTAACACCAGCAATCATTTGGATTATAGTAGCTCCTGATACTGAGTGGTCTATATCTGGTGTTGAATCCGCAAATATATTGTTAATATTTTTGACTTGTGTATAAAATGGCATATCTTTATTTCCTCCAAATACAAATGTTGCAAAAATAGACAAAATTAATTGAGAAATGGTCTTAAATAAAGTCTTGATTCTTTTGAGTTTTTAAGATACTTCACTTCGCTAAATATAACAAAAATATGACAAAACTGACAAAAATTGTTATTATGAAAGATTGTGGCGATTGAAGAATCCTATCTGCTGAATTATGACCAACAATCAGTTAATTAGTTATAAAATTATTCTTATTATATAGATTTATCAAAAAAACATATTACTTGAACGAATTAACTTTGGTAATTTCCAAAAGTTTTTAATACCTGAATTTTGTCTTTGCTTCTTTCATGATATATAACGAGATTAAGGGATGAAAATGTGAATTATAATGACAGAAATAAATAAACTTTATAAATAGTTTATTTACAATATTTAAGTAACCAGTTTTATTCACTAAATATCTAAGCCTAACCACGTAAAAATGAGGACTAGCAAAAAATTAATAGTCTATTTCTTTTTTACAAAGTTAAAGCACTAAATTCTAGTTTTATCTTATTTAGGATTAATGTGTCGCAATATTATCCAATTATTCACATAATACTGTTATATCTATGTATAAATTATCTACATAGTGATTTCTGATGTATTTGCTCTCTTCATCTTAAATAATATTCTAATCTTATTATAACATATATTTTTCAACTAAACATAGTTATAGATTCATACTTTTAATAAGACAATTCTCTCTGGAACAATTCTTGCACTAATATCTAATATAAGTATAAGTTAAAAGCTATAATAGACAAACAAAGAGGCATTAAATGTTTCATTACATATTTTTATTTATTATTCCTTTTTTGATTTCATTAATTATTGTGCCTTTGCTCCGTCAAACCGCAATCAAAGGCAATACGTTAGATCAACCGTGCGAACGCAAGATTCACAAAATGCCATTACCTCGTCTTGGTGGTATTGGTATTGCTATTGCTTTTTTCTTTTCTATTGGTATAGGATATACTTTTCTCACAAAAGAACAATACTATTCAGAGTCAATAATTGGAATTTGCATAGGTGCTTCTATTATTGCTCTTATTGGTTTATGGGATGACATTCGTGGTATTACCGCATTAAAGAAATTTCTTGGACAAATTTCAGCTATTTTAGCAACTATTCCCTTTGGATTCATTATAAAAGAACTTAATATACCTTTTATTGGTATAATTGAAGTAAATAGTATAGTCGGATTACTGCTGGTAATTTTTTGGATAGTAGGTATTATGAATACCATAAATCTAATAGATGGTATTGATGGATTGGCTGCGGGTGTTATTATAAAAATAGCAGGGGCATTATTTATTATTTCCCTTCTTACTAATCAAATACAAATGGCTATTACTTGTGTTATCTTGATAGGTGCAGTAGCAGGATTTTTAAGATATAATTTTCCACCAGCAACAATATTTATGGGCGATTGTGGGGCATTACTATTAGGATTTATAACCGCAGTAGTTACAATTAAGGTCCTGTTTCAAAATCCTAATATCAACTCAAGTGCTGTTGTTCCAGTGTTGCTTTTTGGATTGCCAATACTTGATACAACATGGGCAATTATTCGTAGATTATTGAATCATCAAGCATTTTTTAATGCTGATCTCGGGCATTTACACCATAGATTATTGGCTATTAGCAAAGGACAAACAAAAGCCACATTGATGTTATATTTACTTAATTTGATAAGTATTAGTTCGGGAATAGTAATCTTTTTTGCCAATAATAGCTTTGTTACCTTATTTATATGTGCTTTTATGCTAATTATAGGAATAACAGTCATATTATCTTTAAAACACATACAAACTCAAAAAGAGGATACTTGCATAAAAAACATGAAAGAAAATATAATAACTTAGATAATTAGCATTAGTATTAATTTCAGAAAAAACTTTTCAGTTTGATAAGCCAGAGAACCTTCACTGTGTTCGAGGGGACGCATCACTGTTATATTGAGCAAAGCGAAAGATCTTCTTAATTCAAAAGTTTAAATCTTTTTTGGAAATACTATAGATTTTTTTAAAGCTAATTTCATATAAATTCATTATCAATATTAGTCAACCAATATTATTTAAACCTATTTTTCTGTATTTTAGTAACTAATCTCAGAGGCATTTCAGATTCTTTTGTGTTTTTATATATATTTTAAGTTCCTTTATGCTTTTAACGTTGGGTTTTCCAAGATCTTTCCAAACTCGTATCCAATATTTGTCTCTTTGAAATATATATCCTCCAAATGTAAGTCCCGAAGTGATTATAAACATTACTACTATATAAATAATCCCAATATACTCCATATTTTCTCATCCATTCATTTATTAATGGTTTCACATTATGAAAAAAATATCCCCATCATTATATATCGGATGTCTTGAAAAAAACTTTAATGCTTTTTTAGTCTTTTTATGAGATATATCTACAAAACGGCTTTTCTGCTTATCAAATAGTTGATGAAATTTTAATCTGTTTTTTCTTGATAGGTACATAGAAATTAATGTAAAATATAAAAAAAATAAACAATTGTTTGGATAATATTAAGAATATGAGATTGAAATTTAACATTGATGAAATATTTGAAATAGCAGAACAAATAGAAAGAAATGGGGCAAGGTTTTATAGTGATTCTGCTGATATAGTTCCTGCTAATTCACCATCACACAAACTTCTGATTACCCTAGCAGAAATGGAAATTAAGCATGAAGCTATTTTTGCATCTATGAGAAAAGATATAATTACTCACGAAAAAATGGATTCAATAATGGATCCTTACTTTGATCCAGATGGTATTGCTGGAATGTATCTAAAATCAATAGCAGATGGACAAGTTTTTGATATCAATCAACCTCTTCTCAACCGCAATGAATCAATCGAAACAATTCTAAAATTAGCTCTTGACCGTGAAAAAGACTCAATTATATTTTATCTCGGTATAAAAGAGGCAATCTCTGAAAATCTTATTCAAAAGAATATTGACATAATTATCAAAGAAGAAATAAGCCATATTGCATATATAACATCAGTTCTTTTTAATAATATCAAAAGGTGAAAAAAATGCCATTACTGAAAGTGCAAATCAGAGAAACTGATAAAGTCCAACTTACACCCGCAAGAGTAATTTTAAGGGATGAAAAAGGCAAATACTATTATCCTGAAAAATGCTTCCCGTATGAAAAAGATAATCATTTCACTACTGATGGGCAATTCAAAATTATGCTACCTGTCTGTAAAGCATATTTGCTTGTTGAGAAAGGCAAAGAATATATGCCTGTTGAGGGTGAATTAAATTTAGAAAAAGGTCAGGACTATCATGTTGATTGCGAATTGAAGCGATGGATCAATATGGCAGAGCTTGGTTGGTATTCTGGCGACTTACATATCCACCGCAAAATAACCGAAATAAAGAACCTTGTCTTGGCAGAGGACCTGAATATTGCTCCCAATATTACTGTTTGGAATGATTGGAAATATTCAGGTGATGATATTAAAATTGTCCCCCAAAATAGAATTATACAAGCAGATAGTATCCATGTTGCAAGTATTTTAACACAAGAAGATGAGCGTCAGGGTGGCGCTGTAATCTTATTCAATCTTGATGCCCCAATAGAGCTTGGGCTAAAATCGAACTGGTATCCTGCTGGATATGAATATTGTCGAAATGCTCATAATTTAGGCTACTTAGTTGATCAGGAAAAGCCTTTCTGGTGGGAAGCCCCTGTAAATGTTGCTTTGGGAGGGGTGGACACTATCGGGATTATTAATAACCATATACAGCGTGAAGAAATAATGGATAACGAGGCATGGGGGAAACCTCGTGAACTACAAAAATATCCAGGTTATAGAGGGTTCGTTGATAATGTCCTTGATCAATACTATCATTATCTCAATCTTGGGATGAGATTGCCTATATCCGCAGGATCAGCATCTGGAGTTTTGAAAAATCCTGTTGGATTTAATCGTCTTTATGTGCATCTTGCCGATGGTTTTAGTTATGATAGATGGTTTTTAGCCATGAAGCTAGGACATTCATTTGCCACTAATGGACCTTTGCTCTTTTTCACAATAAATGGACAAGAAGCAGGATCAATTATTAAATTTACAGAACCAACTCAGGTGAATATATCTGTAAAGGCATTATCTCAAAACCAAGTGGATAATATTCAAATCATATATAATGGGCATGTTATAAAGGAATTTGGCAAAGATGGACTACATGAATTTGATTTTTCATTAAACGAAAGCGGGTGGATTATTGCAAGAGTATTTGAAAAATCTGAAAAGACAATCAAATTTGCCCATACGAGTCCTGTATATGTTGAGATCGGTTCGCCGATGAAGCCGAATAGAGATTCTGCAATATATTATGCAAATTGGTGCAAAGAATTGCTTGAGATGTCAAAATCAGATAAAGATAGATATATAACTAATGTTCAGCGAGAGGAAGTTGAATCTCTTTATCGTCATGCCATTGCTTTCTATGAAAAAATGTTAAAATAAATCATTTTTTTATTAATCAAAGCTATAATTCATGCCAAAGAGCAGGAAATCTCATCCTTATATAATTTGATTTTTCTGTTGCTTTTTTGGCTACTTGCTCAGCTCAATCAGCGTTCTATCTTATATATATATCACTGCCATTTACATCGATGGCGACTATGATGGGAAAATCTTTTACTACAAGTCGTCTTACAGATTCAGGCTCAAGGTCTGGATAGGCTATTATTTCTGCTTCTATGATAGCTTTTGATAACAATGCAGCGACTCCACCGACAGCGGAAAAATAGACCGCTTTATGTTTTTTCATAGCAGATTTAACTGCATCAGAACGCTTGCCCTTGCCGATCATGCCCTTTAGACCATGTTCGAGTAATATTGGCGTGTATGCGTCCATACGTGAGCTAGTCGTGGGACCGCATGAACCGATGACTGCACCGGGTTTTGCTGGTGAAGGACCTGCATAATATATAATCTGTCCCTGAATGTCAAATGGCAGTTCCTTGCCTGATTCAATCGCCTCAATGAATCTCTTATGCGCCGCATCTCTAGCGGTATATATAACGCCATTGATCAGGACTTTATCGCCTGTTTTTAGATTTATTATGTCGTTATCGGATAGTGGAGTTTTTAAGGTCATGATTTATCCTCGTTCGGAAAAAAATGCACATCAACTTGCTGGAACGGAATTGTAATATTATTCTCACGAAATAGCTTATCAATTTTATAATTAATATCGCTGATAACTTTAATACGCTTTGTAGGATCGCTTATCCATGGAAGTAACACAAAATCAAGCGAGGAACTGCCAAAAGCCCTGAATTGAACAATCGGGGCGGGGTCTTTCAAGACTTCCTCCTGTTCATCTGCCGCCCTTAGCAAAATATTTGTTACCAATTCAGTATCAGAACCATAGGCAACTCCAATAGGTATCGGCACTCTAAGTTTTGGGTCTTCCACTGACCAGTTGGTTACTGTATCCTCAATGAAACGAGAATTTGGAACGATCAACAGGACGTTATCAACCGTAACGATTGTTGTAGCACGTATCCTGATAGATTTTACCCTACCTATGATATCGCCAACTGTAACGAAATCGCCAACGTTGACATGCCTCTCAAAAAGCAATATTATTCCTGAAACAAAGTTGGATGTGATATTTTGTATCCCGAAAGCAAATCCTACACCAAGCACACCAAGCCCAACTGTAAGGCTTGTCAATTGTATTCCTACCGTATTAAATGCTATCATTATTCCAATGACCATGACCAAATAATGAAACAACCTTAATATGACGAATTTTCCACTTTCACTCATTCCAAAGTGAGTCAAAACTCGTCTTTTCAAAATCCTTCTAATTATCTTTGACATGACATAAAACGCAACAATGATAAAAATAAATTCAATGATTATCAAAAGATTAATTTCTGTTTTGCCGATATTGAAAAGCCTACTTTCAAACACATTTCTAAATGTCTGAACTAAATCGCTATCCATGACTAATATTCCTTTTTTCATCTAATATCCATTGTGAATAAAATGCAATTCTCAATCTCCGTTAGGACTTCTTGACTAACCATAACAAGTCTTTGACGCAATCGCACTTTATCTAAAACCCGAAGTTGATGGCATAAAGCGACTGAATCAGTCGACAGTCCACCATCACCTTTTGAAATTAAAACACATGATGGTAAAGAAGCCCGACGCAAATTTGTTGTCAAGGGAATAGTCAAAACAGTGGATGTATATTGGCTTATTTGGTCATTTTGAAATATTAATATAGGACGTGTGCCAGCTTGCTCTGAACCAAGAGTTGGATCCAAGTTTGCCAACCATATTTCACCACGTTTGTAGATCATAGACTATCCTCTTTCTCTAGCTCTTTGTAATAATCTGACATTCCTGTTTCCGCAAGTTTCCGATCTTCATCCTGAAACTCAGCATATAATGAAGCTAATTTCGCTTCATCAATTTCTTTTACTACTCTATGTCGTGTGCGAGATTTGAGGAAAGCTATATAATCAGCTATCTGTATAAGCTCTGTTTCGTCTAACTCATCAAGTTCCTGTGCAACCTGATCTTTGATTAACTTGACTTTGCTTGTAACCATATCAATACCGCCCTTTTTGTGTGTTGACCGTGAATAATCCCCCAAAAGACATCCACGGTCAAGGATGTATTTAGAAATCAAAAGGGACAAAGCCGATCTTATATGCTGGCGAATTTGGTTTCAGACGGAAATCCCTATTTTCTGGATCAACGAACATCGGGTCTGCTGTGATGGAATCCTGATCCATGCCATTTTTCTGCCATTCTTCCCAACTCAGATTATTTGCCTTTAGCTGTCCTTCGCCTACATTCCAATATAGGTTGTTATTAAAAACTATATTGAAATTGCCAAGATTGCCAGATACCATTAGTCCTTTATCCCAATAGACGATATTATTCTCAAAGATAAAGCTGATATGCTCTTCGGGTCTGCTTCGCTGAATCTGAAAATCACGAGCAAAGGCTATTATATTGTTGCGAAAAACGTTTTCTTTGCCATAATGCTGATGAAATCCGCCATGAGTTGTATTATAGACAAGGTTATTTTCTGCAAGTATATGAGTTGTGCCTTCGTCAAAATAAATTCCCCATCCGCCATATTGTATACCTGCAATGTCGTGAAAAACATTATGACGTATAACAGAGCCTTCATGTAAACCAAGCGTATATACTCCAGCCATATCGCTTAAAATAGGTCCGTCACCATCAGATTTTATGCCTATATGATGTATATGGTTGGATTCTAGCAAGTTGCCAGTTGCAAGCGCAGGACCATAGCCCCATGTCCAGCCAATAGAAACGCCAGTATAATAAAAGTCGTGTATATGATTATATGCGATACGATTATCTGGGCTTTGACCGATCCAAACACCAACAGCGGGATGATATATCATCCCTCCATCGTGTATATGACAATCTAATATTTGATTGTTTGATGTTTGATCTGCCTCTTTATCACGGATTGTTGTTTCACCGATCTTGACTCCGCCTCCAGCAAGATCAGACAAATCGCAGAATTGAATCCTATTGCCTTTACATCCTCTTGATAGTTCAATGGCATAATTGCCAACATGAGTGATTGCGCATTTTTCCCAAACGCAATTATGAACGCCTTCGCCATATATTGCCCCTGGAACGCCAACAGACGCCTGAGAAAATCCACTCATGCCCTCAAGCCACCATTCTGAATGAGAGAACATCAAACCCTTAAAAACCATATCTTCAATAAATTCGTTATTCTCTGGTTTGCCCTGAAGCAAAACTAGTTGTTCAAGAACGGGTGCAATAGCCTCAACTTTATTCATATCCTCATCAGGCATTGGCATATAATAGAGCATACCTGTCTTTTTGCTTAGATACCATTCACCAGGGACATCCAATAATTCAAAGGCATTTTCTACATAATAGGGATCATTCGTAGCAAGCTGAAAAACGCTTTTATATGGAAAATAAACGACCTTTTCTGCCTCATCAACGCTTTTTATTGGTAAATGCGAATCGACCCATCTGCACATTGCAACAACTTCCGCATCTTCCATTGTTTTCCATGCTTTTATATCGCCATCAGCAAACTTAAAGCTAGATTGCCCTTGATGCCATTGCTCCGTTTTTTCAATAACATCTACAATCTTCAAATAGCCTTTATTTGGATGTCTTGCTCTGATACGCCTTTCGCCATTAATCCAAAGCTCTCGGAAAAACCATTTGCCATCTTTGACTTCTGGAATTTCTAATGCCCAAAGATTCTTGCCATCAATCTCAACCTTATTCCAACCAGTTAAACGCCTTCCTCCGCTTATGACAGGTGTTTCGTTCTGATATGCGGTAAAAGTCGTTCCCGAATCCTCTGATGTAAATATAAGTGGTTCATTAAGAAAATATGTTCCGCCTCTGACATAAACGATCGCATTATCCACATAACGAACCATATCCCTTGCCTTAGTGAGAGTGGCAAAAGGACCATCTGTTCCGTCTTGATTCGGCGATGCCAATTTCCCTGACCAAGAATCATTGCCATTTGTTGCAACATAGAAAACATTTTCTGCTGACATAGCATTTACCTCCGTTGTTAACACCAAGAAATAAAAAGCCAATAAAAAAATCATTTGTGTTTTGAAAATCATAGCTTTCTAAATATCTTCCTCTGTAAGTCCTGCAATTTTCATTAGATGCTTTTGCAGTCCAATTTTCATTGGTTTGTTACTGTGAATAGGCACAGACATTCTTGCAATGCTCCCTTCTTTGCAGTATATATGATGACTACTTTGAATACGCAAGAGTTTCCATCCATGCCTTTCTAATATTTTGGCAAACTTTTTGCCTGAAATAGATTTCATACCGCTATTTCCATAACCCGATCTTTGTCTGTTGACTTAAATTCTTCAAGATCGACAGACAAGCAACCTTCAATAGCATCGTAGAGATTTTGCAAAAGTTCCTCAAATGTGTTGCCCTCTGTGGCACAACCAGGGATGGCAGGAACTTCCGCCCAATATCCGCCTTCTTCAGCTTCGTGAATTATGACCGCAATTTTCATTTATATAGTTTCTCCATTTTTTTTATAGTCACATTATTGTCAAATGGCTAACAATATGATTATAAGTGCCAAGATATGATAAATGCTTGCTGTTTTCTGCAACATAACCAATTTCTACCAAAATATTCTTTTTTATGAACCAACTCAATGTGATTGTGGTATCATCATCGTATTGACCCATAACTTGATAGCCTGTATTGTTAGCGCCTGCGATTGGTTTTGCTTCATACAAATTTGCATCAGCATATATCATCCTCATTATGTCCAAAAATTCATGGGTTGGAATATCCATATTTTGATATTCATATAACCACACAGTAATAAATGGCATTCTCGCATCCAATATGCTATCAATATATTTCCCTTCATCCAGATCAATAAACTTGCCTTCTGCATTTGGCTCCATTAATAACATTATATATGTCTTTACGCCAAATTCTGAGTTAAGAACTTTACCTTGTCCATTTTCGCCATAGGCTTTGATTGTCCATTTATCTATTGGCAGTTCAGTGATATTAAATGCAAATTTCTGGCTTCGATATATATTGTCACATAAACCCCAGCAAGGCTCTGGAGAATCTATTACTTTATCTTCACCTCCACAACCTAAAATTATAAAAAGAAAAAATAAGATAGAAAAATAACCAAATATTCTTAACAAATTGACCCCTTTCTAAGACCTATCCATCCCATAAGCCTCAATCTCTATAAGACGTATAAATCCACTTTTAATACGTGTATATCTATCTCGCATTGTGTCTATGCTGTCGTTTGTATCACAAATAAATAGCTTTATTGATTTAGTTTTTATCGGCTTAAATCTAAAATTTATGATACCTTTTTTGTTTTCTTGAATCCTAGCAGGATATTTTGTCGTTAGTCCTATCAATTCAACAGGCGCCCAAGCATTAAGCCCAACAGGATACCTAACACCCAGATCGCTAACACCAAAATTTATTGCTGGAAATTCTTTATTGTCAATTGTATAGATAACTAACCTGTTAATTAGCGTTTCTTGTGGAAATTCAATTAAAATATCAACTAAACTTGCGGATTCACTACCATAGCGAGTCTGACTACTTTGAATACTTTGCCTGCTTTGATATTCACATTCCCAGCCTTCGCCTTTTGACCAATCATCAGAGGAAAGATTACGGTTTATAAGCGTTTCTAGTGAATGTTGAGCATTTGGCGATAATCTTGCATGTGCGATGAACGATATTGTTGCACCATTTGTGCTTAGTGCATGATTCTTAAAACCTGAGTCTAGTTGTGAACTATCTATCTTGGTTGCACAACTTGCCAAAGAAATTGCAATTAATATGAATATTAAACTTAAAATTTTCATGAATATCCCCTACATGAAGTATTTTTTATCAATAATTACACACACAGAATAGCATGATATAATAATCTTGTCAACGGTATGATCTTGATCTTTGTCATGCCCTATTGCTTTGATTATATTATATATGATAGAATACTTTAAAGTTGTTTTTTATCTTACAATTCGAATAATTTAGATACTTATTATTCTATTATACTTATTATTCTATTCATATATAAGGAGATACAATTTATGGAAAATAAAATCATAATGCCTGAAAGACAGGAAAAATATGCAAGGCATGATTTACCATATACAGATGAGGATTTATTTGAGTTTGGCAAACAAAAGACTCTTACTGGTAACTATCTTAATGAAATTGCATTTCCATTAGGTGGGATTGGAACTGGATGTATATCGATTTCTGGTAACGGACAGTTAGTTGATTGGGAAATATTCAACCGCCCCAACAAAGGCTATCGACCTGATTATTCATTCTTTATGTTGTTTGCTCAATCAGAAGATAATGATCCTGTTTTTCGTGTCCTAGAAGGGCGTTTACAACCACCATATCAGGGATATTCACATGGTGCTCAGATGTATAGGGGATTTGGTTTTGGCCCTCCCACTGGATATGGATCGGGATTTGTTAGAATGGCAGAATGTTCATTTACAGGATATTTCCCTTTCTGCAAACTTGATTTTGCTGATCCTGCTGTTCCTGTTAAAGTCTCAATGGAGGCTTGGAGCCCTTTTATTCCACTAAACGATGAAGATTCTTCTTTGCCTGTTGCTGTCTTTGATGTGAAAATCAAAAATATTACAGAAAAACACGTTAAGTCAACGATTGCATTAGGCTTGCAAAACATTATAGGTTTACCTGAACTTGGCAAAAGCAAGAACAGTTGGTTTGAAAAAGATGATTATCGTGGTATTATTATGACTACTGAAAAGCATGACCCTGATTCACCACGATTTGGATCAATGGCATTACTTACGCCCAATGATGATGTAACATATCAACTTAAGTTTGCTGAAACGCACTGGTTCAGGGCATCAGAGAGTCTTATGGATGAATTTGGCACTACTGGAGAGTTTACAGGACCAAAAGAATGTGAAGTTAGTCCTGATAATCATGCAAACGTTGCTCAACTTGGTCTGAAAGTTGATCTTGCCCCTGGTGAAAGTGCGGTCAGAACTTTTGTCCTTGCATGGCTAATGCCTAACTTTGAAAAATACTGGGGCGAATATCATGTCTGGAAAACATATCAAGGCAATAAATGGCAATCAGCAGAAGCAGTAGCAAGCTATGCTATTAAAAATATAACAAAACTTGAAAGCCAAACAAGGAAATTTGCAGATGCTTTCTTCTCATCAACATTGCCAACTTATGTTCTTGATGCAGTTTCTAGTCAGATGTCTATCTTACGAACTCCAACTGTAACTCGCCTGCCTGATGGAACACTCTATGGCTGGGAGGGATGTCATATTAACGCTGGATGCTGTGAAGGCTCATGCACGCATGTTTGGGCTTATGCTCAGACAATCGCTTATCTTTTCCCAAAACTTGAGAGAGGTATGAGAGAGATCGACTTTGCGATGGATTTGAGAGAATCAGATGGACACATGCAATTCCGCATGGAGTTACCTCTTGGAACAGTTGCGGGTCATGGTTTTCATGCAGCTGCAGATGGTCAGATGGGCAATATATTAAGGGTTTATAGAGAATGGCAAATATCGGGTGATGATGAATGGTTAAAAAAATTATTTCCGTCTGTCAAGAAAGCACTTGAATACGCATGGGTTGACTGGGATAAAGATAAAGATGGGCTTATGGAAGGGATACACCATAACACACTTGATATTGAATATCATGGCCCTGAGACCGTTTGTGGAAGTATGTATCTTTCTGCTCTACGCGCAGGCGAGGAAATGGCTCGTTATCTAGGTGATAATGATTCCGCAGACGAATATAGAAAGGTTTTTGAATCAGGGAAAAAGCTCAGTGATGAAAAGCTATATGATGGTGAATATTATTTTCAGCTTATTCCAGAAAACTTTGAAGTTCCATTCCAATATGGAAAAGGCTGTATCTGTGATCAGGTTTTGGGTCAATGGCATTCTAGGATGTATGGGCTTGGTGATATTTATGATCCTGAACATGTCAAAAGTGCAATCGCAAGCGTATTTAAATATAATTTCCGAGATAATTTCTTCAATCATCATAATCCACATAGAGTTTATGCCCTTAATGACGATAAGGGTTTATTGATCTGCACATGGCCTAAAGGCGGTCGTCCAAAAAGAAGTGTTACCTATGCCTTTGAGTGCATGATTGGATTTGAGTATCAGGTCGGCGCACATCTGATCTATGAGGGATTTTTGCGTGAGGGATTATCTGTATGTAAAGCAATACGTGATCGACATGATGGGCTAAAACGAAACCCATATAACGAGTTTGAATGTGGTAGCCATTATGCTAGATCGATGGCAAATTACTCATATTTACTTGCTCTTTCTGGATTCCGTTATTCTGCACCAGAAAAGACGCTTTATTTTAATCCTGTAATTTGCAAAGATAATTTTCAGACATTCTTCTCAATTGAGGGTGCATGGGGCATCATCAAACAACGTCAAGCATCCTATGGCAAAGTCATTACAATTGAGGTGCTTGAGGGTGAGTTAGATGTTCAAAATATAGTTTCAGATGAGGGTGTTGTCTTATCTCAAAAGGACTGAAATATGAATAATACAACCTTTTTTGTTCAAAGAAAGCCTTTTTTTAGCATAAACCAGCTTGAGTATATCGAAGAAGCATCTTTGCGTATACTAGAAAAAATTGGGATTGCGGTTCTTGATGATGATATTATAGCAAAACTTAAGACAAAGTTTAGTTTCAAAGGCAACAGGGCAATCATTGAGCGCAAAATAGCTTCTGATTTTATTAACGATGAACGCAAGAGAAATGGCAATAAATTTTCTGATAAGCCACAATCTATTGACACGGCAAATACAAAAATAGATGTTTATCTAATTGAATATTCACAATGGGTGCATGACATAAAAACAGACAAAATCGTTCCATTTGATACAGAGAGGCTTATTGAAGCGACAAAACTATTACATACGCTAGGGCTTTCTGGTTCGGCTGGATGTCCGATTGATGTTCCTGCACCAATACAATCTGTTGTGCAATACTGGGTATCTGCAACTTACTCAAAATATGGCAGACGTCGTGTTGATCCAAAAGCATTACAAACATTGCCTTATATTATTGACATGGCAGATGCGCTCGGTGATCCATTAAGATCGCTACCTATATATATTTTTAGTCCACTGACACTCGGTTGTGAGTCGCTTAGGTGCGTAATGGAATACAAAGATAGGCTATCTTATGTCCACGTTGGAAATATGCCGTCTGTTGGATGCACTTCACCCATAAACGTAGGGGATGCCTTTGCACTTTCATCCGCCGAGGTGATCGGTTCTGCGATATTACTGCGGGAATTAATAGATATTCCGATTGGCTGGGGGTTTGGAATTTTTCCAATGGATCTAAAGACTCTTGCTATGGTCTTTGGTTCACCTGAAAATTTTCTTTTCCAGCTTGCTACATCGGAGGTTCAAGCCTATTTTCATGGAACAGAATGGTATCCTTCGGGAGGAAATATACACACAAACGCAAAGCTTCCGGGGGCGCAAGCTTGCACAGAAAAATCAAGCCTTATGACTGCGGGTGCGCTGTTAGGGGCAAGGAATTTCGGCTCTGTTGGGCTTCTCAGTCTTGATGAAATCTTCTCTGCTGAACAGCTTATATATGATCTGGAAATAAGAGATCATGTCCAAAGGCTTATTCAGGGCATTGATGGCGATTGCGATCCTGAAAGATGCCTTAATGATGTTATTCAAGGCATAGAGCAAAAAAGTTTCATTGCTCTTGATACAACATTAGAGAATTATAAGAACGTCTATTGGCATCCAAAAGTATTTGATCGTCAATTTTTCTCTGCATGGGAAGGCGAAGGCGCAAAGTCCAATAAACAAAAAGCACATGCTATAATTCAAGAACTGCTGAATCAATATGAATATGAACTCGATCCAAAAATTCAAAGCGACATAGACAAAATCCTAGCAAAAGCAAAATCTGATTATTCGGTTTAATTGCCATTAATTATTAAGAACGGTGATTTTTGTGAAACCTTATGCAAACATAGTCTTTCCAATACCGATTGATAGCAAGTTTTCTTATGCAATACCAGAGGAATTGCAGGAGAAAGCAAAAATCGGTATGCGCGCTTTGGCACCTTTTGGAAAATCAGATAAAGAGACCGAAGGCGTTATTGTTGAATTAACCGATAATCCAGAGGTAGAAAACATAAAGAAAATAATTGATATTCTCGATAATGAGCCTTTTTATGCTGACGATATACTAGGTTTAACAAAATGGATATCGGAATATTATTTCTCATCATGGGGCGAAGCCCTAAAAACCGCAACTCCTGCAGGCATAAATATAATAAGCAAACGAATCGTTGATATTAAGGAAATTCCTAATCGTGATGAAGTCCTAGCGGAATTATCAAAAAAAGCCCCTTTACAATCACAGATTCTCACTACATTGGCTTGGGAAGGCAAAATGACCATCAACAAGCTGAAAACTCGATTAAATAATCAGGGCTTATATTCTGCTCTGGCTTCTCTGGAAAGCAAGGGATACATATCGGTAAGCACAAAGATCTCTGCGCCACTCGTTAAGCCGATAACAGCACATATTGTCCATCTGGCAAAGCCTATTCAGGAAATAATATCCAATATTGAGGATATAAGACGAAAATCACCAAAACAGGCGCAGGCTTTGGAAATGCTTATCACAAGGGAAGGTCAATCAACTTTATTGTCTGAATTAGTAAAACTTTCTGATTCCAGTCCTGCTACCATAAAAGCTTTAGAAAAGCGAGAATTTGTGAAATTTGATGAAATAGAGATATTTCGAGATCCGCTTGAAGGGGAGTTATTCATTGAATCAAAGAATTTACAGCTTAATAATGAGCAATTACAAACATTAAACGACATAATTCAGTCTATTGAAAAAGAAAAGCATGAGGTTTTTTTGCTCTATGGCGTTACTGCAAGCGGAAAGACAGAAGTTTATATGCAGGCAATCGGAAAAATGCTTGAAAAAGGCAAAGGCTCTATTGTCCTTGTGCCTGAAATTTCGCTGACTCCACAGACGGTCTTTCGTTTTGCGTCACGTTTTGGCAAGCGGGTTACTGTCTTGCATAGCAAGATGTCTATGGGGGAACGATACGACCAATGGAGGCGCATAAAATCAGGGCAGGCGGATATTGTCGTTGGGGCAAGGTCGGCGATATTTGCGCCTATACCAAATCTTGGACTTATCATCATAGACGAGGAACACGAAACATCATATAAGCAAGACGAATCGCCAAGATACCATGCCCGTGATGTTGCTATAAAAAGGGCTGAATTCGTGAATGCGGTTGTAGTGCTTGGTTCTGCAACGCCATCATTAGAGAGCTTTTACAAGGCAAATAGAAAAGAATATCGCCTTTTAACTTTACCGAATAGAATAGATAATATCAAGTTGCCCCCTGTCGAAATTGTTGACATGAGGAATGAATTAATACAAAAAAAGAATCGATCAATATTCTCAAAAAGCCTGCGAGAAGCCATAGAAGACCGTCTTGCGCGTGAAGAACAGATCATCCTTTTTCTTAACAGGCGTGGTTTTTCGACATTTGTTTTGTGTAGAGAATGTGGCTATGTTGCAAAATGCAGGAATTGTGATATTTCGTTAACTTATCATTCTATCAATGAAAATTTAGTTTGTCATCATTGCAACCATCATGAACCTGTTCCCCGAGTATGCCCTAGTTGTAAAGGAAATTATATACGCTATTTCGGAACTGGAACACAAAAGGTTGAGGAAGAAACACATAAAGCCTTTCCAGAAGCGAGCATTGAAAGAATGGATGTTGATACTATGATACGCAAAGGGGCATATAAACGTATTCTTGAGGCTTTTAGGGATCGAGAGATTGATATTCTAATAGGAACTCAAATGATTGCAAAGGGATTGGATTTTCCTAATGTAACGCTTGTTGGAGTCATATCTGCTGATACTGCTATAAACCTTCCTGATTTTCGTGCAGGAGAACGCACCTTTGACATTTTAACACAGGTTGCAGGCAGGTCTGGCAGAGGCCAATCCGGAGGTGAAGTTATAATACAAACCTATAATCCTGAACATTACAGCATCCTTGCTGCACAAGATCATGATTATCGTAGTTTTTATCGTCAAGAGATCGCCAATCGTGAAATGTTTGCCTACCCACCTTTCACTCATTTTGCTAGAATACTTCTCAGAGGATTATCTGAAAGCGCAACAATGAAGTCCGCAGATGAACTAGAGAGCATTATGCGATCATTTCAAGAAGCAAATTTTCCTGAATTAGAAATTATAGGTCCTGCACCTGCGCCAATCGCAAAAATAAAAAGTTATTTCCGTTGCCAAATATTATTAAAAGCCACGGACCCAATGGAAATTAATAAGTTGATAAATATGGCTTTTCATAAATTACCATCACAGATCACAAAGGGCAATGTTGCCGTTATTATTGATATGGACCCAATGACGACATTGTAATATTACTATTTTTTAAAGATAAAAGTAAACCAATGATTATAATGTTTTCGTCTTCATATTCGTTAGATAATAATCAATTCTTGATACACCTAAAAGGGAGTTTTTTATAATGCAGATCATTAGAAAATCATCAATATTAATTATAATAGTAGTGTTATTTACAATATTATCGGTTTCTGTTTGCCATTCTCAAAATTCGTCATCAAAAGCTAAATCAATTCTGGAAAAGACTTTTAGAAAATATGATGCCCTATTTTCTGATGAAATAAAAGGCGTTAATAGTGCAATAATTAAGATGTCAATCAAGGGGGAGGGAAGAATTAATCCAAAGGCAACTTCAAGTCCACCATTGCTTTTGGATACTAAACTTGATATATATGCTGTTCAGCCGAATAAAATGTTTATTGATGTTACAGGAAATCTAGGGAATATACAGATCATCTTGCCCGGCAAAATGCCCATAATAGCGACAGCACTTCTTCCCGCAACCAAGCAGTTTACTACAATATCAGTTCCACAAAAGGTATTTAGAGGCTTACAACCAAAAGATAGAGAACGATTTTGGATTGAAACAAATGTCACCTATGGCGGATTATTAAATATAAAGCAAAAGCAGGTTCATAAAATAATTATGAAGCCAAATGACCCAAAGCAAAAAGGGAATACGGTTGTATATATTCACGACAAAACTTGGGACCCTGTAAAATATGAAATAAATGATCCGATTGGTGGAAATACTATCGTTGACTTTGATGAGATTAGTTTCAATGTCAATATTCCATCTGATAAATTCGAACCGAAGACAAGCGGTTACACACAGGTAACAAAAGAGCAATTCACAGGACTTGTGATGATGCAAATGATGACTGCTTCAATGCAAAACAACCAGATTAAATAATTTCTGGTAAGTGTTCTAAGGAGGATTAATTTTATGTCTAAAGAATGGATAGAGCTATTTAATGGAAAAGACCTTACAGGCTGGAAAATGAGAGGAAATGCAAAAGAGCATAAATGGGTTGCTCATGATGGCATACTCGATAATACAGGTGTTGGTGTTGATATTATAAGTGAACAAGAGTTTGGTGACTTTGAGTTACATATTGAATACCTTGTCCCAAAGGACAGCAATAGCGGTATCTATCTACGTGGACAGTATGAATTACAAGTATTGGATAGTCTTGGCAAAAAAATCAATTATCCCGGAGAAAATGGTGCGCTATATAATCAAAAATCCGTCGATGTTGAGGCAAGTAAGCCAGCAGGTGAATGGCAAACTATGGATATTACTCTTAAAGGGATGGTTTTAAATGTAGTATTGAACGATAAAGTCATACACAAGGACGTAATAATAAAGGGACCGACAGGCGGAGAGCTAAAACCGGGAGAAAACCCTCCAAAAGGACCACTAATGCTTCAGGGCGATCATGGTCCTGTGCTTTATCGGAATATTAAGATTAGGGAAATAGAATAGCAAATTCTTGTAGCCCAAGCTATCAATTCAGTAATTTTATACTAACTTGAGTGGTTGGGCTACAAATCATTTTTAATAGGAATTTTGATGGATAAATTTATTATACATGGCGGAAAAAGACTCGAAGGCGAAATTGAGATTAGCGGGTCAAAAAATGAGGCTTTGCCTTTAATTGTTGCAGGGATATTGTCTGATGAAGTTAGCGTAATACACAACGTCCCAAGATTAGCAGATATTGAATCGATGATAGGATTGCTTGAGGCACTAGGCGCAAAAATAGATCTTAACGGCACAGACCTAAAAATTGACCCCTCTAAATGCGATGGATTCGAAGCACCTTATGACCTTGTTCGAAAGATGCGCGCATCTATTTATGTTTTGGGAGCATTACTTGGCAGAATTCACAAAGCGAAGGTTTCATTTCCGGGCGGATGTGTTATTGGAACAAGACCGATTGACCTTCATCTCTTGGGATTAGAAAAACTTGGGGCACAGATTAAAATTGAGCATGGATATATTATCGCAAATGCAAACAAATTAATAGGAAATGAAATCTACCTTAGTGGAATTCACGGACCAAGCGTTGGAGCAACAATAAACGTGATGATGTCTGCGGTAAAGGCAAAAGGCACTACAATTATAAAAGAGGCTTCATGCGAGCCTCAAATAATAGAATTGGCTTTATTTCTCAATTCTATGGGTGCAAATATAGAAGGAGCAGGGACACCGTTATTGACTATACATGGTGTTGACAAATTGCACGGAACAGAGCATACAGTTATACCTGATAGAATAGAATCCGCAACTTATATGGTTGCAGGGGCAATTACAAGAGGAAATATCCTGATCAAAAACTCTAATATTTCCCATCTCGAATCAGTTATTCAGAAACTTAGGGAAATTGGAGTTGATATTAAGGAAGAGAATGGCTACGTAAGATTGATAGCCAATGATCCGTTGAAGCCTGCGGATATTAGAACTGCACCTTTCCCCGGGTTTCCAACCGATGTTCAGCCTCAGATGATGTCTTTATTAGCTACTGTTCCGGGCATAAGTGTTATAACAGAGGGAATATTTACAGATAGGTTTATCCATGTTAGCGAATTGAACAGAATGGGTGCTGATATAAAGGTAGAGGGGGCAAGCGCAGTTGTTAAAGGCGTAGAAAAATTGAGCGGCGCACCTGTGATGGCTTCTGAATTGCGAGGCGGAGCAGGGCTTGTGCTTGCTGGATTATCAGCAGATAACATGACAGTCGTATCAAGAGTATATCATATTGATCGTGGATATGAACATATAGAGAAAAAACTTGCAGGCGTTGGCGCAGATATAGAAAGGGTTACAGAATGAGATTTGAAATTGACGATCTCATAAGATCGGATGTTGTTAGCCTAAAACCTTATATCGTAAAGGATGTTCCATATAAAATAAAGATGGATGCAAATGAAAATCCATACAATATCCCTGAAAATATAAGGGATGTGATCGCAAAGGAAATATATAATCATCATTTTAATCGCTATCCTGATCCATCAGCATTCGAATTAAGGCAGGCTTTATCATCCCAACTTAATGTTGATACAAACAAATTGGTAATTGGTAATGGGTCTGATGAACTTATTAGTTATATTATATCAGCCTTTGGCGGAGATAAGGCAGGTGTGATATTTCCTACGCCAACGTTTTCAATTTACGGCATATTTGCTGACATATGGGGAACAGAGTCAATCGGAGTGTCTCTTTCAGAAGATTTCGAACTCAAGCAAGATGAGATAATATCAAAAATGGATAGCTTTGATAAAAGCATTGTATTTATAAGCTATCCCAATAACCCAACAGGTAACTGCTTTTCAAATCAAGGTATAATGGATATTATAGAGCATGAAAGCAGATCAATAATTGTCCTTGACGAGGCTTATTATGAATTTTCAGGTAATACCTTTCTGCCTTGGCTTGATAAATATGAAAATCTTGTGATTTTAAGGACATTCTCAAAGGCATATGGTCTTGCAGGGCTGAGAGTTGGCTATATGATCGCAAATGAAAGCATAACAAGGCAAATTATGAAAGTTAAGATGGTCTATAATATTAACAGCCTATCCCAAAAGATCGCTTTGATATTACTGAATCACAAAGATCAAATGTCTGGTTATATAAATCAGATTCTACGACAACGAGATAGATTGATCAACGAAATCGACAAAATAAATGGTATAAGGCAATTTCATTCTGACGCAAACTTCATACTATTTCGCACAAATACTAATGCAGACGAACTTTTTTCAGCTTTTTTAGAAAATGGAATATTGATCAGAAACTTGAATGAGAAAGGTCTTCTTGAAAACTGTCTGAGAGTTACGGTCGGAAAACCAGAAGAAAATGATGCTTTTCTTACAATCTTAGAAAGTCAGTAATGAATAATCATGAGCCAAATAATAATAAGTTAAGAAGGCGAATGCTTCCATTTCTTATGAAGCCTCTTACGCTGATTGTAATGTTTATAGCTTGCATATTTGGTGAAGTGATGTGGATGTTTCGTGCAATACAAGAGGGCAACCAATTAGAAGCCTTTTTCTTATTCTTGGGCGGATTGATGCTTGGCGGCGTAAGTGGTATCTGGACGTCAAAAATTTTTGATAAATATTACTTTGAGTCGCTACTTGGTCGCATAAACATTGTAAAGACGCCTAGTGGTATAAAAAATGCGGTATTTACATTTATTGCACTTGGTTTGCCGATGGTTGTTAGTTTTGTTAAAAGCGACAGCGATCCAATTTTGGCTATTGTTCAGTCATACATATTCGGCTTTATATGCGGTATGAATTTCATGATATATTTATGGGCAAGGAGATTGCCTGAATAGTGCTTGAGCAAATTAGTTTTTTAGGAATAAAATGTATTAAGCAGATATCCGCTGATTTAGTATGTAATGATTAAGGCATAATGAATCCTTATATTTCAGGCATTATGCTCTACGATTCTTTATCAACGTTAATCTTGCAGATTGCCAGTTTTTGCAGATATTATAGTCTATGCGATAGAGCCAACCACTAAAACTGTCCCATCTTTTCAGTGTGTAAAGTTTCCGATATGCCTGAATAAAGGTTCCATGTGTTATGTCTTACGCATCTCGCCAATCATGAAGTTTGGCGTAACTGAAACATAGATATCTTCTTTGCATCTATCAACAAGAACGCCAAACGTTTCTGGATCAATATTTAGGCATTGATAGATCATATATCTATCATCTGTCCGCATTGAATTATTTACACTCAAATAACCACTTTCATTAAGTATGACAATGCAAACAGTGCAACTATGACAAAATATGTAAAAAATATTTTCAACGATTATGTTTCACTCATAGCTTTTGAGAACCGCCAATTCTCTTGGCAAATGGACTTCATAAGGATCGCTCCAGCTAATCCATTCTCCGCTTATATAACCATTATAGGAAATCGTCAATAATAATTCAATTGCCCTTTTATGATCATATCCACCTGTTCCAATAGGAACTAAATCTGTTGTTCCGGGCTTTGCATCATGGACATGAAGATGCATTATCCAGGGACTCAGCGTTTCAAAAGCCTGATCCATCGTTGCATGACCAGTTCTGACTGGATGCATAATGTCCCAATTAACAGCAATTGAAGGATGATTTACAATCTTCATAACTTCTGCGACATGCAAAGGATTACACCAATCGTCATGTGTTTCCATGCAAACAGTTACGCCCCTAGATTTTGCATGATCAGCAACAGATTTAAGCGATTTTGCCACTAATTCAATTGCAGATTCACGACTTAAGCCCTTGCCTATCTGCCCACCAAATACACGTATCCTTGATGATCCAATGTCAGACGCAAGGTCAATGCACTTCAGAGTATAATCAATGTTTTGCTGTGCTGTTTCTGGATTGGCATAAACGCAAGAAGTTGCAACACATGCAATATTTATACCACTATCAATTGCCTGTTGTTTTATCTCTTTTCGCTTATCAACACTTGAGCTAACCTCAACACCGTGTTTATGATTTGCGTCAATTCTCGGTTCAATGCCATCATAACCGAATTTTTTCGCAGTAACTAAAACTTCATTCATGCTTAATTCAGGACACGAGAAAGTCATAAAGGAATATTTCATTTTACACTCTCCAATGTTTTTATAAGGCTTCAACCTCAATAGCTTTACCGCTGTTTGCAGAGGCATAGATTGCATCTGTGATCGCTTGAACAACAAAGGCATTTTCTAGGCTTGTTTTTGGTTGTCTTTTTTCTTGTATTGCTTGGGCAAAGTCCAGCACAGGTCCTGCATGAACCATTGTATCATCCTCGTTGCCTTCCCATAATACTTTTGTTATTACGCCCTTCTCCTTAGATGTATCATCATGAATAATTTTTTTGGGATTAGAGGTAACCATTGTAAGACGAAGCGAGCCTTTTGTTCCGATTATCTGCCATGAGTCTTCTGTGGCGGTTGGCATGTATTCGCCTCGTTCTATTTCCAATATCGTTCCGCCTTCACATCTAATCATCGCTGTATAATATGTTTCCGCATCAGAGCCGGGCGCAATATGCGACTCAAATTGTGGCGGAATCGTCCAAGTCTGTGCAAATGCAGTCTGAGGTTTCAACGACCAGCCCGTTATACCAAGTAAATAATCAAGATCATAACAGCCCCAATTGACTAAGATGCCTCCGCCATTAAGAGCCTTTTTCAATCGCCATTCAGGTCTTGGAGTTGTCGGTTCTTCGCCACATGCTCCGATATTTCTACAGCGAACCACCCTTAAATCTCCTAAAGCACCACTTGCAACAAAATCAGTAACTATCTTTGCCCCTTCAATAAAGCGGTACCTCGATGAACAACAGCCTGCTATTAGATCACCTCTTGCCTTGATCATTTGTTTGACCTGATCTGTATTCATTGCGACAGGTTTTTCAGTTAGAACATGTTTGCCTTTTGAAAAGGCTTCCATTGCCATTTTGAATCTTCCCACTGTTGGAAAGGCAAGCACAACAGCCTCGACATCTGGATCATTAATTAAATCAAGCCCGTTTGAATATGTCTTTTTTGGTTTGTATTGTTCAGACGCTTTTTTAAGATTATCTTCAATCAGATCAGCGATTGCAACAAGCTCTATTGCTGGTGATTTTGATGCAGATGATAGATGATGTGGTCCGATAACTCCACAACCTATCACCCCTAATTTTATTGGTTTCATTTATATATTCCTTTCATAAAAAAGTTGTAAATCCCTAATCCAAATTACAATTTAGAGATCACCAGTCATAATTATAACATATATTGCAAAATAGCAAAGCGAAAATAACGAATGAATAAGTCAATATCTGCCAAAAGTATTAATATCAAAGCAAATGGTTGATTAAATGCCCTTGCCATTTTATTGAATTTATGCTATCTTTGAATTAGAATTTATTTGATTAAGTGTTTAATAGTATATATTTATACAAACAATCATAAAAAAGGACAAAAAAATGAAAAAAAGAGATTATATCCTATTATTAGCAGTATCAATTGTATCAGGTTTGATGGGTGGATTTATCGCAAATCAAATTTTTAATGGGAAAACAGCAGTTGCACAGAGTGGTCAAGAATCGCTAGGATTGATTCAGGCACAGGAATTTCGTTTGGTCGATGATCAAGGAAAAATTTTTGCAGTGCTTGCTGTTTCTTCCACATCAAAGGAACCTTATTTTATAATCAATGGAAAAGATGGCAAACAAAGATTTATCCTTGATCTTGATGAGGGAAATCCAAGAATGATTCTAAAAGACGCTGAGGCACAAACGAGATTGATATTGGGAACTTCTGAGGTTACAAGCAGATTCAAGGGAACGATTGAAAAACGACCACCATCATCGCTTGTTATGTTCAATAAAGAAGGGAAACTCATCTGGTCTGCACCATGAAGCCTGTAGCTGTATCAAATAAAGCAAGGGTGTTCTCTACGGAGACATCGGGCTTTATGTGATGGTCAGGACCGCAGATATATCCTCCGCCTTTGCCTAATATTTTGATACAGTCTATAACCTCTGCACGTATTTCGTCAGGATTTACAAAAGGAAGCCTTTGGGTATTTATTCCACCAAAGAATGTGATATGCTTGCCATATTCCCTTTTTAGTTCTTCAGCAGACATTGGCAAAGTATGAAGTTGGACGGTTTCCCATACATCAACGCCTATGTCAATCAGATCAGGTAGGATGGACGTTATATCACCGCAGGAATGAAACCAGACGAATTTGCCCCTTAATTTGCCAAGTTCAAATAGCTTGGCAAATCTCGGTTTGAGGAATTTTCGCCACTGATCAGGTGAGATCATAAATCCCCTTTGAGTGGCGAAATCGTCTCCAAGACAAAATATGGGCATATAATCACCACAAGCATCCAGAAGGCACTCACAAAACTTGTAAATATGCTCAAATACACGCTCCAAAACAGCCTCAAAGATGACTGGTTGATTTAACATCCTGACCATCGCCTCTTCCATGCCGAAAAGATCGCACACCTGACAGAATAGAGGCTTCCAGTAGGGACCCCGAAGGGCATATTTTTCTCCCCAAGTTTTTGCGATATTCCCAGCAAACTCAAAATTGTAGTTTGTTGGATCAGGATATGGATATTTCTCTATATCAGAAATGCTTTCTGCATCCGCAAGCGGATTAAAGCGATAAGCCCCATAATCGCCAGTGCTGGGCGTTCCCCATTCGGTAAAATATATTTTATTTTCAGGCTCTCGGATTTTTCCAATATAACCAGCGGATATGATTCTACCATCTATGCCGAGTCGATCCAAAACTGCATTTGAGTCTATTTTCAGGTAATTGGCGATCTCAGCAACATTCTCAACACATATCGCATCAACAGAGATCCTATCAGTTGGTTCATGACGGATTGTTGCAAGCTGCCGTTCACGTGAATTCATTCACATCCCCTTTAATAAGGCAATGCTCTGCGATCCATACCAGCCCATCTTTCAAGACCACCAAACGCATAAGGAATACGATCTTCAAAAGTTCCAACTTCTGGCAATGGCTTTGTGCGACCTATCTGATACCAATACGCTGTGCTTGTCCAGTCACCCTGTCTGTCGTTTGAGTGTCCATGCTCAATTGAGAATCTCAACGATTTTTCAAAATAAACAGGGTCTTCGATATGGAATCTGTACTGTGAATGTTTGCCTGTATAATCCGCATTACCCTTATAGCTATAACCATAATATGGCGTGCAATATGGCTGTGTCAATATGTTATAGTTCCATGCCCCACAGAAATAGTCCTCTGTGCCTGTCCCATGCATATTGGGAGGCCATGACTCACCATCAACGAAGAACATATCATCGCCTTCGCCCCACCAGCCGGGTTCGTTTGTATCAATATGTAGGCAACAGCCGACATAATGACCTTTGCCCTCAACATCAAGCAAAAGATAGTTATCCTCACCTGTTGTATTTAGATTTGTTCTATCAGGCTTTTTAAGGACAAGTTCTCTTCGCCAATTTGCATGAAATTTTCCAACACATTCCATTGGCTTATCATATACCTGATAATCAATATAAAAATAAAGAAAGCTATCATCCTTTGAATCGTTGGTTACGGTTATCTTTGCACCTTTTGAATAAGGCATCGGAAACCAACAGTTCATTCCAAGCCAAAATGCCTGTATTGGCATTGATTGAAAATAGTTTGCTTTCCCATGACCAAGCCCAAAAAAGTCACCAACAGGACATTGAACCGAAGGCGTTTCCTCACCATCCCAATACATACGCAAAACAAGCCTGCGGAGGTTATTGTTGCCATCTGTTGTTGTAAACCAGATATGTCTAATACATCCAGGACCTTCCATTTCACCAAGTGTAACTGTTGTCTCTTTTGGTATAGGCCAGCTATCACCGTTTCCACCAGTTTTATCATAGGACGACCATCTACGCGATCTGATATTCTGACCAAGCTTTGCCAAATTGCCTAATGAGGTTTTTCCAAATTCCATTAATTCTCTCCTTATAGTTTCTAGTTATAATAGTTTCTACAGAACGCTTGCTATTCCTTCATATCCCATATCGCTTCTGCATATTCATCACGAGTCATCTGGTTCTTTGAAAATATAGAATAAACTCTAACCGCACTACATTTTGTGCATTCAAGACATCTTATACAATTATGGTTATTAGGGTCTTCATAGACTTTAATGCCAACAGGACAATTTCTAAGACACCTGTTGCATTTTGTGCATGACACCGTATCAACCCCAAGCCTTAATATGCTAATTTTATTGAATAATGAAAATATTGCACCAAGCGGACACATAAGAAAACAAAAAGGGCGTTTAAAAAATAACATCAATCCCAAAAATAGGACAAGTATAAAAATTTTTATGTAATATAATCCACCGATCATATTACGAATATCTTGACTCCAAATTACCCACGGTATACCTGCCTCTATCGTTCCCCATGGACAAAGCTTTGAGAACCAATGTTCATGAGTTATCAGAGGCAAGGCGATCACTGCAACTACTAAAAAAACATAACGCAGATATGCAAGATATGATGGAAAACGTAACTTCCTTTTTTTTACCTTTATTTTTGCTATTAAGTCCTGAAAGAAACCAAAAGGACATATCCAGCCACAAGCCATTCTCCCAACTGATAATCCAATAATGCTAAGGAAGCCAATGATATAATAAGGTATCTTCGACACAGCTACAAAATGTTGTAATGCACCAATAGGACAATGAACAGTGGCTAAAGGGCAAGCAAAGCAATTCATCAATGGA